>JAABUP010002369.1_pt1 | contig 36574 bp, 52 predicted proteins | sample 5559201 | NCBI WGS metagenome assembly JAABUP01 (sample SAMN10711887, study PRJNA513373) | rock metagenome | isolation source: Antarctica rocks | place: Antarctica
CTGCGGGCCTAAATGGGCTGCGATTGCGCTTGCCAGCAATATCAACGCATGTGTACGTCAGCAACGTCCATGCAAGCCAAGGCAGCAAGCGTGCATAGTCCATGACTCCAGCGATTTATCAAGGTGCCGTGACCGACGTGCAATGGCGGCCTGCTAGGCGCGGCCGTGAAGGTGTGTCAGTTGCGGCGGCGCATAGTTTACCAAGAGGCAGAAAGAGGCTTCTGACGTCGATACCGAGGCTCGATTTTCATGACAAATGAAGATGACATGGAAGTGCTACCATGACATGGAAGTGCTACCATCTTGATTTCCTGCGGCGCATCCAAGGATTGGGCAGCGGCGGGAGCAGAGAATTGGGTTTTGCCAAACCCTGCCAAAATTTGATAGGGTTCGCCAAAAAATCGGGCCGCATTTCGCGGATTTCGCCCTCGCTTTCAGGGCGCTGCGAAACTTATAGCCCGGCTAGGGTTTCAGAGCCTATCCTGCGTACACCAGCTTTGGAGCCACTGTCGATTTCAGCTTCTGTCGTTCCTCGGAGGGACGCTGCAACCCATAACTATGGCTTTGCACGCGCCATGTGCGCATCTCAAAAGTGGCTTGCTGGTACGTCTGCGAGAAGCTTTCGCACACTGGCGCTGTAGACCTTTCAGTGTCATTGTAAAGTCATAAGTCGTGCTCGCGCAGGTCAACCGCTCCTCTTCATCCACCTTTGCCACTGGCAGACAACTGCGTCCTGCCACTCGCTTTTCCTTGAAGCGCAAAGCACCGCATGCCACAGTAGCTGGCACTGCAGAAGGAGCAACAAAAGAATTTGCAGACAGGTTTAGACTCAACAACTTGTCACCACAGAAGGGTGCTAGGCGGCAAGAAAAGAGAAAGGGTAGAGGTTATGGATCTGGACAGGTGGGTGCACACCATGCAGCGACAGGCACACCTCTGCATGCAGCTCTTGCAACTGACGACAGCTTTGATCTTGCGCAGGGAGGAACCTGTGGTTTTGGAATGAGAGGTCAGAAAGCCAGATCAGGTAGTGGAGTCAGGCATGGATTTGAAGGTGGTCAGACTCCACTGTTCAGGCGATTGCCAAAGTTGAAGGGTATTGCCGGAGGTCAGTATGATAGTTGTGTCCAAGTCTGCAGCACATCTGAGATTACATGTAATTGCTGTCATGCAGCTCCCCACAATGCACTTGTCCCCATCACTTTCTGCTTGCATGCAGGCATGAGCGCTGGACTGCCCAAGTACATCACAGTCAATCTTAGCACACTCAGCAAGAAGTTCAGCGATGGTGAGGAAGTGTCACTGGAATCCTTAACTCAGAAGCGAATGCTCAATCTCTCCGGCCGGGAGGCTAAGCTTCCTTTGAAGGTACTGCTGAAGTTCTTCCATCTTTTGCAAAACAAGCCTGACCTGATTGTAGGTGTATCAGGGGCATCTGCGCATGCATCAAATCCTGTATGCTTGTGTATGCTATTTCACCTGTCTGTATCAAATGAATCTGCATTGTCATGCATTCAGAGCAGCATCATGTCAGGAGCATCTACATGAGCATTCATTCTGCGCATTGTATGTGCATGTCTATTTGCTGGTCCTTCGGCCTTCACAGTCTGCGGGACCTCTGTCAAAGCAACTGAAGAGCAAGCAGATCATGCTTTTGTCAATTTGGGCTTCAGGTACTGGGTGATGGCAACCTAGCACTCAAGCTGACCATCAAGGCAGCAAAGTTCAGCACATCTGCAAAGGAGAAGATTCAAGCAGCAGGTGGCGAAGCAGTTGAGGTCCCTCAGAAAGCAAAATGGACTCGCGCATTGCATAAGAGGAAGGTTGCAGCGGCTGCAGCTGCTGCACCAAAGAAAGCTCCAGCGCCAAAGCCAATCACAAAGAAGGCGGTCAAGCAGTGATGCAGTCTGGTTGCGCGTGGCACAGCTTGTGCCTCCTCAATTGTGCTGATTTGCAACTATATAGTTTGAGGGATTTGTGGCCCCTTCTCCACATTTTCATTAATGTCTGTGCTGCAGCCTGTTGCATTTTGCCTCAATACGCCCTCAGTGCTGTCTCTGTATACATATCTTCAGCGTCGCCGCCAACCACCTGTTCTTTTAGCACAATTTTTGCAACTTTTAGCCAGTGCTTCTGCCCGTGTTCCAGCTTGAGCTGCTTTCAACCCCGATGTAGCTTGCTCTATTGGACGGTGCTACCCAAGGACGTGGTGCTGCTGCTGAGACATGGTTGTAAACGTCTAGCCCTTCATGCATACATTGCGTCTTTAGTGATGTGCGACTGATACCTGTTCACAAGCACAGCAGAGGCTACAGGCTGCTGCAGCTGTGGAGACGCAGGTGACTGGGTTTCACCCTCTGCAGATCTATGGTGTGTGTTTTGTGAGCCTCAGGGCTGCTGGCCCTGCCCAATGCATAGCAGCTGCTGTACTGCATGGTGTCTAAACACTATGCCTCCTTTGTTTCCACCGACTCCGAACAGCTCTAGAATGGAGGCTTGCCCTTGCTGCTGAGAACTGCACGCTTTCAAAGCGCCGATGATATGCTTTGACTTGACGAACGAGTGCATCTCCAACAGTTCTTCCTATCGCAGTTGACTAAAAGTAACGTAATAGCTGCTGCTAAGCCAATTTCCTGCACCTTCTCCTTGACCTTCTCGGACGTTGATTTCTGCACATCGACTGGTTAAATCTGTTGGCGCTTGCCATTGCCTTGCTGTGAGCAACTGCGCTGTCGTGACTGCAGCTCCACGTCAACCATGACCAGGCAAGCTCCCCGCTGGATACAGCTCTGTATCACGGCTTTGCTCGTGCTTACGTTACACAAAGTTGAGTGCAAACGCTTCCTGGGCATTGCTGCTATCGGCTCTCGCTCGCATCAATTTTGCATGTTGAGGGTCGGTCAAGAGTTGGCGTCACGCGGGCATCATTTCACTTTCCTTGTCAGTGATCAAGAGAATATGGGTCTCAAACACCTGGGTGCCAAAGCCTTTCCGGGACTGGAAGTCGTCGAGTTTGCTGGGCCTCCTGACATAGGAACACAAGACTGGTTCAGCCGATTTTCGCGAGACGTCATGGCAGTGGGCATCTAAGATGCCGCATCTTACTTTCATTCGGGACATTGACTTTAGCCTGGCATGATTTTCACTGCACACGCAACAAGATGCTGAATGTGTGCAATGCAGATATTGCGTTCATTCCAGGCAGACATGATTGCAGCAGCCCATCACTTGTACAATGATAAGGCGACTCTGCACAAGCTCAAACTTGCAGGTGGTGTAACACCTCATGCCAGCTGTCAATGTTACTTTGACATCATCAATAAGACTACATCTAGATCATGCAACAAGGAAAGCCTCTGCTGCTGCAGGTTATGATGCTCTGCTCAAGGATGGTGTGTACTGGCCGGCATCCGTCCTCAGCGAAGTGCTGAACCTAACTGTCGTAGATGTCCTATCTATGGGTCCTGCACAGCCTTTGCTTGGCCAGCCCTGGTCCACCCCCAACCCAGTGGCATACCTGCCTCAGCTAGGCTCTGGCCTCACACCAAACATGGTGAGTTTCTGGCAAAGTCATGCAGATCTTGCTGCAACATGCACTGCAGACAGCTGCCTAAACAAGCCAACCTCTCCCTTGGTCATCAACACCATCTCTCAATGGACCAGAGCAAATGCAATTGCATGTCACAGCAGAGCCGAATCGTACCTCACCCATGAGCTCTGCTCCAACAAAGCCAAACGGCTTAATCTAGTGTTGTCTCGTACATGTGATGCACATGTGATGCAGCAGCTATGCCCTCTCTTGCAGCAGCATTTCTTGATGCACCCGAGTCCAGAGCTCACACCTGGGCAGTCCGGTTTGATACTTGGCTTCTCATTACACTGGCGCCAACAGGTGTGGTATTTTTCTTTTCTTTTCTTTCCAGAGCTCACCTTGAGTGCCATGCAGGGCTTCCTGCAAAGGTGCCAAAACTTCTTGTCCAAGGCTGTCGTAGAACAGGTCATCATGCGGCTGGCAAGAAACAATCAGCAGCAATTCATGCAAGAGTCTGGCCTACGCGTGCGTGCCTATGAGCAAGGGTTTTCAACTTCAGCTGCAGCAATTATAGCTGCTGATTGGGCCCTTGAGTATCCACATCCCATACCACCAAAAGTGCATGTGAGTTTGTATCATTCTGCTCACATGCACCTTGTGACAAGCCAGTGTTGTGATTGTCAAGTGCATACACATATAATTTTAGCCGTTCACCTTCATGCAACTCACCAGTTTCTTTTTGGTGTGTCGCATCCCATTTTCTCCAAAACAAAGGCAATGCCAAGAAGGTGAAGGGTTGTTGCCAGCGTATCACAATCAGCCTGTACCAAAAGAGAACCTACACTGAAGCCAAAAAACCCGACATAACACCATATCATCTGTGTATTACAGCCTGTAAGGCGCAGTCAGCAAAGTTTCCATGTGTCACCACAACCCTTGGATCAACAACTGATGGCGGACTAGCAGTCATTGCTGAGAATATTCTAATTCACTGGGCAGCCCGGTATAATACTTGACTTCTCATCAAATTGACGCTGAAAGTTGCAGTCTTTTCTTTCTGTTTCTATTCTGATTCTGATGACAGATGGTGGGTCCAATCCTGGCAGAAGCTGCCAAGCATCTGCCCGCAGGCCTGAAGGATTTTGTGCAGCAAGGCGCAAGTGAAGGGCACGGAGCAGTGTATGTTTCCATGGGCACGGCTGCCAGGCTGACAAAACAGGAACTGCACAGCTTGAGGACTTCTCTTGCCAGTTTGCCCAACCCTGTTCTGTGGAAGCTTGCAGCAGTGGACCTGCCAGGTGGGTGTCTGCCTGGTTCAGTGAGATCCAGACTCTGACCAGCAATATTTGCAGGTTACGTGCTTTGGTAGTGCTGTTCAGTGCACCTCAGAATAGAAAGTACAGCACTTCTTGTTAACACAAGTATTGCCTTATTGCTAATGCATGCTTGTAGCATCAACCATGAGACTCTGCTCCGTACATGGAGGCAGGCATGCATATGCTCCTGCAGAACACTATGATCAATCAAAGTCTTTGCAGCATACATTGACTGTTGGACTGCATGGCACGTCTGGGATTGTACAGGCTGCTTTTACCTTCAGCGTGGTGATTCGCGTGTTGCAACCTCGTCTGTGATGTCAGGGCAAGCTGTTTCTAAAGACTGATGTCTGCTGTCATGCAATGCCTGCTGTCATGCAATGCCTGCTCTCATGCAGAGCATTCTGTTGTGCAGTGACTGCTGTCATACACTGCTTAATAACAATAATAATAATAACAACGCTTTCCAGCTCATGATGAGCTAGGTACGTGCGGGACAAATCTTGTCTTTCCAAAGCAGTCTGTCTTGCGCATCTCTATACGGTCTACCAATCCGACATACACTGCTTGCTGTCACGCAATGCCTGGGACATAACAAGGAACCTGCACTCTTGTGTGTAATGCCTACCAATGGCATGCGACGAAACTGTTCAAATGACACTGCAGGCAACATGAGTCAGGACTCACTGGCAGCCGCAAACATCAAGATCATCAACTGGGCACCCCAGAACGATGTGCTGGGCGACCCTGCTGTCAAAGTTTTTGTTACACATGCTGGCAGCAACAGTATATATGAGGCAGCATACCACGGCAAACCGGTTGTGTGCATCCCGCTGTTGGCAGATCAGTTTGACCAGGCTGCCAAGGTAAATCAGTAGATCACTGTGCATTGCATGTGTGTCTGTGCAGTCTGTCTGAAATAAGCAAGTTTGCGCAAGCAAGCTAGTCTACTCGGCGACTGTATGTTGCATAACACCCAAAGTGGCGCAGTTAACCACCTGAAAACTGATGCTGCAGTATGTCATGCTTGTCAGCCTCTTTTGTCGACTAGCTGTGCACTGCAGCAGTACATGTATGCATTGGTCAGAAACCTTGACTGCATCATTGCTGCTAGTCGCAGGAATGCAAAGAACATGTACAGTTGTCCACATGTCAGCAAAGATGGCACAACAGTGCTTGGGAACAAGTGCTGCACTGAATAAGTTTTGTTTGTGTAGGCAAGGTATTGCGGCTGGGTTGCTGCAGCTGCTGAACTGAACAAGCTTTTTTATTGTAGGCAAGGTATCGCGGCTTGCTGCAGCTGTTGAACTGAATGAGCTGTCTTTGTGTAGGCAAGCTATCATGGGTTTGGGCTGACAGTAACCCCAGCAGAGCTGACCATCAGTAAACCCCTCCACAGCGCCATTCAGCAGATCCTGGACAAACCTCACTTCACAGTATGTCAATGACACATGTCAGTGTTTAAAATGCCTATTCAACATGCTCTTTGGATCTATTTTGTCGCAAGACGTGATGCTTGCCATGGACTAAGAGAACTCTCAGAAGCATGAGCTTGCTGCTGTTGCTGATGCTTGCTGATGCTTGCATTGATCTGCACAGGTGAGCAACATGCAGTCATACTGCTAGCGATCGTAGATACTTACACACGTATACATACATGGTCACGCAATCATGCAGGATCTCTGACAATTCACCGTAATCGCATGCTTTTCATGTGTCAGCATCATGATTTCTTCGTCAACCTGTCCCAATGAAGCAGATATATTCTCCTGGGTGGGATTTGCAGGCAGCTGCACAAAAGGTCCAGAAGCGGATGATAAATAAGCCGCGTCATCCAGCACAGCTGGCAGCTGACATTGTGGAGCGTGTTGTGGCGACTGGCGGCGAACCTTACCTAGATACCAAGGCACAGACCTTATCATGGTGGCAGCTATCTTGTTGGACGTGAAACTGTTTCTGGCAGTTGTTGTCACTGCCTTTCTTTGTGTCTTGGGAGGACTGCTATGGGTTACTGCTATGAGTGCTCATACACATTGGTAAGGGGATGCTAGGCAGTATTTGGAGAAGACATGCTGTGCAGCGCAAGAAGGTCAGATGAACCAGCCTTACGAAAGTGAAGCTGGCAATGTGTTCAAGTGGTGTTTTGTGCTGTGAATGTTTGTGTGGGCCAGATAGTTGACTTTGGAACTGTGAGCACCACATCTGTACCTGACATGCCGTGCAAAGCGTATGCTGTGCAGTCAGGTCAAGGCGTTGAGTACTCACTAGTGTGCCTCCTCATGTCGCAACTCATTATTCTTAGAGGATATGTGCAATGATGCTCAGCAGTGAGGATGGCAGATTACTGAGCCCTGCCAATGTCAGAGACATGTGCCATGTTTCAGCATGCTGGTCGATCTGAAATTTCTGCTCATGCATGCTGAGTTTTCAGTATTTCCTAATGATGTTTGCCATGACCTACATGTGTTGCATGCAAACATACTGTGCGTGATTGAAACGTGGCTGCTTCAAGGCTGAAGCAGCAACAGGGCCCCTCTTGAGTAGAACATCAATGCTGATCTCATGGTCATGTCCTGCCACTTTGTCATGTTTGCTCACAACTGTAGGTCACCTACAGTAGGTGCAAACCTGAAAAGAACAGTGGGCCATGACCTTGGTCATGGCTACTGTAAACATGTACATGTGGAAAGCTCTACATGGATGTGCATGTCAAGAGCCGCATGGCATGTGCATTTTGTATAGATTGCCGTTGAATACATTACTGCAATTGCAAAGATGCCTTGTACCAATATGAATGCCTCATATGATGCATCTTCATCACACCAAAATGCTTCACTTACGTTAGCTTTTTATGATAGAGGAGAGAGAGAGCTCAGCAGTTTCCAATCTCGAGTCGTGCATCTAAAAGGCGAATGTGTGTATGGTTTTAAGAGAGATTGGCATGCATCATGCACCCCAGATGGGGTGAAGGTGGGGGCCCTTTGCACAGCCTGCCTGGCTTGTGGATAGGAGCAGAGGAAGCCGTCCACGTCGACAGTTTACCTGGTCTGGTGTTCCCACCACAAGTTACCAATCCGTCTTGCCAGCGCTAAAGTCATACCTTTTTGCACGTCGAGTATCGCACAAGCAAATCAATCATGCAAATGCAGTCAGTAGCTCGCATCAGCATGCAGGCGGCTCCAGGAGCTCGCCCTCAAGTGACACCCAGTCACTTTGCCGCTGGATCCCGGCTTCGTGTGACAAAGTCATTCAGCCTGTCCGGACACCAGAGACGACAGGTTTGACAACCTAGTTCATGCAAAGACAGGGCATCTGTGCCACATGTGCAAGTAGCGCTGTAGCAACGTGACAAGATCAGCGGCTATGATGTGCAGATCATCGCTATGGCCGAGAACCCTATTAGCAAGGCAGCCAAGGATGTCCAGCAAAAAGCACAGGTAGCTTGCTGGCATTTGCAAACCCGTGTGTGGGATCTAGGCTTCGCTTTTAATGCGCATTGCTGTCTCTTTTATAGGACTTTGGAGATGAGATAAAGGGCAATGCTGAAGATACTGCAGACAAGGTAGAGGGCGCTTACAAGGAAACCAACCCAGAGGACAACGCAGATAAAAATCCCACCGAGGAGTACAGATCCACAAAGCTGAAGAATAGCAATGAGAAATACACTCCCAAAAGCGACCCAAAGAAATAAGCATCAACCTGCATTGACCCTCCTTCTTGGTATACTCAATTTTTGATAGGGAGTACGCAGCAACTTGGTAAATGCTTTTGAGATTTGAGTCAGTGTTGAGAGTTGTGAGTAAACCAGTCAACATATGAGGAAGAGCACCGCAGATATTTTGACCTGTTGCAGTGAATTTGTGAGTTGCCTGAATTTGAGTAACTATTTTTTGCTGTTGTAAGCCTTGCAAGCTTTACAATGTACATCTTCCGTCAGCAATTCCTTCCTCAAAAGCTCACTTTGGTAGAACCTTCTGTGGCAAGTTATAGATGATGCTGGGGGTGCTGTGTGCATGACGTCAGACAGCCCTCAAATTTGAAGCATTCAATGTGGAAAGGCCTTTGCAGGCTGTAATTGTTCAGCTGACACTACACTGTTTGCAGGGCTTGAGTCAAGAGTGTGCAACTACCTGCTAGTTTGTCTGCTCACCATGCAATTCTGTGCCTGTGGCATGTTTGTAAATGACATAGTCACAGATGATATGTGTTTGCAATATATCATCATGAACCAGGACCCTAATAGCTGCTTTCGAAAGCGAGTTAAGAGGTGTTGTGAGCCTACATGAGGCAGAGTATGGAGTACACTGCCTGTCACATAGTTTACGCACTGCTTATCAGGATGTGCCTGAGAATCAGCGGCTTTTGGCTGCTATCATACTTGCAAAAATAAAAACTGGGAACTGCACCTTGTCATGTGTACATGGTATGTAACACTAAAGTTCTGCCAGATTTGCTTGCAGCACCTTAATTCCCATTTTGCACAGGTAGCTGCTCATGCTGTGGAGCATTTGGTATCTGCTGTTGATAAGCTGTGTATTCTGAAACCGCCAATTTCAAGGCTGCAGAAGCCAGAGTCAACCTCCTCAGAAGGTCTTCTGAAGGCGGCAGCCGAACTTGCGCCAAGCTTGATGCAACATGGCCATCCAACCAGTCTGCAAAACCAGAAAAGCCTTCATGGAATGACCAGCACAGCAGCGAGCAGTGCAGTTGCCACTTACTGCAAAACCTGCAGGTGATTGGCTGTGTCAGAAAGTGCTGCAGAAAGGCAACACTGTGTAAGCTGCACCTGCAGCCTTTGTAGACTGGGTGAGTACGTGATGCAATGTTGGCAAAGCTTTATGCCACACCTGTCAAGGACAAGACGCCGCCTCTGTAGTCGGTGACTGTCCCCATGCACCACCCCCGGAACAACTCAGACAGGTGTCCATAGGGCATCTTACAAAGCCTGCTCCAGAAGGGGTGCAAGCAAGGGAACTGCTGCAGATGCACTGCTACCCAGTCCTACAGTGCCAAAGGCAGTCAGTATCGATGAATGGCGTGAAAAGGGCATGCTATCACTGCAGTTTGTGACACGTCCTTTTGACACAGCTTGAATGTAAAGTTGACAATTTCATGCAGAAATGTGGCATATCTGGGATACTTCTGAGCAATCACCATTGATGTTGCTGTTCATGGGCACATCAGCATTGGCACATATGTCGGACACATCAGCATTCGCACGTATCAACTTTGCTGCGTAAGAAAGTCTAGCTTTCAGATGCGTGTCATGACATGAATTTTACCATGACTGTCTTGTGGTGCTCACAGGCATCAGGCACGTTGTCCAATGCTACAGCTAGGTGCCAAACAGCAACCAAAGCAGCAACTTGCTGGCACTGCTGCTCTGTGGGTACTTGCGCACGGTAAAGGGCATCTAGGCACAACTTGCGCACGTGCAGCTGGTCTGAGGCCTGTGCCTCAGGACGACCCAGCAGCATGTCCATAGCCTCTGTACTCATCACTGTAAAGACAAGTCCAAGTCAGTGCTATGGCATCCCTGCATTAAAGCATGGCAACCACCAGGCCTGTCTGACGGCAATTCCTGTTGCATCTGACAGCATCTTGTGCTTCGATACAGACCATGATAGAAGGCATATGGAATGATGAGAACACAAAAGCTTACCTGTTTGTGATGCTTGGGCTAGGCTGACTTGATCACTGGTTAGCACAGTCATCTGCTCAGACCCATGCACTCCCAAGAGTGATGTCAGCAGCAGTACCAGAAGACCTGCCAGGGGACTAAATGAGTGCTGTTGCAAGGATTCAGCCAGCATGGTGGTGATACGGCTGAGCATGCTGGACTTCAACAGTGGTACATGGTCGTCAAGCGTCCAGCAGTTGGTGAGGAAGCTTCCAGCCAAGGTTGCCAGCAGCACAATAGCATTGCTAGCTATCCCAGTAGCACCACTGAGAGGGTCTAGGGGTGGTGCAGAGCCTAGATCCAGCGCAAGGCTGGCCAGGTCAAGCAGGAACTCCCATGGCAAGCCAATGGCTGCCTGCCTGCTGCACAGAGCCGCAGCTGTGGCTAGACGCAGGACGCCTTGGATGATGAGGGGTGGCAACCCTGCAGAGCAAGTAGTGTTGATGGCAGCTGTCTTAGTGGTCCACAGTGTTGACGCAATGACATTATTGACTATCCGCATTGCTCTTGCTGACAACACTGTGCTGCACAGATCATGCTTTGAGTGCTTGTAGTGTTCATGATCATGAAGTTGGCTTCACTCACAGACATGGCACAGGGTATGTGAAGTTTCCATGAGAAAGCAATTACTAGAAGTAAGCTTGTGAGAGCCGTCAGGGCATGATTGGCACCTGTGTCAGCAGCATGAGCATGCTGCATCCTTTGAAAGACAGCCTCCAGGCATTGAGCATGTTCCTCATCAAGAAGGGGTTCACCAGGTGGAGCAGCAGCAAGGTTGCCGAGATAGGCAAATTCTATGTCTGCAGGTTTCAGCTGGGCTGTCAGCGTCAGACGCAACAGCTTCAGGGTGTCACCAGCTGCTGTCATAGGCGTGCTCTGCAACAGTTGGCTTGCAGCAGGCAGCATACCTGCAGAGAAAGCTCAATGTTAAGTATCAGTGCTCGACGTATGCAAATCACAAAGCTGAGATCGTCACAGCTAAATCATCCCATTCAGGCCTTTCTGACATTGCTTGACTCAGCATCTGATGATCTCATGCTTATGCATAACCATTGGGGAACGTGAAGCACACCACACTCACCGCAATCCCACAACATCTTCTGCAGCTGAGGGTGGTCTTCTACTGCCTTGCCTATCTGGCTGATACAAGCCCCCTTTACCTGGGCTTCACAGTCATGATGCAGTGTGCAGTTTGCCAGCAGGCTGCCATTGGCAATCTCAATGTACACGTCCAGACCGACTCTGAACCTTTCTGAGACTACGCTGAGCTGGTCAGGAACAGCGCTGTGCTGTAGGAGCGCCCTCGCTAGTGTGTTCACAGTATGTCTGGACCGTCGAAATTTCATGTGCTTGATCAGAGCAGAATGCAGTGTCTGCCAACACTGAGCCCTAGCTGCTGCAGCATGTTCAGGAGGTGTCACTTGAGCAAACACAGCCACTGCTTCTTGCACAGCATCTGTCAGCAATGACTCTTGTGAAGGCTGAAGCAGCTGTTGCAGAATGAAGTCCTCTTCCTTCAGATACACGGATGACAGTATAGCTGCAAGCAGTGAGCCTGACTGCTCACAGTCGCTTGACGCTGCAGCAAGCTGACCCGCTACTGTGGCCGTAAGCGTCGCTTCCCATTCATTCAGCGCCATGACTACTATCACACCTCAAGTGAGTTGTTTGGCAGGTCAGAGACAACAGCTCCGCAACGTCACTCCTTTTAAACTACGAGTGCCGTCAGGCATGCGTTGCGGGATCGGCTCTCTCTCACCTACTCATGTGGTACAAATGACAAATGATCTGCAATCGTCAACACTATCAGCAACAGCTCGTTCCAGCCCAAGCAGAGTGTGGATCGCGGTAGGCATTCGTGTGCCCCCACCTTGTGATCACGGAAATGTGTCAGAGTTCAGCTCCGGTAGCCACGACTTTCGTGTTCACGAAAGGGTCGATTAGCGTTGGACAGCTCCATCTACATGACGCTGAGGGCATGCGCATACGAGCGGAATGCTCCGTGCGATTCTGCTCTGAACCCTTCCGCAATGCATTGATCAGACTGGAAGAGCAAGTGCGGGAATCTAGTAACCTCAGTCCAGGCCTGGAGAAGAAGTACGCAAGGCTGCAAATTTCAACCCCTGGCTCACAGCAGCAAAGTCCTGACTACGCTCGCGACCTTCATCTGTTGCTTCGCCACCAACGTCAACACTTGAATCCAATCTGTTTGATTTGCAGTAGGCGCTATGCATATGCGTTGCCAAATATTGAAGACTGAACATCACAAGCGTCTCGTTGACTGTGAGGTGCGGTTGGCCAAGGAAAAATCACCCAGACTGTCTCAGCTGACGACTCCGCAACTACGTTTGCAAGCAAGCTTTCTCGGACGGCCATCTGGCCATCTTGACCGTCAGTCGCTTCTGAAGGAATACAGTGTCCCAGGTGCTGGTCAAGAGTGGGTCGCAAAGGACGCCAAGGTAGACGCATAATACCTTGCTGATGGCGTGCAGCACAAGACGTGTATCTCTGCGAAGGTCGTTGCACATTGTTGCCTTACTCGTGTGAGGATGTTGCAGGGTATTGCTCCAGCACGCCTCTCTGGCACCTTGCTCACTCACAACAACGACCTATACGTGTATGGCGGTCCACCTGCCTTCTACTTGGAGCCTGGGTATGATCGAAGGCGGGATGTTTATACAGATGGTGATGCTTTCATGCTGAAGCTGAACCCCTCCTTGAACAAATGGGAGCCTGCGAGCTCTGAAGGAGCTCCTCCTGTGACCTGGCGTGAGCCGCACATATGGTCTTCTGGTATGTCACCAGACATTTGCGTTTTGCACTTGCAGCAGGGTCGACGCATTGCTAAATGCTTAAACAATCTGTATGGGCCAATAATATAGATGATTCACAAAGATCTTTCTGTGAATGGTCACCCCAGCCTGATTAACATTGAGCATGCTGTCCAGGTGTTGTGCATCGGGACGTCTTCTACCTGGTTGGTGGACTTGACTCCAGAGATCGCGAGCCTGGAGATGAGATGCAGCCAGATCCGAGTGACTTCAACATGAGGCTCTTTGACTTCAACACTCAAATCTGGACTCAGATCGTTGCTCCTCACACACCAGAAGCATGTAATGGTGGTGCACAGCTGGTGGCTCTTGGCGATCAGCTCATTCTGTTTGGAGGTAAAGGCATCATTATGCATCTATTACGTGAGTGTGACAGACGTGCAGCCCTTGAAGTTTTGCCAACATCAGTCCTATCTTAGCTAACCTATAGGTTGTCTTGTTCATCTGCCTACAAGGGACCTTTTGCCTCAAATCTAGATCAGGCGTGTTGATTCAATTTGGCAAATTTCTGCATTTGATCACAATCTGCACATTACTTCTGCAGAAAGAGATGCCGCTGGCATGTACATGCACAGCGAGGAAGCATTGTGGACTTTTAACATACCTACACGCACATGGCGCCATCGTGAGGCCTTTGGTGATCTGCCCGGTCCTCACCTGGCTATTGCAATGACAGACTTCAAGGGCCAGATCTTCCTGCTCTGCAACGCACCAGAAGACACAGATCCAGCAGAGCTGTATGTGCTGGACCTGGACACATTCACCTGGCGCGTCTTGCGGCCTCGTGCAGCGCCTGAGTGCTTCCTCCTGAAAGCATCAGCAGTCCGGGTTCAGGTGCAGCTCATCTTGTATTTTGCCACACTCGTGCACGGACAGACACTTGAATTTGCTATGTGCATCTTCTGCAGCTGTGCATTCAGGGCACAATGAATATTTTGTGTGCAATGAGCTGTTGGGTTATTTGCCAATAAGTTGCAGCGAGTACAATGTGCATTGCTGTAATACTCCAGCCACATTTGAGACAACTTGTCGCGGTATGCTGCAGGACCAGTGGGTGGTACATGGAGGCACTAAGCTCCCCAGCAACCTGTGCTCCAATGATCTGCATGTCCTTGACCTCAACACTTTGACCTGGTCCAAGCCTGACGTTGCCGGTACACCTCTCAAGCACCGCCAGCTCCACATGGCTACGTGCTACAATGACATGATGGTCGTCATGGGAGGTGAGAACCACAGCAATCCATTGTGCTGCTCACTGACCCTCCTGCTTAAACAGCTTGCCAATGCACTCTGGCAACGGGGCGCCTTGCGCCGCAGAAAGACCCAGAAAGGACATTTGCCCAGCTGTGCTTTGTTAATATAGGTTCATGATGTGTTTTTGAGCGCAATCCACTGGCTTGCTAGTTGAGTCTTTTGCCTGCTCAATCAGCTTGCCAATGCACTCTGTCAATAGCGCCTTATTCGCAGAAGACCCCAAAAGCAATTTTCTCTTCACTTGGAGAGCAATCAGGTATGTTTGCAGGCTGCTTGCTGCTGACCATTCATCTGTTGTGTTGTTGAACTGTCAAAGTCTAACTCTAAACTGACAACAGTGTAGATGCGACTGCACGTGCTCAGTGCTGCTTCTGTGCTATCTCAAGGTCTTGGTCCAGTAGCAGGAGCCAGGGACGCCGATAGCAGCCATTCAGTGCCTGTGGACACTATGCAATGCATTTGGCAGCGCCCCAGAGTGCACACCCATGATCAAGAGGACAGCAGCATCATGCGCTATGACATAACGACCGCCAAACATGCCATGTTCAACGATAGGATGTTCACATATGCTACCATCATAGTAGATGACCGCTCATTTGCAGTGCACAGAGCGATTCTGGCATGTGCCAGTCCTTTCTTCCAAAGAATGTTCAGCAGTGGCATGCAGGAAGGTCAGTCAAGCTTCTTGCTCATTGTATTCTCAGCACCCTCCATACAGGGTCAGTCACAAGACCTGATTCCCAGAACTTGATCTGTGTGGGATGCAGCGCTGCCTAGAATTTCACAAAACCATGCTGGTGGAATGTGGTGCACATCTTTTGCATCAGTGGTCATGCATTGCATTTGTGTTGCCAGATGTTGCGCTCCTCATGATGAACGCCTTCACTCTTTGGCTTCTGTGCTGAATATGTGTATACTGATGTACAGGTGCCAGCCGTGCTGTTCAACTTCATGACATGTCAGCAAGCACCATGGGTCTGCTGCTGGACTTCATCTATGGCGCGTTTAAGCCCAAAGTCACCCTGGCAGAAGCAGTGGACCTCTTCATTGTCAGCAACAAGTATGCGGTTTTGGAGTTGCACCTGCAGTGCACGCGCATTTTGAAGAACATGATCAATGAGGAGACTGTGTGCGCTCTTATGCGTCTAGCCTGCGATCACTACAGCTCTGAGCTTGAGCAGGTAACAGCATGTGCTCATGCGTTTGCTTGTCAATAGGCTGGGCATTGCATTGTAAGCTATCTGCATGGCACACTTCAGGGCTTCTTTGCAAGTGCAATACTGTTTTCTGCCAATCAACATCGCCATGTGTTTGTGAGGAGACTTTTGCCTTCCTAGACGTGCCATACCTGTCACTGAGTATTGGGTGGAGTGATGCAGGCTTGTGACGACTACCTAGACAGCTTGCCAGAGGACATCCTTGCACAGATTGATGCTTCATTAGACAGTGACAGTGACACCGCCTCACAGACAGACAGGGACAGTGATTCAGTCTCACTCCAAGCTGACTCAGGTGAGGCCACCTCATGTGCTGCAAATATGTCCTTGCTTGGCTGTAAGTTGTATGGGGAAAAGTGTTGTCGTCACAGTTGTATGTTGATATAATGCTTGATCATCAAGGCAAAATCAGCCATGAGGAGGCATCTCTCTTGATGTTGCTCGTGAAGCCAATGTATGTCATGATCACTGCTTCCATCACTAGATATAGCATTGTCAGGCATTGTGGATGAGTGAATGTGAGTTACGCGACATTGTGAATGGCCTTGTTAGTCATGGTAGGGTTGCGTTCTTTGTACAATGGCTCCCTTCATGCCATTTACAATGTACATAGCAGTTCCAAACCATGTTCAGATGCAGGGCTTTCGTAATCCACCTTCAGACATTCACATATGAGTCAAGCAGAGACAATAACATGTTGTCTGCCATTTTTGGTCAGCAACTCTAGTATGCTGTTCAAGCAGACTGCATTTGCGCTGTTTCTGTGTTCAATCATCTCAGAGACAGCGTGCAGGAACTGTAGCATATGTCCACCGCTCACTACCACCAACTCTCTCCACACATGCGGCTGTGCAAACCCCAGCAGCGCCCGTCAGCGCTCTTTTCAAATGTGACACGTTTGTGCTCAAGCAGGTGCCATGACCTCAGAGGCGTCCAACAGGATGCACAGTGCATGAGCAACCATGCTGGCAGTGCCACTCAGCCCACCACAACATCCTGCCAGCGCACCATTGACCAACTGGAACAGCAATTGTTTGAGCCCTCCAGCAGTACAAGCTGGGCACCAAGCAGCACAGATGCAGCGCCAGGCACCAACTTGCATGTGGCCGCCAACAACAGCAGTGGGAGCTTTGCAAGCACCAGCGGCATCCCTGCAGCTTCCGGCCACCAAACAGACAGCAACACACCCCAATCATCCCCACAAGGTCATCACCAGATGCCAAGCTGTTAGTGAAGAGTTGCTTGCGGCTGGGCATGGGAGTCACATGATTTGTCCTACAGGATGCGAAGGGTTTGTTCGACCTCAAATCCACTCAAAAACACGTGTTAGCAATTTGTTTGAGAGCAGCATTGAAGCAAAGAAAAGCTGCACGCATTATTTGCTGAGTCTTCTCCTACCAAGACTTGCCTCAGCCATCAAGAGAAAAGAACAAACTTCACTTTTTGGCGTTAGTTTAATGAGAAGCCAAGAATTACACCAGGCTGCGCAAGAAAGTCATCAAGACTTACTATGCTTGCCATACGCCAAGTGTACTGAATTGACTGCTGAACAGCAATGCTCAATAGTTGCAATGAATTAGCATAGGGAGTGTACTTATGATACCACAAATCAGACACAACATACACACCAAGAAGTTGCTGAAGGCGCTGCATTGACAGCTTTGCTTTAACCAATTTGTTTCTGGTTACTACTGTAGCCTTCTATCAAACATAGTACAAGGTTGGGATTCATTTTGGTCACCACGCTAAGGCCAAGCATTCCATAATGCTGCCTTGCTGAGGTATCATGGTGGAGTGCTTCCAACTTTGAATTGATGCACAATACAGGACGAGCCAGTCCCACAGTAGGCTGTGTGTAGCCACACAAGAGTGTGTCTAGGGTCTTGAGCATACATACAGAAAGGAGTGCTACTGTGCCACCTTGCTCAGTCCTTGCTGGCCATGCAATCTGACATGGAATCTGCACTTCGAAAAGCAATGCATTCATCTGAGACAATGATCCAGAGCTGTGACCATGATGCAGCTTTGCCTTGCTGCCATACATGCTACAGTCATTGGCAGTACACACAGCTGCAACACAGCATGTGCTGGCACTTGTCACTATAACAACAAGCACACTGTGAGTTTAAGCAAAACGCATTGTGTTCAGCATAGATCTTGTGATAAGGTGCAGAAATTGGTGCAAGTGATCCTTCCTGCTATGCTCACCTACTGTCTTGATGAGAGGGTGGAATCACAGGAGCCTCTGGCAGCAGCGCTGCCACCCTCCTGCGCTCATCTTTGTGCATGGCTGGCTCCGGTGGCGAGACGTTGCATGACCTTGTGGGGATGATTGGGGTGTGGCTGTCTGCTTGATGGCTGGAAGCTGCAGGGACGCCGCTGGTGCTTGCAAAGCTCCCATTGCTGTTGCTGGCGGCCCCTTGCAAGCTGTTGCCTGGTGCTACATCTGCGTCCATCACCGTTGCCCAGCTTGTACTGCTGGAGCTCTCACACAAGCGCTGTTCCAGTTGGTCACTGATGCAGTGGTAGGATGTGGTGGTGGTGGGCTGAGTGGCACTGCCGGCATGGTTGCGCATGCTGCCTTGCACTATCTTTGCACTGTGCATTATGTTGGATGCGTATGAGATCATGGCACCTGCATGAACACAAACGTGTCACATTTGATGTGAGCACTGTCAGGCGTTGCTGGGGTTTGCACAGCTGCATAAGTGGAGAGTTGGTGGTAGTGAGCGTTGGATGTATTCTGATGTTTCTGCATGATGACTCAACAGAGAAACATACGCAGTCTGCCTGAAGAGCAGACCAGAGTAGCTAACAAAAGATGATTGGGACGCCTCATCCGCTCCTGGGGATTCGTAAGCTGGGCTTGGGGTTCTTGAATGAACGCGCGGATGTATGTATGTATGTATGGATGGAAAAGTTGGGATTGAATCCGTGCAAGGAGAATCCCTGGAAATTGTACGACACAGGTGAGTCAACAGTTACGCGCACGTGGGTCCCCTCTGCTCGACTGAGCGTAGATGAGGCGTCAAAAATGGCAAACAAAATGATGATGTGTCTGCTTGACTGATGAATGAATATCTGGAAAAAATGCAAAGCCCTTCAGATTGTGCATGGACATGGTTGGAATTGCTATGTACACAACAAATGGCATAAGGGAGCCATTTATAAACAACATTGAGCTGTAACATGACTAACAAGGCCATTCGCAATGTCAGGTAACTTGTGTTCACTCAACCAGAATGCCGGAAAATGACAGTGATCATGGCATACAATGGCACATGTATTGTCCCAAGTGCAGTCAGCATGTCGCCTCCAGCAAAAGCAGGTTTTAGGTCAAAATGGAGAGAAATGCAATCAAAAAAACATGTTTTCAGCGCATGAGGTGGCCTTGCCTGAGTCAGCTCGGTATGAGCTGGCTGTCTCAGCCGCCTCCACGACATGGGCACCCCCACCACTACTGGTGTTGCTGGACTCACTCTGCTGACTCGACTTGCTTGTACCAGTCTTGGCACTGGAACGCTGGGCGGGGCTGTTGACAAGGCCCTCTGCCTCACCAGGGCTGTTAGAGCGGCCCTCTGCCTCACCGGGGCTGTTGGAATGCCTCCTTTCCTCAATAGGGCTGCTGACATGGCCTTCTGCCTCACCAAAGTTGCTGGCATGGCTGTCTGCCCCACCAAGGCTATGGGCATGGCCGTTTGCCTCACCTGAGCTGCTGGCATGGCCCTCTACCCCACCAGAGCTGTTGGCAGCGCCCTTTGCTTCACTAGGGCTGCTCTCACAGCTCTGCGCCTCAGCTGTAAACTTGGCCAATGATCCGGGAGATGGGGTGGACGCTAGACTGCTATTGGGCTGCTCGTCCTTGTCGGCAGAGCTTGAAGCACTGCTCAATTTCGCAGAGTCTCTAAAGCTGGAATGCTTGTCGTTGCCAGAAGTGCTAGGTGTAGCATCAGCACGAAAGTCATTGTCTGAAGTTGGCAGCCTAGCAGGGTTGGCGCAGCTGTCCAGGGATGCATCTGCCTCTGATGACATTGCACTCTGCTCTGCAGACACCCTGCTGCTGTTGCTTGCCTGTGCAGCACCTGTGGTAGGTGGGCGATCTGGTTGCCTGACAGCACCGATATGATCATCAAGGAGACCAATGCCGCCTTTCTCATGAACGCCCAGCTTGTCAATGTGCAGACAGTCTGCATCACCTGGTAGTAAGGCTGTATTGCTGTCCCTGTCTGTCTGTGAGGCGGCGTCATTGTCACTGTCTAATGAGGCATCAATCTGTGCAAGGAAGGCCAAAACCTCCTCACAAACACAAATCAACAGGCAGCAAGTGCACTGATGTTTGTGTCACAAATCAGCATTACATTCACAAACAGGCCCTGAAGTGTGCCTGCATCATGCACATTGCATGCAATGTCTCCTCACAAAGACAAGTTATCATGCAATGCATATGCTGCTTGATGTTTATGGGCACAAAACAGTATTGCATTCACAAAGAAGCCCGGAAGTGTGCCGGCACCTTACAGACAGCTCACAATGCAATGCATAGCCGGCTGACATGCAATTGAGCACATGATGCAACCTGCTCAAGCTCAAGGCTGTAGTGGTCGCAGGCTAGACGCATGAGAGTGCACACAGTCTCCTCGCTGATCATGCTCGTCAAGATGCGCATGCACTGCAGGTGCAGCTCCAGTACAGCTGGTCGCTGACAATGAAGAGGTCCACTGCTTCTGCCAGGGTGATTTTGGACTTGAAGGCGCCATAGACGAACTCCAGCGGCAGGTCCATGGTGCTTGCTGACATGTCATGAAGTTCAACAACACAGCTGGCACATGTACTTCAATACGCGCATATTTAGCATACAAGTTAAAGTGAAGGATTCTCAGCAGTCACTCATATACATAATGCATGGCCGCAGATGCGTAAGATGCGCACCACTTGTCAAAAGCATGTTAAAGGCCGCAAGGCCATTCAGGGCAATGCTGCATTTCACACAGTTCAAGCTTGAGTCACCTTCTTGCATGCCACTGCTGAACATGCGCTGGAAGACAGGACTGGCACACGCTAGAACCGCTCTGTGCACTGCCCATGAGCGGTCATCCATTATGATGGTAGCATCTGTGCACATCTTGTTGAACATGGCCTGGCTGGCAGTCGCCATGTCATAGCGCATGATGCTGCTATCCTCTTTGTCGTGGGTGTGCACTTTGGGGCGCTGCCAGATGCATTGCATAGTGTCCACAGGCACTGAATAGGTGCATTCGACGTGCTCGCCTCCTGGTATTGGACCAGGGCCTTGAAATAGCACATAAGCAGCACTGAGCAGAAGCACTGGCATCTACACTGTTGTCAATTTGGAGTTGGACCCTGTCGGTACAACAGAACAACAAATGAATGCTCAGCAGCAAGCAGCCTGCAAACATGACCTAATTGTTCTCAAAACACCTGACAAACTTGTTCTTGTTGAGTGCTTCTGCAGTACAAGGCACTGTTGATACAATGCATTGACAAGCTGGTTGAGCAGGCAAAGGAGTCATTCAGCAACATGGTGGATTGCTGTGTTTCGTACCTCCCATGACAAGCATCATGTCATTGTAGCAGGTGGCCATGTGGGCTTGGCGGTGCTTGAGAGGAGTACCAGCAACGTCAGGCTTGGACCAGGTCAAAGTGTTAAGGTCAAGGACATGCAGATCATTGGAGCACAGCTTGCTGGGGAGTCTGGAGCCTCCATAAATCACCCACTGGTCCTACAACACATCAGAACAAGTTGCCTCAGCTGTGGCTACAATTTTGCAGCAACACACATTGCACCCGCTGCAACTTACTGGTGAATGACCCAATGTGTCTTTGTGCGCTGTACAGACAATGTTCATTGTGCCCTAAATGCGCAGCTGCAGCAGATGCAAACAGCAATTTTGAAGGTCTGTGCACAAGTGTGGCAAACCCAAGAGTGCAACAAAGCTCCAGAGGAACTCATACTGGCCGATGAGCTGCACCTTAAGGAGGACTGCTGCTGAGAAAAGGAGGAAGCCCCCAGGCGCTCCATGAGGCCGCAAAAGGCGCCAGGTGAGTGTTGCCGGGTCTAGCACATACAGCTCTGCTAGGTCTGTGTCTTCTGGTGCGTTGCAGAGCAGGAAGACCTGATCCTTGAAGACTGTCATTGCAATGGCCAGGTGAGGACCAAGCAGATCACCAAAGGCCTCATGATGGCGCCATGTGCGTGTAGGTATGTCAAAAGTCCACAATGCTTCCTCGCTTTGCACATAGGTGCCCGAGGGATCATATCCTGCAGGAATAACATGGAAATTGTGATCAAATGCAGAAGTGCACCAAGTTGTTTGAGGCAAAAGGTCCCTTGTATGCGTCAGGGTGTCAAGACAGTCTGACAGGACTGATGCTTTCAAAGCTACAAGGGCTGCATGTCTGTCACACTGATGCAACAATGCATAGTGCTGTCTGTACCTCCAAACAGAATAAGCTGATCACCAAGCGCCACCAGCTGGACACCATCACAGACATTTGGTGATTGAGAAACAGCAACCTGAGTCCAGGTTTGAGTATTGAAATCAAAGAGTCTCGTGTTGAAGATACTCAGGTCTAGATGCATCTCAATTCCCGGCTCACGGCGTCTGGAGTCAAGTCCACCAACCAGGTAGAAGACATCCTGATGCACAACACCTGAACAGCATGTTCAAGGTCAATCAGGCTGGCATAGACGTCCACGGAGAGCATACAACATTATCTGCATTCTACAGCAGAAGCCAAAATCTGGTGCCCCTACAGACTGTCTGAGCATTCAGCAACGTGTCAACCATGCTGCAAGTGCAAAATGCAACTGCTCTGATGACGTACCAGTAGACCATACGTGTGGCTCATGCCAGGTAACAGGAGGAGCTCCTTCAGAGCTCACGGGCTCCCATTTGTTCAAGGAGGGGTTCAGCTTCAGCATGAAAGCATCACCATCTGTGTAAAAGCTTCTGCCACCACGATCGTAGCCAGGCTCCGAGTGGAAAGCAGGTGCACCGCCATACACCTACAGGTCGTTGTTGTGAGTCAGCAAGGTGCCAGAGAGGCGTGCCGGAGCAATACCCTGCAACAATCTCAGGAAAGTAAGGCAAAAAAGTGCAACGACCTTTGCCGAACTGAACATCTTGTGCTGCACGTCATAAGCAAGGTGTTCTGCGTCTACCTTGGCGTCCTTTGCCACCCATTCTTGAGCAGCACCTTGTTTGACGTCAGCACTGTATTCGTTCAGAAGTGATTGACGGTCAAGTTGGCCAGCTGGTTGTCCAAAAAAGTTTTCTTGCAAACGGAGCTGCGGGGTCGTCAGCTGAGACAGTCTGGGTAATTTCTTCTTGGCCAACCGCACCTCACAATCAACGAGACGCATGTGCTGGTCAGTCTTCATTATGTGATACCGCATGGCGCCTGCTGCAAAGCAAACAGATTGAAAGCAAGCGTTGACGTTGGTGGCGAAGCAACAGATGAAGCTCGCGAGCGTCAAGGACTTTGATGCTGCAAGACAGGTGCCAGGGGTTTGCAGGCTTGCGTACTTCTTGAGTGACTAGATTCCCGGGCTTCACAGCTCGGCCGTGAGCCACGCTCTGCGTGTCAAGGCTTGACTGCAATTTTAGCCAAAAGGTCCAACGACTGTGAAATCCCCGACTGCAAGAATCAGCTGCTGCAGAAGTTTCAGGCATGACCCAACCTCAAATACTTTCAACAGCCTGCCACGGCAGAACAAGTAGCCAACAGGCTCATGTCTGCGGATCTGATCCGCGGCATCCAGTGTGATAAGACCGCCCATGATGGTGACGGCTGATGCACGTGTGTGTACAGCCGGACACAAATGCAGGCCGTGGTCTTCAAGAAGGTCAGGTCTCCTCGCCCCAAGCAGCAATCCCTTGGCCAGTCTTCACGCCAGAGGGCCCTTTGCTATTAGTGGCAGGGAGAATACCAGATCAAGAAGAGCCTTCTTGCCCTGGTATTCTCCTTGCCAAGGTTGGCACATTCCAACCCGTTCCATGGGACCGCTCAAGTCAACCCCAGTTCACAACCAAGGCTGTACCAGCAAATCTAATTTGAGCTACCTGCCAGGCAGATAGCTCGAGTTAGCTTTGCTGGCACAGCCTTGCTTGGGGACTGGATTTAATTTGAGCATTCATGGTACCTGTGCAAAGCGAAGCAAACAGCCCAGCTCAGGCGAGATTGGTGAGAAGCAAACTACAGCCGTTTGCGCACTTGGCCAAGAACCCTCTGCAGCAGCACCAGAGGTGCTGCAGGCCACAGCAGTTGCTGCAGTTCCTCCTCCCAAACCTGACAGTATCAGTGTCAGAGCAAGCAGCTCTGTGACCAAAGGTGCTACAAACAAGTTGGTGCTACAAGGTGTTTGTACCACCTTTTGTCATAGAGCTGCTTGCTCTGACTGTGTTACTGTTCAAGCAGGACCGCAAGCAACAACAAAGCAAGGGCATCTCTTGCTGCTCCTGCTCAAAGAGTGCAGCACCCAGGTGTTGATGTTCTTGGTATCAGACCTGGAGTAAAGCCAGCATCAACAAGTGAGTCAGCATGAGCTTTGGGTCAAGCCATGTGGGTTTACTGCCTGTGCGTGCCATAGCTGATGCACTTTTGGTGAGAGACACCATACACTTTTGGTGGCAATTATCAGTCCCCATGCTTTGATATCGGGACACGCCTGCATAAACACTTGTCGTCATTACCAATTGCATCACAATTGTGCATTACCTTGGTGTTTCAGTCAGGACATGTGCAGTAGCAATGCAGCATACGCTGCTTGACAGTCAGTGGCAACAAGACTGTGCTTATATGGGTGGTACAGGTGGTACAGGTGGTCCTAACATCACATACACTGAGAAGACCGCAGCAATTTTGAGTCAGCTGGAGGACTTGCTTTGTCCAGTGACTCTGGTATGTCACCATCAAGTGAATCATGATTATGTACCGTATCTGAGTGCTGTGCTCATGTCTTGATGGTAATTGCAACAGCAGAAGTTTTTTGCATCCCTTGCTAACCTGATTCCCCTCAATCAATGGTCATTGTGTCATTTCCTATTTTTATTGTTTATTATGCTAAGGCATAGTTTGCAGCACATTTGCTGACCATATCTGCAGGACTGATGCACCAAGACTGCAGCATGTCACCCATGCAAGGTGTAGATGCAAAATAATATGCACGCTGTATGACAAATGGCAAATGAGTGGCAAATGTTTTGCGTTTTTGCTTTGTTTGCCTGCACAACTGAATGGCGGTGAATGAGCACAAGAGTATGATGAGCTGAGCCATGCAAGAGCAGTCTTCACACAGCATTCTTGTTTGCTTCTGCAGATAGCTTTGGACGGCAAGAATGAGCTTCCTCATGTGCACCCAGGCTTTGGGCCTTCATGATGGGCGCCCGTCAACCTCCCGGGGGGCTGTCATCATTGGGGGCCCTCATAATGTGGGGCCCTCATGATGGGGGCCCGTCATGATTTGGGGGTTCTCATGAAGGGCGCCCGTCAACCTCCGGTGATATTACAGCTCAGCCCCTGCTATCACCTGTTGTGTTGCACTCAATCTCCTATGCTCACAGCTTGCGCACAGTAGGAATGTAAGCCATAGATTTGCTGCTTAACAAGTTTGCACATTTGTTGCAACTTTGCAGCTCTGGGACGTGTGTATACACTACATCAGGCAATGTGGACCTGGTTGGTTGTTGCTCACCTGTATGATGGTGTAAGGCACTGTGGAAGCAGCTTCCTTGACCACTGATTGCTGCTTCAATTTGTGTACATACATTGCAGAGTCTGAGGCTAAAGAGTCAAGTCTGGCTGGCTTGCTCCAGCTGATTCATGCTCTTGATGCTGCAAGACACGCAGGGTTGCAACGCTTCACATGTTTGGCGCTCACGGTAAGCACCTTCCATCAGATCATATAGTCTCATCTTAGGTTTGGTCTGCTGCAATGCATGCAAATGCTTGCACTTGTTGTGTTGTTATTGCTGGCACCCACTGTGCGGCTTGTACCCTGACAAAAATGCGCACTCCATTCTGCAGGCTTGACATCGTTCCCATCAGCTTAAGGTTGTGTGTGTTAGCTGATACCAACACATGGTGCCAATGCTCGTTTTATGCCGTCTATTGCAGGTGTGTAGTAAATAATAATGACAATGATAATGATAATGATAATGATGATGATAATAATGATAATAATAATAATAATAATAACAATAATAATAATAATAATAATAATAATAATAATAATAATAACTCTTTCCAGCTCATGATGGCCTTGCCAGTACCTGGTGACTCACAGTTGGTCAATTTTGCTCATCATTCTGTACAAGCTGTGTTCTCAATGCTTCTGCAAACAATCCTTGCCGTCCACTGACGTGAAGCACGTGCAGGTTGTAGAGACCCACAGTGGGCTGGAAGGATTGCTTGAGGCTGCGCAGCCAGCATTAGTGCAAAAATGCTGCAAGTGCCGCCATCTTGGTGCCAGCTTGCTGCGTGGAGGACTGTGACTTGGGTATGAATATTCATCAAACTGCCATGCTCACATCTACAAGACTTCGCCATCAAAGTCTTCTGGGTCACACTGCCATGATGAGCATCTGAGCACAGCAGATGCTCCATCAAGGTAACTCTCACTCATGTGTAATATTGAACAGAAAGGCAACTCTTTTACAACCAAGTGCCCTTCTGATTTCATCAACAGTCCATTGCGCTTCAGCCAGCGCCCCCCTGCTGTTGTGCGCCTACCCTTCTTCTGGCCTGAATGCTGTGCTTGTGCATCTTAGCTGAGTGGCTCTGTTTGTACCTGCCCCTTTTGAGTGACATTCAATGCATTTGTAGTTGGAAGCAGGACATTTGCTGATGTTTTTACTGTCAGCCAAATGCCTCCCAGAAAATGACGTTTGGCAAGACAATGATAGTAAGGTTGACATGTGCCTCTGCTCAAGCTCGCAGCACCTAGCTGATTGTGAATCCTCAAGGCATATCTGCTGCATTCCCCTCAGTAGACAAGCCAAGTTCAATAATTTTCTTGCAAGCCCATGTCTGTGGACGTAATTTGCGGCATCCAGTGTGACAGCACCGCCACTGTCAACAGCAATGATGGTGACCACTATCATATGTTTGTACACCTGGCCAGGTGCAAGGCCAGCGCCTTCAAGCAGGTCAGGTCTGCTTGCACCAAGCTTCCTTGTTATGAAGACAGCAGGTGCTTTGCTGTCAGTGGCAGGGACAGTACAAGGGCATGAACTGCAAGCTCAGGATGGCTGCTTAGCTTGTCTTCTTGCCCTGGTATTCTCCCTGCCAAGGTTGGCAACCAAAACCACATGTCAATACATCCTGTGGGACCGCACAAGTCAGCCCCAGTCCCCAATCAAGGCAGTGCCAGCAATGCCAGGCAAATAGCGTTGCTGGCAGAGCCTTGCTTGGGGACTGGGGTTGGCTTGAGCGGTCCCATGGGATCTGTGCAAAACAAAGCAAATAGCCCAGCTCGGGCCAGATTGGCGAGAAGCAGAGTAACTCTGTTGAGACCTACAGCCGCTCGCATACCAGGCCAAGAACCACCTGCCGCAGTTCGCGAGCGGCTGTAATTCTCTGCAGTGCAGCAGCACTAGTGGTACCGCCAGCACCAGCTGAAGGCCCTCCCAAACCTACGTCAGGCCTGAAAGTACCACAGTCAGAGCTAGCAGCTCTGTGACCAAAGGTGCTACAAACAACCTTAGTGCTACAAGGTGTTTCTACCACCTTTAGTCATAGAGCTGCTTGCTCTGACTGTGTTACTTTTCAAGTTACTTGTCAAGCAGGATGGCAAGCAGCAGTAAAGCAAGGGCGCCTCCTGGTACTACTCTAAACAGTGCAGCACCCAGGTGTTGATAGTCTTGACATCAGACCTGAGATGAGGGCAGCATCAACAAGTGAGTCAGTGTGCGCTATAGCTAAGCCATGTGTGTATACTGCCTATGCGTGCCATAAACTTTTATGCCTGATGCGACGTTGGTGAGAGACATACAGTTTGGTGGCAATTGTCTGTCCCCTATGCTTTGCTGCTGGGACACCCACACAAGCATCTGCTGTCACAATCATTTTTGCAGTACTAGTATTTCAGTGTGTCAAACTACAGTTGGTGTAGGCAATCTTCATACCAAACCTGATGAGCATTGTAAGATCTGCTGACTGTACTTCAGGACCTGCCAGGTCAGGGTTTCTGTATTTTTCACGCCGTCTGGACCCACATCCAAAGAGTCTACCATGCGTAGCGACGTTTGCAGAGGAAGCAGCTCCTTTGGAGTGTCCGGCATGCGGAGCTCCTTCAAAGTATCCGGTAGGCGGAGAGTGCTGTGAGCTTGTCTGTGATGTCAGATGCCAAGGCATCTCTGCTACTGCACACATTTGATGTCACCAATGAACTCAAAGCATTCTCCGCCCACTGGATACTCTGGAGGAGCTCCTGCAGGTCTTAGCACTGACTAGTTTATATTGTAGGAACTGGCCAGGAGCTCCATGGATGTAGAGCAAGTAGCTACTATAGGGTCCTCTATAGAGCTCTATTTGAACTCGTACTATTTGAGCTTGTATCTCCTTGCAAGTATCAGTACTGCAAACAGGATTTGCACTTGCCTTCATGATCATGGCAAACAGGAATCATGGACGCACATGCACATCCTGTTGCAAGATTACATCAAGGTGACCCCAGCAGTGTAATTCAACGTTATAAATTTATCAAGGAGTTTTAAAACTCCTTAGCCCCGTTGCTGCTGGAATGCATGGACTCCCGCAGTCATCATGATGGCAGGTCAGTAACAGTATGATGACACCTAGGTCTGCTAAGGCCTGCTAAGAAATCATCCCTTAGCAGGGTCATCATACTGTTACTGACTTGCCTCGCGGAGAAATGTGGGGAGCATACCCTGCCGCTGCCTCCAGTGGACACAATGCAAGGCCTGGTGCTGGCAGGTGAGCCTAATCTGACTTGATCGTGTGTGGCATGTATGTGCAGGAGCTGGCTAGCAATCTGTTCTTTGGTGTGGATCTTGCCAGCCAGCTGTTGCGCTGCTAATAAGCACAACAGTTCTGTCAGTGCAAAGGCCGCTCAGCTGATCACAGTGCTTGAGCCTCTTGCCTTCTTGCAACTCATGAAGCATGATGCAAGTACATACTCACAACTAGGGTTGCCAGAATGCCTGAGCATGATGTTTATTGTTTGTCACCTTGTAAGAAAAGGAAAAGAAATGATTACACCTTTCGGCTCAATTCAATGAGAAACCAATGTGATCTTGTAACTGAGACACAAACGCAAGCTAGTGCTTGTACCTGCATCTGATCCAGGATTTCAGTAGCAAGAGGCCTGATGTCCTGTAGGTCTCAGATCCAAGGTCATGGATATTTTGATGGGCTCTGGTCTCCCAGCTGTTGACAATCCCCTTGGGGATCTTTCTGCCTGTTACAAAGAGCTGCATGGCATATGTTGCGTACATATGCTATCATAGTGTACATATATATGCTATGCAGCTATGTATCACAGGCAATGACCTACCCAGGGGAATGTCAGTCTCTGCTCATGCTTGTGGCTGCATGCCATGCTTCACAGGTCTGCTTGGCCCAGCTAGGCCCTGCAGATGAAGCGCTTTCAGCAATTCCATGTGTGCTGTCTGAACAATTGGACTGTGTAGGATACTGATTCTTGTGCAGAAATCATATCTCTGCCTGTTGCATTCAGCAGTGGCCAGCATGTCACCCATGCAAGGTGTAGATAGAAAGTGACACGCACAGTGTATGACAAATGGCAATTATGTGGCAAATGGTCAGGCTTTGGGCTTTGATTGCCTGCAGAATTGGGTGGCGGTGCACGAGCAGAAGTATGGTGTGCTGAGCCGTAGAAGAGCGATCTTCACAGAGCATTCTCATTTGCTTCTGCAAGAAGCTCTGGACGGCAACAATGATCTTCCTCACTCAAGCTTTGGCCCTCATGATGGGGGCCGTCAACCTCCAGCAATATTGCAGGTGAATCCCTGCTATCAACTTCTGTGCGGTGCCGGTGTTATGCTCATAGCTAGCACAGGATAGGAATGTAAGCCACAACTTTGCTGCTCAACGGTTTGCAGATGCGTTGCAGCTTTGCAACTCTGGGACTGGTGTATGCTGCATGTGGGCCTGATTGGTCGCTGCTGCTCACATACACGATGGTGTAAGGCAGCTTGGAAGCAGCTTCCTTGGCCACTGAACTTAGCTTCATGTTGTTTACACAAAATAAAATTAAACAAAATAAAATAAAATAAAATAAAATAAAACAAAATAAAATAAACTAAAATAAATAAGATAAGATAAAATCAATAAAATAAAATGAGGTTGCTTATTTTGTACATTTTATTTACATTGTAGAGTCACAGGCTGAAGGGTCAAGTCTGTCCGGCTTGTTCCAGCTGAGTCATGCTCCTGATGCTGCAAGACAAGCAAGGATGCAGAGCTTCACATGTTTGGTGGACACAGGCGCTCAAGGTAAGCACCTTCCATCAGGCCAAAACCACTCATCTCGGTTGTTGATGGTCTGCTGTTATGCATACAATTGCTTGCAGTTGTTGTCTTGTATTGCTGGCACCCTCATGGGCGGCAAGTATCCTGACGAAACTGTACCAGCACTGGATTTTGCAGGCTTTACATCATCTCCATGGCCTTGAGCTTGTTTCATTCAGCAGATACCAGCACATGTGCCATTCCTCAGTTTACTTCTAGAAGATCTTTTGACGCTGGTATATGCTATACACACTGCCACACCTGTTTGGTGACAAAGCTGAAGCCCTTTTGCAGAGCTGAAGCATGGCAGCATATGGGTGCATGGAATTTGTACAGTTGTGCCTTGATGTCACAAGGAATGGGTCTTTGCTGGTAGCCTTTGTACGCAGCTTGCAAACTGTGTGAATAAGTGGCAGCCTTCGCTTAGCAACACCTTTGCCTGCTGGACTCGGATGCAATGGTGCAGTGCTGCATGCTGAGGGCCTTGCCAGGACTCACTTACTCACCGTTGGTGATTTGTGCTCATCCTGTTGTGCAGGCTGTATTCTCAATGCTTCTGCAAGTGGTCCCTGCTGCCCATCAATGAGGCCAATATTGACACAAGGCACGTGAGGTTGCTGAGACTGATGGCGAGCTGGAAGGGGTTCCTTGAGGCCAAGTCAGATCCAGGCCAAGAAGCACTGGACCAAGTCAGCTGCAGAGGCAGGGCTGAGTCAAGCTGCTCAGTCAGAAACTCAGGTACCTATCCAGTGTTGAGCCAATCGCTGCTAGGCAGGTCAAGCGTGTGTTAGGTCTGCCTCTGCAGCAGCAGCAGCAGCTACTGAGACTAGTCATGCAGAGTAAGAGAATTCCTGCCTTGTTCTTTCTTTTGCTCTGGAACTGCATGTGCTTGCGTTGGCGCCACCTTGGCATAACCTTGGTGTAGTTCATCACCATCAGCTGCTTGGCCTGTCACTACCCTGGCATCTGCTGGGCCTGAGACTGCATCAGCAGCTGCTTGGTCCGTCGCTGCCTTGGCAGCTGCTTGGCTTGAGACTGCATCAGCAGCTGCTTGGTCTGTGACTGAATCAGCAGCTGCTTGGCCTGTTTTTTCCGCTTTGCAGCCGCTTGATTATTCATGGTCCTGGCAGCTGACTGGCTTGCGACTGCAGCAGCAGCTGCTTGGCCTGGCGCTGCTCTCACAGCTTCTTGGCAGGGCGGTGACAGGCCAAGCAGCTGCTGATGCTGAGCTACACCAATCTGGTGTCAAGGCAGCGCCAGCACAAGCAGCTGTAAATGTATCCCAGAAGCAGCAGCAGAGCAAGAAGAAGCGCAAGAATGGTCTTACTGTGCAGGACCAGTCTGCTCTTACTCTGCTTGACCTGAAATATGTGGTAGGCTGGCTCTGCAGCTGTAGGCTGGCTGCAGAGCCACAGTTACTTGTGGATAATTATCGTTACAAGGCTCACTGGGCCGGGCAATTTTGAAAGACACAAACAAAAAAAGCAATGTGTCACATGCAATACACGATAGCGTATATCGTCTATCAGCTTGACTCAGCTGCACACGACGGCCTGTTTGATCTGCTGTTGCCGGCTGCCGACTGTTGACTGACAGAGCTTCACACCTCAAACAAGCTGGTCTGGACTGCCAATCAAATCGCGGAATAGCAAGTTGACTTGCTAGTCCACAGTGCGAATGTGGAAAGCGCATGCACGCGACCCAGCAGCACTAACACGGTCTTGCTTAAATTGGCTGTGTTCGTCTTCTTACTTGAGAAGCGACTCCATCCCGAGGGTGCGGCACGAGGTCAGATCTTTGGTCACGTATGTCGTCCAACCGCGCGAAGTCGTGATAAACAGGCGCTTCGTGAATCTGCAAATGTGGGGCAATACTTGTAGACAGTCGAGGGCGCTGTGAGAGGCGAGGGCATGGGAGATGTAGCTGCAGACTAGCCCTTGCTGTTCTGTTGGTGCGCTTTCCGGGCAACGAGCATCATGAGCAAGACCGCAGTTCTTCCTGCCACGCCAGCATGGACGCTAGGCTCCAGACCGTGCAAGCGGTTCTCAGGTTCTGCTGCATCATCCCCAGCCTTAGTGCTTCTGTGTTAAGTGCTTCTGCTACCTGTAGTAACTCATGGGTTCCGGGGTCAAAGCCACTGATCCAAGCTGTACGAAGTCTGTATGTTGCGCAGGCGAGGTGCCGCCGGGACCGGGTGAGTACGCCCTTGCCAGTCATTATGACGTCTGCTCAACAGCAACGGTGGAGCCTGCATTCTCAATTCCAGGCGGTAGAGGTCTGGGCTCAAGTAGGACACCTATCACTTGATTTGTTTGTGACTCAGTAGGTCTTTATACATGTGCCCCTGGGCTTGCACAAGTCCTCATGCTGCAACGTGCTTCATGACCCTTTAGGAGAACGTACACCAGGGCCAGCTGACTACAAGTCAGACAGCAAGCGTATTCTTCCAGGCAAGCCAGCATATACAATAGCTGGCAGACATAGTCAAGGTATGCACAAGAGCAGTACACCTGGACCAGGCGCATATGCAGTGCGCAGCAACAGTAAAGTGTTAGGCAGCCATCCGAATGCCCCAGGCTACTCTATGCCCTCCAGCAGCCGAGGCTCAGAACTGGGGCAGAAAGCTCCTGGACCTGGAGGTAGGTCAAGTACACACTGTGATATCTAAGAACTGGCTGGAACGTAAGTCAGCCATGCGCTTTCACAAGGGGAGTATTGCTTTTGACCTCATTGCAATGCACAATCATGTGAAGTTGTAGGACTCGCCTCCACATTGCTGCAGCACCAAGAAGCAGCTTTGAGAACAAGCAATGACACGTCAAGCAGTGCCTATCTGCAGTCACAGTACAAGCAAACAGGGCTCCATGCATGGCACATAAAAGTACCATACTGCTGAAGCTTGCATGCAGAATACATGACAGCAATGGCTGAGGTGGGACCAAGGTGCAGCATGAAGTTCAGGCATGAAGCAGGCAGACTGACTGGGGATGCAGTAGCATCACCAGGGCCAGGCCAGTACTCCCTCACCTCATGTGACAGGCCCCGGTCTGCTGCATTCACCTTTGGCTGCAGCCGGCCTCAGTCAACCGCACAGACTCTCAGGTGCATGCTCCATGTGCTGCTAATGCTGTTTTGTTGGTGTTGTGAAGCTTCACTGGTGTTGCAAAGCTGGCCGAGGCATTGTATCATGGCTGTGACTGGTGCGTGGCTGCTGCATGCATTGCGCTAGCTCACACACTGCTATGCAGCATGATAGTTGTGTATACCTAGAGGGCACCTGCTTACAAGGAAAGCACAGGTATTGCAAATTTTTGGATCATAGCAGCCTCTCCATGTGATACTGAGTGTTGGCTTGCTTGTGAACATCATCATCAACATCATGCATGACTGTTCTTGTAGTATGAGTGCGCCCTTGTAGTGAGTGCATCCCATGGTTCCTGCAATACAGGGAGCCTCGTCCCACGACCGCTTCGGCCTCCACCCCAATGCACCCGCGTGCAGTCAGAGGGGGATCCTTCTCCAGGACAGGGCGAGGCTCAGGGGGCTGGGTAGAGGCGGGCCCTGGCCCTGGGGCCTATCAGAGTGTGGAGAAGGCTGTTGGGGTCACTCTGCAGTCCCAGCCTGCATACACCTTTGGCAGTGGCCGGAATGTTCGCTCATGTGAGTAGCTCCGTGTCAGCTGCATTGCGGCTTTTGCTTGAAGCTGCAAAGAGAATGCATTGCTCTCCTGCATCAGATGTTGTCTGTCTCACGTCACTTCAGCAGGCAGTCTGACCACCTGTACCTATGGTGACTGTCATGCCGAGGTTCATGTCAAGTTGCTCAGTGGACCAAGGACTCAGAGCACCTTTTGCTAGACCAAAAGCATAAAACAGGTGCCAATGCATGCATTTCAAGTCTGCACATTGAATCTGGGATGTGGTGTCATGTAGTGGACAGCAAGCCAGGGCCGGGTGCTTACAGCCCTGCCCTGACACACGTCTCAGGTCAGGACGCACCTGCTGCATTTCCTGCAGTAAATTCAACAAGCCAAGCTCAGATCATTTGCTTTAGTCACATTGTGTGTGCTTGGGTTGACGGATTTACTGCACGAGCAGCCGACAGGCCCATGTCTGTGGACATGATTTGTGGCATCCACTGTGACCTGGTGTGACAATACTAGGGCAAACAGGCTAGCCAAGCAACAAAGTTCACGTCATGTCATGTCATCACATACATCAATTGATTTGCACAGGTCCCATCAGGCAGCTCAAGTCACTACCACTCCCAAGCAAGGCTATGCCAACAGGAGGCAGGCAAACTTGAAGGACAGTTTAAACAGCTCAGCTCAGGACAGCTATCCTGAGCTGAGATGTTTGTCTGCCTCCTGTTGGCACAGCCTTGCTTGGGACTGGCAATGGGATCTGTGCGAAGCTAGGCAAATACCTCAGCTCAGGCGAGATTGGCAAGAGGTGAAGTATAGGGTTACAGCTGCTAGCCCTGGCGCATTTAGTTAAGACCCCGCATTTAGTTCAGAAAAGTTTCTGAGTTTAGATTTGCAGTGTAGGGATGACGTTTCTGAATTAAAATAGACGTGTCGGGATTGAAAAGAGCTGCAGGAGCACTAGTGGTACTGCGGGCCACAACACCTGCTGATGGTCCCCCACAAACCTGACAGTACCACAGCCAGAGCAAGCAGCTCTATGACAAAAGGTGCTACAAACAACTTGGTGCTACAAGGTGTTTGTACGTACCACCTTTAGTTTTAGAGCTTGTTGCTCTGACTGTGGCGCAGTTCAAGTAGGACCGCAAGCAGCAATGATGCAGGTGCACCTCATGCTGCTGCTACCCAAACAGTGAAGTACCCAGGTGCTGATGTTTGTGGTATCAGACCTATCAGGCCTGGGCAAAAGCCAGCATCAGCAAGTGAGTCACTGTGAGCTTTGAGCTAAGTCACGCGTACATGCTGATTATGCATGCCATGAACATGCCTGATGCAATGTTGGTGAGAGACATAAACTTTGGTGGCAATGTGCAGTCCCCATGCTTTGCTGTTGGGACGCACCAACACCAGCGTTTGTTGTCATGATCACATGTGCACTACCTTGGTACTTCATTCAGCCCTAGGGCATGAGCAGTGGCAATGCAATGTACCTATGCTGTTTGAGATCTCTCAAGTCAATGGCAACAGTGACTGTAGATGTGCTTACATGGGTGGCACAGGTGTTCCTATCATCACATACAGTGACAAAGACACAGCAGTTTTCTTGAACAACTGAGGTGTTACCTATTGCATGCATGCCGCCCAGCAATGACACCAAGCATTGCACAGTAACCCTGTCAGGCATGGTCTCCAAGCAAACTCAGCTAACAAGGTCTCTGTGCGATGCCTAATGTCATTGCTGGGCGGCATGTATACCAATATATCCCAATGATTAGTGTAATAGTAGATGGAGAGTGCCTTGAGTTTGTCTGTGATGTCACATGTTAAGGCGCCTGGAGCACAATGACCCAAGTGCATAGCCACACGCGATAAAACTCCTTAGCCTCATTGCTGCTGGAATGCCCGGATTCCCGCAGTCATCACGATGGCAGGTCAGTAGCAGTATGATGACCTCTGCTAAGAAATCATCCCTTAAGGGTGTCATCATGGGGCAGCGGCAGGGGATGCTCCCCACATTCTTCCATGAGGCAGGTCAGCAGCAGTATGATCTACTGCTACTGACCTGCCTCATGGAGCAATGTGGGGAGCATCCGATGAGTCATCCCCTGCCGATGAGTCATCCCCTGCCGCTGCCTCCAGTGAACACACTGCAAGGTTCCGGCAGGTGGGGCCAATCTGGCTTGAGCGTACATGGCTGACAGTTTGTTCTTTGGTGCACATTCTGCCAGCTCTCGCGCTGCTGATAGGCATAATTGTGTTATAACATGCACAGGCTGACTGCAAGATTTCATGTCTGTGCAAAGGCCGCTCAGTTGGTCGTGTTGCCTGAGCCTCTTGTCTTCCTGCAACCCATCAAGCATGTCGCAGATACATACTTGCAACTAGGTGTGCTAGATTGCCTGCGCATAATGCTTGTTGTTTGATAACCCCCACAGGACCACCTAGCCTGTGGTTTAAGCATCTGCCTTCAAAAAGCAGGCGGTTGGCGGTTCAAATCCCGGTTTTTCGGAACTTGGTTTATGAGCTGACGGCGGGTCAAGTAGGTACAGGCTCTGCCTGGAAACTATATACATGTTGTGCAGCGGCC
>JAABUP010002370.1_pt1 | contig 36570 bp, 41 predicted proteins | sample 5559201 | NCBI WGS metagenome assembly JAABUP01 (sample SAMN10711887, study PRJNA513373) | rock metagenome | isolation source: Antarctica rocks | place: Antarctica
TGTACCTTTTCGAACTTAGCGGACTGCCGCATCTGCCAATCGGCATATTGCTCATTCTAAAATCTGCGCTGCAAATCAACCCATTCTTTCAAATAGCCGAGACAGACTTTCTCAATCCTCCGGATAAGAATGAAAAGGCAGATTGTCAGTATCGTCCAAGCGAGACCGGAGAGCGAAAGTCTGTACAACAAATCTGAGCGTAATCGCTCAACATCGATTGCATCGAAAAGAGCTCGGCAAATGAAGACGATCACGCTTGCTAGGAGGTCGGCAACTAGGTTCCGATGTGCGAGTTCACCAAACATGAAGTGATGTGCGGTAGCTGGAGGAGTTGGCGCTGGTATATTATCGCGGTAGAGCTTGTTTGAATTGATGACTTTCTCATAGATCATCATCGTTCGGTCCGCTTCGCCTGACGATAGTCGACTGGGGTCCCATCTCTTTGGTTCTAAAGACCGCAGCATAGCCTTGGACGCTGTTCCCCCAATTGGGTACTTGTAACTTGTTAGGTCTTCAATGACAGCCAAGAGCTGGCCAAACATTTCTAGGCTGTCCGGTGAACGCTTCCCCGAGATTCGCATAAGCTTCGTTTGACAGTATGGACAAGTGTTATTGAAATTGGGAGAGAGGATCCAGCGGGCGAGACACTGGACGCCAAAAATGTGGCCACAATGAAGACGAACTGGGCAATTCATAGTCTGATTCCGCCTCCATGCTGTGATCTCATAGCCCTCGTGGCAGAAAGCGCAAACTCGGTCATCAAGAGGGATTTGATCGATAGGAATGTTCGGAAGACCCAGGAGGAAGTCGAAATACGAATAGAGCTCTCGTATGGTGTTCATTGCTGAAGGCATTCTGACTTTGACAGCCACGAAGATCAGATGATTGGATAGGAATCTGAGTAAGACACAGTCGGCTATAGCAAGATTCATATGATTCCTGAATCTTGATCACAATGTTGTTCAGCGCCACATCACAAAGAAGTTCTTTGTCAGCCTTCAGCTTCTAGAACGCTTGAGAGTATCTTACGAATTGATCAAGTACAACAGTAGGAATGATCCTTAACATCAAAGAGAATTCCATTTCTGCGGCGCAGAGAAAAGAATTGAGAGGAAACATAGAAACGGCGGCGAGGCCCCTCTCAGCTTGTTTCTGAAACATTTTCCGAAAGCAGGATCTGAATTGTAACTTATGACACTTGATCAGTCGCATTTTCCAACTCTAAGTTATAACACTCATTTTCGCTCTGTCATCGTTCTTTTGATGACCCTTCCCTATAACTATGTGTACCGTAGGCATTGATGATGACACTAGCATAGTTAATGGCAAAAATCTGCAGGGGAGGTATGTTGTTACGTTAGACAACAGTCTGCCAGAGCGCGGTCTCTCCCTCTCACTATGCCAGGATTCGACCCTTCTTGAATCCTTCCACATGATCGACTCAACTAAGCTGTGTCTACCATTGCTCTATTTGCACGAAGTCCTCCGAAACAAGATTTCACACTGCATGCCAAGTTGAATCCTCCCATAGCTGATGACATCATGTTCATGTGTAGCTCAGAGTCGTTCCCCTCGTCTTGATATCTTGAAGAGGACTCTAGAATTCCTCCAAACCATCCCGCAAGTTCCTGAATACCACAGACCAAAGAAGGAGGTGACAGATACCAACAACGTAAACGCCAATAGTGTCAATCTCGTTCCGGACGTTTGGTTCAGTCTCCGCCATGCAATAACGATGGAGACCGAGCTAGATAATGCAACGATTCCGAGATATTGTAGGACCATGACCGGAGCGCCATATGCATAGGAAGCCATCCAAAGAAAGTTCAATACTAGTCCCGCACAAGGCCATCTCACAGGCCCAGAGAATACCAATAGGAGTAGACTGATACCATAAAGGCCAACTGCAAGTTTGGGAAGCTGTTCAAATACCTCAAGTCGCTTGTCGAGATCATTGCCCACGAGGTTGACGGAGAGAACAGTGCAGGCAGATGTAAAAAATCCAACGACGCATGCCCGCAGTGACTTTCGAACGTTTGGTAGTTTCAACCATCGACGCAAAGAGTGTGGCAGCCAGTGCGGAGGCCATCGCGATCGAGTGTGTGGATTCCTTTGCGGCAAAGGGTTGGGTGGCTGTCGGTTGGCAAAGACTTGAAGCTGCACAACTGGATCTCCCCCGAAAGCTTGGTTTTGCCCCATTTCTCGAGCCATACGAATTGCTGGATCGAATAGTGGCATGAGATGCCGTAAGTCCTGCGCATTTGGGATCCCATTGCGCCATACAATATGTACTGGCTCTTCGCCTGCCTGTAGCATCTGTCGCATGTCTCCACCAGCTAGCTTATCATCGATAGCGAATCGATCATGGAACTCTTCAAGGAGTATCATTACGCGATGCTTTCCACCCTCCACCGCAGCAGTGGAATGAATAGTACGCTTGATCCACTCCATCATCTTAAGGAATTGGTCTTTGCGGCTCTTGATTACGCCGCCATTGGATCTCAGTACCATCTCGACGAGTGTACGATCTATGCTGTCAGGACCAGCTTCCGGTGCGCCAGGTACAATTTCAGTCCGGTCCAAAGAGCAATGATTATCGAAGTCCGGTGAGAGCATCCACCGGATCAAGCACTGAATACCGACATGATGACGGCCGCAAGGAAGGATGACTGGGTAGTGGATAGTGGTGTCTGCAGTCCACTTGAGAATATGAGCGTCGTATGCCTCTCGGCATATGAAGCACACTCTATCACCATCTTGAAGATCCTCGACACGAACGTGGGGAACTTTGAGGAGAAAATCGTAATATGCCAGAAGTTTCTTTATGTCTTTCATGATTCTGGATGCCAGGGTGGTTAGGGCGATCGAACTACAAGAGGCGAGAGCCAGCGATGGAAGCTCTCGGTGGTTGAGCTTGGTAGATTATCGAAGCTAGTAGTGCACGACGGTGACCGATACAAGTATTACTTTGAAAGGGGAGCAAATTTATAAATCTCCTCCGTAGTATTGGGCAGTAAGAATTAAGACAACACATGGAGCTTTTCAGGTCAGCAACCCAATCAGCAGTGTTGTTAGGACTTTGCTGTGGCTTACGGGATTGTGTCGTGCGTGGAAGCGAGATTGCCACATGCCACCATCCGCATAACAAAGAAGTCCAATGTCTCAACACCGAATACCACTAACTCGGCGCATGTGAATAGTGCTCGGTGAACAGCTGAGTATGGGGAACAGGAGCGAGTCACATCCCATTGGCTTTACTTCTTAGTATAGCAATTTCTTTCATATCTTGAGAATCAAGCGGCAGGTCATTGACCATTACTGCTGTCAACCGTTTGTGACTGGTCAGCTGGTGAGATATGTAGGTCGTCCTCATAGACATCGCGTGAGCAACACTTGTTGAGCGATTTCTGCCAGTACTAGCACTAGAGTTTGACCTAAGATGCTGAAGCATTGAACTTATGCGGCGCTCATCTTGACTCCACGTCGGCCCTTTGCTGGATCATTTTGTCCTTTGCCTTTGCCTACAGTACTCAGAAGAGCGGAAAAAGCTGAGACCCGACATGAATTGATCGAATACAATGGTTTATTGTTTTTGTTTGGAGAGATTCGGACATCTCACCAGGCTCTATCCCAGAATTTCCTAATATTCGGTCGCGTGGCAAATTGGTCCGAAATTCCCAGAAATACGTTAGCCAAAAGGCTTGGAAGGTGATACGTTGATATAGAGGGTAATAACGTTGAAACTTCGTCTCATGGCCGTGGGGCATTTTTTGTGCTTGTCATTCGCTACCTGTTTTCTGTTGACACCCCCCGATTCGGATCTAGCTAGAAGCCTCTTGGCGGGCAAATTAAGGACCCCCGTAACACCCCTAAAGACTGGTCCCGTCCGGGACCCCAAAGAGAGCGAAAGGCCCAATTGCGAGCGCAATTATAATTTAATATCTATGCTTTAATCTTACTGACCGCTAAATATCACGCGCTATCAGTATACTGTGTTATCTATGATTATCGCATTACGCCTCTAATCATATATACTCCTCGTGCCTTAAGGGAGTGGCCCTCGGGGCCCGGGGGGGGGGTTGTAACTTTGAAGCCTAAATCGACCTTGTAGAGGTGTCCATATGGAGCCTACTTAGGGAGCTCCAGGGGTTACTCCCGGGGGGCCAGGCCTTATAGGGGGCCTTAGACTAAACCTCAAAAGGGGGTGTCAACGTATCACTTCCCAAAGGCTTTGGCAGCGAATAAGGACGAGTATTCGGGCGACTAAAGAGGAATAGTTGAAATCTAGCTCACGAAGACAGAGAGACCTCTTTTCCTAGAGAAAACGGAAGTCAACTATACGTTCTTGAAGGGCCATCAGCAGCCCTCCGCGTTGCTTACCTCGCGGCCATAGAAGAAATCACCCCCCAAATGAACACACCCGCCAAATGAACAGACTCTGTAGGGCTGAATCCATGATCCGAACATCAATATTAAAAACTCATTTTCCGTCTAAACGTTGTATGTAAAGTTTATGCGGATATTGATTTTAAGTATATTTTATATGAGACACTTTTAGCCATATTGCGTTGATGTTGAGATATAGGGGAAGTGTTCATTTGGGGAGTATGTTCATTTGGGGGGTGATTTCTTATCCCAATCATATAAACTACCTTTGTCGAAATTTGTAATAAGCCACACCTTGTACCTCGAACAATCTCGATATTTGAAAATATTTCACTTCTACATAAGAGAGTCTACACTGATAGCCTTGACTGTCGAGCGTAGTAAGACTACCCGCCCGGCGTTTTGGAACGCAGTTGTCCTTGCCCAGATACAGCTCAAGCCGGGCGGGTCTTGATAACTGATGTCTGGGCAGAGAACGACATCGACAGTCGCGACACTGTACTTGTATGCCGCTTGTTGATCAACAAAAGACTATTGTGGCTTGTAGTCTTAAAATTCATAGAAAGGCTGATATGGCAAAAGAGGACTGCTTCATCAGATCGCCATTGAAAGGTTCCTTTCCGCCTAGAGTATCTATACTACTGCCTTTTCCATTAGGCTTTGGCTGGGCGGAGGTGAGGACTGATTCCTCAAATGCAATTGGACAGTCTTTCGAGGATTACGCACTGACAGACCGAAACATGCCTCATTCCTGATGGAGTTAGCTCGGTAATCAGATTCTCAATTCGATTAGTCTCATGTTCCTTCGATCTTGTCCAAACTCCGACAGAGAAACATCCAACAGCTGGAGAACGATGTTGATCAAGATGCATAGTATCTCTACCTCCCCACTCGCTTCTGCTGCATCTGCGATTCCTGCAGTAATCGCAAAATGCCACGCGGTCGGCCCCCCCTCCCCCGCACCAAGGAAGAAGCCTTGACGGCACGTCGAGAACAGATACGAAGGAATGTTCAGGCCTTCCGGGCGAGGAAACAGGCTTGGAAGGCATCGGATGAAGTTCACACCTACAAAAACAAAGATAGCTATACCTTCGTGCCAGAAGAGGTGGGACAATTTGGTAGCGGGGACCGAAGCCAAAGACTTCCGGTCGAGAGGGAAGTTCTTCAACCTGGGACGACGCAATGCAAGGACGAATCACCTCTGTCTACTCTCATCCAGGATGTTTCCAAACGGAATTCTCGGAAATCTCTCCAAGGCCGTGTGATCACCAATCCCAATCACGGATTCCTACCACCACATGTTGACAGTCGCCCTGCTGCGCTACAACAGTTCACGTCGAATGTTGTGTGCACCTTCTCACCAGACGATGCGTCAACCACTCTTCATTGGTCTCAGCTCATGCCATCCCTCGTGAATCGTACTGAAACCCTTGATCTCTCGATTCGAGCTCTCTGTTTGCTGCAAATCAGTCACGCCAACCTCGACAATTATGCGCTTTCCGAGTCAATCTCCCATTATAATCACGCGTTAAAGAGTCTGCAACGTGCATTGACACAGCCGACTGACCGTTTCAGTCTAGAGATCTTTGCAGCTGCGCAAGCACTTGGCTCATACGAGTTATTTCGAGGAATCAAATCGCAATCAAGGGGCTGGATGCTCCACTTTGAGGGCGCGCTTGCTTATCTGACTATGTTTCGTTCGCTGGACGTTTCTGCGCTCAACCATCAGCTATCGTTCCATTTTCTGGAGACAATCTGCATATTCGACGCTTTGGGGTCTCGCAGGCCAAGTTTTCTCTCCGGCTCCAGGTGGTGGAGAGATAGTGTGGACAGATTTGGTGGTAAAACATATGCACCACTACTAAGGATGCTAACGTCTTTGTCGGAAGTACTGGAGCAATGCGACCATGCTGTCAACTTGGAGCTGCCCCCAAAGGCGACCGAGGAATTGAAGAGGGTCCTTCGAATATGCTTGCGGCTGGAAAATGCTTTTCTACACTGGTTTTACAGAACTTTGGCTAGAGACGGGTCCCAATCTGAACATGCAACCACAATACCAGTATCGCTGGACCTGACTGGGTCGATGGATGTTCAGTGGGAAACAACAGACAACGAAATGACTTTCTCTGACATCTACTCCGCCCGGCTCCACCTTCTCTACTGGTCTTCCATGATCCTCCTCTACGATTCAATTATAGCCATTGTACGCAGGCTCAACTCTGACTTCTCAACCTGCGACCCAATCTCAAGGCCAATCACTAAATCCATCAACGCACTCCTTTCTCCCAAAGCTTACAAGTCCTCCTCTAACAGCTTCGCAATTTCCATCCTCCGCTCCGCTGCCTTCTGTATGAAGCCTAAGCATGGATTCATTGGCAAGAGTCTCATCCTGCTGCCGTTATGCGTCGCGCGGGGCTACTTGCGTTGCACAAGAGACGAGGCAAAAATTAAGAGATGTGATGAATGGCTTGAGATGCTAGGCCAGAAGGAAATGCACTTCGGATTGAGAATAAACAAAGGACCATGAGTCGTGAACTAGAACTCATCAATCGCGATCATAACTTCCAACACGGCAAATTTGAGCCATGATCCACTTCCCGTGTGCTACCATCAGAAAGACGGCCATTTTCCCCTTCACATGTTAATACCAATTAGTTTCAAAACCTACTGTCGAGTACTTGCTGCCTCCGTCGTGAAACTTATCTTCAGCATCCTGAAGATACGCCATTCCGTCCTCCTTATCTTTCAGCTTAAAGTGCACATGTGAGATCGAGTACCGGACTTTAATTAGAAAATTTTGTTCCCAGCTACATCTTTTCCCCGCCTGGAGAGCTTCCTTCCAGTGTGAGAGAGCTTGGGTCCAGTTTCATTGCCGCTGAGACATTCTCGCAAGGCCAAACTATTTTCGGAAATGACACCCAGTGTCCGGTGCAACCATTGCTTCAGACATCTTCTTTAGGTCCTGTAGGATATTCTGTGCCTCCTCGTGCTTTCAGGACAGCATTTGTCCCTTAGCTAGACAGCATGAGCCGACGCCCACTGCCAATTGTCTCCGAATTGGTCTCTTTCTTGTGAGTATGTTCTGGTTCTATCAGATTCATAACATCGTCAGGTCGGCCACCTCGCAGTACACGTCGGTCATCTTCGACATGATGCGTCGCTGACGGGTATGCTCTGAATGTTTATCCAGCTAGGCCTCATCAAATAAATTCTCGAGATACACAAATAATTCAATGAGATTGCCCTCGTAAGGGAGGATGCGCGCTCAGTTCGTGTTCCTCGTCCTAAGCATCAAACATTTATGATTGACGGAGGGGATCCTAGCGGCGTCCACTCCAGAAGTTCTCTCTTGGCTGCTGCGATCTCGCTATTTTGAATCAGATTCTTTGCATACGGAATCATAAGTTCGCCACTCAGCGCGCTTCACCTAGCATCGCTTTTGCCGCTCGAACACCCATCAAAATTTGTGTTTGCATGAATGACGCCTTCTGGCATCAGTCGTGAGTCCTCTCAACGCTTATGTATTCGTGAAAGTGTACTCTGGCGGAGACCTAGAGCAGCTTGGAGGTCTCGGTCACTCTCACTCTGTAGGAAATGCTTCGCTCGGCTGACAACGTCCTCTCTCCGTGCCCTATCTGAGTGTCTTGATGCAGATATCGGCATCGAAGCAATTATGTGAATGCTGCGAGCAAGCTTGTCATGTTCGGCTGCAATTGTCGCGACCTGGGGAACCTGAGCTCTATTGACAGGTGGCCCCGAATGAAGCGCGACCGAATATTTGGCAATGAGTCTCATTGAGATGCTCCAGACGTGGCACACTAGCTCATTGGTGCAAAGGTACTGCAGTGCATATGCGCGCTAAAATTCATGGGAAGAGCCCAGATCACCGAAGGAATTATCCCTGTAGCTTTCCATTGTCCCACCAAAGTATGACAGGCCGCTGCTTTTATGTCACGTTGAATGAGGGACATGGGATGCACAGAGCTTGCTGGGCCAGTTCCAGACGGCATCCGTAGATCTTCGGCCAAGATTGCATTGTGTCTGCACTCACGCCGGAATCCGAACCATGGTGGATAGGTCGATGACCACGGCACCTGGGAGAAGTCTTCTCTCGGCCTTATTGGATTGATGGGAGCGAAGACTATTGGCAGTGGGACAAAGCCTCGGGTCCCGCTTCCCCTCGGTCCTCATCCCCCCGACACTAGATATCCACTGATGATGGTATGTGCCATTGTCAAGGTGTGTTATTGCTGATGAACTTTGCGGGAAACAGCAAAGGCGTCACTCGTACTCTGCGACTACGATACTCCTTTGCATTGCATAGATCGTCTCAAGCTGTATTTCGCAGCTTTCCGAAAGACCGCAGACTTCTGTCATCCAATATAGCTCATGCTTCTTGCGCTGCCAGTATAGCAGGTGATAGAGGTTATGCTGTACGTTTTTTCAAGTCATTGTCCCGGTTTATTTAGCACTGATTCATGTCAGGATGCGGTCACTGCCCTCAACAGCTTGCAGACAAGCTTCACTGTGCTCCAGGAGCGAAGAAAACGAGGAACCAAAATGGACGACTCAGCAGTCGGAGAAATGAAGCAATGGATTTCGCGAGCTGGTCATGCCGTAGGTCTTGCGTTGCGCTCGCGGAATCAGCTCGAGTTGAAGTGTAGTCTCCCTCCAGGTTTCTGAACTTGATCGTCTCAACATCATCCATGTAGCTGGCACCAAAGGAAAAGGTACCACGTGCGCTTATGTCGACTCTATATTAACACACCACCGTATGTCTCATGGTGTACCGAGTAAGGTTGGTATGTATACCTCACCTCACCTTCTCCATGTTCGAGAAAGGATCAGAATCAACTCCGAACCAATCTCAGAGGAAGCCTTTGCTCAGTATTTCTTTGAAGTTTGGGATTCTTTGGAGGCTTCTGCATTGAAAGAGGGCCGAGATCCTTTGCGGAAGCCAGTCTATTTTCGCTTTTTAACTTTAATGTCGTTTCATGTATTCCTTAGAGAAAATGTTGATACAGCCATCTTTGAAGTTGGCGTTGGAGGAGCATGGGATTCCACAAACGTGATCGAAGTGCCGGCCGTCAAAGGGATCACAAAACTCGGCAGCGACCATGTCGTCGTCCTCGGAGACACCATCGACAAAATTGCATGGCATAAAGCTGGTATCTTCAAAGAAAACTGTCCGGCTTTCACTGTTGAGCAAGTCCCCTTAGCTTCAGAGGTCCTTGAGCAAAGAGCAGTTGATAAGGGAATCCGTTTAAGCACTGTCGGAATACATCCCACGATGTCGCAAGTAAAAGTTGTGCCAAATGCAGATTTCCAGCGACAAAATGCGTCCTTAGCTGTCGCGCTCGTCAAAAGCCTGCTAGGGAAACTTGGACAAGAGACGCTCTCATTGAATGAAGGCGTACCTTCTATAATCAAGGAAGGTCTGGAAAACACCAAATGGCGTGGTCGATGCGAGACAAAGCTTGCTGGCAAGAAAACATGGTACTTAGATGGCGCCCATACAGAAGACAGTCTTAAGGTTGGTGGTCGATGGTTCGCTGATCAGGTCGAGCAGAGGTAAGCAAACACCAACACACTCAATTATTCAACGATTGCCTCCCTAGCCAACGTGGCGTTGTGAAACCCCTTCCCACACCAAGGTTTCACAAACTTTCACTGACGAAAATCAGAGCCTTCCCTCGAGTTCTTATATTCAATCAACCCTCGCGGCCTGAGGCGAGAGACCTACTAGAAGGTCTTCACAGGAGTTTCCAGACAGTAAAGTTCGACCACGTTGTATTCTGCACGAACGTGACAAGGAAAGCCACGGGGTATAGGAGAGGTATAGGCCGCGCTCGTAAAGATACATATCCTAGTCGGGCAACTAATTACTCTGTATATTCAGACTTTGTCAATCTCAATAACGATCCCTCGAGCGTCGCAAATTTGACAGTGCAAACGGGGTTCCTTGACGTTTGGAAAGATTTAGAGCCATCTCTCCCAACTTCCAATATTCATCTTTTACCAAATATCCTAGAAGCGGTCGAGCTAATTGACGAATTCAGTGATGAGCTAGGAGAGGTGCAGATCTTTGTAACCGGAAGTCTCCATCTTGTTGGAGGAATCATCTCGATTTTGGAGGGCGTATCGACGCCTGTTGCTGCAAGTATGATGAACGTCCAACGTTCGTCAATGGAGTCATGTCCTAGGGAGCTGAGTCTCGGTTTCGAGTAACCGTCTCGCTCCCTCGAATGTAAAAGCTATTCAGTCAGCCCATCAAAGATGACCTTTCTCATCGTAACCACTAGCATCAGATAGATCATCAAATGCTTTGACAGTGTCTCGCCTCGACACAGCAGTGATGTCCATAACCATCGAACGGTGCCCCACAGTCAAATTTGAAGCTCATTGGATGGCACCATTGCAGACTAAATCAAATGCTACCGACCGAGCCAACTGAGTATCGGTGGCTTGGCATGTAGATGATCATTCGCTCCCCGTCCCTCCACATCCGTATCTATTATGGCGTTGCAGTCAATATTCACTCAACTCTGCTGACTTTGGCAGCAACGAAGGATGTTTCACTCCACCGATTCCAACAACGAGAAGTGTCAAATCGAGGCTTCATAAACTCGTTACAACAACGCAAATCTAATCGTCATATTGACTGCCGCAAATCAGAAGCCGAACTCTGTGAGATGTCTAACATCTAGAGCAGAAAGTGAAATTCTAATGAGACTCCCTGGAACATGATAGCAAAGTCCGTTCGCGATGGTCCCTTATTGTACGCAAGTCACTAAACTAGCTTAGAGCACCTTCCTAGCTATCTCAGGAAAATTTCATGTGTGTCGGGAGTATCAGGGTCAAGCTACCCATGCTGAAAGGCTAACAAGGGTAGGGACACTTTGATTCGCTGATCATTGAAACCGGCCGTCAGAGCAGTAGTTGCATGGCCAGTACCACCCGAGCCTTTGTCCTCGAAATCGCCTAAAGCGTGCTTGGTCACATGCCGGTAGATGCGCAAGTCAATAAAGACATCCCGTTGGAATGTTCAAGACTTTATCCCATTAGCTGATAGACGGCTAAAACCAGGGGTAAGTCCGGGGCACGTATCTTAGGACTCGTCCTCAGGATGTACCCTAGAGATTACTCCTCGGGTGGAGGTTTTAGGGACCGATGTATGTCGAGGAACTCAGCCACAAGAATCACCAGCTAATGGGATAAGGTTTTAGGATAATGGCTCCGATTGTCTTCATTCTGAGACTTCATAACTTATACAGCCGTGCTTAGACCTTGGAGAAGCTGCTAAGTTTGATGTAATGAAGGAAATGTCTTGCAACGTCAGCAGCAGTCCTGTCGCCACTTTGGGACTTACTACTAATTCCTTCCCTCCGTAGATGAATAAATATATATTGCACCGTCAAAGTGTCAATGAGAGATCTCGACCACCGTAAATTAATCAACGAGAATGACTTCAGACTTGTCTTGGGAGGAGGCTTCCTTCAACTATCTTAGGCCGAAGCATTGTCCGGAAACAGCCACCTTCTACCGCATTCAGCAGAAAATCCTGTGACGCTTTCTCCGTCCGAAAGTGTCAACTTGAAAGAATCGTGAGCGATAGAAATGCCAGAGCAGGAACACGAAAGAAGCGTCAGATTCTCCGATCTCTTTCTGAGCGTCTTTCCACATCCACCTTCGAAATGGCCGGAAAGGTATGCGTGTACGATGCATTTCTTTATGCTGGGAAGAAGTGTAGAGACACGTGAGAGATCAGCATGACACCAAAAAAGAAGAGGACGCAATCGCCACGGAGGCGAGGCAAGAGCCCTGTTCGGACTGGAGCAACGAAGGGCGAATACATCGATGCCAGCATAGACGCAATCCAAGTTGGAGATGACATTGATCGCGATGAAGTCGATAGAGGCAGTGACAAATACGCCAAGAATAGTATTGACATTGTCGGTAAAAGTGCAAGTGACGATGATGCACCAGGAAAACCCGGGAGAAGAAAAGATGTCAAAGCTGGGGATCGCGGCCCGCAAACGGGCAAGATAAAAGGGAAGGCTACGAAAGATGCAGAGAAAGACGCTCACTCGAAGGAGTGTAAGGCTAATTGTAACGAAGCGGTAGGTGTTTTGAAACCCTTAGTCATGTCAGGATTGCAATGTTGAACGTTTTATCTTTTGCTGGCATAGCTTTTGAACGATACCTTCCTATGGGACAAACCAGAGCCTTTTCAGGATTTAGAGGGGGTCCCCAATATCCCAGTCGCCAATGGCGGCTCAAATCGAGGGGAACAACTGCCGTCAGACATCTTGAAACAGTGGGAGGGCATCGAAAAGCGAACTTTGAGCGAATTCCGAGACCTCGTTGGGAAATCTGAAAAATACCAAATTGATGGCGAGGTTGAAGCGCGTGACTTCATGTGGCGTGGACGGAAAGTTCATTGCAATCGATTCTTGAAAATTGACTGGGACCTGAAAGACCCATTCAAGCACAGTCGTATCCACGAGAAGATTGACAAAGCCTGGGCTGATTACGATAAGATGCATGCCAAGGTCTCAAAAGACAAGACGACTGAGGATTTTGCTAACCGGAAAGAGGACCGTACGATTGTGGAGGATGAAGCTGAGGCGGCTGCAAACGATAATAGAGGGGAATCTCCTGAGCCGGAGCTATAGCAGAGGAAAAACAACGATGTTTCTTCGGTGGGGGATAAACGGAAGAGAGGCCCGGACAAAGGATATGTTAATGAGCGAAACCGTTGGACGGCAGCAAAAGAGAACAACCTCCTTCGACGACCATCTCACGGCAGCGATCATTACGCTATTTATCTAGCTTTCGATGAGAATGACAAGATGATTTGATTTGATTGTTTATACTCGCGTCTAGCTAGCTAATTGCGGGCTACTTCGTAGGCAATGTTCGTTTGCGTGAAGGAAACTTTTCGGCCTCGTCGTCTAAGCGTACGTACCACCGAGGATAAAACCTCCACTTCCTGTAGTGTGTGAGGCTGCTCCTGTGCATATCTGCGTACCACTGGTTCTTTCTTCCTCACGTAATTTCTGTCAGTACTTGCTGGTCTTCTTGCGCTTGCTTCTTTCTCTTAAGGTCCCGATGACAAGATGATAGTGTTCCTGGATCCCGACGGTATCCAAAATGCATATAGCAATCAAGTCGTAGAAGACATGAGTGTGTTGGACAAATTGACCAGCGATATTCACAAATTCTACACCCGTTATCAAATACCCAATTCCGATGGTAACAAACGACATGTCTCGCAAAAAATTTTTTTGAGTCAAAATTCACATCTGAAACATTGGGAATGTGGGAGCGACCACTACGGAAATTGGCACGCTACTGGCCACGAGAAGATCTCCCCGATCATTACCACCAGCGACTGTTTTCAATGACTCAATGGGAAAGGCAAGTTTTGCGGCAATTCCTCGGAACCACCGGCGGCTGCATTACGAGGGTCCTAGACTTCTGGTTCGGTGTGTGGGATCCTGACTACGAGCAGCCTATCGTCAAGTGTACCGCGACTCGCCGGAGCATTCACGCCTGCCGCCCACAAACGCAGGGCATGAAGAGACGTACACTCTCAGGGTGAGTGTTTGTAACAGGCCAACGGATGAACATAAGGACCACAGAGACATACCAGGAGGACTTGCCGGACTCGCGCAGCTGGGTGTGTTTGAAGGTAACCAGCCACAAGACCGTTCTGATTTCTCATGAGACATTGTTGATGATGGGTGCTTTAGGAGCCGACATGTGCATGAGGAGGCTTCGGATCGCTTTGTATATCACTGATTGGGTTGGGGACTTTCGTTATGCATTGGACCACACGACGCACGCGTCAGTAGCCAACGCTGTCAGATTCCACAACGACAATAAACCTTATTGGAACAAAATAGCTCTCGAGGCGGCTCAACGACAGACTACAAACGGACCTGATGCTTCCTCGGAAGGACTCCATGGAGAGGCAGAGGCGTCGAAGGGTAATTCATCTAAAACGGCAGCGCAAAAGAGAGGCAAAAGAAAGGCCAAGGTCGAAGAAGATGAGAATGTTGATCTAAAAGAAAAATTGGTCAAGAAACGTGCAACGCTTGGTCCAAGTACTTTAATAAAGGCTAAAGGAGATCAAGACTGACTTAAAAGTGACAAGGGCCTGGACAAGGAACAAAAGCCCAAGAAACGGGTCTCTCCCCGAGCGAAGAAGGTGAACTTGGAAGAGTAACTAAGAGTCGAAGAGGACGAAGTAGAACTATTGCTGAAGAGAATTGTTCCAAGAGGGAAAGAAAATGAGACATAGAGAAATCAGGGCGCGCCTTGTTGAGGACATTTCCTGCATCCCTCGGATGAGATTATTAGATGTAGCCTACCTCGATGACAAGTGGACACCCTCTCTTGTGACCCCGAATACCCAATGGGATTAAGATGTACTGGTCCCTGAGTGTGTCTGAATTGGATGTGTGGACCCGGCAGTCACTGAGATGCGATGCTTCTATGTTCTGCTCGGTGCAAATAGGCTTTCTTCGATGTGGAGAGTAGATAGGAGATCAGGCCACAAGGGTGGGAAGAGTAGATTCCAATGGGCTGGGTATAACGGCTGAAGGGTGATAAAGCTAGTCCTCTAGGAAGCATTAGTCCAGCTTGAGCATGTCTAGCATGTAGACTTTACCGGCATTCCTCCAATGCAATGGGCAATTGTCACTCGGACAGGGGTACAGTCCGAGTCGGGCACGGGTCTGCATGATTTCTCATCCGCAACTTTCATATCGTCTGCCAGCTGGACTCGAGTCTTGCACACACCATTCATATCACAAGTATATATTTTAGCATTCTCTGGTCCAGCCTCCTTGGTGGAATAAGCTAGTCGACATTCGACAAGGCCTACTTGGTTTTCCGTCCGCGCCCATAGAGGAGTTCCATTGGCGCTCAATACAGCCTGTCGGCCGATCCGAAGCTTGTTTGGCATTCTCGAAACGCATGAGGGAAGAAAAGAAGGAGGGAACAAATGAGGACGCGAAGAGGATGGCTTGCATGGCTCGAGGATGGTCCGATCACTCCGATGGTCTACACGTTGCTCGGCAAAGTTTCCCGATTCATGAAATTGCAAACGCGCTTGGCTTTCTCGCTTTCACTATCGAAGGATTCGACATGCCAAATATGCCAAATACAAAATGTGAGATGCTCTCACTTCCGTGCTTGGGCACGGTCCCGTGAACAATAATCCGCTGTCTCAAAGCTACGATGGCGCTCCAGACCGTTGTCATCGTCCCCGCAGCCTGCCAGCCACCCGCACTCTATGTCCCCTTTGCTAAGGCTCTCGAAGCCCGTTCCATCTCATCATCCGTCATCCCAACGCCTTCAGTCGGCGCCTCGCCGGGTCTCGACGATTTCTCCGCGGACGTCGCACTTGTGCGGGACACTGAGCAAGCGTCTTGACGAAGGCAAGGATGCGGTAGTGCTCCTACACTCGTATGGTGGCATCCCAGGCTCTGCTGCATTGAAGGGTTTAGGCAAGGCTGGAAGAGCGAAAGCTAGTAAACATGGGGGAGTGGTGAGGTTGGTGTATGTGTGTAGTTTTGCGCTGAGGGAAGGCGAGTCGATGCCGGACGCGGGTAAAATAGAGATATTAAGGAAATATGCGAGTGAGGGGCTTGATGAAGAGGTCTGTAGTGCTCCTTCCTTATGCGTATGCAACTAGCTTCACTGAATCCATTGACTAATGACGATATAAGATAGGCCCGCACGCTCCTAGTTACCCCCAACGCCGCTGCCCTAATGCTCTTCCATGACTTAGTGAAGGCGGAAAGTCAGCATTGGTCCTCGCTCCTTGAACCCCATAGCCTAGGCGCTATGTAGAACAGCCAATCGTACGCCGCTTGGCAAGAGATATCATCTACATACGTTGTATGTGACCTCGATCGGGTCATGCCAGTGGAGAGGCAGGAAGGAATGATCAAGAATGCAAGGGAGGTGCAGCCGAAGGTATTTGACGTTGTTGAGAGGCTTCAAAGCGGTCATGAACCCATTCTTAGCAAGATCAACGAGATGGTTGAAATTGTGGAGAGGGCTGTGAAGGGAGATGGCAGTTGGTGAACAATCCCAGACCGAGTCAATGGTCATAGAGCGTGAAAAGTATGACAGTCTCTACAAGCTGGTAATGCACATTGGCCTCTCACGGACTCATTTCGTTCATTTACGAAGGCTTCGACCTACACAAAGCTCTCTTTTCACGCGAAGCCTGCTCGCAAGGGATTTACTTCTCCCAGGAATCCCTTTTTCCAAAACCCCATTTACCCCTCAACGGCCGATCCACAACTGTTGTGCCTCCTGTCACAGTCTCCCCGCTGAGTTGTTTCAGTTCATTGCCCTCGGTCTGGGCCTCTTTTCTCAAGACACGCTCAGCCCTATACATCATGTAGAATTTCGTTACCAAGAATGCCATTGCGGCCAATAACATCAAAATCATCAGACCAAATACAAACGCTATGATCTCGGCTGGTCTAGTATGTGCTCTCGTGTTCGGAGCCGCCGGGCACGCGATAGTCGAGTTGTGCGGAGTCGCTGTTGCGTTGAATGCGGTCGTCAATGAAGCCTCCGGCAGCGGCTTCCCTGCAGTGACAGATGCTGATGTTGAATTGGCCGTGGCGCCCACAGTGATGGTCTTAGTATCGGTATGGTGGACTGTGGTAGTTGTGGTAGCTACTGGGCTTGTGACTGTGGTTGTCGAGGTGACGGTTGTGGTTGTTGTACTGGGAGCAGCGCCGGGCTTTGGCACTGAACTCGGAATGTCTTTACCTACGTCGGCGCTAGGAGCAGGAGGATTCGGATCCTCCTTCGAAGAACCGTGCTTTCTTCGCTTTTGAAGGGAAGACGAAGGCATGTTCCTGGAGCTGGATGGTTTCAGCGAGAAAATGTAGGATGGCTTCATACCTGCGACGACGAGCTTTTTCTACAAGCGGACCTCACAGCGGGCCTGGCGACGTTGGATGTTCTTAGAAAAGTCGCGATGAAGAAGCACGCTACAATCAGGTTGAGGTTTAATGATTTAGGGACTACAGGTAAGTATAGTACTTTTGAAAGGACCTGGTATCTATTGTGCTGCTAGAGGGCATTGTTTCCTCTTCTTTGACATGCGAAGGGAGGAAAAGCTTATGAAATGCTCTTTATCCCCAATTGTTGTCTTTCCGTCGGTCTTGTTGGTCTGATCTCAAGAACACATGAGACAAGTCAGCCCGTGAATCTCAGGGCATCTCACGGACAATAATCAGCGTAGGTAAACTTATACAAAATCTGATAGAGCCGAGAGACACGTGCGCGCTACTCTCACATTCTAGGGATTTCAAACGGTTTTGAAGACTTTATATAGTATCATCGCATTAGTGATGCCTAATATCAACACGTTGAGATCACTGGCACACAAAAATGATCTTGGGGAGCTCCCCTCCCTTGAAAGCACAGTCCAAGGTGTTTGACTTCGAACAACCGAAGTCACCGCAGCTTCTGTCGTCATCAGAGAGCACAGGGGTATCGCATCATGTCTATCTCTGCAGATACTCTTTCAGAAATATAGAAGACAGTTGCTCAGATTGATTTCCTGCTCACTATCCCAGATGTAAAGATCAGTAAGTCAGCCAGCAGTGCAAATAAAGCACAGAGATCCCGAGGGCCGTACATATCAATTAGCTGTGATTCCGCTTGCTGTCGTGTCAACCAAGGGGAAGTAAAGCCTTGCATATCCTCCGCGAGCACAGATTGCACGCTCCTTATGCTAGCTCTCCAAGCAAACATAGAACAAAATCCATTTTACGGTCGCTTGTATGCACCCTCCGCATACGCAGAGTTGAGTTTGTGCGAATCCGTTGTTGCCCACTTTTTCATCTGCGATTCGAATTACCTTGATGAGGGTTTCCTAAATTTAATCCTTGTGACTTCGAACCATGTAGAGTGTTACGCCTCAGCCACTAAACGAGGATCGGTCGCATAAATCATGGTCGATAGCGCGAAAGCACTCCTGGAATTGAGGCGAATGATTCCTCTACCACGTCGATATGATATTGCTTATAACCTCTCGGAACGAAAATTGAGAAGCCTCTAATACTGTTTGAAATTTCTAGCCTTTTTGAAAAGCTTTTGTTAGAGTTCACGATAAATGGAACGTCATATCGATGATTTAACTGGCTGGTCGATTCTAGGTATGCGTGCAGGCGGCTCGGGCGGGAGTTTTCATCTCATAAAGTCTTGGCATAGGGCTGTGAGACCCTGATTTCTAATCGTGACAGGAGACATTGTTTCTTTTTGCCTACTCATGGGTTACACGACTTCCATCATCATTTCTCATGTCGTGAACTCGGCTATCGATATGCGTAAGCATTAGTACGTCTCGCTCAAAATACTGATCAGTTTATTAGAAGACCATTCTCCGGAAGCCTGCCTCCCTCAACTTGAATCTAGCCACTCTTTCTTCCATGATGGGGCGCCAGTACATGTGCATAGAAGGCTCAGTGATATTATGTCTTAGCATACTCTCCCTCTGTTCTTCCGGCATGACGTGCTCCAAGCAAATATCAGCCTAATCACGACGGCACAGGATGCTTTTCGATGTGCGTCAGGATAACCGAGCCGCGGTACGAGATGACACCATAGGACGGACTTCTCGCACACGACCCGAGGGCGATGTTCTACTGGTGGATATCGTGAGGCGGACTGAAGCCTTCTAAGGTAACCCTTGTTGGCCGCGCTGGAATTCGATACCAAGAGCAGGATTAGGGACTACAAGACCAAGAGCGAGGTTGGTCCCTACATATCGATTGTGGAGCCAATCAATATATACTCTTCATCTCATATCTTTGGGGAGGCGCTATTTGCGTTTCATTGGGCGGGAGCAGGCAGAGATCTGCTCAGCCTCCCTCACATTTCTATGTGTCGAGTAGATGCTTTGTTGGAGTTGCTGCGTCTCTCATTGTACTCGTCAATCTGACGTTTTGACGTTGTCCTCTAGTTTCAATGTGTCCTCGACGCTGCACAACTTTTCATTTCCTCTGCCCGATCTGCTAGAAAGCAGCGAGTATGTATATCGGTCGAGGCGCTCTTCGACTTCATTGTGCGTGGGAAACACTCTAGTCGAACGACCTCACATATTGTGTCTGTTGGGGTATTCAACCCTACGTTTTTATGGCTGGAGACATGGTAATTACAATTCATCATAGACTTATGACGATCGGCATATGCTCAGTAATGCTCGACTTTGCGGCAAGACTCGGTTACCATGCTGGGAGAATCGCTCAGGTACCAGCACACCTCGCAAGTCACCATTTTGCAAGCATGATAAGTACAAATATCCCGAAGGTGTGGGAGAATCTCACCCACTGGCCTACAGACCCCCCCTATTTGTTATCTTAGTCCACCAAATGACTCCCTCTTCCGAACATTTCCACAGCCTCTTCTCGACATAACGACAGATTCTGAACAATAAGATGTCCTAGTTTAGGCTTCCTAATGAGGATCATCCCCTAACCCATTTGGGGTTGACCTTGAGTTGATAAGGTCTAGCGCAATTCAGGACCTTCCTCAAGGAGTCAAGAGTGATATGCAGATCTGTATCTAGGATGCCAATCGTGGAAGGAGTAATTCACGAATGTCTGCCGGCCATCTGCGATGGCGCCAATGCTGAAATCACCACATGCATGGCGTCGGCCAACTGGATCTTGAAATACTCACCACACCAAAAAATGCAGATACGTCGGTAGAAGCAGCCAGGCCTTGTAGATGAACTTCCTCATTGAGTCGTGCGCTATCGTCCAAATTATTCCCCCACCTGCGCCCTACTCCCTTCTATACTATATGTACCTTGGTTGCAGCTTTTCTTTGCAAAGCACATCATATCGAATACAATCCAATCGCTTCTTGAGTGTGCATTATGCAGTTCAAATCCCTTTTACTTGGCACTTTCGTCATATGTGCGACCGCTGCTCCTGCTCCAACTACTAAGCATGTCCTGCACGAGAAGCGCAAGTCCGCGCCACGTGCGTGGGAGAGACGCGATAGGATTGATCCTTTGCAGATGCTCCCGGTGAGGATCGGCCTGACTCAAAGTAATCTCGACAAAGGCCCTGGTCTTTTGGACGAAGTGTAAGAACTACTTTGCTTTGCAGACTGAAGTCCGCTCTCTTACTTATCACCATCGCATCTTCGTGCTTTCATCTCGCAGCTAGTCATTGTCCTGGAGATTATTTATATGGTGAAAGTGATTTGTTTTTGCATGAGTCATAGAAACGATATATATGCTCTCTGTCTTTACTTTTATAATGATCTACGGAGCTCTTATTCTATCTGGGCTGTATTGACTGAGATCCCAGCTCGAATCCAACATCACCTCGTTATGGCCAACACTATACTGTAGAACAGATCCATGATTTGTTTGCTCCACATAAGGACAGCATCGATTCGGTCCAGGAATGGCTGCAGACCTCCGGTATCGACTCGGAGCGTGTTTCTCAATCGGTTAATAAACAATGGCTGCGATTTGATGCCACGGCCTTCGAAATGGAAGCTTTGGTGAAGACTGAATATTACCATTATGCTCACTACGACACTGGAAAATCGAACATTGGTTGCGACAAGTAAGCGTGTTATTCCCTTGTCAATCTGTCGAAACATAAGGCGCTGATTTGATCAGATATTCCGTCCCATACCACGTCAGCAAGCACGTAGATTATATCACCCCAGGCATCAAATTGCTCACACCTTCTCGTTCGAGAAAAGACCCAGAGCTGCAGAAGCGGATCTTTGGCGTGACTACCAAAGGTCATGAGATTATGAAGCCAAAGATGAAGGCTCTACCCGAGTCATTGAAATCCATACTGACTGCTCCCTTGAGTACGATTTGCCAAGTAGCGGCTATCCCGCAATGCATCAAGACGCTTTACAATATTACAACCCCGACAAAGGCAGCCGCTGGAAACCAACTCGGAATCTTCGAAGACTTAGGTGACATGTACAGCCAAACCGATCTCAATCTGTTTTTCGCATCACTCGCTCCGAACATTCCCCTAGGAACCCACCCCACCCTTGACGGTATCGATGGTGCCACTGCACCTGCACCTACCCTAGCGAATGCCGGCCCGGAATCTGACCTCGACTTCCAAATCTCCTACCCAATAATCTACCCCCAGAACAGCATCCTCTTCCAAACAGACGACGACGTCTACGAAGCCAACTATACCTTCCAAGGCTTCCTCAACAACTTCCTCGACGCCATTGACGGTTCCTACTGCTCTTTCTCTGCCTTTGGCGAAACCGGTAATAGCCCTCTGGATCCACCTTACCCTGACCCAGCTCCCGGGGGATATAAAGGCGCCCTTCAGTGTGGTGTTTATAAGCCCACGAAAGTGATATCAATTTCATACGGTGGACAAGAAGCCGATCTCCCAGCATCCTATCAGCAGCGCCAGTGTGCTGAGTACATGAAACTTGGCATGCAAGGGGTTTCCATTGTCGTCTCATCCGGCGATTCAGGCGTAGCTGGTCCCCCAGGCGATGACAATCCCAACGGCTGCCTCGGTCCCACCGGTGCCATCTTCTCTCCGGATTTCCCTGCCACATGTCCCTATCTGACCACAGCGGGCGCCACCTTCCTCCCGCCTGGCGGTGATGTCACGAAAGATCAGGAGGTCGCTGTCACGCGATTCCCCTCCGGCGGTGGCTTCTCGAACATCTATGCCATACCCAGCTATCAAGCGAGTGCCGTCTCAAACTATTTCGCAACGGCTGGAACTCAATACCCGTTTTATTCGAGCACTAACAACAATAGTTTTAGTGCTGGTGGCGGGATTTATAATAAGAATGGGCGCGGATATCCGGATATCAGCGCCATTGGTGACAATGTGGTCATCTTTAATGCCGGCGCACCGACGTTGATTGGTGGGACGAGCGCAAGTAGTCCGGTGTTCGCGGCTGTGTTGAATAGGATCAATGAGGAGAGGATTGCAGCAGGAAAAGCCACCGTGGGATTTGTCAATCCGACCTTGGTAAGTCGTTTCCCACTCTTGTGACAGGATGTGGGCCTTTTTGGTAGAGGGACATAGAGCAGTGCTAAACCGACATTCCAGTACTCAAACCCTCAAGTCCTCCACGATATCACTGTCGGTAATAACCCCGGCTGTGGCACTAATGGATTTGCGGTTTCCAAGGGATGGGATCCGGTGACAGGGCTAGGGACGCCAAACTATCCGGCTTTACTAAAGTTGTTTTTGAGTTTGCCCTAAAGGTATGCTTCGAGAATGTGAATTGGGAAAATCGACATGGGATTCAAAATCAAAAAATGACGGATCAGTATACATAGCTTGACTTAATCAAATGATGGGCGTTTCTGCCTTTTAGTTCTATGCTGACTGTTCCCCTTGAACTGTACAATCACCTCTTTCATTACCTGAGCAAACACAACGTTTTCCACACCTTCTATGGTGTTCACCCCCGCGTTGGGTTGTCAGTCGATGGGCACGTTGAGCAATAACTCGTCTTCCCCGTCCTGGCTTTTTTGTTAATTCAGGCAGCTGAAAAAGGCCCAATCTCGCTCAGCTCTTCATTCGATTTCAAAGCTATACCTTCCGGGCTAATTGGCCATTGCCTCAATGATGTTAGCCGGATCATCTATCACGAATGTCCTTACTATGTAGTTACACGGTCAATTTACACCACTCCAACCGCCTTCCGTCCGGAAATCGTACCTGTGTGGCTGTTATCTCAGATGATCGATGATTGGTTAGCGACATTCTTACGATCTTTCACGCCGACGTCGGGAAATAGAAAATTCATTTGGAGCACGATAGCTGAGTTCTGGGGTGGTAATGGACGAGAGTCAGTAAGCTATAATAATACAATCTAGAAGTCTCTTATGGTACATCAGGTTGAGTTTCGAAGGAAGAGACATGCCAATCTAGCCGAAAGCCATCTCGCCGGACGTCTTTGATTCTTGACTCTTCAGGAAGGGCTTTGCTCAGACCCTAGAGTTATGTCCAGTTGCAGATGCCACTCTCAAATAGGGCAACATTTGGAGGCTCGACTCTTTGAGAATTTTGATGATCGTTGAGTTTTCTGAGCAAAAGCTGTAGCGTTTTTCTATTTGTATCTCTGCTGCTGGAACCCGGAGATCTTTGAAAAACATGGTCCAGGATTGCATTAATCCTGTCAGCGTGGGGGACATTTGGGCTCCGATAGATTTACATGAGCATGAAGACGGCGACGTCATGTTTTTGATAAGCCCCTGCGTACCATACCCTGGGTGCAAGAGCTGGGGCCGTCTCTAATAGTGCTACACTTTCCGTAACTCGAAGAAAGACGCCCAGGAGACTGAATCAAAACTGGCTTCTCAAACAACCAAGGTCATTTTTCTTCTGACGATACATACATCTTTCGTGAATTCTGTCGAAGAGGTGAGTTACTATCGATTTGGAGATTCCTATAGAGTAAAATAGCCTCTCACTTTGCGGCCAATAAACAGCAGACCAGCTTGGCGTGGTGATGAAATGGTATACTGTCGTCAAGATTAGAGAGGTATTTCTCTTCATTCTGGTTTCTTCTCTGTTCGAGCAATTTTATGGCATCAATAAGGTACGGGACAGCGCTGTTAATGGCGGCCGATTGCCTAAGCACCAGCCGCTGCATCAGGCAATGTTCGTATCTGATCAACGTGAAGGTGCTATCCGTCCAGCCATTGTTGGGAGTGCGTCTTATCTCGTAGGGTAAAACCTAGTGTAGCGGCGACGAGATGACTAATAATTTAAGACTTTACTACTCTATGTTTTGCCCTATAAGATGAGACGAAGCACTCCTAAACTATACTTAGCACATAGCCTAAATGTGACACGTCTCCCATAGAAGCAAGTCGTTTCACCGAATTCTAACAGATACTGGTAGGAGATCAAGAATTTGAGATAGAGCGTGCGCGATCTATAAGGTTTCTGATCAGTATCACCACTCCTTTCTGTTTGAAGCAGCGATTAGGTTCTAACATCGCAGCACAGCAAGGGGATGACTCTTACCCGGCTCGCATGCTAAGAGCTCGACAAGTCGCACATCCGTTCTGTTATTGCGAGCTTACCAAACTTTGACTCAGGACTTAATCACTCGTCATCACGACTTGAGCTGTGGAGCCGGTCATGATCCGCAAAGGCGACCGGCACAGGCTGAGGCGTACTCGGTAAGGAAGGCAGCGGTACATCTCCATCGCTCTGTATGCTGTCAGGTGACGTCCCACCCAACGCTTTTGATGGTTGAAACGGTTCAGTCCGAAGGCCCAACCAGTCCATTCTAGTGGTCCAAACCCTGGACCAGTTGGTTTGAAACCTGGACTGGTCCAACTGATAGTTGAACCAGTTGGTTGGTGGTCCGAGCGTTCTGATTAGTCAAAAATTGCCAAGACTCGCTAAGACTTATGCTTCTCTGTTGCCCTTCCCTTAGGGGTCGACGACGACGTCAGCACGACACCTATAATATCATAAACCACCTTCGGAAGACCTTACAGTAGGTGTCTCGTAGCCCACGTAGCAACAGAGAAGAAAAGTGGATAGTGGTTAAAAGGTGAAAAACACACCTATTGCATGGGCGGGATTCAGTTGTTTCACCGTAGGGCTGGCTAACCGAGAGCCGCTAAGCCTCTTTAGTCAGAGTATCCGGATTTTGTATGGTGGAGTTACTACTTTTCTATATAGGGCTTGAGCCTATAGGGCTGCGCTAAACCTATCTCGTCAGACTCTACAGACCGTTTCAACTAACAGTCCAAACAGTCGGTCCAGATGTTGAACCAGTTGGTCCAAATCCCAAACCAACTGCTTAGTCATCTGGACGGACTGGTCCAAACCGATAGTCCGTGGTTGGACCGGTCCACCATCAAAAGCGTTGGTCCCACCCAGAGCTGAGCTGGTCCCCTCACCCAAATGACCGGAGTTTCCTTGAATACTATCGGCACGTGGACTAGAAGGCCATTTGAGAGCGAGTGGAGTCGAATTCGGACATTATAGATGCCCAGAGTTCAGCTTGACCTCCAAAGAACGACTTCTCGGCATTCCTGAAAAGGCAGCCAACATCGATTGATTTCATTTTCACGTTCAAGACACATGATCACGCTCCTCTGAAGCTCCCATGTTAGGTTCGTGGAGGCGCCAGCATGTGCAAAGATTGTGAGAGCGTAAAGCTCATCGTGATATGATAGATGAAGTAATCGGAGTAGTAAAATTGAGCCCGGCCATACATTCATTTAAGATTACGCGTCATAGAACGCGCCTGATTGGCCAAAGATGACCCTTCGTACGAAGTGAAGTATCGTTACAACACTCCGAGAACAACAAATACTAAGAAATCGCATTCCACTGTGCACAATTCCGACCCAAGCACTCCCTACTCAGGCACTTTATCCAGGCACACAGCGCGGCTTAATCATGGAATTGCAGAACAAGAGGTCTGATGATTCCAATGATATGTCTTGAGTTACATTAACAACCGGCAGTATTTATGCATCACAACCCTTCAAGTTCGTCATCAATGGTGCTTCGTTATTCATCCACGCCGACCTTGTATCTTTACACTCTAAACCTCTCGATCGCATGATCAACGGCTGTATGAAGGAAGCCAAGCAAGGCAGCGCGGTGCTTACGGACGTTGACGAAGATACTGTTGCCCGCTTCATCCAATGGGCATACAGTGGAAACTATTCGGCCGCCGGATTCAGTATCGTGGCAGAGTCAGAATCATCTCGAGAATCCCACGAGAAGCAAATTCCCGTAGCTGGGCCGGCACTTACATTGTCAGAAGCAGAGTCTTCTCAAGGAGAAGTAGGAATACTTCAAGAAGTTGCCGAAGGTGACGGGTTGGAAGCTACATCTAGGAGCGGAGGGAGCCATCTGAAGAGAGGGAAAAAGAAGGCCTACTGGAGACCTCGACGCACTGCGAAGGACGACCTTAAAGAGGCTTTCGCTAGCCGCAAACCCGCTGTTCGCCGACAAGTAATCTCAATCCCACCTGCTCGCCAAAATCAAGCACCAAATGAGGACTGTTCAGAACTTTTGTTATCGCATGCACGGTTGTATATCTTCGCGGAGAAGTATGACATCAAGCCTTTGAAGGAATTGGCTTTTGAAAACCTCCAGTCGACTCTTGCGATCTTCACGCTCTATGATGAACGTACCGGAGACATCATCGGCCTCTTACGATATATCTATGCATGCATGAAAACAGTCCCGGGCATGGAAGACTTGCGAGCGTTAATGACGGACTATGTTGGGTATGAGATGGATACACTGATGAAAGATCAAAATTTCATTGGACTGATGATCGAGGATGGGGGTACACTGCTCGAGGATTTCACAACGATGGTTCAGAAACGACTCTAAACATGCATCCTTCTGGACATCTCTAGACATCTCGACCTGAACCGGTCCCATTCGGTGGCCAAAAGACGTCAACCTCATTTGACCCTCCTCCTCCTGGTAAGAAATCGCACCAAAGGTTTGCGATAGCGACAAGATGATTTCGTCAGCCTAGTTGGAAACCTTGATGGCCCTTTCCATGGGATATGTTTTCGATAATGAATCCAGATTGAGAACATGCAGTGCTAAGATTGGCTTGGTCCGCTTTCGCATTCATCACTGGTTGAGAGCCTATAGCATGCTCAATACAGAGACGGCTCTCCGAACGACCAAACAGTCGTTGCAGTATTGTCCTAGCATACAAGAAGAATCACCATAAAGCCCTTTTGTGTCTCCAAGGCTGCAGTGCGGCTGAGCGGCGCTACCTTTCCACCGTGTGTTTCAGAGAGGCTAAGCCGCCCAGGCTGTGCATGCCAAGCCTCCCTACTGATCCTTTGAATCCTCCAACTCCCCTTGTCCTCCATGATGAGGTCCTTCGCTGTCATCACGCCTGATCGTCACAGAGCTCCTCTCTATTTCCTAGTCTTCTTGCCCTCTCCCTTCGACAATTGATTTCAGAGCCAAAGGTTCCCCAATCCCCATGCAGTGTCTCTCCCTCAAGCATGACTTGATATGACGTTACCCATAAACGCCCGCCATAACCATAATTCCAACGTTATGTTTCACCAAGCGCTTTTACGGGTTCATTCTCTTCGGAATGCTCCCCTAAGCTATGTCTACCGTCTCTAAGCTAGCGAGAATCCTTCATCCGTCATTCTGTCCAGCCTCCTCAGCTGAAGCTCTGCGACCCGAATAAACTCCTTCGATCCCCATTTTCATCTTTTACAAAGAAAATTGCGGTTGCGTTCGAGCAATCTTCCATGCCCTCGCTTCATATTCCGTACTTTCATCATGGTTCCTCCTCGCCCAGTCTTCATCGGAATCATCACACTCCTAGCAATTATATCCATTGCCACACTCGGCTTGAAAGCGTCTACCTTCTCTTTCATCAATAGCAATTTGGATAGCAATCTCCTTCCTCCAATCATCTACGTTGGCCCCGCTAGACTTGCAGTCGCTAGCAGCAGTCTCTTTATCCTAATAAGCCTCCTCCTACTCCTCTTCGCATTCCGATATTGGCCCAACGGCCGCCGTGTATGTGTCCTGCCCTGCTCTGATATTTGCCACGTGAACCGCCAATTGATTCTCGGATTCAATAACTAGACCTACCTTCTCCCTCCCCACATGATCCTTCCAATCATCGTCGCCAAACTCGCGACCCTCTCCCTCGCGGCTCTCATCTACACTCTCCTCGCGCACAATTTATCAGCGCTCCCCAGCCCTGGTATTTCCACTCCACTCACTACCGACGAAGTAATCATGCTCTTGCGGAACGACTTCGAGATCGAAACCTGGGCCTGCGGGCTAGCCGTGCCAGGAGCCCATGGCCTGTGGGAGCAGCGTTGCATGATCGAGAAAGTGGGGAGGTGGATGTTGGTACCGCAAAGTGTGATGGGATTTTTGGCGTTGGTGGTCGTGGTGGCGGGATTGGGGGTGGAGAAGAGAGTGATGGAGAGGGAAAGTTGGGATGAGGAGAAGGGAAAGATGTTAGGGGGCGGATGAGGGAGGGGAGCCAAGTGAGAAATTGATGGCAAGTGATGAACGCTAAATTCTAGGCATGCTGTATGACCTTGAATGCATCTCCTAAACTTTTTGTTGCGGTCGTGCCCACAAAAGACAATCCATAGAAGGCTCAAGGATTTGATTGAATGGCGCACTAGTGCTGAGGATTCGCAAAAAGGGTGAATGTAACAGAATCTCCCTTCTGTGTCCATGATAGAGGGTGCCATCCCCACCCACTGAATGTCGATCAGTCATCAGTGGAAGTGCATTCAGCCCTGCAACGCCCTGCAGCCGCGACAGGTTCGCGGGTCTTGGCGGTGCTGCTGGCATAGCCACGCTTGCCACGACGTCCAGATGATTTCTGTCTTCGGCGATGTCATTTACAACTTTTCGACTATTCGTCATCACTATCGCCATTCTAGATACTATGCCATTTATCTGCGAGCAGAATGGTCTCTAAAACTCGACATTGCACCACCAAAGCCTCGGAGATAGCAAAACGTTTATCACCAAGCAATTTAGACTACATTCAGTATTGCGTCTTCATTTCTTATGATGAGACGTCACGACTGAGAAGATACCTTAGGCCCATTTTCCGAGCTCGTGGCCCCTAATATCTCAATAGTTCCATTCTCAATATTCTGCCAGCTTAAATTTTTCCAAATTTGACGCGAACAGTCGTCAACTTTGCCTTCGTGCTGTTGTTCTTGTCCGATCGTCTCGGATTTCAAATGCATTCAAAGTCTGATGAAATCCCTTATAAGTCTGCTTCTTCGAGGAAAACCTCGGCAATGGACCTTACTTCGCAATCTCATTTCTTTCCACATACAGCTGAAGCTGGCGATGCGTACTATTTCGGTGACATTTACGAGCCAAGCTATATCAGCCAATCTGGAGAGCTAATTGACCGTCATCTAGTCGGATACAAGGCCTCGGCTCCGTAAGTTTTGGCCATAGCAGCCCAAGGGCTCCTCGAGATGAATGTGATAACCTGAAACAGGGCTTCAAAACCTTACTTGCGCTACATCGAGTCTCTTGCCCAAGGATGGCCACACATCGCATATCTCGCAGATTTTATGAAAGTGACCACAGCTCCTCCCAAGCAGAAATTCTTGACAGAGGAAGACAGAAGAGAGAGGGCGAGCAGAACAAAAGTTGCAGTGCTGAGCTTTGCGCCTGCAAGCCACGTGCAGCGGATAGATATTAATAACAGCAAGGACCTGTCCAGAGTTTTCGCAACAATGCAAGATAGTCATGAAAATACAAATGCACGGCTAATTGTTGTTGAAGATCTCTCTCAACATGTCATTGAGATCCTCGGTTCTCGATTCGATGTCGACCCACTCTTCTTTCGAGGTCATATCTCAGACTACACATGGCATAATATTCGGGATCCTTGGGTCGAGCTTCCGGATCTGGATATCATGTCTCGCAAGCGTTCGTACTTGCACGTTCAGTATGTTCAAACAAAATATTTCCGAGACGAAGCCAGCATCAAGCAAGCAAAGTGGGAGGCTGGGGGTTTCAACGTCCTACGACGAGTATATAGAGATGGTAACTGGGTGCGTAATATCGATATTCCTAACTCAGACGTGGGATTAGTCCGAAGTCGAACGTCTCTGTGGATCAAACCCAATCCACATGGAGAGAAGGGGATTTTGGGTAAGTCTGAGGGTCCTTTTTTACCACCCTTTCGCCTGTCCTTTTTTATATCTGTTTACACAAATGTCTTGCAGGTATTCTTCTTGTTGATCCGACAATATCACAACCATTCCCTCTTTGGGGAGGACACCGCACTATGGCCGAATGCCCATCCATGGGTCAAAATCCGCTGCCAGCAGGACCACCAAGAACAACTATATTTGAAGACGTGATTCACTACACCAGTACATTGACTTCCGAGGAGATCGCAAGTATTGCACTAGATCCACGTATGCTGTTCAAGAAGACCCTCATGTTGGTTTGCGCCGAATGGTATACTGTAGCGAAGTACGCCACAACCCGCCTTTCGCAGCTGGAATGGGAAATTGAGAATCCCCGTTTTCAAGTCGATTCAGGGGGTCTACAGACCACAATCGATAAATTACACACCTGGAGGCGAAGACTTCATATCTACCGCGCTCTGGTATCCGATGTGCTTGAAAAGGTCATCAATCACGAAAACTTCATGGGCAATCCCGACAATAACGTCAAAGACCTTCAACGGGACTCTGAAATTGTACTCTCCAGTGTAGAAGGCTTGCAGATCCGCGCTGATAGGATCATGGCTGTCGTCACGGCAGTGATGTCGATTGAAGAGAGCCGAAAGGCTGTAGAGCAAAACCGTTCTCTGGCCCAGCTGACGTGGTTAGCGGTTACATTCATACCTCTGTCGTTTACCACAAGTTTATTCAGCATGAACAGTGATCTGTCAACACTCACAGGTACTTTTCGAATATTTTTCGCCGTTGCCATACCCTTGACTGCGATAGTCTTGTTTCTAACAAGATTCGCCAGAGTGGGGCTGGACATTGAATGGAGCGAGCGCTATCAACAGGCGCGCAGAAGATTTGTACTGAATTAGTCATCATGGAAATAACATTCCCTAGCTAGGTAGGGACTGTTAGCAGACGGTGCGTCTCGGTCCTACGAAGGTGCAGTGATAATCAGTCTGATCCAAAACGAATACTTTTGGCAAGTCCAAATCTGCGACGGTTTCCGACCAGGGCACTGAATACTACCAAGGTGTATTCGCAGCATACTCGGTACAGATAGTGAGACTGATCGGAGGCAAGATGGCAGCCGCTCTTTGCCGCCAAGCCTCAAGAAGAAACTCTGTCCTATTGTATTAACATGTTCGCGAATCCTATATGACATGTCCCTCCAAGTCACGACATGCTAGATTTGAACCATCACTTCATCGTCAGTGAAAGACGCCATCTGTTGACCTCAAAGAGTGAAGTCGGCCGCGTAATTATAGTCACAGCCCATGGAACAACAATACCCTGGATCGCACTTTTGTATCCTACTGTCGAAGCCTTGACCAAGACATAGCATCCCATCTCCTTGCAATCATCTGAGACTTGCACTAGTCACACAGCGGAACGAACGATCTTCGGCCGCTTTGACCATGATGCGGCTGTAATACGTAGCCTGCGGAAAAACCGGTGGTTTTCCTTGCTGCACGTGCGCTGAACTGGCCAAGTAGCTGTATCTTCGAAGACCAGTGCTCCAGTGCACTTAGACTGTTACTCTAGCAGAGCCATAAACACAGCTCCGAGGATCAACTGAGGCCCCATACGCTCAAATTTGATGAATTTCCACCGGACTAGGAGATCGTCGCTCTACCGATCATCGGGCCGGGGTTGGTGGTGCATGCCAGAAATGTTTAGCTCCGGGTTGAGTTGGACCACATGTTCTTTCAGACCCTATATAAGCTGAAGATAGGCCTTCTGTCCTTTCATGAAGGTCAAGCTTGAATCTTCAATCGATTGAGGAATGCCACGAGATATAATTTGCTTCAAAGTCTCACTCCGTCTATGAAGAGCTTTAGGGTATCCTTTTGTGCTCAGCTGCTCTACACTTTTCACAGTACTGATATTGCCGCAGCCCAGCCTTCTGATCCGCAAGGAAACATAACATGCCTGGGAGAAAAGTATGCCATCGATCTACCTGTTCTGAGAGGTTTCAATCCAAATCAGGTCACAATGCAACAGCTTTGTGCAAAGACTCAATACAATGGCGGACAACCTGGCCAACATGCCGGCGGGTGGTGTGCTCCGGTATTCAGCAGCTATTACCGTGGAGTTCGGAGACGGGTAGTCTTTGATCAAAGTGCTGCCGCGCAGACTAACCCGGAGTTGTCGCATCCTCGAGTATTACTTGGTTGTCTTTTCAGGTGCTATTGCTCTCCCGGCACAACAGACTTGACCATTCAACCCGTTGATACCGATCGTGATCTCGCTCGACACTACCAGCACTCATCGGCGACCTACGAGATCAAGATAGATGTTGTCGATGACTTTGACGTGCCATTAGAACAGCATATGGGAATTCTTCAAAGTCAATGGGTTGAGTCCTTACCTATCATTATCCGGACCCAAGGCGAGGGACCATCTCCGGTTCCGATACTGACATCCATGGACGAGCAGAATAGCATTTACTGCAGGGGTCCTTTGCCTTCCTTTCCCCTACCTTCCCCATTCCAAGCATCCGACTTCAGTAACATTCAGGCACTTTGCGCTACAATGTTTCATGGAGGTCACTTGTACGTTGATCATTTTCGTAACACCATGGGAAGTTCGACTTTGACGCTGACATTATCTTGAAAGCACAGTGGTGCAAACGCTGGCGGCTACTGCCACCGCACGGCCATGGACTTGGGCGGGGTAGCGCGGACAATGTGGTTCTCCGATGAGTTCACTCCGCGACTAGATTGGACTTGGAACAACTTCTACGCCTCAGCCGCTATTCGGTTTCACTGCTGGCAGCATTGCGTCTGCTCCACCTCCCCAACCCGAGAAAACACTACTTCAACGCCGAGTACCACCAAGCTGTGGAGCTTTGTGAAAAACCACCCCCTGATCCACAAAAGTGACGGCTCCTACGTGTATCGAGGGCTCGGATCAAACGAGTTGCAGGTTCTCCCGCCTCAGAATCGATTAGGTACACCAGCAAGTCCGGGCGGTGCAGATGGCCGGCAGTTCTGCTCTGCGCCTTGGCAGATTCCACAGACCCCACCCAAGTCAACCGGAGTCTACCATGATCCGAGCTCTCAAAATTTGACTGTCTGTGGCAATACTTGTAACGGCCCTCAAGATTGCGGCTCTATCGATCCTAGTGCGAGCTGCTTCTGTGCTCTCACTGCACCTGATGACGCATACAGACTGGGTTTAGATCGTCTGGCCTTGGCCTCTAGTGTTCTTGTTGGAAGCTTGGGAGGTAGAGACGTGAGGAGGTACGTAGATGAGAGGGAAGAGGAATACAGGTTTCCCTGCAACGGAACCTTTGTGGCTCCAGAGTGCTGTGGTATGGAGGATGGAAATGGGTAGTGTTCATGGTGGAAGGTTGCCATCTACTATCTCGCGTTGATGAAGAGCATATGTGCTCTTTCCTTCTCATCATTGAAGGCGACCCATGAAGAAGTCGACCTTTCTCCGATATTCAAGCACGGCCAGTACTCTTGCTATTCAACCTTACTCGACCACGTACTCATCCGTGGTACAAACCTTTCAGGTTATTGAGAATCTCACAAATTAGATTCAAGCTCAATTTCTTCAGCTTTTGTAAACTTTGGACCGGGACAACAGCTTGGTCCGAGTTGGGCGGACAATGAGCATTATTTGTATGGTATTAAAGCGGTCACAGGACCGCCAGAAGCTGACTCAGCATTATTGTCTCGGCTACCGGACGAGATCGGGAAGAGAATGCGTGGGGATGGGTTTCTCTCTTCAGTACTATCTTGGATCGATCACGGATTGGCTTAGACAGTCCAGGAACTACGGAGGTCCCCCAACGTGAAGGCAGAAGTAAGGTAGTAGAAATTCAATCAACCCATGAGTATCAGAGCAAATACAATGTCCAGAGCAAAGTATCAGGGATCGGATTTCCAATGTGTAAACATTAATGAGACTATCGAGACTTAGTGAGTTCATCAAGCCCGATCTTTGCCAGCAGCCTTGGCCTCTCGAGACCTAATCGGACATACACCGGCCCATCCAATCGTCTTTCTGGGCGCGCGAGGCATTCCTCCCAGTACAACAGGTTCTAGCCGTCTCATTTCTTCCTCTTCCCTCAAGTCCTCAACTTGAAACTCCAAATCTGTCCTGACCGTAATGCCGTGTATCGGCCTCACAAAGTCGCAGCCCATCGCATCATCATCTGGTCTGTGTTCCGCAGTCGAGGTTAGTCCCATCGTACTCGGCTCTTTTTGATCATGGGCGAGCATGCGAGTCATATATCTTGTCCGTAGCGTTTGATGATCTTGTGCAGCGCTTAGGGCTTGGGATTTGGAAGGGCCGCTACAGAACCCACGAAGGATGGTGATTTTGTCCCGCAAGTCACTGAGGAGGGGCCGCATGAGGGGAAGGTTGGCGCTGACAACACCCATGGTCACTTCGGCGGAGGTCCAAATGGCCGGGCCGACGTTCGACCCTGAGAAGTCATATATTTTAGATTGTACTGTGACGGCCTTGATTTTGAAAAACGGTACTTACATGTGATGTCGACAGGATCAATGCGCTTAATAGCTGCCAGGCGAAAGGCAGAGATGAAGATGACTCTGTGGTAGGAAAATTGGCAGATTTCAGTGTTTCGTCCGTTGGCATGATCTTACCCGTGCGCCAGGATGAGGACTTACAAGCCGCCAGTCAAGAAAACCACACACAGTCCAAGTCTCGTTTCTCTGCTCGCCTTGAGTCGTAAAATTATTGGAAGCGGCTGTATAAAGAGTATGATATCTCCAAAGAGGTCCAGGGCGGCCGTCGCGTGAAAGAACGGAGACTCTTTCAAGCACATGGCATGTTCCGAACGATCCCAAAAGCCATTGACGGGTACACATTGCAGGATGAATCCAAAGAAGCCAGCCATGAAACAAGCCACAAAGAAGGTGCCAACGACCCAGACTGACCAGCGAAAGTATCTGCCGCGGAATACACGCCAGTAGAAGAGAAGGATGCCAAATTTGATGATGGTCTCAGAGATTATCCAACCAAGTAGGAGGGCGTAAAGACACTGAGAGGGTAGAAGGTACATCAGCGAGGAGCGATACGGTCGTAAGTTGAAATGCCTGGCATACTTGAAAGTACTTGCGAGGGCATTCTTCCGGAAGGGTGTCTGCATGTAGTCCGAATCTATATGTGAGACCTGAAGCTTTGCATCAGGGTGAAGAGTAGATGGTATGTCGTACTTCCACTGACCGACATAGTTGCTAATACAGGGAACTGTAGCAAACGCCTGAGAAGCTTGCTGTCAGCTCCAGCACTCCTCGAAATGCCTTCCGTACGCACCACCTCGAGCATGGAATGTTGGGATTGAAAGGCTCTACATACCAATCCAACTCCGATTGTGTAATCGTCCCACCAGATACGAGCTACAATCTTTCGCTTGACATAGAGTCTCAGCCCATAAGACCCGATAGCTAGGATTAAGCTGGTCGTTGTGGACCCGAGGATGAGTTGCTGGCGGTAGGTTAGATGGCCGAGGTCCAGAGGACGCGTCGGTGAGGGACGGGGCTGAATAGACATTATCAGGATCGTGTTTAACAGGTATCTCTAGGGAAGTGATGATGGGCAGGGGAACGGTTGGCAGAGCACGAGCTTAAGGCATTGCTCTCCGTGTCTTGGCTTGGGAGAACAGCAGGAACCCGTCAGTCGGGACACCCGGTAAGATGGAATAGCTAGCCATCGAAGCGACATTCATTAAGGCAACTCCAGCCTTCGTAGATCGGCGGCATCATCAAATATGTCGAAACAGTGCTGCTGGCCTGTCCTAGGTACGTACCAAAGTCTTCACATATTCTCAGGCCGTTGTTGCACGCCAAAGCCACTCTTACTGACAGCCATAGAATCGGGTACCTTCCCGACCGGCTTTGTCTGTGGGGCCAGTCGAGGCCACCTACGAGGATCCCCGCCTGGGGTAGAGAAATGTTGCGGGTTCCTGCATGAGCTTGATGCAGACGAACCAAGCAGCAGCAAGATCGAAATGGGTGGTTGCGTCACACAACCAAACCCTGCAGCACTTCGTCATATTCCCGTTGGCCTGAAACAGCAAGCGTATAGAGGGTGATGTATGTTTTCGGTCAATGGTCAACGGAAGCTAGAACTCGGGACAAGTGTTTTGATTTTCGATTCCAGCGCTTTGAGATTGTAGTATGAAGTACTGAATGGACAGAATGGTAGAGTAAGGTGAGATTTTGAGCCCCTCAGCCCAGCCATTTCCGATCGATTAGAACATCCATGGACAGCAACTTCTTTCTTGCAAATCAGCGCAAGAGAAAAGACTTTTCTGGGATAACTCACTATAGCCAGCTCTGCTGTCTACTACCCTACCACCACTACCTGCTCACTTCTTTCCATACTTGACTGAAACATAATTTCGATTCATCCAACATTCATCATGGCTTGCACTCAAGCCTTCACCTATCACGGACTCGTCAGCATCTTCCAATCCTCCATCT
>JAABUP010002371.1_pt1 | contig 36550 bp, 48 predicted proteins | sample 5559201 | NCBI WGS metagenome assembly JAABUP01 (sample SAMN10711887, study PRJNA513373) | rock metagenome | isolation source: Antarctica rocks | place: Antarctica
ACCATAGTCTGTATGAAATTTACGATTTCCCACTGAAATTCATGGACACGCGATTTCTATGACGCGTCAGTGTTTATTTACTATGTAATCTACACTAAAACTGGATGCAACTAATTACTAGGTGCAGATGTTAGTGTTGCCAGATTAATCGAGGCCAGTTTTGACGCCCGCCTCGGCCTCTTAACGGGGAGTCCTCGAATATCGCTCCCACAAATTTGACATTTACGAATAACATACTTCTTCAAGGCTAACCTACACTATAACATTCGTCATGTCAACATCACCAACCCCAGAGGAGCGAGAAAAGAAGGACGCTGAGCTCAAAGCTAAGGAAGCCGAGGAGCAGGCCAAATTACCCTACAAGTGGACGCAAACAATACAAGACGTCGACATCACTGTGCCGGTACCGGGGAACATTAAGGGGAAAGATCTGGACGTGGTCATTACCAAAAGCAAGTTGAAAGTTGGACTGAAGGGGCAAACACCGATCATAGATGTGAGTACGGGACATCTGTCTTACAGTCTGCCTACACACGCTGTCCAGGGTTCGAACACTAACGAACCACCGTCTACACCAGGGTGACCTTGCAAAACAAATCCACGTCGACGAGTGCACATGGACGCTCGAAACCACCTCTTCCGGCAAAGAGGTCGCCCTCCACCTCGACAAGATCAACAAGATGGAATGGTGGGCGCACGTCATAACCTCGGCTCCCAAGATCGACACGTCGAAGATCACGCCGGAGAACAGCAAGTTGAGCGATCTGGATGGGGAGACGAGGAGTATGGTGGAGAAGATGATGTATGATCAGCGGCAGAAGGAGATGGGGAAGCCGACGAGCGAGGAAGAGAAGAAGATGGAAATGTTGCGGAGGTTTCAGAATCAACACCCTGGTAGGTCCTTCGTTTCTGTAAAACAGAGAATGGAGTTCGTGTGTTGGGGCAGTGGATTGCTAACTTAAGGGCAGAGATGGACTTTTCGAAGGCAAAGATGGGCTGAAAGGATGGCTCGTGTATTGAAGGAGTGTTGTTCCTTTAGCATAGCGATGGTGACAATGAATGATAGCGAATCAGTGATAAGAATTTCTAGATCGCTCTGCTTGCGTGATAAAGCTAGAGCGGGAAGAAGGGTTCTACTCCGACGGGTATCCGAACTCCATTGACGCAGCTATGCAATGCTAGTATACAATAGTCTATCCGGATCCCTGTATATACACCGCAATCCCTAGTTGCGGAGCTGTAGGTGATATGTCTTCAGTGCCTCCTCGCTGATCCAACTAGGGCTTTTCACCAACAAATCCTCCCCGCGACCACTTTTCGGGAATGCAATGACGTCTCGTACTGAGTTTTTACCCAGCATGACAGCGATCAGGCGATCGAATCCTAACGCGATACCTGCATGAGGAGGACATCCCGCCCTCAACACCTCTAGAAGGTGAGAGAACTCTTGAAGTCTCTCCGGACTCATCTTCAAGACGTCCTTTAGGATGAACTCCTGAACCTTAGCATGGTGTATCCGCCTACTTCCACCGCCAAGCTCGACGCCATTGACAACAAGATCGTAATGTTCTCCTATTACCCGGGTTGGATCCTCCAAGAGCATATCAACATCCTCAGCGCTTTTTGGCGAAGTGAATGGATGATGGGTTGAGGCAAGCCCGGCAGTCCCTCCCTGTCCCGGTTCAGCATCCGTCGTTGGTGAGAACAACGGAAAATCGGTGATCCAAACGAACTCGAAACCGTTAAGTGCTGATACGTAGCCTTGGGCAACCGCAGCTCTGTGTAGAGCGATCCGGAGATTTCCCAGCGGAGTAAGTCCTCCGCTGTGAGGTCTGTTTTTGCGAGCTTGGAGAATAACCAGATCACCATCTTCGAGGTCCAGCATTTCCTCGACTTGCTCCGCAGCTTCGAAGCCGAAGGGTTGCAGACCTCGAAGAGGCTTCCTTGAATCTACGACGAAGATTCCAGGTCCACCATCCGGATTCTCTTGGAAAGCAGCGGAGTCGGGTGAATCCATGAAAGTGGTGATAAACTTTCGTGTTTTTGCTGGCTCATCTGCGACCTGGAACTTCATGACTTCGACGATCGGATCTGTCAAGGAACCGATCATGCTGATGAGATCTGCCGGAAGCAAGTGACCGATTGCAGAGATTTCCATACCGATCCGGATGTCTGGCTTGTCTGAACCGAACTTGGCCATTGCTTGATGATATGTCATGCTAGGAAAGGGGTTCGGAAGGGATCCAACTCCAAGCAACTCTGCCCAGAGTCTTCTAATAAGCAGCTCCATACATTGCATGACATCTTCGCCAGTGACGAAAGACATTTCAAGGTCAAGCTGTCTTGAGTAAGTGGTTGGCCTTTTTCGTTTTCATGCGTTGGGTGACCATCTCACCTGCGTGAATTCCGGCTGTCTATCTGCCCGCAAGTCCTCGTCCCGGAAGCATTTCGCGATTTGGTAGTATCTCGATATACCACTTCCCATCAGAATTTGCTTGTACTGCTGTGGACTTTGCGGCAATGCATAAGCCCACCCTTTGTGCCGCGTAGGGACTAAGAATTCCCTGGCTCCTTCAGGCGTTGACTTAAAGAGTAGCGGCGTCTCCACCTCCAAGAAGCCCTCTGAACTGCTCAGCTGGTCTCTACAGATATTTGCAGCTTTCGATCGGCAAACCAGAGCATCCCGCACGCTCTTATCCGTCCTGATCTGCAGATGCCGTTGCTCAGGGGGAAAGACGGTTTCAGGCGTTGCGATGATATTCTTGGGAAACTCATTGAGGCAATGGACATTCAAAAGCTGGATCTCCACATGCTTGATTTTTGTGATATCTCCAAGATCATGAAACGCAGCTGGCTCGCGAGATTTCAGTAACCCCGTAACAGCTACGGGGCTATTAGGCTCCAATGTTTTCAACCTTGCATGAGCCAACCGCGTCCGGTCTTCATTGGAAGTTACTGATGAAACAATCTGCACGCTGTAATCGAGCTCTTTACTGATGAGCGGAACAAAACATAGATTTTTGGAGAGATCGGAGCGTGAACCTAGGTAGCCATGAAGAATTACTTCTGCTCTTTCACCTCCTTGGAGTTCGGACAGGTTCTTGATCTCCTGTGTAGCGGCTGGGAAGCCGACTGGATTTGGTGAGCAAACTATGCAAGAATCCAGATTGGCCCATCTTAAGTTTTTAAGAGAGTAACCTACATGACCGCTTGTAGCTCTCAAGAAATTCAAGTTCCGACTTTGGAATTCTCAACTCCTGGTGATGAAAGTTGCCCCTAGAGAACGTTCGCTTTGCAAGATGATTGTATCTCAGGGTATTGGTCTGTACAGGCCGCGAGATGCCCTGCGCATGTCCGCTTGTTCCTGACTGGATGTATCTTGATATTTCGATGTAGCTCATCCATAGTCCAGAATGCGGTCGCTTCGCTTTACTGAACGCAGCAATGCAAAGCATACTTCTTCAAAAAAAATAAATGAACATCTACTCCTATAGTCCACCATAGCTCTGTTTATAGATAGACATGACGTTCAGAGGTGCGAGGGTGGGTGAATGGCCACGCTAAGGATTTCGCGAAAATACATTTCTCGGACTCCGCTCAACTTCTTTCCTCTTTATCCTTCCAAGTTTTGAACAAGTATGTCTACCATGTCCCCATTCAGGACCCGAATTAATCCGACCCGCAGATGATGAAAGCCTAGCGTGTACCATATGACAGCAATCCCTTCCTCTTTGATGTTCGAGCTCTCCTTCACCGGGCTTAAGTGGCTCGTTCATCACGAGTGGGAGGGAGAGTGAAATAGGCGTTCGGCACACACACCTTGTTACTTCAACGGACGCGATGAAGGCATCTCTGATCATCGAACTTGGAAGGTGTCTTTCCATATTTCCGAAGGGTGCAGCGCATTTGCGGGGAGGACAGCACCCCTAAGGTGGGAGGATTACGGTCATGTACATAGCACCACGAATTCATGAAGCATTCGACCCCAACCCCGTGGCGGCCTATCTCAATGGCAGATTCGCAGGCGCACTAGAGACGACTGGAGAGTAATCCTCGTTCTCACGATAGCTGAGTGAAAAAGCAAGATTAGAGCACTGTCAACAGTCTTGCATCTCAAAGCTCAATCGAGCGATACATAGTAGATGGCTGGACGTAACAACAATGCCACATATTGTACAAGGTCTGCGTTGAATCCTAGTATATAACGGTAGTGATGCAAGACACGTTGGCCCGAGAGTGTAGACATGAATCTGGGTCGAAGTCTGTATCACTGCACCTTGGCGCAAGCCGAAATCACGCCGGTCGGACACTGCTTCATCGACTCAGAATTCATTGCCTCGACCGAGCTCGAAAATCTGACAGAGCGGTCTATTCACTGGCAGGAGACTTCCTACGGTCATCCGCAGGTGCCAAAGAGATTCTCCGCTCCAACTGCTACGAATGCCTTGTGATTGCCCAGCCATCGTCATCGGACAGCCTGTAACAGCAACATTGGGAGGGAAGGGCACAATAATCGCGCGATAACACCTGAGATACACACGTGCATCAACTACGGTCGCTCCTGTTCAGCCATGTGTCAAAGCTGAAATTTGAAATCCGCCCGAGGTTATTGCATACGACTTGTTGTCGCTGAACACTGAATGTCGAGGCAGCGCCCACCGCACTCACAGCACGCAATGTCCTCATCATTCGAGAAGTCTGTCAAGGGTGGAACGAAGATCAAGGTAGGATTAGGTCTCTTTGCGCCCGATAGCGACTTTGCCTTCTTCATATTGGGAAACAGATGTGCTGATTGCATGCCAACAGCTCGCAGCACCCAAATCCAAGTATGTGGAGCACATTCTCGTCGCAACACACGCTGGTGAGGCTGGCGTCGCCGAGGTTTTCCACGCTCTGCAAAATCGGCTGCGCGACTCGACGTGGACCATTGCCTTCAAGTCCCTCATCATTGCACATCTCATGATACGAGAGGGGGAACCGAACGTTACACTCAAGTACTTGGCCGAACAACCTCGAAAGCTTGCTATAAGCAATTTCTCTGAAGGTACGTACGCGGCAGCACTCCTGCGGTCGAGATGTCGCAGCATTCTCCTTTCTGGACAGGAGAGGTGTCTGTGAACGTGTAGTGATGGGTTTTGGATACCCTAGGGAATCTAGTGGACGCCGTACTGACTGAGCATGGCAAACCAGTCCAAGCACAAGGGAGCAATATACGGCACTACTCGGAGTACCTGCTGGAACGAGCGAGGAGTTATCGAGAAATTCAGTTCGACTTCGTGAGAGGCGGACAGGGCAGGCTGAAAAGGCAATCGGTAGATAAAGGGCTTTTGAGGGAAACGGAAAGCGTGCAGACTCAAATAGACGCTCTGTTGAAATGTGATGTTGGTACTCCTTGGAGATGTCTTGACAAGGGTGCAGTGGAGATATATGCTGACAGGAGCGCACTTTCGCCAGCTGTTAACAAGTGAGCCGGAGAACGAGATTACCCTGACTGCCTTCCGCTTGCTCACCATGGACTTGCTCGTTCTGTTCCATGCGATGAATGAGGGCACAATAAATGTCCTTGGTGAGTCTCCTACTATGAAAGCTAGGTATATGCTGAGAGACTGTGATAGAGCACTATTTCGAAATGTCAAAGTACGATGCAGAACGGGCGCTCGTGATCTATAAGACGTTCAGCAAGCAGACCGACCAAGTTGTGCAATTTTTGGGAGTGGCTAGGCGGTATGAGAACGCTACAAGGCTCGAGATACCCAAGCTCAAGCATGCGCCAACTAGTCTGACAAAGTCGCTGGAAGAGTATCTGAATGATCCGGACTTTGACCTTAACAGGCGGCAATACCTAGCGCAGCAGGAGGCAAAGAAAAGTGGTCGAAGTACGACGAACGGTGCAAGTAAACCATTCGGGGACTCAAAGCCAGCAGCGTCGAAGGCTGCTACCGGTCAAAGCTTTCCAGATCCGAAGCCTGTACACGCAGCTCCCGCAAGACAAGAGACAAAAGGACCAGCACCAGACTTGATTGACTTCTTCGAGTCCATCGAGCAGAACCAGCAGCCAATGGCACGTCAACTCCCACAACAGCAAGTGCCGACATTCCAATCAACTCCACACTTCCAGCAACAGCATTTTCCACAGTCAGGACTACCAATGCAACAGACAGACTTCCAACCTCAGCAGTCTCAGCAACTGAACGGCTCGTTCAATACACAGAACGGCAACCCATTCGGCCAACCCGAACAGCAGCCCGCTATGGAGCCAAATTTTACAGGATTAGGTTTCGGCGGCTACACATTGCAATCTCAACAGTCGTTCAACCCTCAGCAACCTCTTCTATCTAGCTTACCTCAAGACAGCGCTGCGACTTCCTCACCACAGCAGCTTCCACTAAATTCCGCCCAACAGCAATCGACGAATCCGTTCCGCCAGTCGATGATGCCTCAAACTACTGGTACAGATACATCGTCTTACACTGGAACTCGTAGCATGAATTCCCCGGACACGCGTCAATCTACCAATCCATTCGCCAGAAACACTTCAGTCCAGCCTCCTAGTCAAAGCCAAGGTAGTCCCTTTTGGCCGCAACCACCTGTACAAGTCTCCCAGTCTCAATCTCAGCAATACTCTATAGCTCAACCTCTCCAGGCAACGCCAACTGGTACGAATCCCTTCGCGCGGAATGCTTCACCCCCGCAGCAACAGCAACATGTACCCGCACCTCTGATGCCAAATCCAACGGGGAGTACGAATCCTTTTAGGCAAAGCGCTTTTTTCAATCAACAGACTGGACAGGGTTGGCAAGCAAGCCAAGGGACTCTTGGAGGCTTAGAGCGGATGGACACAGTGCCAGTATTTCCAAGGCCTGGACAGCCGCTCCAAGCGCAGCAGCAGCAGCAGCAGGGATGGCCATGATACGATAACAGAGCAATCTATCGCCTCTTCAAAGCACCCATTGGACACTTTTGATGTAGGTGTATTAGCGGGCGTTACTCTCATCCCCTTAACCAAGGTCTCTAGCACAGCACTTAGGAGCGCTTTCACGGCAATTAATGGCAGATATGGTAGCATAAACTTGTCGGATACGCTATAAGATCCCTTGCCGTAGAACATGATCTCCATGTGAGCCTCATTCAAACTCCCCTTACGCCTCAATATACGCTATCACTGAGCTTGCTACACCAAGTTCGTCCACCGGCAAAGACATTGGAGACCGTGCCATTCTTACCAACCGAACCACCCGCTGATCTTGTCTCCCAAGGTTTCTTGTCCTTGCTCTTTTCGCTCCTTCCTCGTCTTCGCTTGCTCCTCATATATAACACCGATCTGTCTCCCAAGTCTTTCACCCGCCGCAATTTCCGCAACGATGGCCTTCTCTTCCACTTCCCTTTCCTTGGGATTCAAACCCTCTAAGCGTCTCTTGAGCTGCGCTTGCACTTCTGGCGTCAGTTGGTCTGACCTTATCCGGCCGTCTCTAGGTGATGTGCTTGGTGGTGAAGATACAGACAGCGGCGCTGGAGTAGATGGTGATGGGATGATTGATGGGAAGCTCGGGACTGGTTGCCCTGCGGCTTTCGCCTTTTCGATGGCTTTCTCCTGGTCCAGCATCCTATGGTAAAGAGTATCGGCATGCATCTGTATCTTCTCATCAACTTCGGGGGGCCGATCGAACGTCGCCAGGTAGCCCAGTGCTTTCAGGAATTTCTGTCCTCCCAGTCCCGTCAGCCCCGCACGACCGAAATCTCAAAAATAGCTCAAAAGGTATTCTATACCGCTTGCATCAAATAACACCTTTCCAATTGCCTATTCTCAGCCCTACACATGCTCAACCTACTGCTCCACCCGCCGTTCCTGAAACAATCATTCACCGCCCATTGTTCCAGCGCGCAATTCTCCAATGCTGCCCGCCCAATCTCCGCTTTCCGGTACTTGTATCCCTCGAGTACGTCGAGCAATTTCTCCTGGTCTGTTTTACTAGCATTCTCGACTTCGTAGAGGGACTTGTATTTTTTCCAGAGGTGAGCGTAGCGGCCATCGGGGAAGAGTGACTCCGCGGGAACTTTCGGAGTGGAAGAGTCTGTTTGTGACGATGATGATTGAGCCTCCGGGGGTGGTAATATTTGGTCTTTGTATGATAGCTGTTTCTCTGGAGCTGGCGGCGGAGGAACGGGGGAGGTAGATCCGGAGGTCTTATATCTTACTGGCGATTCCTTCTCGAGGAAATCGCGGAGACTAGGGTCAAGGTTGCGGAGAGGATCGTCGGTGGTGCCTCTCGTGTCGCCATTGCTCGAAGACCCCCAGAACCAACCCATTAGGCTCGATTGTTAGTAATGTGATAACTTCTAGCCGCTGTCCGATTCGACGATCAAGACCCATACTGTCGTAGGTAGTTGAGCGTTCTTCATGCGGTGATGATGCAGCGGTAACTTCCGCCAACATCCCTGCTCCCTCGAAACATCACGTCTTCCGAGCTTCAACACGCGAATACGGTCAATTTAGATCAGGGAACGCGGCCTAGAGTCACCAGCATGGCGTCTAGTGAGTAGTATGTGAAGCTCTATAGCTTAAAGTACTAACAAAACAATTTTTAGATCGCGAAGAGCGCTTCCTGCAGCGTCAGCGCGGTGCTGGGTAACCTCTCCCCCTACTTCCCCGTACGTTAGCCAGACGCTGACCTTCGCTCAAACAGCATACATAAGATCAAGGACATCGAATTTGGTCTTGCATTTCCAGCTGCAAGCGATGCCCCACTACGCCCATCGCGGCGCCGCACCCCGCAGTCAGAACAACAACCACTCCCACCACAAAGATCCTCCCGAAGAACGCCAAAGCCTTCTGAACAGTTGCCATCACAGCGTTCTACCAGACGGACGCCGACGACCGCGCGGAATCAATTACCGGAGCGACCATCACCATATGATATACCGCGGACGGAAGACAAGGAGCGCCTATCAAGTTCACAGGCAACGCAGAGTGACAGTCAAGGCAATGTGTCTGAAAAGCGCAGGATCACTGGTATAAGCCTTCCGTAATTGTCTGCGTAAATCGAAGTTAAGGGCTGAATGTACGTAGGCCTAGCATCAGCTCGCAGATTATCTACGATTGCCCAAACCGCTTTGTTGGAGACGCCCGATGCTAGCACCAGCGCGCTTCAATCTCCGAGAAAACCGCTGGAAGGACCGGCAACTACTGCCAGAGGCGAACACGAGGTTGCGAATGAGGCTGAAGCAGGCGCTGCAGATCCTATACGCGACCAAGGCCGGCGGGATCGTCTGTTGGTGATAGCAAACGCGCCGGGCAAGCGGAAGTCGGAAGGTAAATCACTAACGTTGAGGTCGACACCAATAGTGCCGGCACAAAAGCTCGCGGAGAGGGCTGAGCCTGTAGTCCGTTCCGAGAGTCAACCAGAAGAGCAAGAGCCAGACAGCGCGTCCAATAAGCAACAACAGGCAGTGAAGCCAAGACGCAGGAAACGAACGTCGATAGGGAAGATCCCTAAAAAGCGGAAGCAGTCAATAGTCACTACGAGAGAAGGAGAGATCGAAGAGGAGGAGCCGGAAGAGGAGGCCTTACCAGCACAGGAGCGTGTTCTAGCCATGCCTCGAAGAGCTCAGACTCTTTTGAAGAGAGCGCTGGCCACCGTTGAAGAGGGAAATCACGAAGAAGACGAGGAGCAGCAAGCGGAAGAAGACCATGAAGAAGACCATGAAGAAGACAATGAACATGAGAAAGCAGCCACAAAGTTCCTTAAACACTACAGCCGGCCACCCAAACCCCGCGGGGTGACAGACCAAAGCGTGAGGCGGAGATCAAGGACATCAAATAAGCACTTCAATGGCAGGCGAGGAGGAACCGTAGATGCCGATACGGCTGTTGCCGAGGAACTTGAAATTCCGTCAACGCGGAGAAAAAACAGAGAGTCGGTTCCTATCACTGTTCATCGCCTCTCCACTGTAGGGAAAGGTGAGGATGAAGGAAATGTTCTCATAGGCCCTCCTCCTTTCCCGAAACGCAACGGAGTCAACGCCGTCGACGTCCTAGGCCAGGTCTGCAGAGAATTAATTGCAAACGCTGTTGAAAAGCTACAGCAGGATGCGGAAAAGCAGCGGATCGAGGCGGGGAAGGGAGAATGGAAGAGAAAGAGAAAAGCCGTGATGGCGTTTGGGGCAGAACTCGACAGCAGGTTGTTTGATATGGTACGTCCTCCGTTGCCCCATGACGAATTCGCGCCTAATAGAGTTTCTAAATGTGCATACAGTCTGAAGCACTTGACAACAATTGGGCGCTCTCAATGAGAGTGAAACAGGCGAATAAGGAAAAGATAGCGCTTCGTGAAGAGCTTCTTCGGGTCAGGAGAGAGAGGGAGAAAGTGGCACTTCAGACAGATCAAGTTAGGAGAGTGCACGAGGAGGCATCGAAGGCTAGTCAGGTAGGTTCAAATTCAAAGGAGACTGTTAATGACATCTCTGAATGAAGCGGCTATTGACATGTGCTTTAGGACCAGAACATTCTCAACACGGCTTTATACGACCTCGAGTTAGCTGTCGAGCGAGGCCGTACCCAGCAGCAAGCAGCTCAGACAGACAGCAACGGCGCTGACAACAATAAGAACGTACGGCTAGAACTGCTTCTACAGCGCCTGGCTGCGAACGTGAGTTCCTCAAACGGAGGGGGAGGACTTCTAAGCCAGGTGAAGGAGTTTAATGCCTATCTTGAGAGGACTGCTACGTTCCTGGAGAGTAGGGCTTAGTCGCCCCGTTGTCTTGTGCGTTTGAGTATCTGCTCGAGTCCTGATGCATTGTCGAGTTGAGAGCATGGACTGGGCGTCACGACAGCATGACACCTAAAGCAGGCGTTAATCCAGACAATTCTGGCTCCGTACGATCCCATTAAGACTCGAGGGTAATACAACTCGGTCTCATTGCTGGGACAGCGATCGAAACAGGCCTTTTCCGGGCAATGCTCACCTTTCAATTACTGCGCCAACTTGCTGTCCTCATTGATCAACACTTACTGTTCTCTTGACTTGCACAGATACTGTAAAATGCTAAACACTGTGAAGCCCACTATATTCTCCTATAAACGGCAGGGCTGTTGACTTTTGGTGATCGATCACGGAGGTGCGCTAGATAGAGGGAGGAGCGGGATTACGTAAGCAAGTGGCTTGGTTGTGACTCAACGCCTCCAACACAACGCTCTCCCGCTTTTGAGAACCTTCAGGTACAACCATCTAAGCCATTTTAGATCGCTCCCTGCTTCATGGAAAAGCGACTTGTGCTCTACGGGTGGGTATGGTTATATTTCGGTTATCGTTATCGTTATCGTTATGATATGCTTCATGCAAACCTTGAAATTTTTTGCAATTGCTGGTTTCCTGGTCCAGACAAAAGCCCTCGCAATCAACGTAGAGGAGAGGTCGGTGCTGAGACTTGTGGTTATCTCGTTAGATCCAATCTGTTTTGTCAAAGATACCTGGTATTGAAGCAGCGGGCTTCGGGCCGGAAGAAAGCCTGTCAAGCAGTTACGTTACGCTGCCCCTTTTTCAAGACAGCCACTCTTGCAGAGTTCGGGCTACAAGCCACATCGCAATTTCAAGTTTAGCAGCCATGTGAGCTTTAACTAAAGAGCTGTTAAGGCCCAATGGTGGCTGCTGTTAACCCCAAAGCAGCGACATGGCTGCTGCCCGCCACTTTGCGCATGCACAAGCATTGATGGAAGGAGAGCACCGCACCACCCAATACTCTCCCCGCACAAAAGCATGACTCTTGTACTTCGGGAGTGAAATACAGCACAAATGGTTTTCCATTGAGAAGGTTTCCCAGTCGGTCAAAGCTCATTGAATATCAGATTCGCTGCATACGATAGTAAATTGCATTCGGACCGGAAACGAGAGCGAAGAGCTGATATACAAAGGTACCGGTAATCGTTGCTCTATCCCGCCCCCAGCCCCCTCTTTACGCAGAAGAAGGAAGGTTCATTGCCTCCCAATCTGTTTCGTCAACAAGTTACCTCTCTTCTACGTTCTTCCCGACCAATTTTCATATTTTGGAAGGTCCATCAGTTCCGCAAGTTCAACTCTTGCAACCTCACTTACAGTCACCAGATTACTTCGTGACTTGTCCGGTCCATTCCATCAAACCTTGAAGTAACCCTATAACTCACTTCATCGTTGTCCCAAAATCCTGCCTTTGGTCTTCACCGACGAGTCCACAGCTGCGGCAACGACGAGACCCGGCTGCACGAGACCACTCAGCGCCTGGACCACTTAGATCTCGGGTTGAAGGGTTTGTCTCCATACTTGATACTAGAACTAGGACAATGGCTGCAAACAATCTTTCAGGGATCCAAGTGACCGGAGACTACAGTGAGGATGAGATCTCGGATGATGAAGGCGACAACCATCCAGAGTTGGATGATCAGATTGACCAGAATGAGTTAAAGCCCGGAAACTATGCTCTTGGACTCAGTAAATCTTATGTTCCGGGTTGGGAGGGGAAGGAAGCTTTCCGAGAGTTCTATCAAAATTGGTGAGTCGACTCGGAGACAGACCGGAGGAGGCCCTGACTGACCAACAGTCAAGGAAGGATGGAATCATAGATTCTTTTGACCTCGAACCCCGAAGCTTCAAGCCAGTCTATAAAGAAACCCAAAGCGAAATCCTCATCACCGTAGATCGCGCGAACACCGGCCCTGCAACTCCGCAACAGAATGAGCTCCTGGGTTTCATACGCTTCAGTAAGAAAGCTGGCAGCCTTGAACTCGCGAACTTTAAGGCGGGACTCACTCGCCGCAACCTGGACTTAGGTGACACGACCAAGCGAAAAAAGGCGAACCAGGCTGGGATCCATGGAGAGGGATTCAAGGTTGCATCTCTTGTGATGTGTCGAAACGAACAAAGGGTACGGTATTCAACAAGCTCCTACTATTTGAATTTTCAATTTCGCGGAAAGTACAGAAAAACCTTATACTGCAACGTCACGCAACCAAAGAGTAAGACCTTGCGCAAACAGCAGGACGCTTACAATAAGATTGTTGCTTCGGGCAAACCAAGAGCTCCCAAAGCCAACACCTGGGAAGACCTTTCCGTGGTAATAGGGAAAGGCCGTCTTGGTGTAGACGTTGCGCTCGAGGAGTTCCTGAAATGGCTCAAAGTCACCATTGACGTCAACCCTCCGTCCGACATTATGGAAACCGACTTCGGCGATCTAATCCTGGATGGAAGCTTTGCCGGAAAAGTTTATCTCAAAGGCTTACTCCTACCAAACGCAAGCTCCTCCGTGAAAAGCTTTGTATATGGCTATAACCTACTTCAAGGATGTACCAACCGGGATAGGGGCCGCTTGACAGATCCATCGGAAGAAGCGGATCAACTTAGAAGTATCTGGGAGCAGGCCATCGACAAACGCCACGAGCTAGTTGATAAATATGTAAATCTATTACAACATCACCAAGACTGCGGCGATATTAGTCTTGCGGAAAACAAGGTTGCAAAGGCTACAGCTGAGAAGATATGGGCAAATCTTTTTTCCAAGACTGACGGCGAACGTTTCTATTTCCGTGAGAGAGATGGCAATCATGTACGACTCAATACCAAATCCGATGTATGTTGTGGCCAATAGCTGATAGACGAGTCCAGAATATCGAGCTGATTCGATCGAGCCTAAAACGATCGCCTGTACCGCTCCCAAAAGGTCTCTGGAACATACTCACCCGCTTCGACCTCGTTAGAACCCCACAAGAAGAAATAAAACACTTATTTACCACTTCGGCAACCTCGGCCTGTCAGACGTCACTTTTCTCGGAGAACGTGCAGCGGGCCTTACGAGCCGCCTTGGCCTTAAATGAGCGGACCAGCGACGTTACAGTGCTCTTCGTCGAAGGTGGACAGGTTGGAATTGATCTTCTCTACGAACCGGAGAAAAAGACTGTGAAGGTGCACGAAAAGTGGTTAAACTTTGAAGAAATACACAAGACGGCAACCTGCCATGTTTCTCGTTTGGCTACGACCCAAAGCGTGGCATCTGAGGTGCTTTTCTGTGATCACATAATTGAGGAAATATATGGAATGGTACTATCGGAGATTGTGGAAGGCTTAGGCCTACGACAGAACGAATCAATAGTGCTTGAACGCTCCTTGCGAAACGAAGTCCGCGATAAGCTGCAGCAGATGCCCCGTGGGATCTGTGTTACTTCAACGCAACTTGGCGGCGAGCTAGAAGTCTGCTGGTGGGACAGTGAGAGTGCACTGGTCTCAAAATTCTTTCCCGACACGAAAATTCACATCGTTTTGCATCGCGAAAACACATGTTCTGGGGAAAGATCTAATCTACTACACCAACAAGGTAAGATCTCCTTTCATGTGCGTCTGAAGATCTTGCCACTATATTTTGAGTAGTTTGAGTGTATGTTGGAGAGCTAAATTGACGAATCGTACCTATCAAGATCCGCAACGGGTGTCACCACAGAGTAACGAGGGAAGGTGTCTGTCTGGTCAGACTATTGCCCCGTGCGGTTGTTATCAGCAGGTTTCGCCTCTCAAGAATGAAGGAGTCACGTTCCGTGGACTGGATCCACTACAGGAATACTTCGCGATGGTAGCTCCGCTCGGCAAATCGTCTATTTTCGGGCGGCCTCCACCGCCGGCGAAACCCAAGCCTTTGAAGTCTGCCTTTGCAGCTGCGATCTCATCTGCCATCCCAGACGATGTCAAGCCCATCCATTTGCCTTGCAGTGGAGGGTATGACTCTGACCACACTGACGATACCCACTATCGTGAGCCCACGCCATACGCTCGCATTGGCGCTCCTACTGATCGTCCCGAAAGCGTTCGTAACGAAAATCTCAGGGACACTTCCCGGAACCTCTCCAGTGGAGGAAGGCTCAGACCCAATTCAGCTGCACGCCCATTGCTGGATGATGCCCATACTGAAGGAATGGGTGAAGACACAGGCTTGTCCGCTACCCCTCCACGGCCAGACCTGCGAGAAGAAGAAGAAATTGTGGTACAGGGGAGATTGCAACAGCAGCGCGAGGCCAAACTTTGGAAAACCTGGGAGGAGAGCAATATGAATGACTCATTTTCTCTGTTCACTCCGAAGGGTCTTACAAAACCGGTGAGTGCATATTGTCGCAAATGTATAACGCGTTGACTGATTTGTCAAGCTCGGCATCATTGCGCATTGTCCGTCGGCCAAGCATTACACGGAGCAACGTCTTAATTACTCCTTCGAGGAAGGTGAATATGTCCACGTTGAACTTCACTCAACTGACCTATGGGGCGAATCGTCCATGTACATTCTGAAGGTACATGGTATCATCTGTCCAGAGCGAGATAAGTCGAAACAGGTTATCGTCTCCTAGTCTCTAGGTACTCCGTACTTGCTACAAGTCCTCTTTATAGGAAATGTACGACAGCAGGTGAAGACGAAGCTGCAGAGAAGGAACTGGTCTTGCATTTTGACGACTTCGAATCGATGGGCCAGAAACAAGATGCGGAGCTTTTACCCATCGACAATATTGATTATGCTCAGAGGCTGGATGTGGGCTCTGAGGAGAGTGCGGATCCGGTGATTCACGTCATCAAAGCCCCAGGAGGTCAGTTGTTAGGGCCATGTTTCTTGGAGATTCCATCTTCGACCTTGCATTTGTTATTCATGATCCTGTTAGACTGAGTATGTGGCAGATCCTGCTCGTTCGGAATACTTCTGTCGCTTTGCTATTCGCAGCTGGGTGGACCTTAATTCGTCCAGCATTACGCCCCTCAGTTCAAACCTGCTCCCCCGCCGTGACCGCTGGAAGGCACCTTGTTACAAATACCCGTGCACGCCTGCCTTGTTCGACTTAACACCAAATGTGCTGGGTACCGCGGAGGGCTTGTCCCAAGCTTCCTTTGAGGTCTACGCTGGGCTTGGATTTGATAAGACCCACCGTATGACTTGGAAAGTCCGCATCCTTTGCACCCTGCTGCTGCTTTGGAAAGTGTTGACATGATGATAGGCGCGACACCATTCGGCCCATGTCTACGACGGATCCCCTGCGAACGTTCTTGATGACTTGGCTTCACCTCGACTCGTTTTACCCACGTTGCCAGGGCCTGAGATCGCTAAGGTCGTCACGGTCTCCGGAGCGAACGAGAAATTTGTTTTATCCGATCAGGACATTCAGGGAGCTGGAGCACTTCGGAGGTTCCTGGAGCCACTCGAAATTCTCAAGGCTGCAGTACGCTCTGCGGCTCTTTCCCCAGACTTTCTAGTGTTGACGATGCCTTTCGAAATCCTTCATGAGAGCGTGGTAGGAACGCTTATTCGTACCGTATTTACCCTTTTGCGGCATCGATATTCTGTGCATTTACGAAAGCTATCGGTACAAAAGTGTGGCGTACCTCAGGATCGTAATGTCATTGTTCTCTTAGCCTCACCCATCTGCGCTGAACCACACTGGGCCTTCGAAAGTCTTGCAGAAGATCGTCCGCTCAATAAAGCGCAGTCCCTCACGATAGGAGATGCCATCGAAGATCTCTCCTTCAACAACCCACGACCACTTGAGCCTGGAGAAACCGCATTCGTATGTAAATACACACCAAATCTGCCTCTACGACCATTTGCAATCTCGGCACGGACAGCCTCGCCGGCGGCAATTCTATACAACCATAAAACTGGATTGCTTCGGCAAGGGTCCGAACCAATGACGATGGACGCCACTGCTACTTCCCTGGACCCTAGAACTACTGCCAGTTGGACACACCCTGGTTAGTCATCTTCTGGTAAAGTGAGTGGACTCAGGACAAGCTAAGATGCATAAAAGCCCGCGGCGACCTTCTCACGGTCCGTGAATTAGCACGAATTCAAGGCTTTCCAGACGATTTCGTGTTCTACGACTCGGACCCTTACGAACAGGTAATAGCCGCTTTCCCTCCCCAAATAGCTACGAAGATTGGGGAGACAATCTCCCGCACAATCTATCAGTATCGGCTGGTACGTGGAGATGAAAGTGGAAACGCTGTAAAGACCGACGTGACAAGCAGTAAACGGCCTAGGGGCGAGTCTATTTCTTCCTACAGATCTACGGAGGATATGCCACCATCGAAGAAATCCCGCGTTGAGGTTGGACCTTCTCCTACAGCAAATGATGCACCGGGTCCAGCAGGGCGGAAACATTCATCTGTCCATTCGTCCAGGCATAATCAGTCACCTAACGGAACATGTAGCATCAGACCTCGTGTGTCCAACAGTCCATCTCTCACTCGTAGAGACCATCAGCAACCTCGGGGCCGCGAGTCTCTTCACGAGAAAAAGAACTCTTCACTTCATGCCCAAAAGATCCCGGAGACTCACGGAAAGTGATTCCGCACCCAACCATGAAGCCGCAAACGGGTTCCATTCAGTTAGGCAGCACCCAGACCGTGCATCGCGCTATGGTCATCTCACGTACATTTCGAGGCTTTGCTGCAAAACGTGGGCTTCTGTCATCAACGTCCTGATTTATGACATTCCAGCTCTCGCGTTTGATTGCAATGTCATGCGCAACTTGTCTATGTTCTTAGACTTTAAAGCTCCGGCGCATGGTCACATAGTGGTCGTTGGGGTGTAAGACGGATACTTCCAGAATATTAATATGGTATCTTTTCATCTTTCTTAAACCTCTGTCGGAGGGTTGAACAGCATTCATTGTCTTGTGACTTTCCGACCGCGACCGAAAGGCTTCACGTTCGGGTTGTTGCTGATCGATCACTCTGCGCGTTCACACAATTCAGTGTATCGTTCGTATGATCGAAACACCTTACCATACTGAGCAATCATCCAAAGATATAATCAAGAACTCGATCACTGGTGCAACGGCCATAATGCCGCGTCCTGAACAGCACTTGCTTCTTCTTCTCAGGTCTGCCGTCAAACTGACTCAAAAGTTCCATACCATATGCAGATGATTGAAGAAATGTTTCGTTGTGGATAAGGTCGCACAAGGAGACGAAGTTAGGATGAGCTTCTGGATGTTCTCATGGCCCTGCCAAGTACAGCTCCGGCAAACGGATTCTGCACCAGTCTGGTCGTGCTCGAAGCGCGCCGTTGATTTTATGTTTAGATCACTGGTGAATGGGGCACTGGAGGGGCTGTATAGACCAACATCGCACTCACAAAGTCTTGGCTGCGGCATCAGGTTTGAAACGCTAGTTTTGGTATAAGTCATGTTGATATAACCGTTCGATGAATTTGCTTCTGGCATGTAGTTCTCAGTATAATTGCGCCAGCTATGTCTCTGAACCTACAGGCTCGGGTTTATCCCTCCGTCTCAAGCCGGCGGGAAGTTATCGGTCGTTGTTAGAGATACTCGGGACAAAAATCTCGAAACCTCACGTACAGCCTCGGCGACTATGCCACAACGTTATGGTCCTTGGTTTCATTCATCTTCGTTATCTCTATATCTCAAACTCTGCAGCCCAACCGCTGAAGCTATCTTCATCTTTGTTGCACTGTTTCCGGGTCTCTTGTTCGCTGTTCTTTCACCTACAACCCATCCTTACCTCTCTTGCTCAGGGCATCCGGTCATATCCGTCAGCCAGCATCTAACCGCGCCAATGCTAAGAGGACAGTCAACATGCGATCGATAGTGCTCACCCTCACTCTCGGTCTCACCGCCGTCGGCCTCATCTCAGCAGCAGCACTTCCTCAAACACCCTCAAGTGTGTTAGCCAACCAGAGACAGGATGTACCTAGCCTAGGCTGCCAACTTGTCGGCGTCCACGCGATAGTCCGAAGAGATCCGTACGCCTCACCAGATCCTCTCGAGCATCGGCTCGCCCGCTCAGCCTCGACACACGAATCCAACAAACGAACCAAGTCAGCAGAGCGCGACACCGCTGGCCCAAGCAGCCTTTCACCGCGAGAGCCACCACTCGTCTATTGCGTCACGGGCAGATTAACAGGGGGCCAATTTTCCCGCAGCTTCGCCCTATCCGTCAACGTCTGGAACGTCTACTGGGAGGTTGACCGGCCCGCACTGGGTAGTGAGTTCTTCAATCCCCTCGACATGGTCTTCTCCGTGTCACGGAGCTAACTGCTCTTCAGCAACGGTTGCAGTCTTCGAGACCGATGGCTTGGATCCGTATGGGTCGGTGGTGGGCATGGCAGCCATCATACGTAGGTCTCTCAACGCGCCGTTCACTGCCCGGGCGGGGAAGGAATACTATGTCGAGCTTACGGGACCGATAGTTGGGGCGGTCAAGTGGTATGTTGCAACTCAATGACGGGTGGGTGGTTGCTCGCTCGCTTTGCATTTCCGCATGACGGACCGTTCTGTTAAGAGGGAGAGGTTCCTGCGCTGTTCAGAGGTGAAGGTGATGAAGCGCAAATCGAAATAATAGGCGTTCACGAGCTCCTCCACAGCGGCCAAAAGAGCGATGAACGCATGCGGGCGGCAAAGTTCCCTTGATCGAGGTGTTTATCGTGCTCAGCCTTTACCTTTCATCCAAGGGTTCAGGACTGCGTCTTCAGGACCAAGCCAGACATCATCGTTCCTACCGCACATGATAAAACCTGTCATCCCGCGCAAAAGAAACCTTTCCGTGACCCTGCCCTGCACTCAAATATACGCTGAACCCAAAAACCGTACGTAGATGACATAGCAGAACCACGACCACTAAGCTGCTGCTGATCTATCATGGTGGAACCAAATATTCCTATTTTCGGATACCATCTTGCCGGGTCCATCAATTGAAATCTTGGCGACCCTCTGTCTGACCAAGCAGGCGGTCTAAACACTAGATAGTCCCTCTCATCGAACCCACAATCGTAGACACCAAGAAACACCGAAAAGAGCGTTATCATCCTACGATCACCTCCTCACTCAGCACCTGAACGCCTCTCCGCATGAATGTCCTTTCTTCTCCACCCATGTTTCAGCACACCATACCAAAGCAGTCTCTTCCCCCTTGAAATAAAGAACATCACCACTGCATCAAGAATAGCATCGCGCAGATAGGTACCAATCGTGATGATAGTTGTAGCAGCACGTCCGGCTTATATGAATGGTGTCCCTGCCGTGAGAAGAAACGCTTCCTTCTGGCTCACCCTGCCGCGCAGGACCGGACGCTGAGTTGGTCTCCAGCGCTGCTGCGGAGTTTGTCTGGTGTAGTGTAGTGGCTGCATCCGCGTAGGGAGGCGAAAGTTCGGTTGCTGTGAGTATGGGAGGGAAGGACAAAGCCAGACGCAATGAAAGAGTTGGATTGTTGGAGACCATTCGCGCGTTTAGCGCTGGGTGTTGATGTTGATAGTGGTTCCTGAGGCCAACGAACGCGTGGGAGATGTTGGCGGCGTTAGAGAACAAGGTACTGGATATTGCAGAACATGACAACCAGTAGTGGTAAGCCAAATCCGGCGGCGCACGAGTAAAAGCGACACGATATTTGCTGGCAAGGTAGTAAAGACCGAGACCATTGCTATACCGCTGTAATCCACCGACGTCGACTCCATCGCAGAGAGCCGGTCAGAATTGCGAAGTAGATTTACCAAGCGGGAAGAAAAGACGAAGAGGATGGAAGCCGCGAGCCATTGCGGTAATGCCACAACCTGCAAGCATCATTAAGAGTAGGTGTTGAACCTAGGGTATGCAAGAAATACTGCGATGTTTTCGGCGGGTCGAGTGGCTGCAATCAGGTCTTATGGTGCGTTCATCCGTGACTGTAATAGCTTCGCCACTGCCTCATAGCCACTCTCAACTGCCCATGACAGTGGGGTCCGACCATCATTGTCCTGTAAGTTCATGTCAATGTCATCTCGCTCCAGAAGGAGCCTGACCACTGTCTGCTTGCCATATCGAGCGGCATATGACAGTGGTGTGCTACCATTCCTGCCTTTTGTATTCACTTCAACCTCCGGCCGCTTCAGCAGTAGCCTGATCACAGCCTTATGGTCAAACTCAGCTGCATGAGACAGTGGTGACCGACCATCATTGTCGTTTGAGTTTATTTCAACATCATCTCGCTTCAGAAGCAGCCTGACCACTGTCTTGTTACCATTTTGAGCGGCATATAACAGTGGTGTGCTACCATTCCTGCCTTTTGTATTCACTTCAACCTCCGGCCGCTTCAGCAGTAGCCTGATCACAGCCTCATGGTCAAACTCAGCTGCATGAGACAGTGGTGACCGACCATCATTGTCCTTTGAGTTCATGTCAATATCATCTCGCTCCAGAAGGAGCCTGACCACTGTCTGGTTGCCATATCGAGCCGCATATGACAGTGGTGTCCGACCTTAATCATCCTTTGAGACCTTTCTGATGTCGTCTCGTTTCAGTAGCAGCCTCACCACAGCCTCATGATCATTCTTAGCTGCAAGAGACAGTGGGGTCCGACCATCATTGTCCTGTAAGTTCTTTTCAACGTCATCTCGTTCCAGCAGCAGCCTTACCATTGTTTCATGGCCTGCCAAAGCTGCAAGAGACAGCGGTGTCTGACCATAATTGTTCTTTGAGTCCTTTTTGATGTCATCACATTCCAGCAGCAGCTTAAACACAGTCTCATGGCCTTCAAAAGCTGCATAGAACAGCGGTGTCTGACCCTCACTGTCTTTTGAGTTCTTTTCAATGTCATCTCGTTTCAGCAGCAGCCTCACCACAGCCTCATGGCCATTCTTAGCTGCAAGAGACAGCGGTGTCCGACCATCACTGTCTTTTGAGTTCTTTTCAACGTCATCTCATTCCAGCAGCAGCCTAAACACAGTCTCATGGCCATTCTTAGCTGCAAAAGACAGTGGTGTCTGACCATAACTGTCCTTAGAGTCCTTTTCAACGTCATCATGTTCCAGCAGCAGCCTCACCACAGTCTCATGGCCTTCAAAAGCTGCATAGAACAGTGGTGTCTGACCCTCACTGTCTTTTGAGTTCTTTTCAACGGCATCTCGTTTCAGCAGCAGCCTCACCACAGCCTCATGGCCATTCTTAGCTGCAAGAGACAGCGGTGTCCGACCATCACTGTCTTTTGAGTTCTTTTCAAAGTCATCTCGTTCCAGCAGCAGCCTAAACACAGTCTCATGGCCATTCTAGCTGCAAAAGACAGTGGTGTCTGACCATAACCGTCCTTAGAGTCCTTTTCAACGTCATCACGTTCCAGCAGCAGCCTCACCACAGCCTCATGGCCAATCTTAGCTGCAAGAGACAGTGGTGTCTGACCATAACCGTCCTTGGAGTCCGCCTTGAACCCCATCTCGAAAAGATAATTGATGATCTTAGTCAGGCCAAGCAACGAAGACATGTGCACTCCAGAGAAGTATTTAGGAAATTCGTCAAGATATTTATAGTATCTAGAATCTTGACTGAATAAAACTAGGGTGGCGCAAGAGAGTTTTGCATCATTCTGGAACAACTTTAGTGCCATTTCTTTACAAGCCTCTTCCACTTCTCCACGTGCATGGTGGCCCCAATACCGAGCGGCGTATTCAAAAAATGGATTGTTTTCCACAAAGTAATTCAGCTTATTATAATTGTGGCGGTAAGCGGCGTATTCAAAAAATGGATTTGTTTCCACAAAGTAATTCAGCTCCTTATAATTGTGGCGGTAGCTCTGTCCAAATACATCGAATGAAAGGAATGTGAGACACGTCGCTGTGATGCTGGCCTGAGCGTGAGGGAATCGAGATTCTCGATTCCGTTCGAAATACTCCTGTGTTGTATAGTCTACAGAAGATAAGCACGGAGCGCAGGTCCACATCTCGGGGTGGTTACGTACGGACGAGGCGGATAATGCTGCTCTCTTCATCAATAACAACCAGGCCAGCACAGACAGAAGTCAAAATCTCTTCATCCTCGATAGCCTCAGAATCCATCTCGGTCATACCAGGCTCAACTGCGAGAGCATGTTGAACCTCCTTGAGAGACAGTGGCCTAAGAGCGTAGGTTATCCAGGAAAGGACTCGTTCGGCTAACTTCTTATCATCTTCAATCTGTGCCTGGATCCGCTCCATGGCCTCTTCGTAAGTGGCATCAACTTCTTTCGGCAAATTGTCGAGAGCTCTGCGGACTTCTCTTCTGTTGGTCTTGCTCACCAGAGAGTCAATATGCAGTCGAGCCAACAAGAACCTTAGCAGAAGTCAAAACAGATATTAGGTAAGTGTAGCATTGATGAAACTTACATTCCTTCGGCGTTCCCAACTATAGTATTCACTATGCTTTCTTGTAAGGTAGGATCCGCTCGTACATGTCGCGCCAGCCGATGCTCTCGCTGGATCCGAACTTCGATGTACCTCCGAATATCATCATCGTTCGCACGAATATCCAGGCGCTTCGTTCCCTGAAAGTCTCGTTCAATCGATGTAAGATAGCGTGAGGTGAACAACAGGTTCACAGCAGCGACTAAAGACCGAAGTTCAGTGAGCAGGTCCCCCCGGGTTCCATTGTCTTCGGGACATTCGTCTAGAGCATCGGCGACGATGAAAACCTTCGAGTACCTCCTAATCTCTGCTTGCAATGCCTTGACAGACTCGCCGAGTGTTGGACGGGTGCCAGTATTGATATGATTGCTATAAAGTGCTTTAACACTAGCAGAGATATCCGATGTCACCGACTGTTCCTGGATTAATTGCTTCAACAGGCTTGCGACGAGATTGGAAGCGGTCTGCTCTGTGCGTTCTTTATAGTTGCAGTAGATGCACACTACCGCAACTTTCTCGTCCTTGAAGGCTGCCTGGAGATGATCTACCACGATTGATCTGATGTGTACCGATGATCAGTATTTCACCGTTCTCTTACATCCGCGGGACTCTTACGCAAGCACAGTCTTCCCAACACCAGCTGTTTAAGAGTCAGGAAGGTTCAATACCAAGCGTCATCTGGTGAAGGGATCTCACGGATACCAGGACACCATAAAGTCTCCTGTGTCCCACTAACCCAGTGCTTGAAATCCTTGGAATTGAGCAGCCATTGTCCAGTCCCTTCTTGCCTATTTTTGAAGACATCGCTCTGAGTCACCTTAAAGTTAAGAGAGGACAGCCACTCTGCAATCGCTCGACGTTCTTGGTCTAAGCGTATTTCAGTACCATACACCAGCAGTGTAATATGTGATGCATCTTACCCCTTTGATTCACCTGGATCTCTGCAACCCCCACCGTAATCGCTGAAACATCATCTTTGATTGCTCGAGACAATGTACTGAGTGCGTCAGGATTACGACCAGGTAAAGTCTTTCCAAGAACTCACAAGAGATCATTTGTGAGCGCGAGACCAATAAGTGTCTTCATTCGTTCAATTCTAAAAAGTATGCCATCGATCTCCGTTTTATCGAACTTCCAAGTTAGCATCTTCCCAACCTTTCTAAGCCCATTCGCGGGGCCTAACTTGGCAGCCAGTTGCTCTAATCCGACCTTGAAGTGGTCAAGAGGGCCATTTCCGACTCCAAGCGTTCGGACTGCAATGAACCATGGGTCTCCAGAACGAGCTTCTTCAACGCGATATCTTAGCGTAGTCAGAAGACTGTACACATTAGAAGCCTCAGTTGCTATTCTGGCCCGATCCTTGGAGGCGTCCTTCACATCGTTGAGGTAGTTTAGCACGGTTCCAGCGAGCTGCAATATGGCGCTGATGCTGGCAGTCATGCTCAGCGGATCCATCTTGAGATGTGGTATTACTGTGGTCAGAGCAAAATAGTGCTTGGTTCAGACGTGATTGCCCCACTTCTGCAAGAATATCGGTTGCGACCAATGGACTCGAGGCTGTAGGGTAGTAGGCTCCTACTACGGAGGCGCCGCTCTATCCTTGAGATGATATAACTTGAAAACTATTTATCTCGACATATGGGGCAAAGATATCCCGCGGCTGAAAGAAAACTCTGTTTCTTAATTGCAAAGAAGAGATTGGTCCAGAGGACGTCGCATCTCAAGGGCAGCACAGTGAGGCGCTGAAGGCTTGTGCAACGGAATTTCCGCCACGGCTTTTGCTGAGGCGCCATCCAATTCAGTTGCGCACCTTATGCACTCTCTCCTGATGAGCGTTATCAACCTGAACAGATTGCCATTGATGGCCTGCGAAGTCAATAATGGTGATTCCTGTTAACATTGTTTTTACTTTGACCGATATCTACGGCAAGCAAGCGGGAAACTAAACCAATAGCCAAGTTACCCACGATCTGCCCTTTGGCAATTTTGCTCACATACTCGATTGCCATAAGACACTTCTCGGCGAGCCATGGAGTATCTTGGACTCCGGCTGAATCGCCCAGCATCGCCGTTACTCAAATCCTCTGCGCGTTATTGATGGACACCTTTTAGCATGCCACACCTAATCAGGCTCCCACGATAAACTATAGCTCAAGCAACTGACGGCACAAATGCTGGCTCCCTGCCTTATCACTCCGACTACGACCAGGCAAGGGAGCAACGAGGTTCAAGCCTTTGTACACTTACAGACGCTCGCATATGGTTTTTCGGCCCTCACCTCAGAAAGATCAACCTCTCATGATGGCAGTCACAAAACCTATTCTCCGAATGCGGAGATGACTTGTTACTTCTCGATTGTCCCAGCCACCGCCCGAGAATCAAAGCCTTTTGATCAATTCCTGATACTTTTCTTCCTAATCTCGCAGCCTTGCATGGGTATTTTCAACATCACAACCCTGGGGTATCACCTGTCCTGAGGCTCTGATTGAATCCCTGCGAACTTCTCTACATTTGGAACCTCTCAAGCTCAGACAGCAGCATTTGTTATAACCTTTAAGTAGCAATTTCAGCTGTGGTCAACGGCAAACTTGTCGACTGGGTGAACCAATCATATAAGTCCCACTTGTTGTGTGAGACGCTGCATTTGCCCTAAGATGCTCAAAGTAGCCCTAAAGTACAAGAGGCGCGCGTAAATCTAACCTCTCGGAATCGCCAATCTACCAGGACTCGGGATTATAGCTCTCATTTTAGCCTAATCTCTTTCACCGATATATTTAAGCTAATCTAAAGCATTGGGATTGTCAGGCTGAATAGACTGAAGCTTCTGTCGGTAAGTGACTCAGTTCTATCAAGCGACACTGGAAGCTCACGGTGATTGTTAATAGCAGGAAGGCAGTGCTCCAAATCGTGAAGAATCTGCGGCACCATCAGACTTCGACTTTCCCCAACCACTTTGAAGGACTTGTGAGTCCATTGTCTTCAATCGCCCAATCATTGAGCTGCATTGCCCTGTCTACTCACTGCCATCACTTAACTACGAATGAGACTCTACGCTGGTGTCTTCATATCCCGCTTCTAGCTCCTACACCAGCTCTGGTAACCTAACTTCTGATAATAGCGGTGGAATTTTCAACTTCAGTTCTACTCACGGATGGAACAATCCCACTGGAAAACGAGGCAACCAGGACGCCGCAATGATCGCTGCACTTTACACATCCCTCCCTGTAAATGTTCCGGCGCTTGACAACGGGAATTCGAACGGTTCTTTCAAGAAGTAGGCAGGATGATCTTTGGAGGGCTCCTGCTAGAGGTGAGTGAATGACTATTGATTGGATTAGTTGCTAACCAGTCCTCGCAGAGACATCATCATCAGTGCTGCAAGATGACTAGTCAAAGCTCGAAAGATCAGAAAAAAGAGCAGTGAGAACTGTCCTTCCGCACATGGTTTCTATGCGGTGTTGAAGGGTTGGCTGAGCAGGTGGCCGCAGGGATCATATGTATCACTGAACGATGACTCCCTCCTCAGCAGCATTGCATTCTGAAATGAGACCGGTGAGTCTCATAGAAGGACCCGGTGCATGGTATGCCGATAAAAATGCAGAAATCTTTTCCCAGCCATATACAAGAAGATTCGTTGTTTTGAAGAGTCAGATGAAAGCGCGGAGAATGAGAAGGTGGGTAACCAGAGAGCTTCAAGACTAAGGCTGAGCAGCTGGTAGAAGAACAGCTAGCCGCCGACATACTAGAGCGATGGCGGAAGCAGACAGAGCAAGAACAAGAGAGCTAAGTCAGATTGAAGACACGCTTAAGAAGGCCGAAACCACGAGCTGGTTCAGGCGCAACGGTCCCGGCGAGCAACTTGCCAGCGGAGACCTTAAGGCGATTGCCCACCTCAGCAGAGATCCAGCGCTGGCTGAGAGCCCTCTTGGCCGGCTCTTCGACGGAACCAGTTAGGAGTGGAACGCAGTCCACTGGAACTGCTTGATCTGCTACTGTCTACAACTGATCAAGGAGGATAAGGAGGGTAGGAGAGGCATGGGGTCCTTTGGCACGAAAGGTAGACACTTTGACTGTAAACAGTGTGGTGATCGCTAGAGTATGGGGGTGAAAGAGGGCAGCAGAGGCGGGATCGGTAAAAAAGAAAGGGGGATCCAAGGGATTCCTCCAGGTTGTTCTATGATCATCTCAATTAGATAACATGATAATGCCTTCCTCCTCTAACAGCAGCTGAACAATTTTTGTCGGGCTTCTTCCAAATACTTTTGTGACAACATCCATGGGGCGAAGTGAGTTTCCATATCTGTCTTCAAGAGCCTGTCCAGGGTTGTTGCTGTACAAGCTCGATCTGCCAGACGCTGCACTTGTGAAGATCCGCTCACCAGGGAAGAATCCAATCAACAGGGGATTGATAATATCCGGATTTTGCTTTTGGTATTGCTTGAGAAGCTTGTCGGCACGAGTGAAGATGCGCAATTCACAAAAATTGTCGACGTTAAGCAGGAGCTGTCGACCTCGGATAGGATCGTCTCTCGAGACCTTCGATTGGGCGGCAAACTTCAACTGGCCCACGTTCTGAAGAACCCCATGAGTGGAGCTATTGAGATCATGGTGGCCTAATGAAGAGACTGATTCGATTGTGGACCGTACCTGCCTCCCCGCTGCAGCGCCGGGCGAAGTATCGTAAAAACGTAGCCGAGCAAAGACAACTCAGCCAAAGTCTCCGGTTTGCTCTGCAGCACTGCAAAGAGTTCTTGCCACAATGGATCTCCCTCTTGCAATTTACCGATCAAAACATCGACCGGTGCGACCCTTTTAGAAGCGGCATTGCCCAGAATGATTGGAGTGATGGCCTGAGCAGGCTTGGAAGAAAGACTATAGTCCTCATAACGAACTTCCGACGGTCTCCCATTGCCGGTAGTGACTATAGCCAAGGTCTGATCTATGTCACGGCCGGACGAAGAACCGACACGAGCGCTTGACTGTACAAAGGCTGGAGACCATTCCTTAACGGGGACAACAGAGACAGGATTCGACATGCTGATGAGACCGTTAAGGCGAAGAAGGCTGCTATGGTAGTTCAAAGATTTTGGGAGTACAACTTTCTTCTGATTGAGCAGCTCGACGAAATCTCTTAAATATTTGCAATGTCTGGTGGTACAAACCCAGCTGTCTCTGAATACACATTTTCACCACATCCGCATTGAGTTGCTTGTTGATCTGGGGCGCACAGTGATTGGCGCTCGTTGCAGCGAAAATTCCTTCACTGGTCTGTGCTGTGGAGCAGATATCGTTCCTTTTTGCTTTCATACTTCGATCCAGAAAGAGAAGAGCCAATACAGTCGTCAATTAATGTACATGCAGGTAGAGTACGTTACACAAAAACTGCATCATGAAGGACCTATTTCCGGGTCTCCCAAACCTGTGCCCTGTAAGTGTAACCTGCACAACCATCAAATAATTTCAGGTGTAACCTACTCACATCTGCACGCATAGGGATATTCGCGCCATCAGGGAAATGTCTGCTTGAGTTAGTAACATCGGAAGAGGTTTCAAGCACGGTTAGCCAACAAGTTCTGAGTCATGATCTACTACATGAATTGTCAATGCCTGGTAGATGGCTAACACATAATTGATGTTCGTCCGGCGGCTGGATCAAGGAATACCAAGAACCAAAAGCGGTAACTCAGATTCCTAAGGTAGATGAAGAGTGTACACACCCAAGTTGCCACTGAAAAGTACCGCACTGACCCAAAAGCTAGAAGAATGCTTCATGAACAAGTCAGACAAGTTATTGATAAGAAAGACGCAAGGGATGAAATATAATTCAGAACCTTGAAGAGAGTCATGAGTCTCACTAACTTTGTTCCGTTGTGTTTGATCAGTAAGATCAGATCTTTCAATGAATACTGTTGTTGTATAACTTGATACTTAACTATTAAAGAAGCACTTTAGAGTCACTCTAAAAAAAATACACTGTGATAGATACACTGATGATTTTAGACCTTTATCTTCAAGCAGATGGGTCTCTTTAAATTGCAAGAGTAGTTGTGTAAAACTGAAGCTTTCTGAAAGGAGCATTGTTGACATTCAACTTTCAGGTTTGATCATAGAAATTTTGAAGGATTTTCATGCGCTGAAGGCACAATGACCCAGAGAGGTGAAAGTCAAATTATAAAACAGACAAAAGATAACTCTCTTTCAAAGATGATTAATTTGATTGACTTGCTCAATAATGTAACAGCACCTCTCTATCTGCAGAAAGGGTAAGGTATGTTTTCAGACAAATGTCTCCCCAATGTCCTTCTGCAATGTCCTGCCCTTGAGCTTTCAAGATTGCCTTTGGCTTGATTGTAAACATCATTCTCTCCAAAAGTGTCCGCTGCCCAAGAACAACACCGCTGTGATTGTTAGGCATCTCACTTCGCGGACAGACAACAACAAGCCCGTTGAATTCCGCTTGACAATTAGAGAAGCGCAGCCATCCATCAGCTATACTCTTCGTTCCTCGTGCGCCCCATCGATTGGCTACCATATTCTTCTCCGCCGCCAAAAGTACTTTGAAGGCAGGTGAAACGAGGTCGTCACTGACATAGGTGATGGGGCTGCCTGTGTCCCAAAGCATCTCAATATCCTCAATCTTCGCCACGGGATCTTCCTCGACACTGTCAATTCCTATGAGAAGCATGCTGCCGCGGATAGTGGGGAGTAGACCGTGAAGCATTCCAACATGAAGGTCTGCGAAAGGTTCAGCACCGGGATAGTTCGTCTCTCGAGCCATCTGGCGTAAATCTCGAAGGATGGCTGGAGAGGGTCGCGACAAGGGAGGAAGGTGCTCAGTGCGATTAGCTCGGATAGGCGCAACGTTCTCTTGGGTTTGTGGTCGGTCTCGTTCCATTGCTAATGATGATGACTTTCGGCGAAACCATACCGAGGTCTCGTCATCGGCAAGATTCTGAGCTATGACTTTCGAGACGGCGCCTCGAGTGGAATACTTCGGAAGAGCGATGGTTGGGATTGATTCGCCAATGAGATTTTGGGCCAGTTGGCGGTAGGCATCATCGAGCTGCAAGATGATGGACTGGTGTGTGGACTCCAAAGTACCTTCGCCTGATGTAGACATGTCTCTGACGTTGATAGAAAATCCAGCTGAAAGTTTACAAGGTCAGATGTTCATCTGGATGATGTTGAGCGAAATACGGGAGGTAGGAGGGTTTTGAGGATGAAAATGTATGGTAACGAGGTCATCAAGCACTTTCCCCAACGCGGAAGGGGACAAAGAAACTAAACTGAGAGGGAAAGTGCACCTGAAAGTTCTTTACACAAAAACTTGAACAAATTGGAACAGCTAGAACCCAGTTTTTCATCTAGTTGAAGATTATTATCCATACAATATGGACGAGCTTTGGGATGAGCAGGCAAGTTGTGTTTTTGAAGGCAGAGCATCAATCGCTACGTTTATAGCTTTTCCATAACAGTAGCATCCAGAAGTTGACTACTAAGATGGAGATGAAAACACATCATCAAAAAAAGGGAACGCAGGCAACTGCACAGAATCATTGATTATTGCAAGTCGTCAACCAAATAGGATTGAAGCAGGTTGTGTCATGCAACAACGGCTGATGGATCTCCATCCTGCTCGCTTGAGAATCCTTCGCTGCCCAAAGTGAGAACAGTCGCTGCGCCCCCAATACTCTAATTATGGGCCTGCATTACAGTAGGGTAATCATTTGTGGATCGAGAGATAGCTTTGTCTCTCCTATCTTCTGTTATTTTGCTGTTGTTGTTTGAACTGCTCATCATTGCCGACAATGTCCAAAGTCTCGTACACAGGCATCCGTACATTATCCTCAGATCCTGCCACTGAGAGGCCACCGAACGCTCCCCAGGAATCCCAAAGTGAGGAGCACCCCACGAAATTGAAGAGGGTTTGGACTCACGTCGGTGCGTCTTTGCCTTCTCATTACGGGCGTCTGCTTGGCCAACATGGTTTGGCTCCTGGCCGCTGGTAACATTGGGAAGCGCGGATATGTCATATCAGGATGCCTTGGAACCGCACAACAACTTACGGGAATAGAAGACATTAGTGTTAAGAGTGACGGCCAGTACAGTCCATGGCGGCTATCGCAAGTCCTCACCATCAACCTCGGGTTCGGAAGCCTGACCTATTCAACTGCCAAGCTTATCGACGTGTTGTGGGATGTTGTCGTTGGTCGGGGCGGGTAAACTTTGCTTACATACGTTGTATATCGTATCTTTACTAAATCTCTAATCCGCTCTATGGAAACTTCTCAAGTGCCTTACCATACGTTCGCTGCCTTTGCGTTCGAGCTTGGTACGATATGTGGTGTGCTCATGCTTGTCAGGGACTACGTATCCAATCGAGGTCTTCGAGCCAAGTTCATGATACTTTGGGTCCTCATAGCTAGCTCATATATTATTGCATTTCCCACGCTGTTGAGTGCGATGACGGGCTACACCAGTGTCTTAAAACCCTATGTCGAGGACAAGAATCAAAATTTGGTTCCGTGGGGAAAGTACACTCCAGTAACCTGGATCATTGAAGACGGCGAGCGGATACCTGGCCTTGGAAGCATGACTCTGGTCACACAGTTCGTGACGGGCGACCAATATCGGTTATTCGATGCAACATACAACTGGACGTTTTCTTTTAGTCCATGGTCTGGGGAGGAGCAAAAGTCATCAGCTAACCCATTGATTCTGGCCGCAACTAAAGACGGATTCGCCTACATTCACGCCACCGGACACGAACACAACATCAGCAGCACCTTCAACATAAGTGCACACAGTTACCTCCTGGACCCTCCACTTCTGACTATTACCCCCGTTACTAGGACCTACAGCTACCAGAAAAAGTTGTACGACATCGCCTGGATAAGCACTCACGCATCTTGCCAGCCTACTGGCACAACCTATCGATGAGGCTTCCCAATCTTTCTCACCTTCATCGTGTGTGTCTTAACTTGCGTGTGGACCATAGGTATGTATGCGATGTGGGTGACGCCCACCAAAACAGTTGAGTAGATCGAAGCGGCTGGACACCAGGAGGAATGTTTTGGTCCGTTATGGACCTTGCCACAGCGATACGAGGAGACCCGGGAGACGCGGCAGATCAGTGTTCGAATAGCGAGCTTGGAAAGAGGCTTAAGGGGAGCAAGGGTGGCGTGAATCTTTCCGTTGATGGACTCCTCTTTCAAAGACGGAGGAGCGGCGAAAGTGGCGGGAAATCAAAAAGGAAGGGAAAGTCTCAAACGGCTCATTGCCATGGTACAGCAAGTTTCTGCGAAACAAGCAGCCAGAAATGTCGAATCTGCCTTCTCGCACTCGCTGATGGGCGGTACCATCCTCGCCTGGCAGAATCCCAAGCTCGACCTCGTCCGTCGCTTAGGGAAGCCAGCCACAGCGCATGTGTCTCGTGGGGGTTCTCCTACCGCGATCACGGTTAGAAGCACCCCGTACTAGGCGGCCTCGTCGTTTCACAACCGAAGAGTCCACGCCGGAGCCAACTTCGCATACCATCGTGGGGACACCCAGTTGCGAAAGTGGCATCGTCATCGAGCTTACCCCCCCGCGTCCCATCAACGCTCCGCTTGCCGTTGCACCGATCTTCCTCTAAGAAGACCGCCACACGCAAATGCATATAGAGTCTCTACCCAAGCTTTATGATAGATACCACAACGTCAATATCCTCTACCGCAGTCTAAGCATGCTCATCCACGCGTGACGCTAGTCAGAACTACGTTCATTTAGACGATCTCGGATTGCTTCAACGTGTTCCCAAGGCAGACCCCGGAACGCGGCCAGGTCTGTCCTCATGTTCGGTTCTTCGGCTATACATGCCATGTCCCGCCGCGTAGGGCAACAGGCTTGCCGAAACGCAGAACAGTACCGGACCAGGCTGTCCAAGCCCTAATAGTAGGTGTCTAGAAATAATGCTGCCTACCACAATGACCTTCCAAGCCGATAAAGTCATTCGACCTCGACATGGAAAGAAGAAAGAAGGAACAGATTGGAGTTAGAAGTCGATAGGCGCCGGTAGCATATGTAAATATGATCATGACCCAGCTCCCCCTTCCCCTCCTCTCCTTACCAGAATCCTTTCTCCGGTGTCTACCAAGCTACGCAACTACCAGCCATCACCTACCAGCTACCCGAGCCCTACCATGTGAAGTCAACAACAGAGCAACACAACAAGGTCAAAAAAACCTATCCCACCACCTGACGGTGTTCCACCGCCTGCGTGTGCTGTCGCAAGCTCAACCCAGGATCAAGGAATGTCGTCACTTGATACCCGGTCTTTCCCTGAGGGGTGGGTTGGTTTCGAGTTGGATTTAGCGTCTGTTCGGACGATGAGGTAGTTAGGTTGGTATAATAATACGAAAATCGTAGTCGTTGTGACTGAGTGTCTACGTTTGTGCCGGCTTGCTTTGGGGAACGAATAGCTAGAGACACCTCAATGGTCATACCAAGCTGGATTCAAGTATCAATGCTGCACTTCTGTCGTGAAGTGCTTCTTCACAGCCCATTGATATGGGTTCTTCATCAAAGATCCGGTCAATGTGTCAGGCAGATACTGGTGATAGACACTATGATGAACTACAATTAACTAATGCAGCGATAATGTGGGTACCATGCCCAACTGTCGGTCTCCTAGAATCTCAGATTACTAAGGCGAGTGATCCGGAATAGCAGTTCTGTCGGCAGTACAGTGATAGGATGTAGGTTGCTGGGAGGTGATACCTCGTGCAGACAGGGCGCGGGTGATTCAAACGTTTGGTTTGAGGTAAACTTTTAGAGTCAGCTATGGAAGTCGTAGATTTTGAATGGCAGACGAGATCAGAAGAAAGTTCTCCACAGGTCGCGTGGTGAAAGGGTCACCGCATAGGCCAACCAGAGCATCAACAGCCATCAACGACTGTATATTCGACAGCTTTTTCGCATTCGCTACCTACTTAGGCGTTCGCAGGTTCAGCAGGTAAAATCCTCGAAACCCGATCTATGAGCAAAGCATCCGCATCAAGTACATAACCCCGCTGCGTGAACTCATCAGGCGCTTTGCAAAGTCTATCGATCGTTGCGAGCTCCAATAAGGACCTGTTCAAACCTTGGCAAGGCCCAAGTCTTCCTCAGCAGGCACAATACGAATGGTATTCGTATGGCCCATACCACCTTTCCAACCCTGTACACAGACGACGTTATCACCCTTATTCAGAACACCCAGTTTGACGGCTTGCTCGATACCCCACTTAAGACGGCCATCAACATCTTCCTGCCACACGGTATGGCTGAAATCTGGTTTCTTCTCTGGGAACAGGAATGGGTAGACACCACGGTAAAGATGCGAATACTGTCCATATTAGCGTAATTTGCTACTGAGAGACGATACGCGATCAGCTTACCCGAGAGGCCTTGTCATTGCGAGTAACCATAAGGATCGGGCAAACGGGGCGGTACTTAGAGATGAGACGGGCGGTACTTCCACTGTGCAGTTGTCAGCAACCATTTCCATACATAATCTCAGCGGACCTACGTAGTGGTCAAAACCAAGATGGCACCGGCGTTGAGTTCAAGGCTGGCGCTGACGGCAGCCATGGCACAAGACTCCGTAGTATCGGTTGGTCTTGGGGTCAGACTCCTCAGCTCGTCGAAATGGTTGACGTATGGGATGGCAATTTCAGCCAACAAGCAGGTCTCGTGCATCATCGACACAGCCTCCTGAGGGTAGTTTCCCTTGGCAGTCTCCCCAGACAACATAACACAGTCGGCGCCATCCAGAACAGCGTTACCAACATCGCTAACCTCGGCGCGGGTTGGGCGAGGGTTGTATGTCATAGACTCGAGCATTTGTGTAGCGCAAATAGCTGGCTTTCCGGCCAGGTTGCACTTGGCAATCATCATCTTCTGAGCAATGAAGACCTGAGCAGGCGGAATCTCGATACCAAGATCACCACGTGCAACCATGACTCCATCAGTCTCTTTGAGGATCTCGTCGAAATTGTTCACACCCTGCTGGTTCTCGATCTTGGCAATGATCTGGATCTCTTTTCCTGCGTCGCCAAGTACCTCACGGATGGCAGTAATGTCGCTGCCGTGGCGGATGAACGAAGCGAAGATCATGTCGACCTTATTCTTGACGCCGAAGCGGAGGTCGTTCTTGTCTTTCTCAGAGAGAGGAGGCAGATCGACATCGGTCCTTGGAAGATTGACACCCTTCTTGGAAGAGATCTTGCCGTTGTTCATGCATCGGACACGGAGAGTCTTATCGTTCACAATTTCGAGAACTTGAAAAGATAGAACACCATCATCCACGTAGATAGTACGACCTTTCTCAATCACCTTGGTGATATTCTTGTAGTCGACGTACCTAGAGCCAAGGGAGGTGTTAGTCTCAATTACAACGATAATGTGGGAAGCAGTGTTAGCACAGCTGTTGCGTTGCGCAGCTCATAGGCTACACAAGAAAAGTATCACTTGGTTGACTTACATGTTCTTATTATCGCTAGCGGAAGCATACTTCTCGTCGGTGGTGATGTTCAATTCCGTGCCTATGCTTATTGGGATGTCCTCATCTCCCGGTGTGTTCCCAGTACGGATCTCAGGTCCTTTCTAGGTCACAATGTGCATTAGTAACTGCAAACAATGACCGGTGGTGTGAGACTAGTGAGTAGAAGACAGTACGCCCAGTAACATACCGTATCGAGGGCCACTGCCAGTGGTCTGCCATGCTGGACGCGCTCTGCTTCTTTGGCATTATCGACGACGGATTGATGATACTGTTGAGTAAAGACGACTGATCAGCCCAACGTCCCAGAATTTGGAAGATGTCCTCTTTGTGGGATCTTCGATTTCGCAATCTCGCTCGGCGGAAGTAAAGAAGATGTACCTCGTAGGATCCGTGAGAAAAGTTCATGCGAACAACGTTAAGGCCAGCTGCGAGACACTCTTCGTCAGTATCTCATGGGAGTTGTGGAACGATTAAGACTATCCGTACCTTTTCGGAGGATATTGATCTTCTCGACCGAGTTCGTTTTCGGACCTGTTGCCAACCACGTATCAGCCAAGATTTGCTTGGTTACGGGGCTCCTACGAGCTTTCTTTGTACTCTTCTGTCAGCGAAGGAGCTCACGCACCAATTGTACCGATAATTGACGTGCGGCGATAATTCTTAGCTGGACGAAACTCTGTGTTGAGGCCAGAGAGCCATTCATACCGTGTACGGCTGGAAAGATGGTCGAGGGAGTTCGCCATGATGTATCAATGCAGGTGAGAGTTTAGAGAGTGACTGGATCTGGTAGTGATAAGATAATAGGTCAGTAGGGCTTCAACGTATAAGAGGTGTGCAAATTTCGGGAGGTAGGTAGCAAGCTTGAAAGTCCCCGAACATAAGCTCACTGGA
>JAABUP010002372.1_pt1 | contig 36550 bp, 43 predicted proteins | sample 5559201 | NCBI WGS metagenome assembly JAABUP01 (sample SAMN10711887, study PRJNA513373) | rock metagenome | isolation source: Antarctica rocks | place: Antarctica
CTGCCGGTGAGGGGGAGGGTGAGGGTGAGGGTGCGGGTGAGGGTGAGGGTGAGGGTGAGAGATTGCAGGAAAGGCAGACCTGCTCAAAGCCATATAGGGGAGCTTCTGCCTTGATCTTGTCATCAATCAGAGCCTCCAGCTTGGCACGCGTGTTGGTCTCATGTGGGGTGCCGTCAGGGTAGAACACTTCACAGAGCACTAGCACATTGTCATCCCCTCGGATGGGGTCTGGGGTCACGTACACTGGGCTGCAAGGCAGGGCACAAGGTGTTACCGGAATCCATGCAGGACACGACTCCAATCTGACAACGAGCAGATTGTCATGCTTCTGCTAATACACTGGGCTGCAAGGCAAGAGATGAGGTCACTGTACAACTATGCAGGAGTTTCCCATCTGAACGCAATCCCAGAAGTAGCATCCCACAGCACTAGCAGCTTGTTTGTCTGTACAATAGAAGTTGCACATGCATGCAGCAGACTGCATGGCACAAAAATGGTTGGGCTTTCTAATGAATGACTTATGCCGGATCATATAATGTGACATTGCATGCTTTATCCGGAGTTGAGCTGATGTATGCATGTAGCACACAGCAGAAGACAATTGCACAGTGCTACACGTCTTAGTTCGGCTAGGTGGTCTGTGTTAACCCATCAGGGATGCAGACTTCTGTTCACACAAGCAGACAAACACATTTTGTAAAAGGCAGGGGAAGCACACTGTTATGTGTCACAATTCCACAACAAAGTTTGTGCTTAGTAAGTGTAGTGATGACGCCGCACTTGAGAATGCAGTCACTGTTGTTGCCTTCTGCCTGACCAGTGGATGATCCGTCAAATGACCAGTCTGGGTAGTCCTTGGGGTTCATGCCCAGAGGCTCCTGAATCACCTTTGTCTTTGCTCTCATCTCGTTGAACACCAGACCCTGTGCACGGCATACGCTCTTACAGCTGCAACGTAAGAAGAGTGAGATAGCACGGTGTCTTCGGTGCTCGCTTGTGTCGCGTGTGCCGTAAGAAGCAACTTGCCTTCCCCTCTGCGCCTTCATTGCCATCCATCCAGATATATTCCGCCTTCTGAGCCAAGGCTGAAGTTTGAACGACCAATGCCCTGCCAGCCTGCACTTGACGAATCGATGTTAAGTTGAGGGCATGAGCAACATAGCTCGATTTCGAGATCCGATCTGAAAGCCTGCCCAACTCCTTCTTTGCAGGCGAGTGCTATCTGTGGAGCGACGTTCACCTGGCGTCTGTGTGGCGGCGTACATGCTCTAAACACTGATCTGCCCGTGAAATGTGGTTTTGCCTGCATCAACACCACGATCTTCGTTCTTAGACTCTCAATGCGAGTACACATGTCCAAAGCATGGCTGCGTCGGTGGACGACCTGCAATAGGCTACCCGTCCGGCAATGGCTACATGTGGCAGGCGACGTCATGTTGCAAAACGACAAGCTAGTAGGCCGATTGTGCGTCGGAAGATGCGTCGGTGCGGACATGCGGCCAGCTTCAAAGATAAAACGCACATTTGGACTTTGCAGTCATCAGTCATCGGCCTATTTCACATGACCCTCTTTAAGTGAACCTTTCAGCAGACTGGATGTCTTTGTGTAAAGTTTACACTGTAAACCAAATGCTTGTGGTGGTCTTAGGACTGCTTTGCATGTAGGAAGCACATTTTCATTTGTATACATTCATCGAACTAAAGTTTATTGTCTGTTGGCTCCCCAGGACGTCGATGTGTTGAATGATTGGTTGATTTCAGCAGACGAATAAACAGACGCACGGAATGCGCGACTCTGCATCCAGAATGGTAATATCAGGTCAAACAGAGAAAATCAGACCAGCAAAGCACAGAATCCAGACGAACCCCTTCTGCATCCTCAGCAATGATGACTGGAGGATGTGTGTGACAAAAGTGTATGTGTAGCTGAACAACAACTGTGGTTGATACACCTGGCTGAAAGATCCTGAACAGGAAGCAGTCGCTCAGGGAACTGGTCTGAACATAAGTCTAGTGATACAATTATAGTAATGAGGTCGGTCTGCCATTGCTGCTTTTTGCTTTGAAGCAGTACGACTTTGGAACATACAGGTAAAAACAACTGATTGGTTTGCAAGCTGAGACCTCCAATTGGACCCTGGTGCGTCAATGCTGCTGTCAAGAAGTGTTCTGTTTAGAGTTGCTGACTGTCTCCTGGCTACTGCAGCCTTCCTTGCTCCCCTTTTGCCCATAATACTTCAGCATAGCATCTTGGAACAATTCGTTGGATACCCTGAAGGCTTTGTTGCTGTCCTTAGGCAGGCGAATGACCACTGTACAACCGACAGGCACGGAAGCTGAAGTGCGGCGTCTCTTGCGCGGCCTAAGGTCGTAGTGAGACTCGGGCATGACACCTACATAGACAGGCATGGTTTTTCATTTGTTCTCCTGCGTGCAGCAAGTCATAGTGAACAGTTAAAGGCTAGGAAGCCTGAAGTGGTAAGTGAGCATTGCTCACAACCTGCCGGCCAGTCACCCCTTAGATTGCCAGTTGAAAGCTGACAAAAATTGCCGTTTTCTTCCGTTTGCCGTCACTATACGTGCTACTAGAGGACCAATACAATCGATGAGATCGTGCGCTGCAGCGCAAGCTGCTCAGACGTGCGTAGCACAGATTTGACGGTCATACGGTGAGCGGTTACTTCGTACGCGTCACGAGTGACGGTCGATGGCTGAAGCCATGTAGATCTGCACTTTGTGCTCAGGCAGTCCCCTTCTTACGTCTGCAAACGCATCACATGTACCGGTACGTGCTCGACAAGCTCTTGGGACTTCTCGAACGGAGCGGTTCAGGAGGTATGCTGTAGCTGTGCAGGACTCGCAGTGTGTGTGTATGTGAACGGAATGCAAGGTCAACTTTGATCAGTTGTGTTCAACACAGGTTGCATGCACGAGGAAGAATCGTGTACGGCAGAGGAAGAAATGCGTTTGCAAGCAGCTCGTGATGTTCTTTGCAACGAGGATTTGCTCAAGCTTTTGTTCGAGAAGTTGGGCAGGGAAGGGTTGTGCTCTGCTGGGGCCACTTGCCGTCAATGGAGACAGATCGCAGAGTCAGACGAGTTCTGGACGTCACTGGACTTTAGTGGGTTGAGCATCAGTCCTTGGCAGGTATCCTTGACCCAAGATTCGTCCAATATCTTGGCGATATGTTAGGAGTGATGCAGTGCCTCGCAAACACTGGCAGCAGGCGGTGTGCTGTTAAGCTGCCTGCTCAGACACTCTTAGTATGTCTGCAGATGATGCCCCTGTTGCGTCGCCATCCAAACGTGCATATACTGAATCTTAAAGGCATTCCATCTGGTGCCTCACTGTTGCGGCAGAGCCTTCCCTCCTTGACCAGGTATCATTCCCTCTCCTTGCTAGCTGCTATGTTATAATGCATCAAACAATTCACAACACCTCTTCCAGCAGTTGGGTTGCCATTACAGGCTGAGTCAACTGGTGCTGGGAGATACATCTGAAATTTTAAATGCTGACCTTGGCGAGCTGAATCAGCTGCTGCCTTCCTTGCGGCAGTTGACCTTTCATCAAGCAAACTTTGTATGTGTAAGCCTCTGTGCAATGTAGCATAATAATCTCCTGCTAATGTCTGTTTTGTCCTTGGATGTTGGCCTCAAAACATGCTGCAAATGGTGCTCTCACCCTTGCAAAACCCTCTCAAAATTGCACATCATGTTTTCAGCTTAGCATATATTGCATACATCAGTACAGGGTATGAGTGTCTGTCTGAGTGGCTTGTCTGTTTGTGACCTGTCTGTCTGTGCACTGGTGCCCTGTCTGTCTGTCTGTCTGTATGTCTGTTCTGCCACTGACAAATTCTGTGCTGCGCAGGAGCAGGAAGGTGTGATTGCCAGCGACAGTGTACAGGATGTTGTTCTGGAGGACTGTCATGCCCGGGCCCTGCGCTTTGCATGCCCCCAGATGACACATCTCTCCCTCAAGCTCACCAAAGTGGCTTCTTTCACACTGCTCAACTGCAGCAGCCTGCAGTCACTCGATCTGCAATGTGAGTTGACCATTCTTCATCAGCATACCAGCGTCAAAAGAAGAGAAAAGTTTACGCTTTCCAATGATCATAACGGGAGCCTCCAGAGGCGGCACCCCGGAGCTCATACCAGCATCACTCCATCATCACTTCCCGTGATGACTTGTATTGTTTCTGAGTCAATCTCAGTAAAAGCGCTTCATGTAGATGCCATAAACTGCTAGAATAGCTGGGCAGAATGAGGGTTCTTACCCAGACCATGCTTCAAAGCGCTGCATTTCTGTTACATTCAGGCTTTGTGCAATACGTCTCGTTCATCAGCATGCTTCAGCTGAAACCTACCCAGACAAGACACCCTCATCTTATATGCTGCAGATGTGAGGAAGCTGAGCAACAGGCAGCTAATGAGAAGTCTGGTGAATGCATCTCAGCTCACATCCCTGAACATGCAGAATCAGCCGGACCTCATAGATGACACCATCAGAGTGGTACATGAGCCCCCGTGCTGCAAGTCTGTCTGATGCATGCAGATCATTAGCTCCAATGTCTAGAGCAGCTGTGCTTTATTGCTCCTTGCAGTACCAGCAGTCTCATGTACTGCTGGTGTTTGTCAGGCATAGCGTTAATCCACCAGCAAGCTTGATCCACTGCTGGATGTTGTCATGCATGCCAGAGTTCGTTGCATCAGAGTCCGTGATCACATCATGGATTCAACACACGGCTGCACTGCAGCTTGGAAACTGTGCTTGCCCATCACTCCTTCTTCCTTTTCACAACCCATGCATCGTCACAACTTGCAGCACAACATACCACCCAATCTGCTGCTGTTCATGTGACACCTGCTTACATGCTGCAACGTACTGTTTGTCCGCTGCCTCTCGGTCACGGCTGTGTCGGATCAGATTTTGTTGCAATTGCATATGGTTTGGTGCAGTGCCCCTGGGCAGCCCAATATAATACTGGGCTTCTCAATAAATTGATGCCGAAAGGCGTAGTCTTTTCTTTTCTGTGGTGCAGTGTGCCACTAGGCTTGCCAAGCTGCAGCAGCTTCAGCTGTCCAGCTGTGCTGCGCTCACTCTCAGTGCTGTGAGGGGCTTCCCAGCGCTCACCTCCCTGGACCTCTCACACTGCGAGGCCCTGCTGTCTGCTGCCGCGGTAAGCTTAGTGCACATACTCACTTGGCTGCATCATGTGCCGCACCTGAAACGAGGCTGTAAAGCATGCATGCCTGTTATAACTTCCCTGGATCTGTTTCCCTGGATCTGTCATGCTGCGAAGTGCTGCTGCTCGCTAAGTTCCATTCAAGAAATTGCAGTGTGCGTTACGTGTAGCAGGTGAATTGAGGCTGAATGAATATCTGAATTCCAGAGGCTCTGCTGCCTGCTACTGCTTGGAAGCCTTTATCATACATGCTCCAGGGCGTGTTGATGTTGTGTCTTGCCGGGTGTCTTGCCATCCTGCACTTTTTTTGCATCTTATCATATACGCAGTCAAATCTTGAGCTGCATTGCAGACAATCGCACAAGATCAAGCAGCTGAATCAAGTGTCCTCTTTACTGCACATGCATACATGCAATGCAGCTCTGTGCGACCTGTATGCTGGTTTTCTGACAGGTCAGCCAGGTTGATGGGCAGATCAGTATGGCCTCATGCCGATTCGTTGTTACCTCAAAAGGCACCTGCTGCTGCCGCCTGCTTTTAGAGCAGTTGCTGATGCGCAGGTGGTGGCATTGGAGACATTCACCCGGCTGGAAAACCTGTCCATGGACGGCTGCATTGCCATGACCAGCATAGCACTCAACTTGCCCTTCCTGCGACACGTCTCTTTGGAGGGCTGCGTTGCCCTCACTCAGGTATGCTGCCCCCAATTTTCAAAACATCGTTTTATTTTGTGTTTCATGTGTTAAATTTAGGTGTAATTGGCCTATTGTGCATGGCACACCCAAATGGTTGCCGTATGCTGCCCCCAATGATCTGGTTACCCTCAAAGCTGCTCATGTTGCACATGAGCTCCCAGGCATCTGTATACATTTGATGGCCATCCGGCACATGCCTGTTGTTATGATTGCAGCTATATCACAGTGTGTGCAAGCCAGCATGTATGCTGGCAAGTTGCTTCAGCAGCGAGTAATCACGTGTAGCTCTTCGAACAGTGATTGCTTGTTTTCACATCAAAGTTTGTCATCTCCTGGAATGTGCCCTGACTGCATGTCTATCAGGTATTTTGACCTCGTTTTCAGCCACAATTCAGTCTAGGTGTTGAGCTTGTCTGCTCTGCATTTGTTGGTTTCGATCCTGAGAGGTCTATCTTAATTCAGAAACATCATCCCCTACACTGGAAATCTAAACTCAGAAATGGCTGGGGACGTGTTTCTACATTGTGCATATGGTTTTGGTCTCGATCTTTGTGGTCATCTTGGGCAGCTGCAGCCTTAGCTGCAAGCAAACAGGTTGACCAGCACATCGGGTGTTCATTACAGATGGACACATGCAGTGCTACAAGCAAAAGCATGATACTCTGTACAGGATACAATATGCTTATTGACTACTCCTGCAGGTGGACTTGCGGTGTCCTTCCCTGCACACATGCAACCTGGGCACAGGGGCCAACTCCAAGCTGAAGCAGATGCACCTGTCCTCCCGATCACTGAGGGCCATCTGCTGGCAGGGCTTCCAGGCTCTGTCTGATGTCCACATCGCCTGCCCAAGCCTCACCTCGGTCAGCCCTGCACACCACCACCATCACTCTTTCACCACTGTTTATGCACTATCAGCACTGTCGGTGCACTGTTTGTGCACGATCAGCACTGTTTGTTTATGCACTGTCAGCACTGTTTGTGCACTGTCAGCACTGTGTATGCACTGTCAGCACTGTTTGCGCACTGTCAGTACTGTTCACGCACTGTCATCACTGTCAGCACTGTTGACGCACTGTCAGCACTGTTCATGCACTATCAGCATTGTTGATGCACTGTCAGCATGCAGTACTGATCTACTCATCTGCAGCTTTGCAAGCCCAGGCAGGACTCTCTGGCCCAACAGGCATCCAAGCCCCAGAGGGATGAAGTTGATGAGTATAAAACTCTTGACCCTGCATTGGCAGGCATGGGCAGGATGCTGTTTTGATCTGCTTGTTATGCTGATTGCCCAGGGGTCCAAATTTCCAAGAGCAAACCACAACAAAGATTACACAAGCAATAATCACCATACAAACATATACACCACAGCACAGATTGTGAAGACAGAACCCACTCTGTGTCATCCTGTGGCACAACCTTAGCATGGCATGGTTTGAGTTTGTCTGTGCAGCATGACGCATTATGAGCGTTCTGTATGGCATACGTCAGGTGGACATGTCCGATTGTCATGAGCTGGATGACACCATTTTCCAGAGCTTGTGTGACGGGCACACAGGACTTCATGGCTACAATGCAGTTGCATGTGAAGGTGGCAGCCCAAACCTCAGGTGTGCTGTATTGTTTGCTGCTGCATGCCGTCAGCGTTGCATGGCCCAGCATGCATACCTCCCAGTTGCGCAGCCAAGCCTTTGGTAGAGTACAAACTCAATAGCAATGCATGGCCAATCATCTACGCTGCATGCACTCTGTGCGTCGTCAGCATGCACACACCCTAGGTGCAAAATGTGTGTCAGCCTATGTAGGCTCCTATGGACTGCCTTGACCATCACGCTGTCTTGCTTGTCACATCATCACTGAAACCTGCTGCATCTACACATAGCCAACAGGTGTGAGCTCAGGTCAGCATCACCATTATCAGTTCAGACATGATGATTGAAAGCTTGTGTTGGCTTCACCCAGCCTCAACACTCAGCCTCCACTCTCCGCCTCAACACTCAGCCTCAACACTCAGCCTTGACACTCAGCCTCAAAACTCAGCCTCAACGCTCAGCCTCAACACTTGCATGCAGGGAGCTGAGACTGGAGCGGTGTGAGGGGCTGAATGTGTGTGAGCTGTCCAGCTCATCGCTGCAGCAGCTCAGCTTGGCCGACTGCCCACAGCTTCACACGCTGTGCCTGCTGTGCCCGGCTTTGCAATGTCTCAACCTGGAAGAGTGCAAGCTGCTGCAACAGGTACCACTTTGGCTGCTGCAACACAGCTGATCAAAGCCTTGAAAGTTGGTGTCATTGCATTGGACGCTTGAACTGCCTCACAGACAGACATATGTGATGCATGCTGCAATGTACGATAGGAACCTCACAGTGAGAAATTACCCGCTCCCCCCCCCCTCCCCCCCCTGTATCATGGACACTGTGCTTGCAGCTTGTGTTTTCTCATGTGTTTACCGTGCCTGCTATCTGTGAGTGTGAGTGCAATATGGATTGGCCTCATGTCTGTGTAGGTTGAGCTGAGGCAAGTAGGGCTGAGCAGTCTGTGCCTGGGCACCTGCCCACATCTCACCAGCTTGGCTGTTGCTACCAGTCAGCTGCACACCATGGATCTCAAGTGGGTCTTGCTTGCTTCCTATGCATCACTCCACACAGCTGTCGGTCTGTGCTTCTGCAGTCTTCTTCTACCAGAAGTGCGTGTCAGTGTTGCACACTCATTTGGTGGACTTTTGTCTTGAAGCAGCTACAGTAAGGGTGTTGTGGTAGCTGCACGACTTCATGCAAGAGACCTCCAGTCTGACAACCTTGCATGTAAACTTGTGTCAACAGAAGCAGTGTAGCATCACTAGACCTGCGAGTATGTCCAGACAGATCATTCTTGATCAATATTGACTGCAATGTTGATGATATGTTACTTAATTTCCCATGGGGCTGCAGACATCACCAGAGGTCAGAGGCAGCATGCTCCAGCATGTCTGTTTCACACACCCCACATCATTGCTGCAAATCACTGACAGCAGCGGGATAAGGCAGCAAATGCAATGTTTTTTGCTCCTTAAGCTTTGAAAAGCAATAAAACAAAATGCAGAAGAGATAACGGTCGATACATGCATGGACAGGTGTGAATTGTTTGTTTGCAGGGGCTGCAATCTGCTGCAGGCGCTAAAGCTGACCTGCCCCAGCCTGTCTGCTTTAGATGCCACCTTCTGCACCCAGCTGGACAGCGTCACCCTCAGCAGGGCTCTTGCAGGAGCCCCGCATTTAGACTCCCTGGTCCTGAGTGTGTGCATGGGGCTGGATCCGGTCATTCCCACTGACCTCACCTCCATTGTCAACCTCAGCTTGCTGGATCTCTCATATACAGGCATCCAGGTATGTGCCATTGCACCTGCATGCACTGTTCTGCCTCTGTGGCAGCGCTATGTGCATCATGTCATGCCAAAGAAAGAGACAATATGTGTTGCAGACGCTGGAAGCAGCCTTGCCTTTGACATTGTCAGCCTTCATGTGCGTTTGTGATGTCTCTGCATACAGACAATGCAAGTGCCTGTCTGTGCCCTTTCAGGCATGTTTATACAATAGACCCTGCTATCAGGCCATGGTGTGTCTGTATCAGCTCTTGGGACAGTGACATGCAAGTGAGCGATACCTGAGGAGCTGTCTACTATTGTGCTGCTTCATGATTCAGCTACTCTGGTACACAGCAATACCTAGTACAGGTAGCACAAGGTGTCTGACATGCAGGACCTGAGAGCAATAGCACAGTGTTGCCCAAGGCTGACCAGCCTCAACATCAGCTCCTGCCGGAGCTTGGACCCTGCTGCTCTCTCCATACTTCTTCCCTCCGGCTGTACAACTGACTCGCCAACAGCTTTGACTGCAAGTTTTGGGCAAAGGTCACCAAGACTGCTGGCACCTGACAGTCAAGAAGCAGTCATGTTGCAAGAAGTTGGGTTGGTAGCTGGACAGCAAGGCTGTGCGCTGCCGCTGTTGACCAGCTTGGACGTGTCCTATTGCTCGCTGCCACCAGAAATGGTGTGCAGCTTGTTGCAACATGGCTGTAGGTTCCAGGTAGGCTGCATGCATGCAACAAGCAATTGTTCTGCAAGACAGACAGTGTGTTGCAGTTCCATCTGATGGGCTGTACGCAATACAGTTGCGCACAATGCACATTGCCAAGCTGTGAGTTGCGCACGAGTGCACATTGCCCAGCTGTGAGCTGGCAATTTTGTGAGTGTCAGAGTTCTGAGCTGAGTGCACTGCATATGACCGACTCCCTGAGCCTTCACATTGCATTCGAGGCTTATTCTTCAGCCACAGCTGTCGCTCACATAGCACCTACTGCACAGCACAACATGCTATTGAATTTCTGAGGCAGAGTCATCTCATGGCTATGTGTTTGTTATAGGACATCGCCATGAATGGTTGCTCGGGGATGACAGACATAGTTTGGCAGCACGTCAACGTTCTAGAAGCCTCACAGACAACCTCACAGACAGCTGGTGCAAGCCATGTTTTGGGGCATGCGCTGCAGTCATTAAGCTTGGTAGGCTGCAAAAGTCTGCGGTGCTGCTATCTTGGCGTGGTTCCGGAGCCATCTGTTGATCTGTTGAGTCTATCGCAGCATCTGCAGCAGCCAATCAGTTGGATGCCAGCCAGGTGCCATCTGTCAGGTATCAGTATGAACACAGTGTCACAACAGTATCAACACAGTATTGCCACAGTATGTTGGTCATCTTGCAACTTGAAAGGATATCATGAGTTATACTGTGTATGCTGCTTATGATTGTGTTACTTCCCATGCCACTGGCATCAAGTTGCAAGCCTAAGAACACAGGATGCTTTTAACCCCAGCATCTTGCAGAAGACCTGGCCATACTTTGTAATGGCCATGTCAAGCATGTCTCACCTCTTAAGTGCTGATAAACTCCCTGCTGTTGCAGCATGACACAGCTGTTACCCTGCATGGCTGCAGGGCAAGCCAACACAGATTGATGTTCATCCTCTGTTCAACATTGCAGAGAAGACAACCGCATTGCTATCCAGCACCTGCTGTGCTGAAGGCAAAGCCTACCAGTACCTACATGAAAAGCATGACATCCACATCTAAAGCTGCTGATAAGCTGCCAGTAACTGCATGAAGAACATGACATCCAAATCTAGATTTGCTCATAATGTCAAAGCCTGTCACTTCATGACATGCGCTGACAGCAGGACTGAACACTGCAGGGGTGCAGAACCTGAAGCTTGGTCTGTCTGGCGTACGTACTGTGGCTCTGTGCCTGTCACACCTGACAGCCCTGGACATGAACAACTGTGCTGACATTCAGCACCTGCAGCTGTGCTGTCCAACCCTGCTGACAGCATACTTTCAAGCTTGCAAGTAAGCAACTTCTGCCATGTGTGTTTGCCTCATCAGTCTGGAGTGGAATTCAGGCAATGCTGCTGTTAATGCTCTGTCGACATGGTACTCGTCTATTATACCAGCTTGCAGTCTGGGCAGGGGACAAACGCTGTCTACTGTGCTCTCTTACTGTGCAGTCCGTGCTCTCAAGGCAGAATGCCATCCAGGCATGGTTCTTGAGCTTGAGACCGTGTTATTCTTGCATGCAGATCTCTGACTGGATGTATGCTGCGCCAAGCGTTGAGCCCCAGCCAAGATTTGCACACTCTTGATGTACAGCATATCACACTACCTGCAGAGACTGTGCTGCAGCTCAAGCAGAAGTTGCCTTTGTTGAAGTCTGTTTTACAGGCACAGCGAGCATAAAGAAGACAAGTTGCACCAACTGGCTATGGTTTTGGTTTTTTGTCTTTGTGGATCATGTATTTGACTTGCAGTTGCACTTGTCCGCATCTTTTGACCAGATATGGATTCTGATTGAGTAGTCGTGCAGTTATACAGTGCTGGTACGCAGACGACTCTGAGTCACAAAACAAGTCTGGCGGGTCCTTCACGGCTTCTTCGTTGACACGCTAGCTTGAGTTTCTGCAGGAAATTGTTCCTTAAACGACTTGCCACTGACTCTGCTGTACAACATCTGTGGCAGTATGGACATCGAGAGCCAGCGGAACCTCTTTATGGTCAGTTCATATCTGTACAGCAAGTGGTCTATGGACGTCTCACAGCAAGACCACAACTGGCATACCCTCAGCAGCTGTATACAACTGCTTGAACATACAGCAGCAGCAGGAAGCTGCGACACAGACAGGACATCCATCAAAGCTTATCTCGCAGACCAGAGTACTGCACAAATTTCACGCTTGCAGCAGCAGAACCTGTTCATTGTGGTGGTATCTCAGAAGGGTGTGAAAAACTCAAGGCGGCACCCTCGAACTGTTTGGGCGGGTTTGACACTGCAACTCCTGTGGCGGAGGTTGGCTGCTAGTCCTGGCTTGCTCAGCGCCAGCATGACTTTCGCATCAAAGCCTGCACTTGACTGGCACAAGCTGAAAGCCTTGGCTCAGAAGCTGTTCAGCCTCCTATGCGAAAGTGAAGGCTTTCTGCTTTTCTACCTGCCATCAGCATCAACAGACAATCATGCTCTGTCAAGCCTGCTCATCACACACTTTTACAACAGCTGGACACTTGATCACCAAAAGTGCGTTGTCTTCACCCCAGAGCTGAACTTTGACATGATGCCACAAGATGTCATCTCTATAGAGGCAAGAGTTTTCAGTGCAGGGACTGAACAGGCAGTATTGCTTAGAAGCACTTACTCTGCGTGCCAGTGTGCTCGATTCACTCCAGACAATCAGCACAAAGTGAACTTTGCATACAGCAGTAATGTAGACATTGATGCTTGGGCGGCACAGCAAGCAGCAAGACTAGATGTCGACTTTGACGTTTATGATGAATTTTTATGATGAATTTCTATGCCTACCGCCCCCCTATTTTTAAAACTACAATGTTCTTGCAATTGCAGCTGTTTTCAGTCAGCCACCCCAGTGGATACGGCTGGCTTTGTGACACTCCCACTGACTGAGTGCCATGATACATTGCTTGCCTATGATGCGTGTTGCAGCAACAGTGATGTTATTAAGGTGTTGGCAGTCACGAAGATACCTCCTAAGTGAGCTGAATCATCACAGTCATGTGAATAATTGTACTAGTAATCCCGGAATCCCATATACAAACTTGTACGTGTTACATGTGGGTTGTGCTGCCATGTAACCTCCATTTTTTAATGAGCTATCTACACTTGCACAGCAATGCTGGCATTGTAATGCAAACTCAGGCTGTGCTTTCTCTCAGCAGCAAAACCGAAAACAGTGGTTTCCAATGCATGTCAATGTCCCTGATTACTTGCAGCAGCTGGCTCAGGTACCTCACCAAGCTCTCAAGATACATCTTCGTGTGATGCATGCTTGCATACTCTTCTTTCCCATTCTCTCCTTTGTTGTCAACATTTCAGTGCCCAGTGCGTTCCATTGTGTTCAACCTCACTTGCCATTTCATTACTATACAGCACTCCCTTGACCTGCAACACCACCAGTGCTCATTTCACGAATATGGAGTTGCAGTCCACAGCACCCAAGGTGACGCTTTCCTGCATTTGTGTACTATGACTATTTGTTGCTTAAACAGTCATCAAGACACTGTGTGGTATCCATAGATGCGATGCCTGTTTGCTCCGTTGTCCCGACATTGTTGAGAGTACGCACAGATGTCATGGCAGTTAAGGTGATGCAACCAAAAGCAAGATCAGGAGACAAGACTCCATTCAGTATGACAGGTGTCAATGTGAACGAGAAATAATGGGGCAGTCACCATTGTGATCATGGCTTTTCTCATGGCAGTCTCCTCAGGCCACAGCATCTTGCTCAGGTCCAGAGCTGATCGGCTTTTGGGCTTGTGAATTGCCAGTGCCCTCAAAATAGCAGGCCGCAGCTGAGCTCGAGTCAGGCTCCCATCAAAAGGAGGGCAGGAAACTGTGCTCGCTGAGCATGGTGTGTGGGGTGTAGGGGCTCTATGATGAGGCCTGGGGTGAAGCAATGTGACAGGTGGATGTGATGCATCAGCTGCAGCACCAAGGGATGCAGACGTCAATGCATGTGAGGTCATGCCAGCCCTGAAAGAAGGGCTTCTCAATGACTGTCACACGTTGCCACTGTGTCACAGATTGTGTCAGTCACGAGTCACCGTTGTATGTCTCTAGAGGACCTTTTTGACAAGGCAAATTGCTGGATGCAGCAGACTGCTGTTGGTGGTAGGTCAAATGAGAAAGTGACGTCAAACTGCGGTGCAATTACTTGGCATAACAGTTGTGCAATGCAAGCCTGGCGATGTCACAACATTGATGAAACGCACAGCAACAAGCTTTCATTGTCAGGCCAAAAAGTAAGCTCATTGGCTGACAAGTCATCGTGTTACATAGCAAGCTAGCATTATGCATGACGCATCTGCCCCTCACATCAAGGCTCATGCTATCAAGAATCGCACTGCTGCTATGCTGTGTAAATTGCCTTTCCTTGTAGTGTATGTACTCAAGGTGCTCTTCTGCCACCTTTATTGCTTGCACTCTGATCATATGCAGAAGTAAGTGATGAATTGCCCACTGGATGATGTATGTCGCTGCTGCATGACTGTAAATTGTCTGCAGCACCTGGCGATGTCCTGCATGCCACAAGCAAGATGTGTGCTGTGATACAAAACTCAGGCTGGAACTGTGCATACAAGAAAAGAAAAGAAAACACTACGCCTGTCGGCGGTGATCAAAGAAAAGCCCAAGGATGAGATACATTGGGCTTCTCTGTAACTGTGCATACACCAACACCAGTGAACGCTGCTGTGACAACCCAAGCTGATCATGCGCCATTGAGTGATTGAACCCAGATCCAGATTTTGTGTCATGATACATTTGCAGACAAGCCTGGCGTGCCAAACATACACGCTACAAATGACTGTGGTGAAGTTGCGCTGCAGCAAAGATCCCCATGTGCCTTATGCTGACGAAAGCCTCTTGATGCAGCATCCCAGAGCTCAAGTGCACTATGTAGGGCTTGCCTTGTAGCAAGCTCCACTTGCACATGTACCAGATCCTCTGTATGCTCTCCCATCTGCATGCAACACAGAAAAACAATACAGTAGAAGTGCACAGCTGCAATAAGCTCGGATGGGAGTGTTGCAGTGTCAAGTCAGTGAGGGTAAGGTGTTGCCGGTGCATGAGAACAAATGCTTTGATCTCTTTCTGGCGACTCAGCACTGCTTGTTCAGGAAGACAACATTGCAACTGCTGAAGGGGTCATAAGCATGGTGCCCTGTACATCACAAGTTGTTTTACGTCCACAGTTGGCATGCATACCTGACCGTGAAGTCTATCTAGCTTGTCATCATGTGCTTGCAGCGTCACGTGCATGCCTGAGACATTCAGCTCCAAGCTTTGAAGCCTTTGGGTCAGATCTTCAGTGCTGACGGTGGAGTAGTGTACCTGCATGCCCAAAGACTGCATGATGATATTCTTAAAGCATCTCAGCAAATCAGTGTGACAGGCCAAGCTTACTGTTGGCTGGCTTGAGGAGTCTGGATCAGAGCAGTCGCTTCTGACGCGCTTGGCTGTTGGTGCTGAGCGTGATGGTGCTGACTGGACTGTGACTGATGCACCTTCATGACTGAGTGATGCAGAGGCTTCACCATCATCTGGCATGATATCAAACATCATGATTGCAAGATCCGCTAACTCATCCACATGTTGCGCTGCATCCACTGATGCAAAGTTCCCACTGAGGCCTGGGTCTACATCGGATGTGTGCATGCATGCCTCTGGAACAGCAGAGCCTGCGCACTCCAGTGATCCTGAGTGACAATCCCAGCCTGTGGCAGCAGTCAGAGGAGGGTCTGCTGCTTCCGCTGCAGGCGCTGTGGCCAATGTAGCTGCTGCAAAAACAGCTGATCTGCACCATTGTTGCAGTCCATCTAGATCACTGCACTGTGTGATTCTGAACTGGTTATGATGTTTGACTGGGTCGCTGACTCGCCAAAAGATGTCCAGCAGCACACCTAGCACACAGTGTACCAACAGAGGGTGTGCACATCTGCAGCAAGTTTCAGGAATGAAGCGATGGCTGCTGTGCGACGGGTTACGATTGTCGCGATGTGCATGCAAGCCGTTCAACACCTGCACAACGACTTTCCAAGAGTCGGGACCTTTCTTCTCAATGGCTGGAGAAACCTTGTCAATGCACGTCCTGCCACCAGCTGCTTTGCCAGTCCGCTGAGGATGCAACCGACACTCAACACATGAGCCATCAGCCAAAGCCAAGGAAAAAGCGTGCGGTGTAGATTTTCCCAGAGGCAGCTGCGTTGCTGACACAACTGAGAAATCTGAAGCTCCGCTGTGGCCATGGAGTACGGCGCACAACCAGCGGAAGGCAGCGACTGCTACAACATGATGGCCCCCAGACAGATATCCTGCGAAAGCTTCGTCTGACACTGCAAAACCTGCAGCAAGGTTCTGATCCAGATCACTGCAATCTGTTTGTTGTGTCATTTTCTGTCACAACATTTTTTTGTACTGCTGTTTGTGATCTTATGTTCTGCCAGCCATGCAGTGTGGTCGTTTCAGGGCTGCTGAGAGAAGATACTTTTTATTTACTAGATGATCATGTTTGGTCCACTTTGCCCACAGTGAGCAATTACGCTTCAATTGAGGAATGCTAAGCTTGCAGGATTATTAAGCAAGAAACTCGTCTGTCTTTCATGAAAGCCCACGTGGTGCACCAAGCATAGATGAACATCCTTGCTGTTCCGGCTCTTCAATGCACCTGATCATCAACAATGCTCAAGTGTAACTAAACTACAATGTGATTGCTTTCTATTGAGAGGAGAGGAACCATCTGCAACGCCAAAATTCGATGCAAGTCAAAAGCGGGCAAGAGTCGTTTGGGTGAGATACTGAATGCATGATCTGCAGCTGCCAAAGAGGCATCATGTTGACTGCATCCACACCGGCAGCCAAAGCGCTTCAATTTCATCTGCTAGCATCGACAACATGCCACTGTCGAAAATAACTGTCCAAAACTACTGTCCCCCAGCACAGCCACAAGGTGCGCACGTATGTTGCTTGCTCACATCCTGGACAAACAGCACTGACCAGGAAAAGTTTGTTTCACTTGGACACTGGTTTGGCAATGCCTTTTTGAATAAGGGTTGTAGCCATGTCTATGATACTTTCCTGCCAGGGATGAATTGAGAGACCCAACTCCTTTTGTACCTACGACACCCCAGAGCACTGCTCAGTCAGATCAACAAGACTGACTGGAACTGAGGGGCAAACAGCGCCTGCTCTGCAAGCATAGATGCTTTGTGCTTTCACTTGCATAAGCACCACTACGAAACATCGCACCATGACAAGAACAGTGCACATGACCAAATATCAGCTTGCATAATGCGTCAGCTAGCATGCACAGTGTAATGGCTAGCTCTGTGCCATCACCTTGCTGTTGTCAATGACATGCTTGGCTTCTGACTCCTTGCCCTCAGCAAACTTGAAGTTGGGAAAGTGCTTGGACAGAGTGTCTGTCAGAGTCTTGACGGGCACAGTAGAGTCCTGACTCACCAGATACCTGCAGCACTTGTCATATGTCACTTATCACCCACAGCTGATAAGTGTCCTTCAGTGCATCCACAACAAAATTCTCACCTGTGAGGACACTGCAGCTGCAGGTCATTACAGCCATGAATGTACACAAAGAAAATGCAGGCACAGCTGTTATGCACAATCAGATGATAGGGGTGCATGCCTTGTCTCCGGCCATGCAGATAGCTTGCTACCAGATCCAGAAGCATCATATCAGCATTTGCTGCTATATCAAATATCCTATCAAAATCAACAAGATGCTACACGATGCATAATGGCAGTTGGTGGACATGGCACCTGCCCTTGGCTGAAGGCACTTCAGCTGCCAGGATATGAGCACGAGCAATATCCCGTACATCACAGACCCATGGCATCACTGAGTCGTTGGTTCCTTCTATCAATCCCTGTAACATTGCATGCATGTGTTAGCACCCTGGTTGGCCTGAATGCAGATTTTTCAGTGCAACATCTGCCGAAAGTGCCATGTTCGCCTGTGTAGCAATCTGCAGTGCACTGATGTGCCTGATCACAGATGGCATTGTACACAAAGTCGTGAATGATTTGAAGAAAAGCAGCACAAGTCTAGGAAAACCTCTTGTGATGGTTGCCTTCACAACATTAACGCGCCCAAGGAATCCCAAAGCTTGCAAAACCAGGACACAACCAGCGGCCACAACCACAGCAAACAGAACGCAGCCATGAATCCAACGCAAAATTGACTATGGGGGAGTAGTAAAGCCAGCATCAGTCAATATCACGGAGAAGCACAGTTGGTGAGAACAGTCACGCACCTTGACCTCTAGAATGCTGGTGGCGTCAGCCCGGTTACTGATGACAGGGCCCAGCACAAATGTGGGGCAGATGGTGACCAGCTCAAACTTGTGCTTCTTGCTAATCTCCCATGCTTCTCTCTCTGCCGCCACCTGCAATAGAGACAGAGTCAATCAGGCTGAGCAGTAGCATGAAGCTGCGTGGAATCAGAATTGCTGGAATTTGAGCTGTATGTCATGCTGACATTGTGCAGCTGCACTCTTCTCACTGTGCATAGCAGGCAAGTATGCAGGCATGAGCAAAGCAGCAATACTGGTCACAAATTCTTCTCCATGCAGAACTGCTATGTGCTGTATTACTCAGAGCTTCCAAGTAGAGAGTCTAACACATGACTGTTGAGCTCAAGCATGCACAGGTGTTATGTTGTATAACAAATCGGGCACAGTCACTGCTGGATTGGGGGTGCATGAGGGAAGCCTTGATACACCAAACAAGGCAGCCTAAAGCTTGACTGCTACCAAGCGTACAAGAAGCATTACCTTACTGTACCGGTAGGCATCTGCACCCTGGGCGTTTTCATCCGCTTCTGTGTTCCAATCTTCTTCGGTGTACACTTTGCCCTTTGGACCCGCCTTGGGCTTCACAATGGCTGCATTACAGCAGCACAGCTTGGGAATTGAGAAGGTTGAAATCGTAAATGCATGCAGCTGGTGTGCAATGCGCTACTTACCAAGGCTGATATTTTCCGTCAGCATTAACATTGCTGGACGTTGTGTACCAGCCTGTTGATTGGGAGAAGTAGTGTCTGATTGTATGCAACCTGAATAAATTGCAGAGTCTGGTTGGTGCCAGAAAAACTTACATGCAAAGGAAGAAGTCAGGACAACACGCTTGATGCTGTCTGTGTTTTTGGCCACACTGCCCAGCACATTTTTGGTGCCACCAAGGGCTGGCTCAATGAGCTGTTTCTTGGGATCTGTGACATTTCTGATGAAAGGAGAAGCTGTGTGGAAGACATAATCAACTCCCTGAAATGCAAGTTAATGTTTCAACTTTCAGTTTGTAAGTGAGCCTGTATCACATTGTACAAGGCCTCAGAATCTGCAAGTACGTACCTTGACGATGGAGTCAAAGCTGCCCTCCTTGGTCAGATCTGCTGCGTGCAAAGTTAGCTTGCCAGGAAGAGCCTGTATGTCAACATAAAACCAGTCACAAGGCGCTGCCTCCATGGTGTTGCGCTTGGACTACACGTGCATGCATGCGTTGACCGACCTCAGCAAGCTTGGTCAGATGCGCGACCTTCTCCTTGTTGGATGTATCTCTTACAGTACCTTTGACGTTGTAGCCCTTCTCCAGAAGCTGCTTTACAAGCTCCGTCCCGATGAAGCCGCTGGCACCAGAAACAACTGCTGTGTATGCACCGCTATGGTCCACGGGCGCCATTATTGGCAATGACGTAGTATGAAGGGTCTGCTTTGTCGAGATTGAGCAAACAACGAGATCGGGACCGGTGACAATCCGTTTGCGGAGATTCGCTTGCTTACCACCTTATGCATGGCATAATGATATAATGTGATAATCTTGTGCCTGCACGTGCGAGCGTTATAACTTTTGGGAATTTCTGTGGTACACTTCCGATCACCAGTTCCTGCACCCTTCGGTAAACTATCGGAACCAGTGTGTAAGTACGGAAAACACTCACTGTAAAATGAGTCAGCAGGCATGTAGGGCTTTCCTCTCAAAATACAGGATGTCAGACCATTGCTACAAGGATGTACTGCATGTTGCTGGGCCTATATGCATATGCTATATGTGGCAAAGATACTGTACAAACTTGATGCTGCTGTGTGTGGCACACTGGGTTCGTTGGCTTGACTGTAATACCAACTTGGCACTGATGGGCTAGCTTGACATTTATTTGGATACAGGTTTAGCAATTCCCCGCTGAATGAGGGTGGTAGCCATGTCAATGATGCTTTCTTGCCAGGGGTGTATTTGCAAACCCAGCTCCTTTTGCACCTGTAGCAGCCCAGACCTCTGGTTAATATCACAGCAAGTGGGTGAGTAGTTCCAGCTCCACCTTGTCAATTTGATAAGTGGACCTGGCTTACAGACACAAGTAGAACTAGTAGTTCTATGTAAGTAGAACTAATCAGTTCTATGTGAGTGTCCAAGAGTCACAGAGGACAGTGAGCAGATATCTCGATTGATCATTACAAATTTTGGGCATGTCATCATACAATGCACAGTTGTTGTGACTGTACCTTGCTGTTATCAATGACCTTCTTGACCTCTGCCTCTTTGCCATTGGCGAACTTGAAGTTGGGAAAGTGCTTGGACAGGCAGTCTGTGAGAGCCTTGACAGGCACAACTGAGTCCTGACTGACCAGATATCTGCAGCAAGACGGATACATAGAACTAAAGACAATTTTATCTATTGCTTTCAAGAGGTTTGCTGTTGGCATTATTATTATGCAGTATTGCTGGAAGGCCAAGCAAATGCAAAGCATCAAGAGGGTACATCAAAATTGCAATCAACTAGGGTGGGGTAAACAGCCCACACAAAATATACTGAACACATATGTTGTGGTGCAGGTGAGTTGCTGCAGATCAAAGCATGAGCCTTGATTCCTGCGCCCGAGCACATTGAAGGGAACATTGCCCTCAATTGCGAATGTACAAATGTAAATCTCACCTGCCCTTGGCTGAAGGCACCTCTACAGCCAGGATATGAGCACGAGCAATGTCCCGTACATCACACACCCATGGCGTCACTGTGTCATTGGTTTCTTCTATCAACCCCTGCATAATCAGAACAAGTCTGTCCATGATGTTGTACACCTGCTGACTATGCCAACAGTACTTTTCAAATGGGTGCTCTGCAGTTTTTTGACTGCAGAGCTTTTGTGTGCAGAACCTAATACTGATGTTGGGACAGATTCATGTCGAAGAGCTGCATGCATGGCATAGGGAAGCAGCACCATCCTGGCCAAGTCATGTACCTTGACATCAAGAATGCTGGTTGCATCAGCCCGGTTGCTGATCACAGGGCCCAGCACAAAGGTGGGGCAGATGGTGATCAGCTCAAAGTTGTGCTTCTTGCTGGCGTCCCATGCTTCTCTCTCTGCAGCTACCTGCACCAGAGACAATTCACAATGCCACCTGCCGATTGGGAAAACTTAAGGAGAAACCAAACGTTGACATGTTGCGCTATCCTTGCACATATGTCAGGCAGTTTCAGCTGCATAATAATGTCTAAGATCAGATGGGTGTATAGCAAATTGCAAGCGTACAGTACCTTGCTGTATCTGTAGGCGTCTGCGCCTTGTGCATTTTCATCCACTTCAGTGTTCCAGTCTTCTTCGCTGTATACTTTTCCACTTGGGCCCGCTTTGGGTTTCACAATGGCTGCATGCCCGCTGAACATTTTGATTTGGCTGTAGTGATACATTGCAACATCGCATGATGTGGACAAACGCTTGGCAGATTCACACTAGAATGCTTGACACGAGAATGGTATGAGTAGGTACAACATATGCATTCATGTGCATCTTAGATCACAAAGTCAGCAAAGTTTTTGCTTGATCCTGTGTGCCTTACATGCAAAGGAAGAGGTCAGGACGACACGCTTGATGCTGTCTGTGTTCTTGGCCACGCTGGAAAGCACGTTCTTGGTGCCACCTACAGCTGGCTCAATGAGCTGCTTCTTTGGGTCTGGTACATCCCTGATGAAAGGAGAAGCTGTGTGAAAGACGTAATCGACTCCCTAGAGGACAACATGTGTTCAGAACTGCGAATCAGGACTCAAATGCAAAGCATGACAACAAAGCACATGAGGCAGCCAGTACCTTCAGGATTGAGTCAAAGCTGCCCTCTTTGGTCAGATCTGCCGCATGCAAAGTGAGCTTGCCTGGCAGAGCCTGCAAGTCACTGGTGAGAATCTTGAGTCTCAAACTGTACTGATGCATACAGGCCTTATGCAGCATGGCACAGTTGGCCATGTATCATGCAGACTGTATGGAGTGCACACGCATGCGTATGACAACCGACCTCAGCGAGTTTTGTCAAATGAGCAGTTTTTTCCGTGTTAGACGTGTCTCTGACGGTGCCTCTGACGTTGTAACCCTTCTCCAGCAGCTGTTTTACCAGTTCAGTGCCAATAAAGCCGCTTGCACCAGACACAGCGGCGGTGTATGCACCGCTACGATCAACGGGGCCCATACCGTTTGTGTAAACGATAAGTTCACGATTTTGAAAAGATATTGAATATGCAATAAGTGAAGGGCTTGCGTGCGGTCAAGTGCTGGCTGGTTAAGCTCGACGCATTCACAGCACCGGGGTGGACATGATTGCATGTGCACGCACGGGTCATGACTGAACCCCAGTTAGTAAGTTTTACCAAAGCTGCACATCTGGCTGCGGATGCAGCGATTAGAGCGATTTGACCACGCGAGCCAGCTACCATTACTGCTCCTGACAGCCAGCCAACTTTTCTGCGAGAGATTGTGGGACGCAAAGCCCAAGACACTCTTACACATCATGGGTCATATGATGCATGCATTCAGCTCTATCCACGTTAGCATATGACTCTGACCACAGACTCCCAAATCTGCGTGCGCTAGCGCAGCAATTTGCCTGGGTCACAGTCACAACGGTATTGTCAGTCAAATGTGTGTTGGCGTTTTCAAGTGCGTTGATGCCATGCCTGTCTGATCCAATAGTGACCCGATTCAGGTGCTGGCTGCAAGCTCATGCACAGCGCATTTGTTGCTGACAGTGAAAGATGTTGAAGTAGCTACTATGGCTATATCATACTTGCTTGTGGGCAAGCATGCAATCTCCCAGCATATAAACAGATATGGTCTGATGATGAGCTTGTCTGTGATTTGATAGAGCATCATGAATCATGTTTCTACTAGCGTGAGACACATTCACCCAGCTGCCCCCAACTTCTGCTTCAAAGCTTCCAGTGCTCTTGTACTGACAGCAGACCTTGGCTGTCTCAGAGCTGATGCATCAAAAACATCATGATCCTCACTTTGCAGCATGTCATACCGATGCTGATGCACTGGTTGCTGGTCACCGACGCTGCTAGCATCAACACCTGTGCTGTCCTCTAGCACTACAGGCAGAACAGATGCAGGTGAAGCAAAGAGGCTGCTGTCTGTCTGCAAGGTACTGAATGAGGACTCTGCTGTCATGTCCATGGAACTGACTGTTGTGCTGGAAGTGGCAGCAGTCCCTGTTGCTGTGCTACACAGCAGTGAATCCTGAATACCCGCCTGCTGCACAATGTTGCGCCGCTGTATGGCATACTGCTTGGCCCTGGACGCGTACCTGCCACAGTATGCACAAGCTGTTCAACCACAAAGCCGCATGAAAATGCATGAATCCCAAGGCACAAAGTGCGTGCACACAACAAGTTTCCATCCCACTTCCTTCTACATAAGAAAGAAAGCATCATAGGGATCATTTGAGCAAATGGGCCACTGCCAGGCATACAACTCCACAAAGACCACTCCCAACAAATAACATTTTGCAGTGATGGAGACACCCACAGCACAAATGGGACACTTGATCAACCCAAAATGGCAGGCAAGACCAGGAGCATAATGTGATGTCCAACACAGAATACAACACCGTGTCACCTGTATGCATAGGTATATGTGCTCGCAGTGCTGCTGCTCTGACGCTGCCATGTCACTTTGTCACAGTTGACAGTGACTGCACTTGACGTGACAGCAGCAGTATCATCAGTTGAGCAGTTGTCGCTGTCATCCTCTGTACAGCTGCTACTCAAGCTGTCGTCACTGCTGCTGCTGTTGTCATCCTGGTGACCAAGCTTGTGAGGATGAGCATGTTGATCAGAAGGCTCAGCGTTCTGAACCAGCCTGCAAGAACAAAGCCAAGCATGCAGTGGACAAATTTATTGCGGTACAAAAGCGAGTCGACATATGCCTACAAGCACTCTTGTTCTGCACAGCTTATAGACTGCAAATAGGCAGATTGGAAATGGCCGGGACCCAAACATTACTAAAGCAGGGGGACATGTGTCATTTTGTGCACCATACATTGCAGCACTGTCGTCTGAAGTATGTCAGGCACACAAACAATACACCAAGAGAAGCAGCACTTAAACAGGACCAGATCAAAGCATCACCTTGCATCTGCATTTGCGCCAGACTGGCGGCGCCGGGTACCTCTAGCACTCCTCTGAGCTTGAAAGTGGCGAGCCATGCCACTCAGGGAAGTGGGCAATGCCTCATCCTCATCTTCTCCTGAAAGGCTGCTGGAGGCCTCACTTGGGCTCTTTCCAGCAGGAGCCCCTTGCTGAAAAGCGTGGCCCTGGCCTTCGCGCCACAGGTAGCGCTGGAACTGCCCTTCTTGGTAGTCGCTCAGAAGCTGCTGTTCAGACGCCGCTGTCCCATCATTATCAGTGCCTGGCAGCAGCAAGCCCACTTGCAGTTTGGCAAAGCAGCAGGTGAATGATGCATGTCTGCAGGACAAGGCACATGCAGACAGGCAAAATGAATAGGTAAGCCTCCAAGACATTGCAGCGCTGCTGACCTGCTGATAACTCAACAGCCAAAATGTGATGCTCCTGCTCTTGCCGCACTGCATGCTTTTCAGCAGTTGCTGGCTGACTTGCTGCATCATCTGACTGCTCCACAGCACTCAGACGCTGGCTGTCAGACTCACTGAGTATCTCCTCAAGGCCTTGCTGATCAGAGGGATGGGCCACAAGTTTAGTAGCTAATGGTAAGTGGGCCTCGGCAGGCTCAGAGACATGCCTGGTGAGCTGCCCAATAGCATCTGCATGCTGCTCAGTGTCCTCACAACATGGGTAAGCATCAGCTGGTTGCTGCCCAGTGTCACTGCCATGGTTCCTGTTACTAGTGGGAGGCAGCCCACTGCCAATAGGACGCTGCCTATCGCCCATGGGGCCCTGCCCACTGTCATTGACAGGCTGCCTGTTGCCATCGTGATGTTGCCCATCATCTCCGGTGTGCTGCCTTTCTGTCCTGAAGGACTGCTCAGTGACATTAGCTGTCTCTGCCTTTGCATCTATTGACTGCAGCCCAGGCTCCAATGGCAGCTCATCTGCGTTGTCATCCCCTGGTGCATGACTTCTGGCAGGGTCCTCCTTGGATTTAGCCGGCTGCTGAGGGTTTGCCTGAAGCTGCTGAACATATGCTGCCGTGTCCACATCCACCTGCTCCAGCAGTTGCAGTGTGGCCTGCAGCCTGCTCAGACCACTGTCAGCTTGTTCAGCTGATGCCTCTCCAGAGTGCTGACCAACTACGGTTGCATCCCCTGCTGTTGCTTGCGGCCCAAGTGCGCCTGGAGCAATGGATGAAGGCTGTGCTGCTAGTCCAGCCTGTTTGGAAGCAGGCACTTGTCCAACAAACAGCTGCCTGCTTGGAATTGCCACAGCTTCTTGGTAGCTGTTGTCTTCCTTCCCAGACTCAGGAGGTGAGCTGGTCTGTGCCTGTCCTAGAATGGGGTCACCGTTGGGACGGAGCATGCCTTCTGAGGCCGTGGGGGACAAGGTATTAACATATGGTCCTGAGGTCTGCATGGCAGTGAAAGAGGGGTGAGTTTGCCATGCACAAGGTTCTCTTGTGAACTACTGTGCATTTGCATGTACATGTATCGTTGTTTAAGTCAAATTGCATATTGGATATGTACTTTTACTTATGTAGTGCGTGCTCACAGCTGTCAGCTCAGCCACACGGCACAACTGCTTGCATTCAGCTTGCATGGAGTGGCATCTCTTCTAGGACCAGCTGCAAGATAAGCCAGGTGGAGACACACCTGCCCAAGCGGCTCATCTTCGTCCACAGACAGTTCCTTCAGCAGGCGATCCATCCATGGGTGAGTCACAGGCGGTAGGGGTGTTGCTGGTGACTGGCCAGTCCCATGGGCCCCGCAAAGCAGCCCTTGACCAGCAGGGCTGGGCCTCCAGGCACTGCCTGGAACTGCTGGTGAATGCCCTGGAAGTCTGGTCTGATGTAGGTCATCATGCAAGCCTTCATCACCTAAATGAATCATTGCTGCAATTAACAGACAGTTTGGCTCATGAGCATGATGAATATGTCTTGTCGGGAAAGGTGGTTATTGTAAAGCTAAATTTACAGATGCCACTGCAGAGCAGGATGGTTGCCATGCATGTACAATCTTACATGCATGTTGATGGCCTCACGATTTCCCCCTGAGGTCACAAGTTTGCAAGGCACAGTAAACACCATACAGCATGACGCTCATGGGATCACAGCCCAAACTGTTTGCCACATGCAGCAATCTCTGGCAGCATTGCTTACCACCCTCCAAGCCACTCCCAACATTAGGCCTCGTTTTGGCGTCAGGCTCACTCCCCTGTTGTTGCACTGCTGCTAGTATCACTTCTGTGTCAGCCTGAGGCTCCGGAGAGTCCCCACCTTGCATCCCACCCTGCTGTGAGTGCTCATGCATGCGCTGATTGGGGGTCTCTGCAGGCAACTGCGCCTCTAGTGCAGCTGGTGACTCTTGCTGCACTGAGACAAAGGTCAAGTGAGGGGCATGCTGAGGTACAGCAGCAGCAGCAGCAGCTGGCAGTAGCATGGGCAGAGCGCCATGGCCATAAGCTGATGCAGGGATGAGGTAGTAAGCCTGAGGGGTGAAGGCAGGCATCCCAGCAGAGCCTGGCAGCAGGCTAGCAGCAGCAAAGACTGCTGCAGAAGTTGCTGGCAGAGCTTGTGCTTGCTGCTGGGGCTGTGCTGTGGATTCTGAGCATGGAATCAGTGGTGGAGGCAATGAAGTGTGTTGGGCTGAGACTGCCACAGGTGCATTGAGCGTCGCCTGAGTGAGTGCTTGAGTGGATGCGTGATTCACATCCAAGCAACAGGTCTGCTCAGCGGCAGATTTTGCAGACACAATTGGATTGCTGACTGATTCACCAGCTTGTGCAGCAGCAGCAGCAGCAGCAGCAGCAGCAAGACGCGCAGCTCCATGAGCTTCAGCCTCACTGACACCAGTAGGAAGAGGAGGAGCAGAAGCTGCCTGGATTGGTGTCTGCTGGGCTTCAGGGGAAGGGGGATCAGGGACAACACCAGGAGGAGACACAGAGATGCTCTGCTGCCGCACGTTAGACCCCATTGTCTGTGCAATTGCTTGGGTTCCACCGCAACTGTCTGGTTCAGCCTCAAGCTGCATCTGTGCTTGCAGCACAGCATGGTGCGACATCAGCAAAGACTCTTGTTGCTCCTCTTGCAGCGTTTGCAACATAGCCTGCTGATGATTGATTAGCCTCTGCTGTTCAGTAAACAGCTGCTGCTGCTGGTGTGCCTGGTCCCATTGCTGCTGTTGCAGCAAGGCATCATGCACAGCAGACTGCTGCTGTAGCAGCTGCTGCTGCTGCTCGTACACTGCCTGCTGCTGCTCAAGCAGCTTCTGCTGCTCCTGCTGTTGCTGCTGCTCCTGACTAAGCCCTGCCAGCGCAGCTTCTGCCAGGCTTTGCAGCATGGCTTCATGTGCGTTTGATGACTGCCGGTTGTCCTGCTGCTGCTGCTGTTGATCTTCATCCTGCTTCTGAATCTGTTGTAGGGATGACTGAGCCAGCAGCTGCAGAGCCAGCTGCTGTTGTATGGCATCCTGCTGATGTGCCACTTGCTCCTGCTGCTGCTGCTGCTGGTGTTGTTGCAGCTGCTCTAGGGAGCTTTCAGACAGGGTCTGCAGCACCAGCTGAAGGAGAGCATCATCAAGGGGTGACAGACCAGATCCATCTGCTTGAAGGGCACCCACAGCTGCTTGCGGCGAGCCCACAGCTGGCAATGAAGCGGCCACAGCTGGCAATGTGGCGGCCACAGCTGATGATGAGGCGGCCACAGCTGCTTGCAAGCCCACAGCACTCTGCATAGCGTCTACAGCCCTTTGTAGCACAGACACGACTGGTGCACCCAGGCTCGCTGTGACTGGATTCAAGCCTGTCTGTGCTGTGGCATGCAGCCTGTCCCCAGCCTGAGTCAGGGACTGCTTGGTGACAGCCTGGGGGCTATCAGTCATGTCCAAAGCTGCTGGTTGCATGGCAGACTGTGGTGGCTGACTGCTGTGGCATCTGCTGTTGCTGCTGCTGCTGGAATGCTTGTCTGTCAGAGAGGTGACAGAAGCCCTTATGCTTGATTGCCATTGCTGCTTTGCATCACCTGCAGCAATGTTGGAGTTTGTTCATGGCTGTGGGTCTTTTGCAAAGAGATAGGCAGTGATCAGCTGCATGCAAGGCGTGGCTGTCACAGTCCTATGAGCCTCAGATGCAAATGGTGTATCACTGACTAAGAGATGATTGTGAAAACTGTTGTGCTCACGTTGTGAAATCTGCTTGTGGAGGCACAAAACAAACAAAGTGTGCGCCTACAAACAAACACTGCCGACTAAGACCAGCATCCTTTGGCTGAGCCAGTGCAGCAACGACTTATTGCAACTTTGGTTTGCTGTACGAACCCACAGAAATGACATTGCAGAGATGCAAATGAGAAGCTAGTGTTAACTGCCAGTAGCTAGGCATGCATGCATGCATGATGTGGCCTAAACAGACAATTGGTTGTGCGAACGAGCACAAGGCCTTATGCAGGTGACAAGGTGCTTACCTGCTTGCACATCAGTGGTGGCAAGCAGAACAGCAAGCTCCTCTGAGACTGCCTGCTGTGCAAGCTGCTCAATAGCCTGTCTCCCTATAGAAACACCTACAGCACAGACAATGAATCCTGAGCTGACAGTTGCTGTCTGTATGCTGCAGTGCTTGCTTGACAAGAATCTGCGTTGTTTGCATGATCACAGGCCAACATATGGTGCTCAGGCTGAAATCATCTGTCAAGCATTGGCTGATGAGAACAGTTGTGCAACAATAAGCCTGCTACACAATGCAATCCGCATTGGGACGCACTAGATGTAGCTGAACAAGTCACTGAGCATGTCATGGGGTGGCACATGAGCTTTTGCAGTCAGCATAGGAGAATGCTAAACTGACTGAAGGGCAGCTGTACCTGACATGTCTGTTTGGGATTCTGGGGACTTGGTGTCTTGTGCACCTGCCTCATGTGCTGCCTCTGCACTTTCAGGCTTGCCATTTTGGAAGGCAGACCACAGCCTGCTGGCAACAGCATCTGCCAGCCATTCAGCCAAGCTGGCCCTCAGCAGCCCAGTGCCTGCAGACTGCTGCCCATCGTCATGCCCAGCGTCAGCCAGCTGTTGGGGGGAGTTGCCTTTTGGTACAGCTTTGCTGCCAGTGCTGCTGTTTGCTGCTGCCCTCAGCTGGTCGTGAGCGCCTGCAAGGGTATGGGTGTGGTTCCCATGACTGCTGCTGGTGGCTGTGTGTGTAGTGACAGCTGTCTGAGCAGCTGTTGGACTGGACCCAGGGGTGGGCCACTGCATCACCCCTGCTGACTGTGCATCTGACACCTGTGCGTCTGATGCCTGACCCAAAGCAGGCAGCGTCGCATGTGACAATGGAGCTGACTGTGCCTGAGCAGTCTGCTGAAGGGCAACAGCAGGTGGTGATGCCCTTGCTGACCGAGGTGTGGACTGAGGCCTTGACTCAGCACCGCCTTGCATCAGCTGCTGTGGCAGCTGCTGATGATCGCAAGCCTGTGCAGGATGCAGCAGGGGCTGCGGCAGCTGCTGCTGAAATGGATCCTCTGGCAGTGACGCAGCAGCTTCTGCTGCCATTCCACCAGTGACCGATGCCTGACTTGGACTGGCTGACAGGATCGGACTCAGCAGAGCCTGAACAGGATCCTTTGGAGTGCCTGATGGCCCATTACATGGCAGTGCCTGATTTTCAATAGGGGTGCGAGTCTCAGGCTGCTGCTGCACCTGCCAGACCCTGCTGTGTCTCACACCAGGCAGCTGTGCCTGCTGCTGTTGCTGTGCTGCCAGATCCAGCAGCAAGTCATCATACTGCTGCTGCAGCCCTGTGCCTGCTGCAGCTGCGCCTGGGAAACACCCATTGTCCCTAGCCTGCATGCTCTGCGCTTGGTGACATGACACCGGCAGAGGGCCTGGGTGTGAGAATGAGGTGGCAGGGGCAGCAGCAGCTGCACTGACTGGTGAGGTCTCGCATGCACCTGTGGGAACGTCTGTGCCGCTTGGCAGAAGCTCGTCAGCATATGCTTGATGGTTGTAAGGCGCTTGCCATGTGGCCTCTGCTGCGGCTGTTGTGTTCTTCACCGTAGCCAAGCCAGAGACCTTCTGCTGCATGTAGATGGGGACTACAGCCTGTGTCTGACCAGGACGCTGTGCAGCAAATGCTTGAGATTCATATACATGGGCTTGATGCTTGTCTGCTAGGGAAGCAGCATGCTTTGCAGCAGGCGCAGCAGGCTGGGGACTAGGCAAGGCTCTGGATGCATCCACAAGGGGCTGCAGCCGGTGTGCAGATGGCTTGCTGCCCTCAGCTGTGCCCTGTAGAGCCTGACTGCCCATTGCTGAAGGGGCGGGCCCTTCAGCTAAAGGCAGCTGTTGCCCTTCCTGGGTGCCGCCAGAGGGGTCATCATCGAGGGTCCGCCTGGGTAGGGTTGAGCCTACACGCCTGCCAAATGCCACACGAGGCTTCTTCTTCTGCCTGGGGTTAGCTGGTGGGGGTTGCGGTGGGGCTTGCTGCTGGGAGCTGGGGCCAAGTGGCTTGTTTGCTTGCTGTGCCTTAGGCAGCAGAGGTTGGGTGTTGAGGGACAGCTCTGTGAAAGGCGCAGCAAGTGGTGCAGCAAACTTGCGCTTAGTTCCTGGAAACGCAAACACAACCATCATTTGTTTGTAATCGCTGTGGCAAATGCGTATAAGCCACAGTAATGGTGCAAGCGGACACAAAGACTCCAGGTAACATTTGCTTTGTGCAAGCTCTTCAAAAGACACACCTGAGTTTGCCTGGGCCAAATTCTCTTGTCATATGCAGATTTGGTGTGACGAGGCCAGCGTACACCTTGAGCATGCTTGCTGTCTGATGTTGGCTCCATAATTTTGGCAAGAGTGTTACCTGGGGCATTGTTCAAAACGCTTGCACCCCTGGCTGCTGCAGGCTTGCTGGGTGGGGGCCTCATGTGGGCAGTTGCAATGCGCTGCTCAACATCCTTGGCAATGGCGTCTTGCAATGCTTCAACACTGCTGAAGGTCTCATCTGCAGCCATGCAGCTATGCAGCTCCTCCATGACACTGCCCGCTGAGCCTGCACACCCAGCATCTCTGTTCAACCTCTGGAAACGCCTCTCAACAAGGTGAGACACAAGCAACCAGTATTGTGGCTCTGTGTGGAGCAAGCTAACAAGATCCTTTGATGGCCCATCAGCCAACGAGCATGCACAACGGCTGCTGTCAGGTCACGCTCTACTTATGCAGCCACACAACTGCAGGAAGGTTTGTAGAGTGGTGGAGCTCACAACAGAGCAATGCATGGAAGGCATTGCCTTTATTTTGCACATGTTCCTGAAAGACAGTTTCGTGCCACAGCAGCAACTGTAGACAATACTGCTGCATGCAACTCAGATGCCACATCAGGATTACTCCCTATTGCAATACCAGCTACATCTTTACAAGCCCAGTTTCAAGCACGTTTTCCCCAAACAACATGCAGATTTGAGCCCTGATGCATGGCACCAGATGCAGAAGGGTCAAACAATGCAGCGCTTTGGCGCAGCAAGACAGAGAAAGACAACTCTGGCCCTGAGAAAGGACCAGTGCTGCAATGCAAAGTGCACTGGCAACCACCAGAGAGGAGTGCATCCGCTGCATGCACCCCATGATGACAAGGCAGAAGTGCAAATTGCATCTGTGACTTGGACTTTGTCTACAGCTTGGATGCTGCCAGCATTCTACGGCAATGTGATTACCTTGCCTGCCTGGTGGCAATGGCTTGCCATGCAGGCCAGCAGGCGCCTTGTCAAGCTGGGCACATTCCAAGGCACATGCTGCCTGCAACGCCTGCAGCTTGACTCGCAGACCAGCGTAGTCTCCTGGCCCGCCCAGCCGGCCTTGTACCATCCTGTGAGCCAAAGCGTTCACTGTTGCTGCCACAGGGTCTGTTGTTGGTCAGAAGCAGCTGGCAAGATTACATAGCACTCCCAGATTTGGAGTTATCGCCTAGTGCAGCCATATGTACAGGGAGTTTCTTGCAACTGTGTACATGAGCTGCTGAGCAACTGCTGCATGACAAGGGGTGCAAGCTTTGCACAGCCAGAGTTGACAGATGACACACCATCTGTTGTGTTGTTGCAACATTATGTACACTACTTGTGAAGTCATCCCAAACACGTTGATGGTTGTTCAAAAGCAAAGAGTGTTACCTTTCAGCACTGTTATTGTCAAAAAAAATGGATGCATTCTGTTGAGACGATGTTGCCAGTGCAACTGAGCTTTCACTTGACTGTCAGAGGCTCTTGCCATGACATCAATTTTGCTCCCAGGACAATTCTTCTGTACATTGTGTTTGGCGTTCACAGCAGCTGTTGCAAGCGCAATCAAGTCCAACAGTTTCTCACCTGATAGCATGCTGATGCAGGTCATCTGCAGGTGGAAGGGCCTGGGGCATGGGCAGGGGTACTAGGCTGTTGCGCAAGCCAGCTTGAGCACACGCAATGCTTGCCTGCAGGTGAGCTGGCATGGCCTCCTGTACCACCATGTTACTTTGTTCTTTAAAGCACAGCTGCAAGTCAGGGCAGCCATTCTGTTCAGCTTAAACTGCTCAATATGCAGCTTACATACAGCAAAAACTGTCATATGCTTTAGTTGTTCATACCTGTCTTAGATGCTGCACTGCCAGATGTGAGGGTAGCAAGTGATGCATGCTGTTCATGCTCAGCAGTCACAGCTTAAAACTGAACCTGTGGACATTTGACACATCACAGCTGCATCATCTTTGATGCGTTTTCATGTATTGATCTGCTTACCATCTGCTGCTGTGGAAGTTGCTGAGAAACAGGCTGGAAGTCAGAGGTCATGGGCACTGCTGGCTGCTCAAGGGAAGTGCCTCCTGAGGTGCCTGCTGTTTGCCTTTCTGGGGAGACAGGCTTGCCTTTCAGCAAGTGGCCAGTGCTGCTCCTGCCCACTGCCTTCCTATGCTTCAGCTTCTGCAGCGCATCAGCCTGCTTTGGTGCCCCTGGCTGCCCTGTGCCATGCTGTGACTTGTTCACCTGAACGCTTTGCATGACTTTGGGCTGCTGTGCCATGCTGACTGCAGCTGTGTCCTGCCCAAGTGCTTGCTCTTGCTTTGCGACTGCACTTTGGTCTGCCAGAGATTGCGCACCATCGGCAGGGTTGGTGTTTGGGAAAGCTTGCAGAGCCAGGGGTGCTTGCAGACTATGTCTAACTACAGGTTCACTGACTGCTGTGGTGATGACCGGGGCCTGCTGTAGAGTGTGGGCAGTGACTGCTGGCTGGCCTGGCTGACTCTGTACTGCTGCTGCCGCAGCAGTTGCCGCTGCAGTTGCAATGGCAGTGAGCTGCTCAGTGGACCAGGCGTAGCTGGGCAGCAGCTGCTGCTGACCATGAAGCTGCTGAGGCAGCTGATGCATGGGGATGGGGTGAGGCTCATGGGACACAACATGCCTTGGTGGGGACTCTGGCCATTGGGAATACACGCCAGGATCTGCTATGTCATGTTGCACTAAAGTGCCAATGCCTCCTGCCTGCTGCGATGCTGTGTCCTGTTGGTTGCGCAAATCCTCAAAGCGGGGTACCTCAGACCAAGGCAGAGGCAGAGGCTTGTCCGGCCATTTAGAGGAAGACATCATGTGTCGGGGCGTTCTCAGTGCAGCATCTGCGTTATCAAGTTGCAGAGACCTCAAATGCTCAGCTGATGTTGGTCCTGCTTCCTCAGGCATGTTGTGTGAAGAAACTGCAGGCCCTACGTGGCTTGGAGATACCATGCCTGCTGCTATTGAACGCACTGGCAGTGATTTGGCTGGTGTGGTAACAAGCCGTGCTGGAGTTCTGCTGTACAACTGTCTGAAACGCATCTGGAGCAGCAGCTGCTTCTCCACAGGGAACTTATGAACTGCAACACTGCTTGCGTCTTCCTCAGGGGTTCCTGCTTGAGGGGACAGCCGCTTGTGTGGCGGTTGTTGCTGAAGTTGTGTAGACGCTTCCTTGTCATGCAGCAGCTGAGTGGTGTTCTGAGTGTCCTGTGCATCTGGGACACTGAGGCTGGCCATGATCTGAAGCAGTCATGTATCACTGTCATGCATAGCACAAAGATGGCGCAAGAACTGACACGAGACTAGCGGCAGCAGCAGTGCTTCTATGCATGCTTGTACAAGGTGCTGTGGTACCTGCTGCATGTATTCGGCTGCTGCAGCTGCTTCAGGCGACCCTTTTGCAAGGGAAAGCATTGACTGCAACTGTTGCTGCATCTCCCGTGGTTCACCTACAAGGTAGGGAAAAAGCTGCGCAGGATGCTAATAGCTCAGCAAACTCTATGGCAGAAGTTTCTTCAGGTCGCTGAGCTTACCGTACCATGTTGCTGTAACATGTCTCTAACAGCGGCTACAATGGTTGCAGGCTCTGGGAGTTGGTCGTAGCAGGCCATCCCTTGATGACTTGAGCCTGCTGCAGACATCGTCACCGAGGTGGGGGCTGCGACTTCTACCGTCAATTGTAATGGCGAGTCGCACTCCGATGACTCAGTGTCGCCTTCACTGCTAACATCACAAGAATCCTCCGACGCGTGGTGTGCGGTTGCAGCGACAAAACGTAGCCTTTCTTCCTTTAGTTGATCAGCCCCGGACAGTGAGATGTGCATCTTCTCCGCAGAAGACAACAATGGTGTAGTGTAATGCGCCGCTGCCATGACGAGGGTGTGGCCGGAACAGTGGCCGGAACGCTCAGCGTGAGATATGCGCTGATAATGAAGCTTGTTGTTGCAGGCCTGCATTTGAATATTGCACTGATCAGTCATGAGGACAATCGCCCTGACGCAAGGGCAGTTAAAAAGCCTCAGCAGATTTTTCTCAGTGGTATCCTCAACAATTTGCGAGTTCAACATTCAGCAGATACAGCACATCGTGAGATTAGATCTTGGCGAAACCAAGCAGGCCAGTGACAAAGTCCTTTTGCGGCTCAGACAGGTCAAGCATTGTCGTCATGTTGACTGCACAGTTGACGACCGCTATTAAGCAAACACCCGTCAGCATGTTGCCTGGAAGCGCGGTCAATGCTACAATTGCTCTTCGGAATCACACCCAAAAGGCCTTCATTAACACTTCACTACAGAAGATTGGGCGTTCAGATTTGCATGCACGGACCTGCTGTAGAGGTGAACGCTGCAGACGAGTCAATGTCAGATTCAACGTGCAGCACATAATTGAGACTCGTACGTCTTATTTACAGCTACGACAGAGCAGGCAGATACAGCAACTCGGCCATCAACAGAGTGGTAAGTTGCTGCAAACTTGCTTCAGACTGTGTCACCCACACCAAAGGAAACGTGACACAGCGAGCAACCTTGTCTCAATTTGCTTGCAGGTTTCAGAAGATTGTGCAGCTTCCTGCTAAGCAAAGAGGATGCCATATCATTACCCGCAACCTGCTGCAAGAATTACCTGAGCTGGCTGAGTATGAAGTAGGAATGGCAAATTTGTTTGGTGCGTCCGTTGCACACAAACGATTTGTCTAACAGCTCATGCTCTAACAGAGCACCTGCCAACTGATGTTTTGACAACATCTGGTGCAGTGATGCACACTAGCGCTTCACTGACCATCAATGAAAACGCCAGCTCAGATGTCCCATTGGACTTAAATGTAAGTCTGCCCCTCACAGCATCTGTTCAGATTTGGAAGTGTATGCTGTTTCTGAAAGGATGTGTGAGCTGCAATGCTTTCCATGTGACATGCTTGCAGGATGATTGTCTTGTGTTGCCACAGGATTCCCTTGATCGCATTGCCCCAGAGGGACCGCATTACAGGCATGATGATGAAGGCTCCGATGACATGCCAGCTCATGTCAAGGTGGGTCCCAGACAGGAGCTTACTGTGTAAGATGCATACTCTGCATACTCTTAGTCTGGATCATGTGTAATGCAGTCATCTTTGATGGGCGCTAGCTTGAATGTCCCTGTCCGGCAAGGGCAGCTCGCAATGGGGACATGGCAAGGACTGTATCTGAATGAGCACCGTAACCATGGAGGCTCACGCAAGGTTTGCGTTACAATTCAGGGCCAGAAGCGCAGTGATGGTCGCAAGTACCAGTCATCACGGTGGTGAATGCATGCATGCTGTGTGACTTTGTTGTCTCTAGCAAAGTACACACCACAACAGCTATTTCAAGGGTATTGTTTGATGTCATGTATATTGCTTAGGCTATGCCAGTATTT
>JAABUP010002373.1_pt1 | contig 36529 bp, 52 predicted proteins | sample 5559201 | NCBI WGS metagenome assembly JAABUP01 (sample SAMN10711887, study PRJNA513373) | rock metagenome | isolation source: Antarctica rocks | place: Antarctica
TGAGGCAGCATGACCTGTTGGCAGTAGCTCAGGTCCTCTTCCCAAGGGCAAGAGTCCCAGTAGTTTCGGAAGTCTTCTTGAAACCAGATTTGAAGGTAGAAGGCTTGCACATTGTGCCCAGCGCGTTTCAGAAGACCCAGAGCAAAGCTGCTGTCCACACCTCCACTCAGCAGGACAGCAACATTGAGAGGAGCACGCACAGGCTCGCAGCTGCAGTACACACACAAAGCTGGGCTTGTATGGGTGTGGAGTCTTGGCTGCTGGGTGAGGCTTGTGTGCCTTTGACGCACCCTTGCAAAATTTGCCGGTCGTCAGGCAGTTGTGACGGGTGTTTCAAAGTATCCTCAGAGGCACAGTCAACGAAGCTCCTTAGCTCTGTGCGGTCTGAGGTTAGATCGGTCAAGGTTGCTGCTTTGACTTCGACTTTTGATGCTCTGCGGCTGTTATTTCTACTGGCTGACTTGACAGCAAAAGAGGGAGCACAGAATGTTCGGCAAACCGGTAATTGGCCAGCGACAACTCGAGTGCGTGTATGCATGCAAACTATGAGCGGTGAAACTCAGAGTTACCACCTGCCACTGAGTATCTTGGAACAGACAGATCCTGCACAACCACTCACTCCTTGTGACACCGCAAGCCAATACCAACAACAGGTCACTGCTGCAACGGCAACGGCCTTGACTTGCACAGGCATGAATTATAAGTCACAGCCATTAGTCAACTCTCTGCACCTCACGAGCTGCCTGGTCCACGATGCCTGTTGGACTCTGGACCTCCGCAGCCCGCGATTTGCGCATACCATCAACGATTTAGGGTCTAGTTTTGCACCAAAAGCTTTTGCAACCAAAGAAATGATTGCCCGCCTTCCCGATTCAGCGGCCCGGTAGATGGTATCGTAAATTTGTTCTGATCAGGTGCGCTGACAAGTCTGGTCACGTTGCTGCCGAGGTTCCTACTCCTCAAGAAGAGCCGTCATGTGTGCCCACAGCATCCTGTGCTGTAGCACTCCCGTTAGAGTCAATCACTGCGTGGCTGCCGTACTGAAGTCCGTGCAACATGACAATCAGTCTGACGCCACATTTGCTCAGCTTTGTTGAACATGCGCTTGATTTTTGGCAGGGAGACTTTCTGAACAGCGTTGAACGTAGCGTCCTGCCGAACACCAAGGACCCACAAACCAATAGCTATGGTCAGCAAGTGGTTGTGTTGCAGTTCACAAACAGAAGATGAAAAACCCCCATCAGGTACTTCTAGCAATGCGGTATACCTTATGTGTGACATCAGGGTCGAAAGTCTTCTGTATGACACCAGATGGAAAGCCTCAAGGCAGGTCCTCGAAACGCAGGTGTTGAGAAGCCCAGTCGAGGCCGTGGTTACTCATCCTTCTCCATCACTCAAGACTTGGCAGCCAGCGATGCAACAGCTTACGGCACAGATCCCATATCCCCATTGGGCCCAACTGCAGAAACCAGCGCTAGCAGCAATGCAAGCATGCATGTGAGTGGAACTAGCATACCACTCAAAGGTGCAAGTGCAGAGTTGACACTGCTACATTGGCTGTGTATCATCACCATGATGCAGGCAGCTTGTGGAATCTGTACACAGCACCCACAAGTGCATCTTGTGCTGCATTACATACAATGATTTCACAACATCTCTGACCACCCCAATAATGAACATGTGCACCCCTGTACATCCTGCTTTGCCATGTAAGTTGATTCACACAATAATCTGCAGGCTCAGCTGGCTCCTCAGATGCAAAACAACCCATACCGCCGTAGCGACACCGCATGGGCGCCTTACATTTCAACCGGTGTTCTCTTCCCTCCAACCAGCCAGTCCAGTCAGCATCATGCCGCATTACTCACACCCAACTCCCAGCCTCAGCAGCTATACAGCCAGGAGTCCACTGCCTCTGCACTCCATACCAGTGAGACAACCAGCAGACAGCTGCACTCAAGGCGCAGCATGTCAAAGCAGAGCAAACGAGGTCCGGATGTCAGTGGCAGCAAGTTGACATCCACGCGTGCTCTGCGCTCAGGTGATAGCAGAATGCACCCAGAGCTGAATGCAGATGTGCTCAGCAAGCACAGTGCTCTGTACTCAGGACACAGCGCGTACTCAGCTGCCCTGCAACCTAGCCAAGGGTATGCAGACCCTATCCTTGACTCCCATCAACGTGTGGCAGCTATGCTACGCACTGGTGATAGCACTGTGCATCCCATTCTCAAGTCAGTGCCTGTTCAGCAGCCCAACACAACCTATCAGCAGCAAGGCCCAGGCGAAAGGCAGCAAGGCACAGGCGATAGGCAGCTCGACAGGCAGCCGCGAAGTTCCTCTGCCTTGTACACTGGTGACAGCAGTATGCAGCCAGGCGTTACCTCTGAGCAGCAATCACATCACACCCATGTGGCTACTCATCAGGGCTCACAGTCTCCCATGTACACAAGCCATGACAAAGCTCACCAGGAGATAAGCTACTCAAAAGCACCAAACTACATTAAGGATGATCGTGCACATGCTATGCTGAGCTCATCAACACCAGATCGAATGGAAGAGCCTACACTCGGGCGTCAGTCATCCGCCTCGTCTGGCTCAAACGATGGGGCAGAACAGAGAAGTGCCCGGGGGCCTGCCCCAACTGGCCCTCCCAGTACTGTGTCCCGCAGTGGGCGTATCGTGCATCGGGCAGCAAAGGTATGTTGTACTTTCACTGTGCAATTTACTGCACAGTATGCCTCAGGATGCCATGTGCCAGGCCTATTTGACTTTATTCAGGAAGGGTTTATTCATCATACACAGCTCATCAGTCAACAATGAGTCATCTATCTTGTACCACAAGTTATGTGGATTGCTGTCTTCTTGAAACCGTGTGTATTCTGGTCTCATCATCATCAGCTTGCACTTCAAATGAGAAACACCCAAAACCAGGACTGCAGCAGTCTCAGCATAACCCCCCAAGCTCAGAAACTTCACAGTCCAGAGTGGCAAGCGGAACAGACTGTCCATGTGACAGAAAGGAAAGCCAAAAAACTGTTCCATTTCTTTCCAGCCACCATGACAGGATCCTACTGAGGCAGCATTCGGAGATTCCATGCAACCGAGCATGGTTTCTGGTGTAGGGAATCTATCTTACGCTTGAGCGGCAGGCTGACGGCAGAAACAAGCTGTTACGCATACGCTTCAACCGTAACCTGTACAGTAAAAAGGATGCTGAAGCCTGGTGGAGCAAGAGCAAGCAAGCATTGGCGCAGACGCACAACCTCACATCTGGTATGTTCCAGTTGCTCAATTGCAAACATGTGCTCAAGCTTTTACACTTTCTTGCATTTGTGTTGCAGCCTGCTGTGACCACATTTGCTGGACAGCAGAGCAAAGTTGCTTGCCATACTTACTTGCATTCACAGCCACTGCATCATAAAACTGCTGCTGCTGCTGCTGCTGCTGCTGCTGCTGCTTCTCCGTTGTACATTGCCCCGTGCATGGTTATGTGCAAGCTGTTCAATGGCATGGCTCATCCTTGCTGCTCAATCAACTGTTTCTCCAAGTTGACTGTTGTATGTTTTCTGTTTTACCAGTTCCATTTGTCAAGGTGCATTTTTGATTGGAACCACTTGCATCCCCTTTGTAGCGTCTGGTCTTGTTCTCAGCAGGAGTGATGTCAGTCAGAAAACAGCCTCAACATAGTGCAAAACCCTAAACTCTAAAACCCTATTTATATAATGAACCATAACCCCTGGTCTTGTTCTCAACAGGGGTGATGTCAGCTGGAGAACAGCCAGGCCGTGTCTTTGTTGGTGAGGCTCCAGCACCGCAGCATCGTAGGCAGGACAGCGTCAACGTGGATCAGCGAATCTCAACCTACATCTTTGATGTGACCGATGGCAGAAACAATGCTCCTGTCGCTGTCATCAAACAAGCTGATCTGTTACGCAAGGTACACGCCCGTCTTTCTGAGAGTATTAGCTTTCTTGGGGCTTACAGTGAGGATAGTCATGCATTCTCTATGAACAGCATAACGTGAGTATACGTATTATGTTGTCTGGGCACATGTCAACCTTGGTATCTTCAGCAATCTGCATGCTGCAAAAAGTTGGATGTGTGATACTGAGTGACCAAGATGGAGATTCCCTTTTGCCAACTTGGTAGCAACCTTTTGCTTCCATTTACCAGTCTGAATGCTTCCTACTATTGCTGTAGGGTCTCAAATATGCGCAGGCAGCAATCTACTGCCAGTACAACTGTCAGCAGCTGGTGCTGTGTGCATGCCATGCTTTGCACGCTGTGTCGACTGCGGCCTGCCAATCAAACGCACCAGACCGGTTCTCAGATCAATTGACAGAGTTGCTAACAGAGGTAGCAGAGACAACGGCAGTGTTCAGCGAGTCTGGCTGGCTACTGAGACTGGAAGGGCACATCGAAGACTTGGCACAGATCACTCAGCTTCATGCTGCGCTGCCAAGCCTAGCAGGCGCAGCAGGCGCAGCAGGGACTTCGAATTTAAATTTGGTCGAGTCAGCAGGCTTCAACACACCCAGCCCAGCAGGTGCTGACCAGTTCGATCCTGAGGAGCAGTCCGGCGCCTTCACAGCAGGCCCAGCAGGCGGCCAAATTCAAATTCAAAAGCTGGCCAAGCCTGACTGGAGTGATGATAGTGATGCTTTGAGGGGGCGCTTGCTTGAACTGGGAGGTGTTGCAGGACTTCAGACAGACACTGACTGCCTTCTGCTGAAGGACCTGTGCAGACCAGGGCTCGAAGACACTGCCTTCCTAGACCTGATTGATCTTGAGCTACAGGTTTGCCAGCACATCAAGTCACATGTGTCAGACTGCTATGCCCACATGTGCTGAATCATACACCTTGAAAGAAAGAAACGAAAAGGCTTTTCAGCAGTCTTAACAGGACCCCCAAGGCAGCAGCCCAGAGATCATACACCCTGCGTTTGTGCCGCAGCCACCTGTTTTGTTGCAGCTGCTGCTCCCGCTATTGTTGTGCAACATTCCAACTAAGTCAACTAGTTTAGGCAGGCAAAGGAGATACTGCAAACCACCTCATCATTTCACCAAATGTCACCCACTCAAGCATCAAGTGTATGATAGAAGTTGTGCTGCCATTTCTAATTGTTTGTGAATCTTCACAGCACACCTCTTGAGTGATGTATGAGGTTTGGCAGGGTTGGTGAGGCTCTGCCACGAGCGATCAGACTTGTTGGCTGGCCAAAGCTTGTAATCTTCTTCTTCTTCTTTGTAGGAACACCATGCAAGTGAGGTGAGAGGTGCGCATGAGGTCATCCGCCACACCAGCATGCGGCTCTTCTGGGGCAGAGCAGCAGGGCCCCATGAGGAACTGCCCTGGGGCAAGTTCTGGGATCTGTTTCCTTCCACCTTGCATGGAGCTGACACGACTACATTGATGCGCCAAGCATTAGCTGTCATTGACAATAGGTACAGTTTGTCAGGCTCCTTTTGCAACATTGTTCCTCTTCTGGCCTTACCCAGTATGATTCCAACATGTATTCATGTATGAGTATTCCCGTATCCTGTCTCTTGTGATGTAACAGTATTGTCTACTACTAGATAGACGATTTGTAATGATTGTAATTAGTGTAATCCACCTGGATGACTGTAATGATTGTAATCAGTGTAATCCACCTGGCGAGTAGACTGCTGCGCTGTGCATGGTCCTGATATCACCATTGTTGCTGTTATTGTTGCACATGGCACAAGTGTCACTGTTTTTGTTACGACTGTAATGCTTGGGTGTTCTCAGGAATGGCGGCAATGAAATGATGCTGATTCCTTTGTGCTGCCCCTTCAGGAGACTGTTTCAAGCTGCATTGTCAGGCATGTCCTGTGACTATGTCACTGCTGGTGATGTCGACAAAGCATTTCCTCCAGGGCAGGGCATCCCAGACTCATTCCAAAGGTGCCCTCTCCTGAACACGCTGGTTACCCACTGTAACAGTCTGCTGCATCCTGCCCTGCTGGCATGCATGTTGCATCTGACCTTCACTGTGATGGTGTACCGCAGTGGCAGACCCTTGAAAGGCTATGTGCGAGCAACAACAGCAGCTGAAATGGCACGTTGATTGTTAAGGGCTGCTGCATTTGCCACCAGAAGCTTGAACAGGTTGCAGAGGTTGATGCGATGTGCTGTTGCATACTTTACGACATGCGATCAACACACAACGTACCCATTGCTCACGCATATAGTATCAGTACAACAGTAGAAGTTGAAATTGCAACACCATGTCATTATAACTTGAGTACACTCCAAATATACATGATCATGGTGAATTCTCAAAGTATGGTCATACATTCAGTCCTTGTGTATGGCAACTTAGGCATGCCTCACAAGCCGGCAATCAGTGTAGCAGAAGCTGTTGCAAGTCAGCCTGCTTAGACTTTATAATGAAAAGCCATGATTAGATTATGATTACATCAACTTTCATCATTAAAATGGTATAATTAAAAGTTAATGGTGTGATGAGCAAGTTGAATGCAAGACTTGACTCAGCTGTTGACAGACTGCAAGCTGCATCTTGCCATGCAGGTTGATGCAGGTTGCAAAGCTGCAAAAGGTGCGCATCAGCAGCAAGCTTGCACAGCAGCAACTCCTAGAATCAGGCGTGGACATCCTAGACACAATGGCCGACGCGGACGCACTCAGTGACAGACAGGCTGCAAGCGTGGATGCCCAGCTTTACGCTGCTGGTGAGACAAGTTGCATGTGACCCTGCAGAGCTGTTGCTGCATGATGGAACCCTAATGCAACCCATACTTGCTTGCACCAGCAGCTTGCGCCAGAGCGGTAGAGCATTCAAGAGATGGCATACATAAGCATCGTAATGTCACAAAATTACTGCACTGACAGGCCGTTGACAGTCAACTCATTGGTCGTACGTAAATGACACCAAATGGGGGCACCTGTCTAGCAAGTAAGCAAACTGGTCTCATAACTTTTGGCACTGCCGTCAAACTCACGTACTTGCATACTCCATGCTATGCATGACTGTACAGCTGTCATCAGGTGTGGCTGCTGCTGCTCATACATCATGTACTAAACCCATGAATGCACTCAACTTGAGGGTTGTTTTGTTATGTGCAGGTTTCTGGCGGCATGAGCAAGATGCACTTCTTGCAAGCTATCAAGATAGCATCTCTGGGCTGGCCTTCAAGCTGTCACAAGCCAACAGGGGAATCTACAGCACACAGCAGGTCTCGCTGAGGGCTGATGGGGGCGAGGGCTGCTCTGGGGTTGCCCTGCTGGGCTCGCAGGGCAGTGATGCAGGGCTGTTGGCCTATGGCCTTGCTCGGCAGATGCTCCTTACTGGCAGGTGAGTCATTGCTCACATGACATGGCATTGAGTTCAGCAGGCTGTCAGCTTGTGGACACAATCTTGTTCCTGTTTGGTGTAGCAATGATACAAGGTACAGGAACAAGAGTGTGCTGTTGAGCCGATTATGTGGGGTGTATTGCCTTCTTCAGGACTCAGCCCTTGTATATTTCTTCTCCCTTAAAGAGTCCCTATGCAGCCCCTACAGTGCCCTTGCTTCTGTGAGGAAATAGCCTCTACGTGGTCCTTCCTCTCTTAACAAGTTAACTTCAATGCAAAGGGTCTGTCCAGTCTGTAAGGCTCTGCATGCAGTGGCTGAATTTTGATCATGGGCTGATGCTTTGTCATGGACTGACGTTTTGTCATGGGCTGGCGTTTTGTCATGGGCTGACTTTTTGTCATGGGCTGAGATTTTGTCATGAGCTGATGTTTTGTCACTAGCTGACGTTATGTGGCCAAGCCCTGGTTTGGAGGTTGCGCTTAAACAATTGGACCTTACTCAAAATAAACATGCACAATATACAAAACAAGATGTTATTTTTTTTGGTAATGTGACAGTATGAGGACAGCTTCTTAGGGGTCAACATGATCCCCTGAATGTATTTTCAGAGTGACATCAGCACTCATTGATTTGCCAATCATACCTCTGAAGTCATGCTCCTATCATAGTGTGTCGCACCATATACCATTAACAAAGTGTTATATGCCTGACTTGCAGGTGGACACATGTGGGGTATGCAGAGATGGGTGGGGTAGGCAATGAAGAAGAAGCTGCTGCCAGGATGTCAGCAGCCCTAGGGTTGCCATCCTATCCTCTTCCTGTCAATGAAACCCTACGCTTGTGCACATGGCTGAAAAGCCGGCCTGCCTCATCAGGATATCTTGGTGAGCATGCTTCTTCTAAGTCAAAGATGAAGTCACAGCACACCCTCACATGCCTTGTTATTTGGGCAGCCACAGTTCATGTACTTGCATATTTATACATACATCCAATATTTTCTCTCGTGTCTTGTTGTTTGGACAGCCAGGATTCGTTATCTGCAAATATATATACTGTATGCGTGTGTGTATATATATGCACAGCGTGTGTGTATATATATGCACGAGAGCCTCCAATGAGCCTGTATGTGTATTCAATGTCACATTATGCAGTGTTTCCTGGTTGGCTGGCAGGTGCCTATCTGGTGCGCAGGATCAGCAGACTAACTCAACTCTGTATGCTGTCTTGCGGTAGACAGTCGGGTACACAGTCAGGCAGACAATCAGGGATTGCATGCCCAGAAAGTTTCAAGTGATGCTACTGCAAATGCAGGTTTGGTTGTGGATGCAAGCAACGGTTTCAAGTGGCCAGAAGATGTTACCTTCATCACAGCCTTGCTGTCTACCATTTTGGGAGACACTGCCAACGTACAGATTGTGATGCTGCTGCCCGAGGCGTCCACTCTGCCAAGTGGCCCTTGGACTCTTGACACACCCCCACGCATGACCAGGTGAGCATAGGTGCATTTGCAAGGGCACTGCCCTCCTATGCCCTGCCCTATGCCCTGCCCTGCCCTGCCCTGCCCTATGCCCTGCCCTGTCCTGCTCCAGGCAGGGTGTATCACACCCTCAACAGCCTTCTGCTTTCGTGTCTACCACATTGTCACCATGAAGCATAGATAGATGATTTATTTGGTAGCATTTGTCATGTTTGTGTTGTTTTGGTATCATGATCCTTTCTTGATGTGCCCATGCATATGCTCATGGGACTGCTCCTGTAGAACTATAGATTTGGGCAGCCCAGCATAATACTTGGCTTCTCAGCAAATTGATGCCAAAAGATGTAGTCGTTCTCTTCTAGAAATTCAGGAATTAGCGTCGCCTTCATCCCTGAAATGCAACATGCAGTTATGCCTGGGAACAAGGTGCATCTCACAATTAGATTTTGGTTCAGGGATGTGGGGGGCGCTGTTTTGCAAAGCAATCTGGGCCATTCTCAGATCCGATTTCAACAGCTGGGGCAGCTGGTGGAGGGCTGCCAGCAGCAGCCCTGCCTGGTGCGCATTGCTGGGAGAGCCCTGGCTGAAGGCTGTGTTGCTCCTCAAGCCATTGTCGGCCAGCCCTCAGGTAAGCTGTCAAACTCATTCATGGTAACATACGTGCGACCACATGTGTAGTTACCTTTCATTGCAGGTAATATAAACATTTTGTGCAGCAATTTTTTGTCAGGTTCACAAACTCGGGTCAATCTCGTGCTTTGTGACAAGCTCGTTATGCATTTGCAGTGCTGTTGCTCTAGCAGAAGTGCCTGGTAATGCAAATGATGCATGCAATGCACATGCTGTCATGTGTGTGAACTATGTGGCTAAAGCTGACATGCTATTGTATAGTGCTAGTGTATACTGTTTTCCCAGTTATTGTCTATTGACTCCCCTGATGAGTCCCAAAGACAAGAAATATAAATTGATTGATTCTTTGATTGATTTCTTCAGGGCCTCTGAGACAGAACAGTGACGCTGGTTTGTTCCAAGGCATGCTTAGTCACGCTGCAGCAGAGCAAGCAGGACAGCTTCCTCACTGGCTTCTGCAAGTGCTGAGTCAGGATGAGCACACAGGGCTGCTGCGCTTATCCATTTTCCCCCTGGCTTTCACTTTGGACATGGCAACAAGCGTCCTTCCTTCTATATGTAAGCTCAAAATATTGGACGCATTGCTGCATGCTGTCTCCCAGCTGTTTGTCAGACAGCGCAGGGAAGCAGGGATCCGTAATTCTCATGCCATAATTTTCATGCCATAGTTTTCATGCCATGTCTTTTATGCCATTATTTCCATGCCATACTGCACAGCATGCCAGCAACATGTGCATTTGATGTTGAAAAAATGCAAACACAGCTTGTATGACAGTGCAACAAGCTTTGTTGTACAGCAGTGCGGCGTGATTGTGACCGAGCCTTATTCGTGATCAATGCACTGTTTTCTTAAAGCAACAAACATCATCAAAATAAAAGAAGGAGAAGCCAAAGCTCAACAGAAACAGACTAAGCAAGAAAGCAGCCACAGGTGAAAGAAAAGAAACGAAAAGGTTATGCTTTTCAGTGATCATAATGTGAGCCTTCTAACGCGGCAGCTCAGAGCCAACCCAAGGTTCCAACATGACAAGAGCAGAAAGAGTCGAAGATGCTGACAGACCCCACAGGTTGAACAAGCCAGCACTAATCTGTGACTGTTAGTTATTCATGTTGCAGGGGAACAGACTCAGATTCAGTCCCTCATCCAGAAGCTTCACCGCCTAGGGTTTGTCAAGCACAACCCTGCCCACAAGACCTACCAGACAGAACCCTACCTGAGGCCGTACCTCGCAGCCCTGGTTCAGCAACAGCCAGATGCCCTGTACAGCCCTAGCCTGCTGGGCTGGTCCCAAGCGTGCCTGCAGACTTGCATCCTTGCTACAGCCCTTTTTCAATCACATGCACAGGTATGCACTTGCTCTTGCTGCAATGCCAGCTGCTACAGCAGGTGCTATAGCAGGTGCTACAGCAGGTGCTACAGCAGGGCCCATACAGGTAGAGGGGTTTACTCATGCCCTCAAATTTCTGACCCTTGGTGACAACACGCGTTTGATGCTTGAATGTGCTAGCGGATGTGGGTGTGGGGTTGGTCGGGTGAGCAAGTGGGTGGGTGGGGCCTTGAGTGGGTGGGCGAGAAAGCAAGCAGCAGAATGAACAATCTTTTGAGATGGTAGTGGACATAGCCCCAATGCAAACACCACCAATGCCAAAAGCCATGAGCACATCAATACGTTGCTGTGTTGCTGCTGCATCAATCTATAGCACACAGGACAATGTTCACCAAGCAACAGCAGTTAGTTCTTGCACAACAACAGGCAACCTTCAGCAATGAGAACTGGATTGCATGCACAGATTGTGTTTGCCTTCATCAAACCTGAAGTCCTAGACTCATAGTTTAACAATATTACTTTCCACTGTTGCATAGGTGAGTGCACTGAGAGTGATAGACAGGGACAGAGGGCAGATTGATGGCCTGCTGAATGCCCTGGCGCATGACCTGCCCGCAAAAGCCCTGCCTGTGGTCATTGAGATCATCTCAAAGCACATGGAGCCACTGAGTCATAGGTAATGAAGGCTCTTGCTGAGTCATGCTGACTGTGAAGCAAGAGGCATGCATAGCATCACACCTGAAGGGCTTAGGGTTCAAGGTTTAGGTAATGAAGGCTTGGTTGACTTTGCAGCAAGAGGCATGCAAAGCATCACAATTGAAGAAGTCTGCTAATGGCCTCGTGCAAGCTCACTTCCGCCTGTCAAGCCTGCTTTCTGCCATCCATCCCTTCAGATACCATCCTTATGATGGCTTTTCCCAGCATGTTTCAAGAGAGGGGAACAGGTTATGTTTTTGGAACAGCTTGGAACCCGACACAATGCAAACATGCTGCATCATCATATGCATGCTGTGGTATTGTATGCAGTTGCTTGTCATTGGTGGTCAGGCCCTTCATGCCCATTCCCAATCTTGTTTGTTTGCTGATACTGCTTTTTGACATTTTGAAAGCCACTAAGGCTTATCACAGCTTGTAAGGCCACCAAGGCTTTACACATACCAGTACATTGCTGGCCTTCACAAATAAAAGCTCTGGCAGAGAAGCTGCCATTAGCTTATACCACCAACCAGATCTTACACTACTTCATTTCACCACACTTCACTGTGCTTTGTTTTGTTGTATTCTATAGATCCTCAATCACTCATTTCTGTTTGGTTTTGCTATTGAGGCTGTTCCAGCAGTACGGTTGTGCAAATGCAGGCTGAGTCTAGGGCAGAAGCAGCAGCTGTGCAACAACGTGGGTCATGCTGCTGAGGAGACAGGAGATCTTCTGGGAGAGGTGACACACCACCCACCTTGGTCTGATCCATGCACCTTTGTTTGCAAGGGCTGTAGCAGTTGCACAAGCAGGATCAGTGTATGAGCATACCACATGCAATGTGAATCACTCAACCGGCATCAACAGAAGCTCTGTGATGACTACAGGATTTTGAACTGGCTCATCCCACCTCTCATGATTGACCTCTCATGACTGTTACACATGTTACCTGGTCTCGACACATCATCCGTGCCTCATCCCTCTTGACTACTGCATGTTGCAAGTAGCACTCACGGTCAGTCATGCCTAAAGTTGTTATGACTCGTCACTTATAAGTGGTTGTTTGATTGTACATTGCATGTCGTCATGGTCTGTTGAGACCGAGGTTCTCGCGACTCATCTCTCATGACTGATGCACAGATGCTCATTGTGCGAGTCAGAAGTGTATCCCGCACGTACCTAGCTCATCATGAGCTGGAAAGCGAATTTATTACTATTATTACCATCATTATTATTACTATTATTATTATTATTTTTGCTATTATTATTACAAGTATATGGGGCTGGTGCAGGTAGAGTGTGCAGTGCAGCTGGCTGAGCAGGGCTGTATGGACGAAGCCCATGCAGTACAGGGCCTTGCCGGCAGCATGCACCTGGTGGAAAGAGCCCTAGGGCCAGACCACCCTCTCCTCGCCCACATTCTTCTTCACCGAGCCCGCCTGCTCAGGCAGCGCCAGCAGTACCATCAGGTAACAAGGCTGTTACCCCATTACCCTTAGTTTGTTACACTACAGTAAGCCCAGACCACTTGCACTGTTGATCTGAATGTCACGCGTGCGTGTGTGCAGGCCATCTGAATGTCAAGCGTGCGTGTGTGCAGGCCATCTGAATGTCAAGCGTGCATGTGTGCATGCCAGATGAATGTCAAGCGTGCGTGTGTGCAGGCCATCTGAATGTCAAGCGTGTGTGTGTGCAGGCCAATGAGGCGCTGCAGTCCTGTCTGTCCATCCAAGAGACTGCGCTAGGGCTAGACCACCCAGAAGTGGCAGACACCCTGCAAGAGATGGCTCTCACACTGCAAGCTCAGGGGCTACAAGACCGAGCTGAGCCTGTGCTGAGGCAGTGCTTGGCTATCAGGAGTCATGCCCTTGGGATGCAGCACCCAGATACAGCGGCTGTGCTGCATGCTCTTGCTTGCTGCCTGCTCAGTGTTGACAGGTGAGGTGCATGAGTGATGTGTCGGTATTTCATGATGTACATAATGATATGGTACACTCAAAGGTTGTCACTTGTACACATACTTACATGCTACACTTGATACACATATTTTTTGGTGCTTACTCATGTTACTTGCATCAATCAGAGGCTTGCTTATGCCCGCCCACATTTGGTACAGACAGAACTGCTTCAAACATCCATGTGCTGGCTATTTTCTGAGCTCATCACCTGCCTGTCATCCAATGTGTTGCCGTCCAACCTGGTTTTACAGCAAGGAAGCTGTCACAATGAGACTCAGACAGGCATGGCACAGACACACAACACAGCCTTGCCCATATTCACCCACAGCTGTCACACAATGTGAACAGCCTTGTCCATAGTCACTCTCAGGCTGTCTAAACATCTGAGAACAGAGTCTTGGGGGAATGCTGACCTTGCTTGTGGTGTCCGAAAGTCTGAGAACAAGTTACTGACTTTGATTGTGATGCTCCAGGTGTACAGATGCTGAAATGGTGTTTGAAAGTCTGAGGACAAGTCGCTGACTTTGATTGTGATGCTCCAGGTGTACAGATGCTGAAATGATGTTTGGCCAGGCATGGCGCACAACAAAACAATGCTTGGGTCACGTCCACCCAAAGCTGGCACAGCTTTTAGTAGACTTGGCTGCCCTGAAGGCCAGGCAGAAGCGCCCTACTGAAGCCCAGCACTTGCTGAGGAGGAGCATTGCCATGTGGCGCCACATGGGGGCTGGGTGCCATCCTGCCCTGCTGTTTGCCCTGGAAACCCTAGCTAATTTGTGTAGGGTGCACGGTGGGTTGCTCTCCTTCGCATCCAAGTCCTAGAGTGTGCTTTCAACTCTTTTGATCACCAAGTGGGTTTAGACTTTAGGGCGCTCATGGTTGACATGAGCGTCCTATTATCACTTGCACATGTAATGAGCAAACACAGTGACATCAGGTTTTAGCATGTGATATAGTAGCATGGCATTTGTATCTCACCATCAGCGTGTCAGTAATACTGGCACTGGTAAGATCTGGTAATAAGCATGTCATCACAGACCACCCTGTGATACTTCTCCAACCCTGCAAATTGGAATCAGTGAGCATGGCAGCCTTCCAATAGTTGCAAGGCGTTGTAGAGCATCAAATATCACCTGTAAAAAGTAAATAACTAGGTAAACCAGATATCTATACATCAATATATCACCTGTCTACATCAGTGGTGGGTTCTGGCAGAAGTCAACAATGCAGCAACACACATGCAGGTAGTCAAGAAGAGGAGCACAGGTTGCGGCAGGAATGCAGCTACATTCACAGCCTAGTTGTTACATCACCAGGAAGCGAAGAACATCACATGGCCTGTGCTCAATTGAGCTCATTACAGGTCAGCAAATCTGTGATTACCATATGACTAATCACAGTCACTGACGTTTTCCTGGTGTGTTTTGGTAAAGGTGTGTCTGCTCTGTGCAAGCACTTTGGACCTGTCAAGCATTCTGTCTGTCTGTCTGTCTGAGCAGGCTGTTGAATCACGCGTCTTCTATAGAGGCAACAAGATGGCATTCTGGTTTTTAGAAATGTTTCCAATTTTGGTTATTGTTTCTGAAGGATATTGCTGACTTGCAGGTGATTGCAAGCCTGCCACGTGGACCAGCCAGGAGGCTGTACACTGCACCGCACAGTCTGCTGGACACCTTCCCCTCCCACCACCCCACACGCTCCCCCTCCCAACCCCCTAAGCAGCTACTGCAGAAGCACCCTACCTCTTCTTCAGCATCCCCCACTGCAGTACCACCCTTGGTGCACCCTTACCGACCCCTAGGACCGATACCTTACCAAACAGCTGAGTCAGCTTCTGCTCCTGTGCAAGAGCTAAACAGCAGGTCTTTCACCCCCATCTTGCCTGCTGAGACATCAGCTGCCTCAGAAGCTGCAGCAGCAGCTGACTCAGCCCCCAGCAGAAGTGACCAATCCTTGCATGGCATGAGAAGCTCACATCACGGCCCAGGTTCTGTGTCAGCTTCTTCCCAGGGAGCAGATGACAAATCACTGCGCGGCAGCACAGGCCAGAGTGTGTCAAATGCTGTGACGGGGGCAGCTTCTGCTTCAGCTGCTGGGTCAGGTTTGGCGTACGCCGACAGCAGCCTTCCCACCTTCAGGCTCCCTACTCCCATAGAATCACCCTCTGAGACTTTTGGCGCCAATCCAGTCTGGGCACAAGCTGCGCACCCCCAGGCTGCCAGCTGGCATGACTCATCAGGCTTAACTGCCACAGCAAATGCCGTTGGTCAGGTCAGTTGAAACAGCTTCTCCTTGCTTTGCCAACAGCTCTTTTTTCAGCAGCTTGTACCACAGTATCTCATACTGTGTTGCTTGGGTTGGTTGTTCATCTGTGTCTCTGCAAACAGTGCCAGGAGCATGCCCGCATTGGGGCTGCATGCATGCAGTCACTTTGACAATCATCGTGACTTCCCACTTATTGTCTGCTGACTCACCTGGCGAGTCCCAGAGACAGCAATTATTGTTTGATTGATTGATTGATTGGTCACTTTGAGGACTGGTTTTAATTGATTGTTTGATGAATATGTTGATGCACTTGCTGCAGATGTTGCTGTAGTCATGACTCTCTGTCAGAGACTAAAGGGAGGCCTCGGAAAAGCGGGCATGCCATGCATTGGCGGTCCGGGCCTGAACTGCATAGCTGCTTCTGACGATGTTGTCAAAGACGTCCTGCTGGACTAAAAGCAAAGTAGCTGCAAAACTGCCGAAGGGCGCCACGGGTACATCCACTGCCTGACCATTCGGGCAAAACAACGCTCCGCACAGTCGTATTCCCGAAATCGTACTCTCTGAATGTTTGGAAGACGCCGAGATGAAAGTCTTTGGAAGAAGAGGGCCGACAGCCATGTGCTCCCGTGACTGCCTCGTTAGGTCTGGGTTGACATCGATATCGACAGTGCAAACCCAGCGTCGATTCAAACTGCTCATTACTCTCCGTGCCAAAAATAGCCTTGCTGACTGTTGCCAATCTATCAAGCTTCCCGCAAGGTCTGGTCACACGTGGAACTGAACATGTTGTGCGTCAACGCTTCGCTATAGTCGCGGTGCCCGGGTGCTAGTTTGAGTCGGCCCTGCGTGCCCACTTCAGGCTTTGATATATCAGTGCATGTCTGATGTGGCGGCAACCGACTTTCCGGTCGGTTGTACAGTGTCAGTTGTGACACAGGGTGAACAGGTGCAAGGGGAGGTGTTTGCCTTTGACAGCGCCAGCGATACCGTATTGATACATCAGCAAGGGTCTACACCTTTCCACAGCAATTTACGACTTTTGAAGGTCGCTTATCTCAAGGTAGCAGTCTGGTCTCGACATGGCATACCTAGCTCTCAGCTTTCAGTCTACGCAGTACCTGCTAGTAAGCATAGCAGATGAACATCAAGCTGCGTATCACTCTTTTTGCAGAGTATCCAAACAGGTGCACCAGCTGGTCGACCAGTGGCACCGCTGCCAACAGTTGATGCTAAGGACAGAGAGGCCAAAGCACTACAGGTCAGAACTGGGCTTGCACAAACTCACCTGTGGGTCTATCAGCAGTCAGGATGACTTGAGAAGATTTGTTTGCTTTCATTGTCATCTAGGCTGCTCAAGCTGAAGCAGCCAAGACTGGTGTCGGAGTTAGCAATGAAGCTCAACAAGTCTTTGATGCGCTGTCAAAGACAATGCCATGCCATTGGAAACAGCAAAATATAGTGATTCTTAATGAGGTATGCCTTGTCATTGTGTTGCTGCTGCTGGTCTTATTCTCTTACGTGCAGCACCTCACATAGCCTTAAATTGTGGTGTTGCAGGTTGAGCTGAGCCCCCCATATGGTTTGGACAACTGCAGCACTGAAAATTCACATAATGTGACAACCCTGGAAAGAGTGAAAAAAGTGGTAGGTTTTTACGCAATCCTTTGTTTGTCACTGGTCATTGATTCTCTGTATGTATTCACACTCTTTTGAGGCGTGCAGCTGACAGCAGAGCGGCGGCGTATTGGATTGGATTGAGAGACATGAGTCTGAACTGTATCAGGAACTATGTAAGGAGTCATGCAGTAACATAGATACAAAAGATGAAAGGAAACCTGACTATTTGTTGTTTAAAAGGACATGGTGCCCCAGTGCACAAGCAGTCAGCATGCGTGTGCTCTCAATGCATTTTTCTTTGCCGAAATTTTCAGCCTGCCCGGTTATGTACACTGGCCGATGCATACCTACATGTATAGGTGACCTTCAGTCTGGTAGCTGCTGACAGTGCTCAAAGGGCTCTCTCTCAAAGGGCTGAAGCTGTGAGGGCATTGTCTTTGCGTCTTGACATGGGCAACAAGATATAGCTGTGAGTCAGCTGACCTATGTTGTGGTTTAGAGTCTTAATTCATGCCGTTTTTGCAATTATGTTTTAGGAGTGCCGTGATAGGTAGGAGCTGGCGCATTCAGTGTCACAATAGAAGCACAGTCAGTTTGCTAGGGTACATCCTTGACATGAACGTCATGGCATGTTTGGCGCATGACTACATTTCACGCTGCAAGGCATTCTGCATTGTCTCTGTGGTAATCTGGCATCAGGCTGTGCAATCAAGAGGCAAGGTGATTTGTTTTAACGCATGCGTGCAAGACATGTCAGCCTAGGGTTCTGTTTCAATACATGCTGGTGTTCACGTCATTGCTGCGTTGATAGATGCATTTCAGATACACACTTATGAGGGCATTCAAGTCATTATGTGTTGTCATTCTGCGATAGTTTAGAGGACACGAATTGTGTCTGGTTGATCGACCAAGCGATGCGGTTGATTACTGTAGAAGCATGCTGCGCAGCACTGTCCTGCAAGCGTTTTAATGGGCTAAAGTATGTCAAAGCAGCTTGCTGACGTCAATGTCGACATGTTGAGAGACTGTTCAAGTGCTTGTGTTGAAGGGTTTGCGGATGATCTTCACGGCATTGCATTGGTCGCCTACTCTTCTGCACCATAATGTAAACGTTGTCCTTCAGCTGGAAGCCTCATTGCTGTTTGTATCATTCATGTTATACTGTGACTGTGACGTGTACATGGTGTAACAGTTTTGCAATGGTCAGCGCCACAAAAGCAAATCTTCAGGACCGCCGAGATACATTTGACTGACGTAAAGTACAATGCATGTACATATAGGGAGGTGCAGACCCGGGGGGCGAGTCTGCCCTTCCTGGGGGCGACAGGGTCATTGGGGGATTCAGGTTGATCATCAGCAGCAAGAAGCTGATGACATGATATATCTTCTAATCTTGACGCTTTGCTCGATCCTGGAGTCAGCGCTGCACAGGCCTTGTTAGGCGGGCAGAACAAGCGACAACTCCGTCAGATAGCTGCCTGCGGACCTGTACGAGTACATCGTCTGTTGCTGCTGGTATCGAGCAAGACGTTGTTGTACAGGCGCTGGCGTGCAGCTCAAGCCACGAGCTAACTGGCACAGCATAAAAACGTTTGAAGATTGCAAGTGTCTAGTCAAACTGCTTCCACAGCTTGGGTGCTCCTGTATTTTGACCGCGCACAGCACCCAACATCAACGTTGCAGCGAGTTCGAACTGTCCGACAAGACTGTACGAGTTGTACGTATCACGGCTAAGCCTGCGCAACCAACAGTGCTCCATGATAAGAAAGCTGTTGCACGCTGCTGATACTGGTAGCGAGGATCCACCCCGGCTTGTTTGGGACCCTACACCAAGCGCACCTGACCACTTTAGGAACAGGCTGTTCTTGACCCTAGCTAATGAACCTGAGGAAGCTTCACTGGGCACTACTGCTGTGTCCAACCTGCTGCGACTGACAGACGTTGACTTGGATTGCTCTCAAGCTCCGGCAAACGCAGACGCGGTCAGCGCAGCTAAAACCCGTATATATGAACGAAAGCAGGAGCAAAATCGCCAGGCTCAGAAGCGATTCAGATCACGCAAGAAGGTACACATTTTGTCTCAAATTTGGTCTCGCTTCGTTAGTCTATCAGCAAGCGCTTCATCTAAAGCTTGACTTGTTACAGGAGCGTGAGCTAGCTCTTGAAAATCAGCTTGCTAATACAATACAAGAATTGCAACAGCTGAAGGTGCAGCAACATCATTTAGAGGCAAAATGCAGCTTGCTGGAGACAGTGCATGCAAGTGAGCAGCAGAGCAGCAACCCAGCTACAACTCTGGCAAGTCAAGTCTTGCATAGCAGAAGAGCGCCTGCATTGCTGGCCATTCTGCAGCCTGACTGCCCCTCTTTGTAAAGGTGTAGCGACAGTCTGTGCCTGGACTTGATGACTTGTGATGTACACAGGATGGTCTTCTGCAGTCGACCTTCTGCTACGAGGTTGACAGCACAGATCATGGCCCTGGAATTGAGCTGAAACTTCACGGCAAGCAGCGCATCATGACAGTCACAGAGATCAGTCAGCTCTCTGGAGATGAGTTCAGCGCCATGTGGTTGGTATGCCACTCTGTCACTCACCAGGCACATGTCATCATTCTCATCTGAGTCAAACTCGTTGCAGACACAAAGTTGCAGTGGCTAAGACATCAGCCCTGCTCATACACTGCTTCACAAGGTGTTCACACCTTGTGATTCATGAATGCCCATTGCACACTGGTGAAATGTGTCCTGCATCGAGCTGCAGGGTATGCCATTGCTGAGTCATGCATCTCTTGAGTCATGCATCTGTTCCACCATGCATGTGCTGAGTCATGCATGTGCTAAGTCATGCATGTGCTGAGTCTTGACAATGACATGCATACACATGCCACATCAAGCAATTGAGTCACTTGGCTGCACATGTACCACAGGAGCTCATCCGAGAGTTGGCAGGCGTACTGTTGCATTTGGGTGACAAATCTGACACTGCTGCTGATGACTCACTGAGGCGATTGACCATAGACACCAGTACTCTCATGGGCTGCATGAAGCAGTTCAACGTTCCTGTCTACACGGCTGCACTGCAAGGCAGATTAGACCAGCATTTGCACCCAGCAACTGAAAACACACTAGATGCAGCTTGGTTCAGCTCTCTTCCGGTAGGTCCCTTGCTGGTATACTGCTGCTTGATTGCTGACTGACTGCTGAACTGTTACTGTTCACACATTGACAAACAGATGCCCGGACACAGGTCTACCAAACCGTATGTTATGTTTGCAAGCTCGTGGCTCATGCATGATCTCATGAGTGTTGCGCTTTCCACATCGACGTCATGTCAGGAGGGTCTTGGAGCTGTGAGCTCCCGACTGCCACCTTAGGGGGCTCCCATTATCATTGCTGAGAAGCGTGAAGTTTCTTGCTTTCTTTCTCTGAGCTGTGTTCTGTCAAAACCAGCTTGATGCGGACTCTGCAAAATAGTCCCACAGAACAGCAACCATATGTTGATACTGCAGCAGTTGTTGACCGCCAGTGTGTGGTGCAGAGCCTTGTGGACCTATCGCGTGAACAGCTAGATGATGTCCTATATGTGCGGCAGCTATACCTGACCAAGCGTGGACTACTAGCTGAAGCGCGTAACGCACTGGTCGCTGAAATCCATGCTGTGTCTGGTTCCATTCTGACTGCTGGAGATTCTGCCACCAAGCTGTCTAGCCTGACCTGCAAGCTTCAGCAAAATGCAATGCAGGATTATCTGATCTACATCAAAGTCTGTGCTGCTGTGAGGCGAGGGGTGAGTCTGCTGATTTGTGTACTGACGTACTTACTATGTGCGGAGTCGGGCCAAAAAGTAAGCGCAGATCTTTGCCCAACAGCATTAGCTGGCACTAGAGTAGCCCAGCAATACATTGTGGAATAACACCAAACAAAGGGCAGCTTTGTGCTTCACGTTGTGACCCAACAACTGTGGTTTAGAACTCTGTGCACCCTCATCAGCATGTGTCCTCACCCTGCAGCATGTGACTTGCAGCTTGTCTCATGTGCCAAGTCTGGACGCTTGGGAATTGCATGCAAGGTGCATAGCTGGTAGCAAAGCCAGGCTTGACTTCATGCTTTTCACCTCACAGCTTATGTGATGTTCCAGGTTTTCAGCACAGAGCAATGGGCAACAATGATTGTGCACTGTTACCCATTCTATCCCTCGCTAGAGTCAGTCTTTGATGCCCTTGCAGCCGCGTGTTTAGAGCCCACTGTTCAGAATATTCTGGCAACAGCATCCATGATCCCGATGACAGAAGAGATGAAGCTTTTTGATGACTATATTGTTTACATTACTGACTGGTACCATCATGAGTATGTGCCAGTCCCCAGGGTGGAGTCAAGCTCAAAGCCTGCTTTCCCAGGTCCCTCCAAATCTGCTGCAAGCTTACCTGACGACATCACTGTGACATTTGCAGACATATTCTGCAAGGATTAGCTCACCAGCACGATTTGGCACACATGACTATGTATGAAGTTGGGCTGTCCAGGAAGCTTCTGTGCTGTCAAAGTTGATAGTCATAGCCGGCAAGTTTGACTTGAACCTGTCTCATCTGAAGTAGACCACATTTACACACTTGATTTTTGGTACGCTGATTTTCAGAACTAGGTTGATATACAGGAAGCAACTAGAAGCTGTATGTACATGACTCTACCTGCTCAGTGATCTGTCTGTTTAATTTGATGTGTTCAGACTTAAAGGTTGTGTGCAGGCATGCTTTGAATTGTATATGTAGTTTAGTGAGGTGTACAGGTAGTACAGGGCGCACTGCAATGGTGCTTTGTATTGATGCCACACATACCTGCATAGGGTTTGTGTAGCAACACTACATAAACAGACTTCTCAGTCCCCGCAGGACTTTTCAACGCATGTTATAATTCTCTGTGACACATCCGGTCGGCAAATTACGCTGGCCGGGGACTCCACTTCACGAGCAGAAAGTTCTAAACATTTACAATAATTGCAGGCATGTAATATTGGTATATATGGTACTCTATTAGTACCGTCATACCCTTTTCTGTTCTGGTCAGTGATATTAGAGTCACTGACCTTCGAAGGCCTGACTTATGAGTTAGCCTCCTTTGTGGTTTACCAACCACTGCAAGTTTCGTTGGCCATAAGACACCTGACGGTGCATGCAGCACTGTCTAAGGGATCTTGATGAACTCGAAAATGCTAGGTAAACCATCTTTAGGCTGGACATTGTCACAACGATTGTGTAGCGTGAGTCGCCTACATGTGCACTGAGCGTCTCAATCTCTGCTAGTAGCTCCTGCATACGGAAGGTAGTGGTGGCACACATACGGATTATAACAATATATTGTAATTACTCAATTGGTTTTTCACAATAAGCATGCTTCAGCTCCTGCAAATTTGAGTGATTACACTTGTAGGGCCACACAATGCCATGCAGGTTGAAGTGCAAGATCGGCAGCCACACGAGCTATGCATGCAGTCTACACCCATGGACAAGCTATGCTTGAAGTTCTTCAATCAAATTCTGTGAGTCTTGAAAGTACGACAACCAAGGCTGACCACATGTATGTTGGCTGCGAGGGTGAGAGGTTGCAAGCATTAGAACTGTTGCTTGTTGCAGTGATTGTGCACAATCAGCTCCTGATCGCTGTGCAACCTTGTTCTATAGTTTGCTAACAACTGGCTGGCTCGAACAGTCTTGCTCCAAGAACCACCCCAGATGGTCAAATCTGTCGCTCCCAAAGATCACAATCTCTGATGATACTCCAGACTCATTTGTCTTGCTAACGACCATATATGGAAGACCAAAGGCCCCTTTGTCAAGGGCCTCTTGGGTGGTTTGCATCAAGGCCTGTTTCCCCTCTGGCGACTTGGACCTTGTCAGAATTTCTTGAAACTGTGTCTCAGAGACTAAAGCAGGTAGAGAAGCTCTGAGAGATGAAGTGTCGCAAGGATTGACACATGGGTCAGTCCAGTAGTTGTCAAACAGCCGCCCAGACCACATGTTTTTCCAACCTCAATCAGGAATCTGTTGGGTCCCAAAGTGGTGATGGGAAACGGGCTTGGCCAGGTGCTTGTGAAAGGTACTTGCCACATCTTAGCTGCACGAGGAATGTCTTGGTGCAGCCATTCCTTCCGTACAAGCTTTTGACCAGGTGGGCTGTTGTTGGCGCTCTGATCCATTATTCAACACAAGGTCAGTAAGCCTGATCTGAAGCTACCAAGGGGGTGTGAAGCGGCTCACCTTCATGATAGCACCCAGAGAGGCAGGGTAGTATAGGATCTGAACGTTTTTCCAAAGCTTGGCATACTGCTGTAGCTTGTGAAACGCCAGATATGAGTAGGGGGATGTCAGGTCGAAGTAGAAGCGGATCAAGCCTTCGCTGATCATGGTGAGGCGCCAAAACCAAGCTTTAGCGGTCAAATGTCCTGACTTGCAGAGGCCTGCAAACCTCAGGGATGCTTCTGCAGCCTAAATAGGCTTCGAAGCCTTATGAGAATTCTTGCTCCTCGACTCTGTCCTGCTGAGGCGCTCCACGCTGACCTCGCCCGCGACGTGACATGCACGTCTCATTGTGCATTCCGTACCCGTAGCGCGATTTGAGCGACAGTCTAGCGAGTGCGTACCTTACGGGCAGGCTTACGCGTTGATCGCGCTACTGACTGCAAGCAAACTTTGTGCCCGAATATTGCCATCTCCAGTTTGCATTCTGGGCACTGCTTGTCAGTGCAACGTCGTGACTCCTCCATGCCATCTTTGCTCCGCTGCCTCTTCTTGCCGATTGCTATCGGGATCTGGCAAACAGTTGAGGCAGATGCAGCGCCCTTGGTGAGCCGAGGGACCTTCTCGACAACCTGTAGCTATTGAGACCAGAGAGCAGGGACTTGCTTGTGTAGGTTACCTGTGGCAGCGTTGTTAAGCTGCAGCACGCGAACACCGGGGTTAACCTGCACTCCCACGAGATCAGCTACGGCAGTGGCAGCGGTCAGCAGTCAGTGACAGGTTATACTGGAGGCGATGATGCCAATGACTACTGGGCTGTCAGAGGCAGTGAGGTAAGGCAACAAGCTTGTGCTGTGCCCAACCAGCATAATACTTCAAAATGTTGCTATGTGTCTTGGACATTACTCTGCACGCAGCTTGCACAGCCACTGACTGCAAACAGCCTATAGGTGGACAGCTGTTTTCAAGGTACTCCACTAAGCAGCGGTAGCAAGATCAAGCTATATCACAGCAGCACTCAAAAGTGGCTTCACAGTCATCTCTTCCCTTCGCCTCTCACCAACAACCAAGAGGTAAGAATGGGCAGAGTGCAGTGAGCTGCATTGTGCCAAGAATGAATAGGAACACATGCAGTGATGTACAGGTCAGTGCTTTTGGGAGTGCTGACAGCTCAGATACTGGCGACATCTGGATCTTGGAATTGGACAAATCAGTACCAACATGGCAGCAAGACCAACCTGTCAAGCTGAAGCATGCAGATACAGGCACATATTTGTCTTCACATAGCAAAAAGTTCAACAGGCCAATCACAGGCCAGCAGGAAATATGTGCGAAGGCGAAGTCCAAAGATGCAAACTGGTTAGCTACTGAAGGTGTATACTTTCCTGCGCAACCTCAGTAAACAAATCAGCTTTGCTCAAGTGCTTTCCGTGCACATGTTTGATGGGTTGTCTTATTTGATCAAGCATCATACCTGCCTTGTGACCTTTGCAATGTTGACCAAACACACAGCACACGACCATTGATGCTTGTTACACTTGCCATGCAGCATTCTTGGTCAAGTGCCATAAAGTGTTTGTACACCAAGTAAAACTGCAGAAATGTCGCTGCCAAGCTGAAATGTATTTCAAGTCGAGCACAATGCCATGCATGGTAAAGGCTTCTTTTGCTTCACTGAGTTGCATCTTCAGTAACGATAATAATCGTAACGCAGTACAACAACCTTGCAGGCATGGCTGTATTTGAAATGCTGCTATGCTGCATTGTTGTGGCAGAGTCAAGCATGAACTCTAACTGAAGTATGGTTCCAACGTTCTTCACTGCAGCAGGAGTGCACAGGTACCAGTCTCGTTGACACACAACACGAAACATATCATGTCTGAGTTTGGCATATATGGCTTATATAGGAGCTACCAAGCACTGGCTATGCGTGCCTTTGCCTCTGAGCAGTCAACAGAATTTGCAGCTATGGAGCATCTTGGCAACATGCTGGACGAAATTGCTGTTTGCCCTGTAGGCTGCTCATACTTCAGCTGTTGAAACCTTCTAGCTTTTGATTCCGCTCAGCTCTTTTGGCAAGCATGCCCTCCAGCTCCTTTGCTGTTCTGTTCTCGTACTCAACTATCTTGTTGCCAACCCACGCTCCGCCACCAATGGCAATCACATGTTCCCAGGGCTGTCTCATCAGGGGTACCTTCCGCAGAGCGTTGCTATACAAGTTGATGCCCAAACCGATGCATGCCCCGAAAAACGCTCCCGACACCATAACGTGCTCCAAACAACGAGGTCCGCCGAACGCGCAGACAACACAAAGGTGATCTCAAATCGCGAAGCGACCACTCCCAAGTGAAAGCCTTTATTGGTGTCAAGCGATCAGCTGAGCATTATTGAAACCAAAACCCCGAGTTTGCCTTCCATAGTTTTTGAACCCTAATTAAGCACGAGCTACGTGAAGCTCGTCTGGGCGTTCATCCAAGCTGGATCAGCTTTGAGAGGCCACATTCAACATCTTGACTTCACGCAATGTATCCCCATAATCAAGCGCCTTGGGCGCAATCTGGCCCTGGGAATCAGATGCCACAAGGTCCTCGACCTGGATCAACACAACAGGCCTGGGGACAGCAGCAGCAGCAGCCTCAGCCAAACACGCAAAACACGCAAAACAAAAATCAATTCCCCGGCTTTAACAGTGGACCCTCTGGTCAGCAGCCGTGGAACGGAGGTCAACAAAGTCATCAGCCACTTAATCAGGCTCCTGGACAGCCATGGCTAGCTCAAAACCAGGGCGGACCCGGACAACAGCCTCAAAACTTTCCACCTTACTATCAGCAGCAGGCGCAGCAAGCGCAGCAGCAGCCGCAGCAAGCTGGTCCGCCTCAGCTTCCTCAACAGCAGCAAGGCCAGCAGCAGTTCTCCAGCCAGCAGCAGAGCACGGCATCCGGCGCAGCCCCATGGGGGGCAGGTCAGCAGAATCAGCCATGGCAGCAGCAACAGCAGCAGGCCCCGCCACAGCAACAGCAGATGCTACAACAGCAGATGTCTGCTCCTCAGGGCATGCCAGGTCCTCAAGGCATGCCAGGTCCCAAGGTGATCACTGCTCAGTTTACCCTTCAAGCATGTCGCATCTCCTCTTATGGCAGCGTAGTCATGCATCTATGATACAAATCAGAGCCTTGTTTTCTGTGCATTGCACAGAGCTGGGTTGGGACAGTCACTGAGCTCATTCCACCAAACTATGGTATTGTTGATGGTGAAGCCTTCTTCGTGAACCAAATTGTCATCGGCAATCTTCCTCAGGTGACTGAAGGCACACTTGCATTTATTCTGCACGTCCACATACGACTTGAGCGTTTTTGCATGTCAGGCTACTGCTATTACTGCTGCTGGTGTTCTAGCCATGCAGCTCTGGATCAATGCTCTAGGTTGGGGAGAAGGTCAGCTGTGATGCCATTGTCAACACTGATGGTGGCAGGTACCAGTACCGCTGTACCCGTGTCCAAGTTGCGGCTTCCATGGTATGCACCCTGGTTTTGTAGCGTTCTTGGGTCAAATGAAGCTTGCTTCATCTCCTGCATTTGTTGATTTGTTTTTTGAGCAAGCACGGGTGACGCACAATGTGATGGTTGGCTCAACATGTGCTGGCATGTGTTATCCAGAGCATTGCACATCTTGCTTGTTTCCGCTGCCCAGATCAATCCGGCCTCGCAATGCTTCAAAGCATTGCATCTTACCAGTATCTCCTGCCAACACAAACAACCAAGCTGCCATGCCATCAAGTGAGGGTGAGGTTTTTGGGAACCTGACACAAGTTAGTCAGTGCTGTTAGTAACTGTTGAAGCAGTCACCATTGCTGCATGCTCTGAGAAGCCCGTTTGATCTGCAGCCAGGTCCAATGCAAGCTCCAAACAACGGCATGGGAGGCTTCATGGGGGGTGGGGCCAGGCCCATGCTGCCAAGTGACTACAAGCTTGCGCCACCCCCCACCAATGCATACCAGACAGATCTTGCATTGGCTGCTGCTGCCAACTCCATGGCGCCAATGCCCATGGTCAGCTTCTCTCTCAGCTTCTCTCTCAGCTTGGTCACATCTAAGACTGAGGGTGTTGGTTCTTCCTCTGATCCACCTGCTGCTCAGCTAAACCATGTTTACCTTGTGTGTTAGCAGGTTGCCCTGTTGGGAAGATTGTGCATGCTGCTTACCTCCTTGGACCCTGTGTGTGCCTAGTGTGTACATGCTGATGGTCTGCTGAACCCCAAATTCGTCCACAATCAGTATGTAGACAGGCTCTTCCTGTTGCTATGTTGTTGGCCACATTGCAACAGGAAGAGCCTGTCTACATACTGACTGTGGACAAATTTGGGTCTTGTGGTCTTGTGATAGTGCTCCTGGCATATTTCGTGACCAAGAGCATGTCAATGGCAGAAAAGGTCTCTGCCATCTGCACTGTTTGCTCTCTGCATTAGATTGCGTTAGATTGCGTTAGATTGCAAGGTACATAAACTAGCTGCTTTTGAAATTTTTGGAAATCTTTGGAAAAGAAAGGAAGAGAAAACTGACTGTGCCGTTTGTGCAATGTCATTGTAGTTTGGTGAAATTGTGTGATCACTGCCCTCTTGGCCCATTTGTTGAATATTGACTTTCGTTTGTTTTAATAAGACTCCTCTGGTTCCAATGCAGCAACCAACAGTGATGCCGCCAAGAAGAGTCTTCACATCTGCGCCAAAGCTTGATGAAGAGGCACGCAGGCGCAGTGAAGCAGCCACACAGCAGCTGATGCAGAACTACAATGGACAGCCCAACGTTGGCATCAAGCTCATGTCCAAGATGGGCTATGGTGTCGCCGGTGAGCTGTGTACTGTGTGGCATGTTACCATATACCACACGGTAACGTCACACCAACTTCCTGATGGGTCTGTTGCTCCGATCTCTGCACTAAGCATACCAGCATGCGTGCCCAGATTTGGGCTTTGGGCAAGCAGAACTGTAAGCAGAATACAGCACAGGCGTGTTGGACTATACAAACTCACGTCTCCAAAGCTTCAGAAGCACACCGGATTTATTGTCAACTCTGGAGATGGCTCTTGTCAGCTGTTTTGTGTGTGATAAACACTGACAATGACATGCAAACTTGCAGGCACAGGTCTAGGGGCAAAAGGGCAGGGCATTGCTGCTCCCGTGCAGCCTGTCTCCCTGGACGGCAGTTCAGGCTTGGGCTTCCAGATGCCACCCCCCATGTTTGAAAGGAGACCCCTGCTGCGCCGCAGGTCCCCACCCCCTCGCAGGTCTCAGACAGCTGCACTCACAGCCAGACATCTCACACTTCCATGCATCAAAGCCGCTTCTGTGCAGGCTGCAATACCACAGGGCGGTCAGCTGTGTAGCTTCAAGTGGGAAGCCCTGTGCAGCTGGGCTACAACTTCAAACCCATTTGCAAAGGTTCTTGTTTGCATGTCCAAATGGCATCTATTTAGGTAGGATGAAGAAGCTCTGGCAAAGAAGTTGATTAAACTAAATGTATGCTGTGTCATTTGCAGAGGGCGGTCCCCACCCCCAAGGAGGGGTCGCTCACGCTCCCCCTCACGCGTCCGCCACCGTTCCTCCCTCTCACGCTCAAACTCACGCTCTCGGTCTCGGTCACCGCGCTCACCCCCCCGTCATGCGGGCCGCTACAAGTGTGAGCCCCCCAAGTACCCCCCTTACGCCCCTGTCAGGACCCTTCCAGATGTCAGCAAGCGGTATGATGACATGTACATTCCTCCAGAGTTCTGTAGGGTGGCAGCTAGCTGGCTTGCCAGCATGCCTGATCACCAGCCATTGAGCTTGTTGAAGCCTATTCAGTTTGAGGTCCAAAAGGTAAAACCCTCTGTGCCTGCTGCATGTGCAGATGTTGTGCTGCATGTGCTGTTGCCTGTAATTTTCCGTCTACTGTGTGTCTTGACTTTGCAGCATGTTGGTTGTTTTCGTTCATGTGGCAAGCTTAGTCACTCTGACACACACTCTTTGACCTAGTCCAGCCCAATGCGTTTCTTCAATGCTCTGTAATCACAATGTATTTCACTACCTGCATACAGTGACAGATTCACCATTCAAGCTTTTGCTGTCTGTTTGTACTCATTGTCATGTTGAACCCGTTGTGCACAGCAAGCACAGCTATGGGTGAGCAGCACTATTCCTACAATGCATATATCAGTGATGCCCTTCCCACGCTGGGAAGATGTTACAACATCTTCCCAGCGTAAAACGCGAATTTACTGTCCCCATGCATTTCTGAGTTTAGAATGAAAGACGTTTTGGGATTTGGGATTGACAAGAGCAAATGTATCATTGCTGTGCTCTCTTATTGTGCAGGAGGACAACCTGGCACCAGCAGAAGCTGCTGACAAAGAGGCAAGCGTAAGCGGATTGTCAGAGGCCGAGAAGCTCTCAGGCAGCTGGTGGAGTGCCAAGGTAAGGGCTCTGCCTTCACAATGCTGCATGCAATACACATCTCCATGCGCATGCTGCATCCCTATCCTTGATGGCTCTTCTACAATCAAATTCCCAAAAATATGCCACTTGAGCCTCAGAATGCACATTACAGTCTGTATTGGGTCTCACAGATACAAAAGGATCTGTTGTTTCAAGAGCAAGGCCTGTTCCATAGTGCAACTTACATTCCAGAAGGCATGGGGAGGCGTATTAGGTTCTTCTACTGTAGGGAGTTACTTTCACACTGCCTTGGTGCCCAGGTGGTGCTCTGCACTCTAGAAGGCATGGGACAAGTACCAGGCGTTGTTACTACAGGGAATTACATTGACACTGCCTTGGTCTTCAGGTGGTGCTAATGAGCGGCATTCACCCCAAGGTGCTGCACGCTCAAGACACCAACTCATACCAGCAGCCCTGGAAGAAGCTGCACTTTGTGGTAGGAAGAAGAGGCAAGCATGAGCTGATGGCAGTCGGCGGCAGGTGGGATCCATGTGACGGAGCACATCCTGAACAGGATCCTAAAGTGCTGGTCAGAACAGCTGCCAGGACGTTCATGGAGGCCAGCGGTGTGGATTTGTCCAAATGTACTAAATGGTGAGCCCTATATGCTGCTACTGTATAGTTTCATACCTTACAGTCTGGGGTGTGGAGCCAGTTGTGACTCATCAGACATCTTGGCTTGAAAGCACTGTGTTGGCAATGTCAGTGTCACTCATACGGATGGCAGCATGAGAGGTCTGAACGAAGAACAGAAAAAGCTGCTCATCCTGGTGTTTATCTTGTTGTGGTGCAACATGCCTAGCAGCCATAGCTATATCTGACTGCCAATGCCAGAGCCAAGCGTGCGGTGTGAGAGCGTCAACATGCACTCTATGTATACTCAGCCCTCTGCTTCATTGCTCCCTGCCCTTCAAGCTTGCCCTTTGCCTTATTGACCCTGCCCTTCAAGCATGCCCTTCGCCTCATTGCTGCTGCCCTTCAAGCTTGCTCTCTACACAAGCTTCCTGGGCAAGCATTGTGCCGTTTCACCTGCTGCCTGCACTCTCAAGCACTCAAGGATGCGTGACATGCATAGACACTTAATGACAACATACGCAAGCATTGCACAACCTGGCTGGGTGCACGCAGCATATAAGCTGGTTTATGCACACACAGTACACTAATGGTGCAAACAAGCATTGCATAATCTGGCAGCATGCATGTAAACTAAAACACATACTACATAGCTGCAGCTGTCTCATCATAACATGCTGTACTGACTCACACCATCACCTACACCATGCATCAGCAACCTGTATATATGAAGTCATCAATGCACGTGCTGCTACGACAGGCTGTCGACCTCATTCTGTCATGCAGGGACAAGTTTGTGGAGTTCTCCTATCTGCGCTCCGCTGACAAGAAGCATGGCGTTCCTGAGCACCTTGAGAAGACTGTCCTGTTCCTTGTGGATGCTTCACCTGTTGCAAAGGCAGATGCAGACGCTCAAGACTGGGATGCCCAAGCCAGCTCTGCCAAGGCAGCTGAGGAAGAAGCTGCTGCAGCTGTCAAGGCAGCTTGGCATGCTGCTAAGGAAGCCAAAGAGGTGCTTGACTCATCTTGTCACCTGTGTTGTGCTTGTGCGTATCCCTTGCATGTGTCCCTTACATTCGACCCAAAAGAGCTTCAGTCATTTCACATGCTCACTGCTATGTGTGCCTCAAGCAGGGCAGCAGTACAACAGGCTTGCTTTAGTCATTCTAATGCTGCTGGGCATGCTGCTGCATGCTGGCAGCAGAGTTGCCTTCTGGACTCCTGTGCAACAGCATGGTTTGACATTGGGCCCAGGCAACAGCAGTGCAACAATACATGCTTAATCTCTGCCGGGCTGCTTTTATGCAACCCCTTGCACCGACGTTCAAATGTGTATAGGCTCAAATGTGTACAGGCCTACAAACATACCACACACAGCTTTTTCACATGCTAGCCTTTGAGACACCTAGGTGGGCAGACAGGCAAGCTCTCGCATTCAGGCAAACAAGCAAACTCTCCCATCCAGGCAAACAGGCCAGCTTTCAGTTGTGTGTCATCATTTACAGGCTGCCAAAGAGCTGGAGGCGGCTGAGAAGCTCAAGAAGGAAGCCAGAAAGGAAGCAGCCAAGAAAGCAGCTGCTGACAAGGAAGCTACCAAGGAACCTGGTGACAACAAACCTGCCAGGGCAAACTCGAACCCAAAGCAGAGCCCCAAGGCAGAATCAGGCGACACCCCAAAAGCTGACGCCAGCAAGGGCACTGAAGACGCTATTAAGCTGGAGGCAGGTGGTGAAGATGAAGAGGACTGCACCCCCAGGGACTCTGCAGGCAATGAGCTGGCAGTGGACATTGACACCAGCAAGCTGACTGCCGCACAGCTTCAGGAGGAGCTGAGTAAGCGTGGGATGGATGTCAAATGGCAGCCCCTGAAGGGGAAGAAGGTCCTGGTGGACCGCCTACAGGTGAACCAGCAGACCTGCAGCCATACCTGCACCACATTTGGTCATACCTTTTGTGGCATCATTTCTGACTGCATCCTGTCCGTGCACATTTTGTTGTTTTCCCAAAGAAAATCCCAAACATTGGCTGCTCTTTGAGATGCTAGCTTCTGCACACACACACCAGAACTTTCGGCAGCCTGTGCTTGGTGTCCACAAGAGAGGCTAGTACACTCGTATTCACTTTTGTCATCTTGCTTGGTGTCATCCCAGAGCCAACACTTCAAGCAGCCGTTGGTGACATGCACATACTTGGTGAAACAGGCTAGCATGCGACGCCAGCTGTTCTCTGGGCAGAAGTAAAATAAGAGCATATATGGCCTTTCACTGAAGTCTTTACCAGGCAGTCTGGATTCGGAGCCATTCCGGCATCTGGTGAGTCATCATGCATCTACTGAGCATCAGCGCCCTGCAGGAATGGATGATGACTCACAAGGGCAAGAAGGACGCCCTGGATGCTGAATCCAAGCGCAAGGAGGGCGTCAGGAATGCTGTCGAGCCTGCTGTGGCAGCTTATGAAGAAGCCAAGAAGGCGCTGAAGAAGGCCAGTGGTGATAGGCGAGCTGCAGTCAAGGCTTCAAATGACCCTCCACCCACTGTAGGCGTCTGCCTTCCCTGTCATTCAGTGTATCAACCACACATTGGCATTGCACGCTTTGTATCTGTGTGGTGTTGGTATGAGACCAGCATGCAGCATCAGGCATAGGCTATGTGCACTGCTTGCTGGCAACTTCAAGTTTTGACTAATTGGTTTTTTTTCTCCTGGTATAAGAGACAGTTTTGCTTGTTTATCATGCATGTTTTGGTTGGTTTTTGCAGCCATAACATTGTCTTCTGCAGTCACAGGCTTGCATGAAGCTTCACCTGCAGTGTCGTTACATCACAAAACAGGCACTAGCATTGCGCCTGCTGCTGTCCATTGGCAATGCTGGGGAATTAGTATTTTGCTCAGCCAGCATGCACCCCAAGACTTGTCAAGCTTGCATAAAACGAAAAGAAAAACGCACAAGAAATGATTGAATTAGGACTTCTTTTTGGTGTATCAACCTGGGGTTCATGTTTGCTGAACAGCACCTGCAGCATTGTGGCTTTGCTGGGGGTTGTGTGCTTGTCCTTCCCTTGTTGCTTTGGTCTCTGCATCACCTCAATTGCCAGCCGCAGCCCAGACATGCTCAACTGGTTTCTCTATCAACAAACGGCAGACTTGGCTTCTGTGTCCCAACACTAACTGCACAATGCAAAACCCACGAGTCCTGCAGTTCTGGCAGAGCCACACCTTCCTTGGCCGCCTGTCCTCACTGCTGCACTTCTTGTGTACAAAGATTTCAAATGAGAAAATGAGATCATGCAAAAATGTGGGATTTTCACTATTTTACTACAATAGGCAAAACACGAATTACACGTTTTTTATATTCTGTTGCATCTTGATTCAATATCTTGAGGTTACAAAGTATCTTGATTCACCTCATCCACCAAATGTGTATGCTGTGTCAAGATGTTTTCTCTGGTATGATTCTTATTTTGACAACCCTTGCAGGCATCACTGGCCCTATGGCCCAACAAGGGTTTCCTGGACAAGCGCACCAAGTTCAGCATGGACGTACTGCCCCTGGAGGCCTTGTTGGACTACAGCGAGAACGATGTCAAGGAGTGCCACTTCGAGGTGTCCATGTTTGGGGAGCTGCTGAAGGAGATGCTGCAGACTCGCTTTGCCCGAGGGCTCGTCAGAGGCATGGCAATCATTGAACAAGAGGTTAGCCCTCCTTGGCTCATCTTTGCAAGTCTGCTTACTTCCCAGTAATTTTATGAGCTAGGAAAGCGATGTTATTTATTATTATCATTATTAATATTATCATTATTGTTGTTGTTGTTATTGTTATTGTTATTATTACTTCCCAGTCAACGGCTCCTTTGCCAATGTTGGTAGCGATTGCTGGAATGGCCGCGCTGAACCCAGGGCATCATAGTTGGCTTTTGCTGGTAGGCTCGGTTGGTCCATTCGAGTTTTGGATCAGATGGGGAGAGAGGCAAGGCGGCTTTTGCACAACATGTGAAATCTTTTGCAACCTGATCTGGCTGCCCTTGGTCCTGTGCCCTCTGTTGAGCTCACCAAAGCACGCTGATGCATAGTATGCCTGTGAGTGTGCGCGCATGCGTGCGTGCGCGCGCGCGTGCGTGCGTGCGTGCGTGCGTGCGTGTGTGTGTATGTGAAGCCAGATCCTGTGTTGCTGCAGACCGAGGTGGAACGCAGCAGGGAGAAGGAGCGGGAAAAGGAGAAAGAGCGGGAAAGGGAGGCTGGGCGGCAAAAGGAGCGCAGCAAGGATGACAGCGCTGATGCTGACGCCACGAAGGTAAGCAGGCAGCTGTCTTCACCTTGCATGGGCTCCGCCATGACACATGAAATGTGTTTTTCTGTTGAAGCTCTGAAAAAGTTTGTATTGACAAAAGTATTTACAGAATTGTAAAGAACAGATTTCAAGTGTGATTTAAAATGTGTTGACAAGCACACTGACCTCTGTCAGCCATGTAGTCATGTAGTGTCAACTTTTTCAAAACAACCTATTTTTAGATAAAACAAATAGATAACTTCAAAAGAAGGTATAATAGTATTGTTGTTTTGAGTTTCTAGACATGGCTTGGCTGTCTTGGCAGGATGCCATCCTGTTTTCACTGCTGCAACAGCCATGAGGTTGCTTTCTCATGTGGCTGCACAAGGCAGCTGCCAGTCAGACATGCCTGCTTTTCTTTCTGCTGCAACGTAGCTGCTCAGTCGGCAGAGATCACACATCATGCCCTTGTGTCATGGCGAGCGCAGACTTTGCAAGCTCTCTACATGTTGTTCACTCATGGCTTTTCACTTTGTTTTGCAAACCTTCACAGTCTTGGAAATTTTGTCGAGCAGTTTCTACTGCTGTTACGCCAACTGCCTCAGTTCCTTTCTACGGCTGTGGGCGCAACTGAGGCAGTTGGCGTAACAGCAGTAGAAACTGCTCTACAAAATTTCCAAGACTGTGAAGGTTTGCAAAAGAAAGTGACTACTACGGTTGCAATCACGCTTCCAGGCATACTCGCAACCGTAGCACAGCTTTCGCAGATCTTGCATCGCAACATGTCTGACGCCACTGGCTCGGCCAATGTCCATTCTACATTAGTTGAGCATTGCCGATTCTTCCTTCATGGCTATTTCTCATTATAAAACCAATTTTTGGTGCTTTGGTGGCTATGATGCTTCTGCTAGATGAGCATGCCAAAGCTGCCATAAGACACGACTCGAACCTTAAACCCCAAAAATAGACAAGGCTTAAGCCCTCAATCCCAAGAGACAGACATGGCTTTAACCCTAAACCACCAGACATAGGCAAAGCTCAAACCCTACACCACAAGAGATGGACAAGGCCAGCCTCAAGCTGAGTACGCCTCAAAGTTGACACAGAGGTTTTTTTTGTCTTTTTATATATGTTTTACATATGGTAACAAATCAGTAGGCAAAGCCCACTCGACGTTTGGAACCAAGGGTCAAAAAGCGTGTCAACAATTTTTTTTCCTGGTTGAGTTTCCGGTCGAAAAGGTTCCGATACAGTGTTCCGCACAGTTTCTGGACTAAAGCCTTGCTTGTGAGTGCAGGATGACCATGGCAAAGAGGAGAGCAAGGCAGCAAGCAAGAGTGATGAAGCAGAAGCTGGCAGGCCATCAGCAGAGGATGGCTCTGAAACCAAGGTGGCTGAGGCAATAGCAAATGGCAAGGATACTGAGATGGCCGATGCTTTGGAGAAGGTGATTCCGACTCTGTGCAGCTGCTTGTGCTGCTTTCATTTGGCCAGAAACCTGCATGATGAAAAGCATAATTGCTAAGTGCCAGTTGCTGTACACACACGCTGCAAGCCACAGCTCGCAGCTTGCATGTTCTGTGCACTGCAGTGTCCATCTGACATGTTTGCAAGTGTTGTGATCTAGGGTTCAAAATCCCAGATCACAGCACTTGTAAACACGACAGATGGACACTAT
>JAABUP010002375.1_pt1 | contig 36505 bp, 34 predicted proteins | sample 5559201 | NCBI WGS metagenome assembly JAABUP01 (sample SAMN10711887, study PRJNA513373) | rock metagenome | isolation source: Antarctica rocks | place: Antarctica
CGGCGGGGCGGGGGGCCCGGGGGGGGGGGCGGAGCCAAAGGGCTGCGGGGATGGAGAATATGAACCACCAGACGCCGATGACGAAGAGGACAAGGCGGAGTGAGAACGTGGTGGAGCCTGTAACTACGATGACGAAGATGGCGAGGGTCTGCACGAGCACGGCGGCGATGTAGCCTATGCCGATGCCGTAGGATGAGATCCTGGTAGATAGCTGGAGTTCGGGGGAAGCGGAGGGCGCTTTGAGGTTTGTATGGCTAGAATGAGGATTAGGTAATAGGGCCGCTGTTGAGTCGCGTAGGTCTTCGGCCAGCGTTTCGTCTCCGGTGGGAGATGGGTCTTCTGCGTGCTCGGGTATTGATTGAGAAAATTGGGAAGGCTCATATTGCGTGGAAGGATGATGACGAACGAGGAGTGGCAGAAATGAATTTAAAAGTACGAATGATGCGCCAAAACACGTATTCGAGATGATAGCAAGAGCGGCTCCGAGCAAGTAGACCTTTGGGACAACTGGAAGAAATAGCATTGTCGCCACAGCGCCCGTAAATGCAAAAGATAGTAGAAGAGTCTTTCTGTAATTACCGTGATCCGCAGCGCCAGACATGGATATGATTAGAAAGGCCTGAATCAGGACGCTCAAGGAAAACGTATACATCGCGAAGCTGGCAGTGTTGATCTCTGCTCCAAGAAAGGAAATCACGCAATGCTCAGTGCTTCGATGAGGTGATGTGCTACGTGAGAAGACGGCGGCAGGACTAGCGTAATTCGGGCTTGGGGGTGAGGGATTCTCAAAGCTGGCGCGACATGGTGTGGACTTGTCCGACAACAGCACTCCACGTTCCCTTGCAAGTTGTTCCAGGGTAATGGGTATAAAAGATCCTGCCAATAGGGACCTTATCAGCTGACGCCCCAATCCCAATGAGCACACAAGGTTGGCTTACCAACTCCACACACCACAAAGACCTCGGCAGCCCAGCCATAGCTGTACCAGCCTGATAGCTCTTTCTTGCTCGTCAACCGCGTATCTTCCCCGGGGTATTCTGGCGCTCCTCTCAGCCCAGCCAGCCCGTGGTCTGGCTCCATGCTAGGACGATCCGAGTCGGAGCCTTCGTCGTCGGCTTCGAAGGACGGCGTGGGCGATTGAAAGGAGGCCTTTGCATTTGACGGCTCTCGAGAAGGCGGCAGTGGTCGTGGAGGAGGTTCATTTCGGGGGACCTCGAAGGACTGTCAGACCGACGCAGTTAGTTGTTGGAGAACAAATAATCGACGAACCATGGCCAACACCGCTGAGCTGCCGCTGTTGCACAGGTAGTGCTCCGCGTGCCCGATTCTGATTGGTGGGAGCCTGCTGAGGAATGTTTAGGTCATAAGCGGCTGTTTCGAGTTTGATCCACGAGGACCATCGCACTCCTTCACAATTGACCGCATGTCTATGTCCATATCCACATCCATCATCTGAGTTGAGGTGGAGTTAAGGTCTCGTAGTGTTGTATCCCAGGTGACGGATCTAAGCTAAGATGCTAGAGCGAAAGCGTCCAATTGCGCCGGAATCCGGGAGATCATCCTCCAGCAGATGCAGCTGATCATACAGAGTTGCTCGTAGATAGTAGTTAGATTTTTGGATACAATACATCTACATACATGTAATTGTTCTGTGCTTCATCTCGGTCATCTAGAATCCATTGCGGCGCGGGACAGCAGCTCAGATGTCACTCAGCCAATAATGGTGGGATGATCCGTCGTGGAGGGGCGAATCCGTATTGACGGCTGGTGAACGACAGCCAAAATGCAAGAACACAAAGCAGTCCAAATACCTTGACTTTGCGATAATAGTCGAAGAAGCTCTCGGTGATAGTAAACCAAATGGTACAAAAGTACACGATCAGGCATAGCGAGCTCGCCACTCTTCTTTGTTGTCTTATACGAATAGTTCGTTCCTGCCTGCCTCTGACGTCCGCACGCTCTCGGCAGCGCTACGGCCATGGCATCGCGCATCGCGCTAGTACACCCGCTGGATCTGAATTCGCCCTTCTTCCACATCCCTACCACCATGACCGCCAATTCACTTCTCACCGTGAACGCAGAACACCGTCAACGGCAGAAACTTATTCACATCATCACATCTCTTCCGCTCTACTAGCCTTATAACACAGATATCAAATCCGCGGTCCACCAACGTTCGATCCCGCTCAGGATTGCCTTAGAGGGCCTCGATGACCTTTGAGCGACATCGATAGCGTTAAACCGTCGCTGCGACCGTGTCCTTTTTGCAGCCCGAGATACTTTCGCATGGAACACAACGAGTCAAAATAGAGTCTACAAAGCGACCGGAGGGCGCAGGGGTGAAACATCTGGAGGTGGAGTTGAACGGCCCGAAGGCGGAGGGAGCGGATGAGGTGGGAGCCATGCCAGGCATAATCATGGAGGATCCCGGCATGAATGGTGCAACAACTTCGTTTCGAGAAGCTGAACGGCGAACGAATGGAGGACCTGCGGATTACGAGATAATGGATGATAAAAGAAAAGTACTTGAAGGTCTTACGAACGGCACCTCCCAGCTCAATGGGGTTGCTACTTCGCGCAATGGAGTACTCACCAATGGCGATCCACGTTCGCCTGGCGGAGTAGTCGTCGCTCCATCAGATGCCATCAATCATTTCCACCAGCTTCCTCCCGAAATAGAGCATATCACCTTTGGCTACCTGCCTTTGTCGAAACTGATAACAAGGCTTGTCCAGGAGAGCTTCAATGATCTGACAGAGGTCATCAACGACATGTCAGCCATGCAGATTCCACAACAAACCCAACAAGTAAATTCAAACTACCTCAATCACGTCAACGGCAATGTGACGGGCGCTTCTTCTCAAACGAACGTGCAGAAGAAGTTGCGTCTCCTCAACTTTGCACAAGATCGCAGAGCACAATTCATCAAATTATTGGTGCTGTCACAATGGAGTCGGCAGGCTGGAGACGTCAGTAAAGCCATCGATTTGAAGGTGTGGCTGGACAGGCAAAAGGGTCTTTACGAGGATGCTGGAGGTTGGATGGGCGAACTCAAGAGAAACCTTGGGCCAGCAAAAATGCCTAGTCCAGATTTGCGGACGGCTTTGGAAGTGCTATCGACTGGGAAGGCATCGTGGCTGCCCGATGTAGGCCCTGTCATGATCCTTCGAACGTTCAGATGCTGATCAATTCCTAGCTCGGATACGTCCCGCCAGATCCACTGACGCCTCAGCAAATGCTGAAAATGTTGCGCAATATAAACACCTTACTGTCTATACGCCTTAACCTCCATGAGACAATCCCATCGCAATTCAGGACATTCTCCATAGCTTCCGGGAGGGCGACTTTCACCGTAGCTAATGAGTTCGAGGTAGATCTATCTATAGCCGATGAGGATCCATCCTCACAGCTATACTTCATTGACTTTCGGTTTGCGTTTTCGCCCTCGCCTTCGGACCTTCCAAGCGGTAGGTTGCGCGATGAGATAGAAGGTAAAGCCAATGATGTACTGAGAAAAGATGGGCTGGCTGGTTGTTATAATTTCTTGCATGATTTCGTATTGACATACAAGATCAACGTACTGAAGAGTCAAGCTATCGAAATGGCTCGAAACCAATGGACGGAGTCATTGAGGATCGAACCTGTACATCGAACACTAGTCGTGCAGTACTGGCTGAGCAGGCGAGGAGGCAAGAGCTGGATAGAAATAGGCATCAAGAGTGGCCGACGAAAAGACCGAATACCGGAGCAAGGTGAAGCAATACCACACATCGCGTTACGCTGGGTCCGTGATAGTAAAGAGGTTAAGGACCCTCCTCTTACCATCGACCTCGGGGAGCTATCTATGGAAAGCATCGTCAAGAACGTGATTGCGTTGCACTCGAACTACATTCTCCAGTCAATCCGCGATAAGCTCTCGGAAGACGCTTTGTACGCCAATAACGCCCTTTCCATGACGTTGTCAACATCCCATATGGAACCTGTTCACATTTCTCTAAAGGTCCAGCTTACCCCCTCAAAGACCCTCACGGCCGCTATCGAACCTTCATCAGGTGCTTTCACGTTGCGACCGACTTCGCCCATTTTTACTCGTGCGGAACGCGATATCAATATTTTACAGCACCCTGCTGATGATGCATCTACTCGACTGGCAAATCTAAGATGGATCGTGGCACAAGAGGATATTGCGTCACGGGCCAGGTGCACCGGGTGGGAGTTAGTAAAGGGTCGCCAGCTTAAGCAAGAGGACATGGAACGCTGGTTCCCACGAGACACACTCAGGGTCTCGTTCTTCCGTCGAAAATCGTGGAGCAGCAACTGGCTTGTTGCTTGCACTAGCAGCAGAGGTGGTGAGTCGTGGTGGATTATAGAAGTACAATCCGATCGATTGTCGCCTTTGAGCAATAAAATTAATGTGGCGCACCTTATTCCTCCAAATTCATTACCCGCCCTTGCGCCAACAGCATCATATCCTTTCTTTTCCAAGCTTGGGAGTGTCGCCGCCGGTATGATCTCTTACTACGTCAACACTCGCTATCTTTTCCACCTCAACATCCGACATGTTCTAAGCCCTCCATGGACGGCTCTCCCTGGTATCAACCCTCCAATACTTTACATCCGCCTCACTCCGAATATGGTCCCGTCCTTCTTACGCAGTCCACAACGACCGGCGCTGCCATGGGCCCACGAAATAATCAAAGTCACTTTCCGAGGCATCGATACCTCTTTCCACCGCAACGGCACCCCATCTGGAAACGCCATTCTCCTCGCCGAGGCACGTATGGCGACACCAATCCCACAAATCAAACTGCTCACCTCCCGCGTCGACTCCTCCATAGCGTTCCACCCTTCATCCGGCGCCTTCGCCTTCCGCCTCCTCAGCCCCGTCGGCCAACCCATCATCCCCGCCCTCCTGGACCGCCTCAAGCGTATCGAGCGCCTCATCCGCTTCCTGGCCGTTCTCAAGCAGTACAACCTCAAATACGAAACCATCTCCCTCGGCCGCATCGCCTTTACTTATGCCACCAACCCTCTCCCCCTCAAAGCGGACATCAACTTCGCCACCGACGCCCCAATGCGCATCTCCTTCGACAAGGGCAACCCTCACCTCCGCGTCAAGGACTTCCTCACCGACTTGCTGAACGCAAACGGCGGCCTCGAGCACGTTACCCTCCTCCTTAACATTGCCCTCCCTCTTCTCCGAGCGCTCGACGCCGTCGAGGCACCGCGCCACGGCCAGATGGAGTCTGTGTTGATCCTGCCTCGATCAGCGGAGTGGTTCCAACTCCGATATAGCAGCCCGAAATGTCGCTTCGATATACGACTACGGCAGAGAAGAGACGAAGTCAAATGGTTTCTAAGAGATGTCAGCAGTCAAGAAGAGGTCGGATCTCGAGCAGAGGATCTCGAAAGGATGTTGAGGGCGTTGTTTGTCCATAGAGGTGAGGGGTGGTTTGGATTGCGGACTGGGATCGTCGCGAGCGTGGATGGTGTTGAGGGCTTGGTGAGGAGGTTGGACGAGGTCGTTAGGGGCTCCGATCGACATACGGATATATCAATGCGTGCCGGAGTAGATGGTGCCGGCAACGGGCAGGGGCAAGACGGTGTTCCCGTCATGCTGGACTGATCCGCGCGTGAGATGGTTGTGGAAGGGGGAGGGGTTGATTCGTTGGCATTTAGCTTCTGTATCATCTTTGGAATCTGTACTTTCGGATCAGGTGGAGGTGCGTTTCTTTCAAGCGTTCATATACCCGCGCCGTAACGATTGGCGAATTCATGGCGCATCGGCGTGGGGTTAAAGGGGAGTGGGATGGACCGGCGTTGTCGTCGAAGGAAACGAAATCTAATCTTTTCAAGTCCTCAACGATCTACGATGTTATAAATTGCGGAGGTGAGTTTGATTATATATCAGAGTAAGGAGGAGGTTGGTTCAATTCAGTCCTTAACACCCCACCTCCCAACCTCAGCCATCGCCTCCGGCCCTCCCTCCGCTAATCGCTCCTCCCCCAACACCCCAGCAACACACCTCCACCCATCCCTTCCCCCGCCCCACTTCAGCACCTCGTCCCTAAACAGCTGCCCCGCCTCTCGATCAACCGCGCCTCCCTGCCTGCGTTGGAAGACGTCCTCCCACACTTTCCCCGCGATCGCCCGGTCAAATAGATACGAATAGTAAGTAGCCCCATACCCGTACAAGTGTCCGAAAAACCCTTGCCATCTCGTACCTGCGGGTTCTGGTACGCTGCTGTGCGCGTTCCAGACGTCGTGATAGACCCGCGTACTATCGAACTCAGGCGAGAGGGGTAGAGAAGAGTGGTAGCGTTGATCGAGCATCGCGAGCAGGATTTGATTTTCCGTCTCCGCGGCCTCGCCTTTGCGGTCCATCTCGACTTTTTCCTTGACCATTCCGTACGGCAAGGGAGCGTCGGTCTCCCAGTGTCGAGCGAAGAGGGCGAGGACTTCGGGGGCGGAGGCGAAGTGCTCCATGAGGACGGAGGGCAGTTCGGCGAAGTCGGTGGCGCAGCGGGTGCCGGAGACGTTCTGGAGGGCGGTGCGGCCGAGGATGGAGTGGATTGCGTGGCCCATTTCGTGGAAGAGGGTTTGGACTTCGCGGAAGGTGAGGAGGGTGGGTCGGTGGGGGTGGGAGCTGAGGGAGAAGTCGCAGATTAGGGCGATGGTGGGGAGTTGGTAGAGGGCGCCGGTGGTGGGGTTGCGGGAGGTTGCCATGCCGTCGCTTGCGGCTTGTTCGCGGGTGGTGAAGGTAGACGTGGTGGATGGGGAGGTTGTGGCAGCTTCGGCAATCTCGGTGTCGGAGATTTGTCGGGAGCAGCGGAGGGTGAAGTGTGCGGGGTTAGGGCTTTTGCCGGGGCGCTCGAAGAGGTCACAGTAGACAACGGCGATGTGACCTTCGTTTTCATCGATGACGTCTAAGCGGCGTACATCGTCATTCCATGTTTCTCCGGGAAGAGTCTCGTGCGGGACAAGGCGAACACCATAAAGGCGGCTGAAAAGGCGGGAAAGGCCTTGCATGACGGTTCCTAGAGAGAAGTAGGCCGATAAAAAGTCAGGTTTCCGAGACGTTGATCTTGACCGTGACTGTAAACGTGCGCGGTAGTACTCCCTATCCCAAGCATGTATTCGATCTGGTGTAGCGCCACTAGTAAAGTCGACCTGCTTTAGTCCGAGTAGCTCCGCCAATTCGTGCCGCATTCGACCAGCGTTGTTGGCTGCTAGTGCCGACAGGAATTGATTGACAGAATCGGGTGTTTTGGCCATCTTGTCGTTCAAAGTCATGTGCGCGAAGCTGTTGTAGCCTGAGAGCTGCGCGAGCTCAGCCCTTGTATTCAGTAACCTTTCCAGGCGGTGTATCTGCTTGGTGGAAGGCGTCCTGCTGGCCACGTAGATCTCTCTCCTCGTATCCCCGTCTTCAACAGTCCTGAGTGCCATAGATGAAGCTGGACTAACTGTTGGCAACGTCACCTTGCCCCATTGAGTTAGCCGCTGAACCATTGTCGGGTCCATGCCCTTCAACTTGCTACTATCGAATAAAAGATACGATTGTGCTGGCTCCATTTGATCCACAAATTCAGAACCCAGCCGACTTATATCATTTGACAGATCGACAAACTTCTGCCGTTGTCCAGAGGGTAAATCAATAGCAGACTTTGCAAAGTCCTTAATCAGTATCTGCGCAACCACCTTCTCTTCTTCACCCCATGATGTTGTGGCTTGAGGATCTGCAAGCGCCCTCTGAAGCTGCTCATTTAGCCCTGTCGTAGTATTGAGTACATTCATGTATTCAAACATCAGCGCATACGCCTGCGTGGCCGCGGTCTGGATTCTCCGGTCAGGATGTGTTACACGGACGAAGTCCGACAAGTCGATAACTCGACATAGCAAATCACTGAGCCTATCTAGATCTCTAGGCATTGTCTTGTATTCCTCGACTGTAGAGGCGCCCAGAACCTTCGCCACGATCTTCCTGCATTTCCCAAGTGTATCTCGCGCAAACTCTTGGAAGCCCGCCGGGCTCTTGAGATAGTGGTTTCGAAAGAGACCTGCCGTTTGGCCTGAAATACTCGAGCGTGTCCGATGGGAGAAGTCCCGCCAAAACGCTTGTGAGTCAAATATATGCCGTAGCGTACGATCATCATACTTTGCTCCAGGAGCACCGTTACCCACTGAAGGAATTCGTATGTCCTCGTCGAGGATATGCGCCGTGGCAGTTGCGGCAGTCGTCAGGCTTCTGTGAGCTCGCTGCTGGCGATATAAGCATCGTGGACATGTCCATGGCTGTCGCCTCAACGATTTGAGCATGTCCAGGAACCAAAGATTGCTGTGTGTTGATGGTGTCAAAAAGGGTTCGAGGCAGTCGTCCTGATATTTGTGCAGCGATCATCAAAGGTTTCTTGCACACTGTCGTTGCTGAAAACCACAGTAACGTGACTGATGAAAAAGTGCAGTAAAGTGACTTACCAAATCACTTCCGAAGGTGTAGGTCAGAGAGTCGTCCGCGAGCAGTCCCTTTCACTTTATCGTTTATACTCACCCCCATCTTGGTGTCCAAGGTGGTTTCCATGCTTGCCCACCCCTACAATACTTGTACAAGAAAGGCAGCCGTTTGCGGCTCTGGTTCGCGTATGAGTGGTCAATTCAGATCAGAGTCCGGTGCCGCTTCAAAGAGGCTGCCCTTGTATTGCTAGGCTATCACGCCTGCTTACCTTACTTAGTCTAATCAATCTTGACCTTATGTATAAAACCTAGTTTATAGTATAGTAATACGTTATGTCTATACACACTCATATTTGATAGCAATGACTTAAACTAAACTAGGATCGTACTTTACTTGTACTACCTTATGTAATAATAGGTCACTAGCTAATGTACTGTACAAAAGCCTTACGTGATGGTTGCTCGGCTTCAACACCTAAATCCTCCCCTTGGATCTCTTACTACCCCTGCTTCCTAGCTTTTCAATTGCCGGACTATTTCCCTCCCTCGACGACTTCTTTGAGCTGATCGTGTTGGGCACCGTCGAACCCTGCCCCATTGACGGCGTTATTGCCTCAGCCGATTCCTCTGACTGCCGCCCCGTCATCCGTCTTATCATAGCCTCTCGGGCCCGCCCCGCCTCACTGTCGTTCCACATTACCCGCGATACGTCTGACTCCTTTGACTCTGTTGTTGACCTGTCCTTCATCACCAACTCGATCGGAATCCTCTCGAGTGTCTGAACTGGCCCTTGTACTGCCCCAACCGGCTGTCCTACTTCACTCTTCGCCATCTTGCCAACCCGCTCTGAACCTACTAGGCCGACGTGCTCACGTTTTGCTACAGCAAGCCATAGGGTTTCGCTTGGATTCGTCCACCCGTTCCATGAAATCGCGGATCTTCTGGTACTTCAATCCAAGTCTCTGCGCCAGCGCTTCAAGTCCCATATCGGGGTATGAATGAACCGCCACTTCCAGGGACAGAGGCTGTCTTGAAGGCCCGCCCCTGTCTGACTCATCAGTTTCCATTTCTTCCAAGCCCCACCACTCATAGCCTTGGATATCGTAGAACTGGATCAGAGAAATCAATCTGGGCACTGCATACCACATGAGCAATCTTCATCATGACGGTTCTTGCTTGATGTACTCACTGTGTGAAGGCAACTTCAACTTCCAGAATTCTCTAATCGTGCTAGGAAAGTTGGCGGGCATCCGAAACCCACCGCCAGGGTCAAACAATCCCAGGGGATAGATTGTATGCCATCCTTTGAAACTCTGCCTGTTGTGTGACTCTCCTTGTATTTGCGTAAATCTTGTTCGGAATTCGTCAAGAGTACTGTAGACTTGTTCGAATCGTTGATCGACCTCGTCGAATCGCTGGTCGATATCTCCGAATCTTTGGTCGACCTCGTCGAATCGCTGGTCGATATCTCTGAATCGCTGGTCGATATCTCTGAATCGCTGGTCGACATCTCCAAATCGCTGGTTGACATTTTCTTGGAACTTAGTGATGTAGGTCCGTTGCTGTTCGAACTGTTCCTTTGTCACCAGCTCATCAAATCGCCGGTCCACATATTTGCGTTGGTTTTCAAACTCAAGTCGGATGCCTTTGGCCTGAAGATCGTGTCTTGCCTCGAAATCATCCTTAGTCACGGATGTTCTGGCTCGTATCGCCAGACTTGAATCGAGATACTCATGTGCCGACCCATTTTGCGGCGGTGGAGACTGCTGGCCGTTGCGAGCTAGTTGCTGAAGGATGACCCTGGACCGGGGGAAAGCGTATTCGCTCTGTGACATGGTTGAACCACGTTGATGGTGATGTCCTGTATCAGTGGTATAATGGAGAAGAGGTTTAACGTATTTGACAGCCACTCGCAGAGGATGGTGGTCTTGGTGAGGCTAATGATTTGGAAGGCTAGGGAGGGTCGAACAGCGTGACCCAGGAACAGGCGAGGGTCACGTGCAGGGGCGGAGCGGACACAGATAGTGCGGATCTGCAGACGAGCCATTGTCGCCGGATTTTGTCAATGAGCCATGGTCTTCAGATCCATGTTACGACGGGTGTGTTGGATGTAACTCTTCAATTGACTGAGGTGTACTGACGAGCATGAACCAGCGCGCCGTTATTCCTGCAGCCGCCGGCTTCCTCGCAACTGGGATGATTCTGTTTCCCAAGACAACTCTGCATGCTGAAGCTCCACCAAAGGATGTAGTAAGTCCGACGAGATATACCTGTGGTGTTTATGGTGTTGACGATCTTTCAGCTTGTCAAGAAGCCCATCTACGACGACATCACCGTTGCCCCTCCCGCGCACAAGAAGAAGCCCTCGAACCCGGACAATGCACCTCCTACCTCTTCCCCATTGCCGACCGACCGTCTAGCTGTCCAGATTCGTCGCGCTCGGCTCTTCTTCTACAGCCGCTCCCTTGCTGCCGAGTCGACGGTCAACAATCTCATGTCTTCCTTCCTACACATGGAGTCCTCTTTCACGAATACCATAGCATCACTAGCACCGCCAAAACAGTCCGGCGAGCGCCTCATGCCCGGCGGTATCTACGCTCTCGTCGCCGCAATGGCTGGCTCGATCATTTCACGCAATCGCAATATACTCTTGCGCGCTACGGTACCGTTAGCTGTGGGTATTGGGGCAGGGTGGGTTGTGCTGCCGGTTACAATGCGAAATGTGGGAGATCTGGTCTGGGACTACGAGAAGAAGGCGCCGATCATCAGTGAGAATCATATGAGGATTAGGGGTGCGGCGGAGGAAGGCTGGAGGCAGACGAAAGTGCATGGTGCAGCTACTGCGAGATTCGTGGATGAAAAAGTAACGCAAGGTAGGGAGACGATGGAGGAGTGGGTCAGAAAGGGGAGATGATACCAGTGGTTAGTACCAGTAATTGAAAGCTCAAAGCCGTTGTGGTTCTGCTATCAGCCAGTCTGGGAACAGCTCGCACTTCTGCAGCGGCCTGTCCTGGGTCTGTACATAACATATCCTCCGTGCAAAGAAGTCGAGAAGAACAGGGAAACTACTAACGAATCACTCATATATGGTCGGCAAACATGATTGCAATTCCTTTCTTTACCCCTTGTCTAAGGGGAACCTTCAAAACAGGCGGGATGGCTTTTCCAGAGCATAGAACAGTGGCCTGCAACCGCACTTCCTTGGTGCCTCATCGTCAAGTCTGCACCCGTCAGAATATGCCGTTCGACCACATCCGGATATCCGTACTCCAAAACAGCGTGCAAGGGCTGTTTTCTTGGAAGATCGCCAAATCCCAGATTTCATCGTCTACTGAGACGCTCTCCGTAAGTAGTAGCTCTATGACCTTCACTTCTCCTGCCGTGGTGGCGCAATGAAGTGCTGCTTTGTCGCCCTTTGCCGATCTTGATCTCCAGCTCTCTCCGCGTGACCTCATTCCCATAGTGATAATGATGGAATAGTGCTGTTGATTGTTCATCTATTTGGTTCGGATGCTACAGCAAACAAAAATGTCTGCCTTGATAATTCGGTGTTAGAAAGCCCTTGCACTGGTAAGATAGGGCTGAAGCAAGTTACCAGTCTCGCGTTTGTCAGTACGGGGCATCGCCATCACCCTCTGTGATCTCCGTTATATTCATGATAGTGCTGGATATAATGCTGGATTTCTCAATATATCCAGATACCATTGTCGCGCGTGCAGATGCACTGGAGAACGGCCATCATCGAGCCGCAAACTCAAGGGCGACTTTCCTCCGTATCAGCTTTTGGAGCGAATCTCCACAGCCCAAGATTGCTGCCAGACACAGTGGGGTCCACCACCGTTCATCTGTGCATTGATATCTGCGCCATATCCTTCATAACGCCAAGTTCCTTAACATCGCGAATGATCTGATGGCACGTAGAGCGATCGTCTGAACGAATGGCCCCAGGGTTCTGGATAGAAATCAAGAATCTACTCCCTTAAGGCTTCGAAGCACTCGGTCCAGATTTGGACCTCAAAGCGGTCTTGAGACGATCCGGCACTCGCGGACGTAATCAGAGACTGCGCTCACCATGCCAGCTTACCCAAGATCAGCTCGCATTATCAGCAAGCCTACTGGTCTTCGCGGCAATCCTCGCTCTTAAGGGGCGCAAGTACTTGTTGTCCTTCTTGAGGCAATTATGTATCGAGAAACATTTGTGTGCCAAAGCCTAATCATTGACAGGAGAGTGCTTAAGGACAGAGTACACCTACCGTGCGAGGTGTAGGACGTGACAAGGATCGCAGAAATGCTGCATAGAAAAAGCAATGCTGGATTAGTGTCCTAGAATGCGAGAGAATCGATCGTAGTCGACCTTTGCGATTGTGTTCCACCTCAGATACAAGTAGTGTCCTTGGCTCCTTCTTAGCCTTGCAGCATAAATGTATCCCAGTCGACTCCAGAATGCGTGCATCATCGAAGAAAAGTAGAAATGTGATATTGACTTATGTAAGCTCAGCCTTACCAGGCGACTTGTCTAAAGGCCGAATGTGGCTGCGCGATCAAAAGCTTGGCCTTGAGCCTCTAACACTAGCGCGTGTTTTTGTTGATTATTAGAAGATGGGCGTCAGTTCTTGAACCTCTACTAATTCGTGTCAAGCAAGACGGACACACATCAGCAGCACTATATAATTGCAAAGAAACGTGATAAGTTCTAAAAGGCCAAAAATGGCAAAAGATCAAGTTTAGTCTTTAAACCAATGGCCAGTTGGTTCAGTGAGACGTCCCTATCACGAAAATGTATTACCATTTTGCTATCCATCGCCGAGGGTCGAACCCGTACACCCTCTAGGACCGAAAGGTTCATTTATAGGTGGGTTCACGTTGGGCACGTGAGATTTCCGGCGTCCCGGAAAATCTGGTCTGCCCAAGCCCTCAACGCCGCAGCGGAGGGCTAGCGCTACTACCACCCACCTTGATACTTGACTGCTCTTACTTTAATATATAAAGGACCTTTCCATTGCTTTGCCACCACAACTGAGTGCTGTCTCCAGGTAATTAGCACATATTTTTCCACACAGAAGTCTTGCACTCTGCACGGGTATTGAACATCACAAATCCCAACATAACGTACGGTTTCTTCTTAGAGCATTTACATCTGATACCACATATTGAAGCGCTTCTGTTTCCATTTCTTGCGCCCAATGCTTTACTCCATCAAGTGCAACTGGCCGCGACATCGCTTACCAGCCTCCTGAACGACGACTACCCTTTCACACTTAGATACAAATTTTGGCTGGGCCTCCGATCGCTAGGGAGTAGTGAATGTGACCCATAAGGACTGTAAAGAGTACGGAGAATAAAACACTAGCTCTAAATGCCAGCATCGACGGCTGGGACATCTAGATTCCAATCTATCTCGCCATCGTCGCCATACCTCTCCTTCAACCACTCATTCGTCTTCTTAAAATGACCACACTCAAACTACCTTGTGTATTAGCATATGCACACGTGCTCGATAGCCGCTCAAAAACACTTACAAAACCCCTTGCCGCGCTCAATGGACTTGGGTGAACACTCTGCAGGACGCAATGCCTCTTCCTATCAATCCTGGCAATTCTCTTTCCCGCTGGTGTACCCCAGGCTAAGAAAACCACACCTCTCGTTCTGACTTTTGCGACCGTATCTATGACCTTCTGAGTGAATTTCTCCCAGCCCCTATTGGCATGGCTGTTGGCTTCATGCGCTCGAACGGTAAGACACGTGTTCAAGAGCAACACGCCACGATCAGCCCACGGTGTGAGAAGCCCACCATTCTTCAGAGGTGGCCTAAAGGAAGGATAGTCTTTGGCAATTGCTAGGTAGATGTTCTTCAAGGACGGAGGAGCGGGCGTAGGTGGGCGGACGGAGAAGCAGAGGCCGTGAGCTTGATTGAGGTTGTGGTACGGGTCTTGACCCAGTATGACGGCTTTGACTGTATTCAGCGGCGTATGTCTTGACCTGCGACGCGGTAGACTCTGTTAGGGATGTTCCCATGCAGCTTGTATTCCGTTTGGAAAGGCGTTCGAAACATACCAAGAATACACTTCCTCCATTGGTGGAAAGATTGTCTTCCCATCCACCTTTTCCTTCTTCAAAAACCTCTTCAGGTCGAGGAACTCTTTTGTCAGCACCTCATCCTTCAGATGCGCAAGCCAGCTCTCATGCAATGTCTCAATCTCCAGCTTCAGCAGCTCCTTCTGCTCGTCGGTGAGCTTCTCGAGCCACTTGTCTTTGTCAAACTTGACGACAGGCGATGGAACCGCAGGAGAAGTAGATGAAGTATTTGATACGGGTTTAGGTGCGCCGAAGAAGGACGTGATGCTGCCATTGGCTTTAGGCTTCTTCGCCTGTGCGGCTGCGAGGTCAACAGCTTTGCGCTTGAGATTTGTAGCCATTGTAACGCGTTTAAGGCTGGTACCTGAATGCTGAGTGCAATACAAGTATCCAGGAGACGTAAGGCTGAAGTGCGCAGAATGTGTAAAGGCTTGGGCTCTGTATGAGGACGCGTTGACTGCATCGACAATCACGCGAGAGTTGGTCAAGGATCAAGTCAACCCTAGTAAGTTATGCGCTGCACGAATAAGGAGCAGAATCCATGAAACCCTCTCCCTACCTTCCCATGCATTCTCGAGCTTTCTGCAAGATTATCGTCCTTCTTGTTCATCAATCGTGCTCCCGCGTTTTCTGCTTTCAATGGATTAAACTATCTGATGCGCATCATTCCTCCCAATGGGTGCTATTCTGTTTCATGACCAATACAAGGTTGACGGTACCGGAGATCAGTCAAAGAGGGTTGGCAGTCAGCTTGAAGCTGAGCCCAATCAGAAGACTACAAGTGCGTACTCCGTAGTAATGTACAAAGACCGAATAGGGTGCAGTTGCCAATTTACTAAACCGCCAAGCCGTACCGTGGTAGGAAACAGTACCGCACGATCACCATGCGCCAGACCTCGCCCAGAGAGATGTCATGGCTACTTCTTCGCCGCCTTCTCCTGTTGCTCCCGCATCGCTGCACGTGCGCTTCGGCTCCCGCCCAGCTTGGGACCCTTCGGAACCTCAGGCTTACCTTTGACTGGCTTCGTAGTCGTCGCAGGTGCGGTCCGCTGTCGCCTTGACGAGATTGCATCCATAAATTCGCGTCGGAACTGCTCTGCAATGCGATCATCGGCCGCTTGGTCATCGTTGGTACCAGTATCTGCATCTGGCTCATCGTATATCTCCACTACCGAATTGTCAACGAGGCCCCCATTTCAGAGTCCAAGACTATAAAGGAGGGACATACGTCTGCTCTCCCTCATAACCTCCTCGACAAGCTTATCTCTCTTGACGTCTTCACTATTCCTCCTCTTCCGTCCCCTCCACGGCTTGCCATCCTTCCTCAACCTGACCTTCTGCACTCCCTCCTCAATCGTAATCATCTCTCCAGCCTCCAATCTCCTCTTCGCGGCCTCCGTCCGTGCGATGTTCCTCAAAGTAGCATCTGGTCCCAAATCTATCTCATGCAGCTTGCCCAACGCGGCAGGCTGGCGCTGAAGAAGCCCACCTCTGGTCGCGGTACTCAAAGAAAGTTCATCGTAACCGTGGCCATTTATATCTGAGCTTGCTGTAGCCTTGACTTCACGACGTTTAGCCAACTCTGAATCTATATACGCCATCCTTACGCCCGTTAGTCTCTGTAGCTTCGACATGTGGCTTGTTCACCTATGATAAGTGGATGCACTTACATGTGTTTATCTACATCCGCAACCTGGCCAGTCTGCGGCGCGAAACGGTTTACCACAGTCTGTACCTCTCTCGGTGACTCGTCCTTCTCGCTCAATGCTCCTGAAGGCTGCGGCGTCGCGGACACGCTCATCGAGCTGATAGTGCTGTTGGTGAACTCAATGCCACCTCTTCGATTCCTCGCCGCTTTGCGCCGGCGTAGAATCTCAGCTATTGCAAAGCGCGTGCTGTCTTCTATGTCCGAAGCAGCTTCCTCACTGACTTCGTCTTCATGATCTGCTTCAGTGAGAGGCGGCCGTGTCAGAGATGCTTGTGTTATGAGCGGGACCGGTGATGCGATGTTTTCACCGTCGTTTTCTTCGTTACGCTTGCGGTAGAACTTCCTCCGTTTTGCAGGTCGAAAGAGCGGCTCATCGGTGGACATCGTCTCAGGGCTTTCAATGTCTGCTATGAGGATTGTGGCCGTGCAGTCTTTAGTAGTGTCTGTGCATGTATTTCTCACACTCCGTAAGGTGCACACACCTCAGTCGTCGTTTGATCACCCGAAGCAGCTTAGTTGCAGCCATTTCGGGAAAGGCGACTCCTTACTCAGCACTGTTCGGAATAACTTTAACTCGTAGAAGATCTCCGACTTTCCCTGATGTTCTCCCGCTCATGTCACGTCACCGACGAATATGGAGCATTGAGGATCACATGAACGTGTAAGATTTGATTGCAAAGAGCAACCGTTGACATTTTGCTAGCTCATGTGTTGAGATCTAACTTCAACTTCATTGGTTGCTAATGTTCTGGCTTTGGGAGCAACATTTTCAAGATTCATCACCCAGCAGCGTGTAGAAAGTCTCTGATATCGAATGCTTTCGCGCCTTATAACGTCCTTTGAATTTCCGACGAAGCTCAACTCCCACTCCGCCCTGTCCCGACATGGTCGCCAAGCCCTCTGCCTCTCCGGGCGTCGCGGCCTTGGCGACTTCATGGCCACTTTTGCCAGCGTTCCTCGACTGCCTCCACGCCAATGCTCATTTCCACGCGAACCCCGCTGCAGGAGGCGTCTTCATATAAACCTTGTCTGCTGGTCTGGGTACCCCGTCTCGGTATGTGTGCAAACAGCTTGCTGTGTCTTCAGGACCCACTATACCTCCTGATATCGTTGATATCTAAGCCCGAGATTTTTCATCGCCAACCAAGATATCATCGTCGATTGCAAGCCTGAACGGGTGTTCTTTGGCTGTGGGCCGCGCCTTCAACTCGAAACGGCTTCTGAGATATGGCGAAGGATGGACTAGGAAGATGGAAAGCTGGGAGAGAGGCGAATCTTGATTCGTAAGGCGAATAACTATGACATCTCGATTGCGGGTGTCATAATCTTACAGTATGACACTACAATCGCAGCACTATTTCAAGCTGGGTTCAATGGAACTACACATTTCGTTATTCCTGTCAGTCATCTTGCTATTGGTATTGCATAGGAGCGATCAGAGTGATTCAAGATTTGATTTAGAAAGAGTGACTACGTTAAGCGTACACGCCTGCTGGAGTTCTTTACATTATCCGTCCTCAAATCTTCAACACAACCCATAGATGACCTGCTACCACCGAAGATTGGAGAGAAAAACTCAATTGAGAACGTTACAAAAGTGTCACTTATGTTCCAGAAAAAGCCTTCAAAGAATCATAGTCTCGAATCCGTATTCGAGTGATGCTAGCTGACCCTTAGAAGGCGATGGCGGTACAGCCGGTACCTTGACAGCAGGCAACCGTAGTTGAGCAAACGCTCTGGACGGAGCCGACGGTGCCGACTAGATATGGGTATGAGAAGCTATACTATGCAAGACGAAAAGCTGGAATATGAGACACTCACTGGCAATGGGGCTGCATTGCAATGAGAAGCTATAACCCTGATACACAACGTTGTGGGACCCAGAGTCGGAGTTGCAGCACTGAGGCGAGTTGTTGTTACCACAGATCTGGGTGACTTGCTGAACGTTCATAGGAGGTGGTGGCGGCGGGTTCTTGCCCGGTGGTGGAGGTGGTGGAGGTGGCTTCTGTGTCTCTGACTGCTTCGGAGGGCACGAGCAGGTGTTGCTTGGTTTATGTTGATTGCCCCAACCGTTGGGATTGGGGGCGGCGGCGACTAGGCCAGCGCTAAGAAGCACGGCGAGACTGACAAGAGAGAACTTCATGATTGATTGACGACTGGAGTGATGATGGTATTTGATGAAGGAGGTGCTATTATGATACGAAAACGGGTTGATGACGGATTTAAGAAACCTGTTGGTGATTGAAGGAAGCTGGCTGTTTGACTGCTGATGAAAGAAGGTTGCCGTTGAGAGGAGAAGTCAACTCGTCTTATACGCAAAAGCTCGGCGCAATCGGATCAGATCATACCCCCCTCTCCCAGCAACCCCTCTTGATGATCAGTCCTTCATGCAAGGATGACCTCAGCCGTTCTATCCACCTTTCGTCACGAACGCAATGCCATCTCCTCGATGTCAGCTGAAATCAAAGAATTGTGGACGCCATCATGCCTAGTAGAAATCCGTACGCATCCGGGCGATGACGAAGTGGCCTAGAATATAGATGCTTCCACTTCCCGACTCTCCACCCTTTCAATACGTTGGCATTACCTCTTAACGTTGACTGAGTGCAAATGATTATTGTCATGCCCTCTACAATGGACGCAGTCGCTGAAGACGAACCCCGTGTTTGGAGACCAGAGCCTCTGATCATCAAGCTAGGCAGTAGGGTAACTCGTATATGCAGCCGTGTTGGAAAGTCCAGCTGTGCTTGATCCGGACGCAACTTGACCTGTCGATGATCTGTCGATCCATCCCGTTGATCCGGCATCATATCCCATTGCCTGCCGGTGTTGCATTGGCTATATTCCCAAGCACTCGGGAATGCAATTGCACAGGCCAACTCAACGGTTTCAACAAATCAAGAGCCCAAGATTCATACATCCGGTCTAGCGCGCCACTAAATTGTAACATGTCTGACAGGCACTGGGATTCAGAAATATCGGGTCCAAGTACAACAGGCCACACTTGACGATTGCCATGTTATGCTATATCAACTCCCTCTGGCCGGACGCAACGCCCCCGTTGCAGGAATCCAATCACCACACAACAGCAGGTCTCATAGCTGAACGCTCAAACCTCGATGATCAAAGTTGAATACGAACAACGAGTACCTCAATCGGCTGAGCGTAGGTCAAGATCCTACCAAGGACGTCACTACCTAGCGCCGAGGGCACCCCCGCTTAGGTCACCAGAAACATTTCGTTTGAGTGGACCACTTGACGATTCCCATGTGATGGTCTATCAGATACGTCAAATACTTGTACCAAAGACCATGGCGGAATTAGAATTTCGGCTCCCTACGTCAAGCCCAAAGACCACGGCCCGCACGAGGCCAATCGACTGGATTACGCCAGCTAGCTTCGCTTCGCTGGCCACCACAGTAGGGCGTGATTTAAGCCTCATTACGTTTTGTTCAGCCACATTTTGATCAATCAGAAGATGCCTTTACATACATCAAGCTCAGGATCACAACGGAACCTCAAGCAATTCATCCACCGAGCTCTGCCTGCTGAGGAACAACCCGGCCGCGTGAGTCAAGAATCACATTCGGATTTTGAATGGAGGACCAGGTTCTAGTTTACAACCAAAGCTCACTGGACTGGAGCTTTGGAAACCTGGCGATGGCGTTCAGCCCTAGTTGAGATGGTGATCTGCAACCGTACGTATCCGTATAGACCCCTGTCCCGACTTTGACACAACAACATGGCGGGGCCGCCAAGGCTTATTCCATCAAGTCTCCTTGGTCTTCCGCAAACTTGTACTGGTGTACCGCAAGCCTGATCTGCCAATTCCGGCGAACTACTGCATCCTTCCGAGCATTTCCAACGACTCATTTCCGCCTCCAGTAACCCAAACCCCGCATTCTGACACTGTCAGCATGGAAGGCTTGGAGTTTAAGTAGTCGGAACGAGATCCTGCCAGTCTACCTGTGGATCCAAGTATTGAGCTCCCGCCACGGTCTCCCCAGACCTAGAAAACGACAGGGGCTCAAGTGAGCCGAATGAAGGGTGGCTAGGATGTGTAGCACCTCATCGAGCTGCGCTTTGACCGACTGACAGGAGTACGTGTGCGGTTTCGAGCCCGATCTGCATACTCAGTCGCAATGGTTCCTTGGCTTATATGGCCATTGGATGACTGAAAGCAGAGCCGAATCTGTCGCTGTGATATCTCATTTCAGCTTCCGAGCGACTCCTCAAGTAAGACGACGGTTCAGTTCACAACGCTCTTGAGGGTCCTCAGCATGCCCCGTAAATTTCTTTGTTTTATCATTACTTTTCATGTCAGCAGCACCTTTGATGTGGTTGGCTTCTCCTAACCGTTGCCGAGGGAGTTTTGTAGAACGTTTGTCTTTCTGTTTTACCCAGTACACTGCTCTCACTCACAAAGGCTACTCTACGGTATATGTGAGTAAGATGAGGCTGCGCGACAGGTTCGACTTTTCCTACGGCAGCTCATATTTTCATGAATTAATGTCCTATAGGCACTTCAAGTCCCACCCACGTCCGTCTTCGGAATGACACGGAGAACCCTTGCCCGTTCCTGCAGCCCTTCAGCGATTCTGGCCGAAACATACTTATATGAGAACTGTTCATGAAGGGAAATGCACGCGACCTTGCCAATACAGGATGACCCGAAGTCAACGTCGTCGTCACCTCATGCTTCATGAGAGCATGTGTCAAGGATTCAGACGAGTGTTTGCCTGATCCTCCTGGACGTCCACACGCGAGAAGTTTGTAGGTCGACAGGTGATGGGCGTCACCAGGGAGATGTGTGTGGTTCAAGGGGGTGAGATCGACCATAGTTGTTCTGTAGACTGATTGAAAGAAATCGACTGAGCTTCGACACTCATCTTCTCGCTCCTTCAGGTCCCATCAGTGAACAGACGCCGGGCCATCCGAAGATAACGAAACGCGCAAGAACCTGGCATTTCATAGCAATGATAGATGCATCTTGTCATCAAACCGGACTCAAAGCCTCCGAGTATACATGTAAGAGCAATCACGGTTCGAGGGCTGTGGATAACATCCGAACGGCTTGACTCAGGACAGGACATCGGGACAGGACCTCCTGGCTGAATTCAGGTAGGAGCAAGATGAGGTGCCGGACTAGCTGAGGACGCCTATATTGTACGAACCACGACTCGCAAACACAACATCAGACACATACTCTGAAACAACTTGTGAACTGTCCTCCTTTCTGGTCTTTTCTTTGCTTGCCGTCTTCAGTCTCTTATACAGTAATTTGCGCTGGCTACTTCCTATGAGTCTCCATGCTACTCTTATAACCTTTCTATTGATTGTTCACTGCTATATGATGCTCACCGTCATACTGCGGCGGTGAGCTGACAATATATTATCCAACCTGAGGCCCCCATTTGAGTGAGTTGTCATGGCTCATTCATGCTAGTCTTCTTCACTAGCTCTGCATCACATCCTTCTCAACAGATTTGTCTCAATGTTCTGTCCCGAGTCATTTCGACATCTGAAAGACCCCTATCTGTTGACCACTGAGTTGACCAGCATAAGGAAATTCAAAGAAGCAGTGACTGCTTTCATCAAAAATATGAACAGAGCTGAGGTAGAGTGTTGAGAGAACTGAAACAACGGCATTGCTATGCTCAGAAAAGAAAAGCCAAAGGAGAACGGCAGATCTGCTAGATTGAAGAGGAATTCGCAAGCCATCTTGGGTGTACGTGTAGCTGATTGTGTATTTGCCTGTACTGGATAGATTATACATATTAAGAAGTTTCAGGTTTATTAAACCCTAATCTCTTCAGTTCTAGCAGCTATGTCTCCTGTAATCGTTGTCTCTTTGTCATTCGAAGCTGTCATGGTTTTAACTACCAGGCGGTTTACCTCAGACTTCAGGCCAGGCCGGTTCGCCACAACTAGTCTTATGCAGGGTTTGCACTGCCTCTAGGGGGCGACCTTGTTAGTGCCTCTTAGTAAGCACTCAGCCACCTGAGCCTCGGCCTGAGGTCTGAGGTAACCATGCGATGTGCCGATTATGCTTAGTCAGCACCCCACATACAGCACCGGCTTTCTTGAACGATGACTTAAGCACTCCAAGACCCTGGTATCTACGGCGCAACCTCTGCATCACATCGCTCCTTCACCTAGGCCTCCATGGTATGTGCACGAGCTGGGAGTTTGGACGAGTATGATGGAGGAGGGCGAGATCGCCACAGCCTAGTGTTTCAAAGTGTGCTCTTCACTGTCCGTGATCGCGCTTTGGATGTAGAAGAGAGAGAATGGGCATTTGTGGAAGATTGATCTTTGATGTTTCGTAGCACTATCCTCAGACACGATTAGTTCAGTTTGTCCTCGTCTGAATTCAGGGACATCAGCCACGGTCTCCTACACAAGTAGGCACCGTTGCCCCCCCTGAATAGTTTTGAAGAGTTGAGATTCCCTTCCCCAAACGCCGTTCGCTAGTCGTTGAAACCACCGGAACTCCCTCTTATTCAGCGTATGCCTTGATTCCTTTCTCTTCACATCACTTCCTTCCGATCCCATCCTGTTGGTTTGATGTTCTCTATCCCCTTTCCTGGATGGGGTTGGCGCGGATCCTCGTAGTCGCTAACAAAAGGGTTTGGATCGACCTTCTGCTCCAGATTAGCCAGCGTATGGTTGACCTCCCGATGCTTGGCCTCATCGGCACGAATGTAGAGAAGCAGCTCCCTCATAGTTCGATGACCCTCGGGCATGTTCCAGTATCTGACCGCGATCTCAGGAGCCTCAAGCTTCTCCCATTTGGGCAACTTGCCGGCGTCGATGTCGGCGATGGCGCGCGTATACGTGAGTACGGCTTCCTCTTCGAGATATCCCACGAAGCGATGGCATGTCCGTGGCGAGACGAGGTATGACAGGAACATGCCATTGAAGAAGACGCCTTGAGCTCCGAGGATCACCACTTTCATGAACCAGCCGGGCTCAGCCATCTTAAGGAACGTGAGGAGGTGCATGCGTTCGTTGTACGCTTCTTCGAGAAGAGTTTCGATCCTATCAAAGAGTGTCAGGTCATGTCCAGTAAATGTAATGACAAAGATGAGAATGCTGACCATCCGTTATCCCGCTTCATCCTCCTCAAACTATGCAGATGCCGCAGCATACCACCAACCATCCCGGGCACGCCCGCCACACTTTCGAGGAACACGAATCGGACCAGCCACTTTCGCTCCGTCATAGCAAACCAATTGCGTCCATTCGAAGTGGTAGTGGGATCTTTCTTGCCCTTCGCGACCTCATTGTCGTGTCTGTAGCCAGTAGCGGTATCCATACCAAATCGAAGTAGGCGGACCATGGTCAACGCCACCCAATCTGACCAGTTTTTTGCATCGCGGTGGGCGACTTTGATGTCATTCATCTGCCTTTCGGAGTAGCTAGCATTCATATTAGCTTCGTCTCCACGAACGGGATCGGCTTATCTCTGGTGGCATAAGCACGACAGTGAACGACTTACACAGGGTGATGCCAAGCAGGACCGGTAAGTTTGATGTTTGGGGCGTTGGCTGGCGGTGGGAAATACTCCTTCAACTGTGCCCTCTTCGTGGATGAGAATTGCCTTATCTGGGGCGTTGCATGTTGGTGGAAGGCGACGTAGCTCGATCGAATTCCAGCTGTCGTGGCCGTCGACCCAGTGTAAAAGCCATAGGCAGCTTTGGACAGCTGCGTGGTGGCTTGTTTCGATGCTAGAGCTTGTGTCGAGGTTCTCGTCGATGCATACATCTGTGGCTAATGGTTGTGATCAGGAATAACAGATGTATGGAGATATAATGTTTGTCGATGAGGATGATGTTGTAGTTATCTTGAAACTTTTTCTTCTATGTACAAAGAAACATTTGCCAGGTCCCACCGCGCCCTTGTAGCGGAAGTGTCGGGCTTCACGTGAGGGTTGAACGCCTAATTATTGTTTCCGTTCGGCGACCGGTTCATTCTCGCGCTTAGCCCAATGCAACGAGTCCACGCGCGACGCGGCTGACGAATCCCACCTCGAAATTCGGGAGTTGACGGGCACTTTGCCAGTCTGCTGATCATCAATTTGACAGGACAAAGCTGACACACCCTACTCTTGGGAGTGAAAAGATGAACATGTATCTTCTAGATGCTTCGATGGCTGTCCATAGGAACGCCTCGAGTATCCGTTAGCTGTATGGCATCCGTGCTGTGTCATTCTGAAGATTTAAATCTATGTTAGAACGGGGCGGCCTCAAGTTGCTCATCTATGGAAAGACGGGAGAGAATTCTTCCAGTTATTCTTTGCTAATTCGCAGCTATCATTGGAGACGACTTATGTCGCGTTGCTGGCCCGAATAGCTCCTGACGAGACAAATGGCTGTGCCTACTTCGCATCAAAAGAATTCTCGCCTTCTTTGACGTCTTGCTCCGACTTGTCTACCTTGAATACATGCGCGGCCGACGGACCGTTGTTGAGATCCTTGACAAGTTTCTGAAGGGATCCCTCATCGCCCTGAGCCTCTCCTTCGACCTTGATGCTATCAGTATTGCGAAACCAAGTGCCTGATGGTTTCAAGTTTCGCATGCATTAATGGAGGCTTACTTTGCCGTTAGATGTGTTGGCAACCCAACCTGTCAATCCATAGCTGCTGGCTTTTTTTTCGATGAAAGAACTAGAGGTACTTTCAGCCCATTGACTTTGTGCCCGTTACATGTACGAGTGCTACACACCGGAAGTTCACGCCTAGGATTCTAGGGTCAGCCTATTCACACGACGTGTCAATAAGACTGACTTCGGCATACCTTGGACTTCACCATGAACCCGAAAAGAAATCTGAGGAATAGCATCAGCCGGTTCTGACTTGGTATGAGTTATGGAGATTAGACATACCCGCTTAGACATGTTGCTGATGGTTGCGAAGCCTCTCATTCGCTTTCTTCTATTTTGAGATGCCCTGTAAAGATGGCATTAATTATTTAGTACTATTAGTCGAGGAAGGCAAACCTTACACGTAGAGCGCAATGTGACCTGACCTTGAGATTAGCGAGCGCCAAGGCTAGGTAGATAAGCGAGTGCTCTCTAAGCAATCTTATGTCAGAAATCAACAACCATTAGGGCAAACCCATTGAGCTCAGGTCATAGCTAGTAGGAACCAAGTGTTTCTGTATTGAAACTATGGGTCTTGACTTAGCTGAGCCCAAAGAAGAGTATTTGTTCTTTATAATGGTGTTTGTTAATTAAAGAAATCATTTCTTGATTCTTGTGTCTGACTGAGTAATTCAGATAATTCAGATCGGCAGCATCTTATTCAGTCACAGCCGATGTCAAGAGCGCATATCCACTCCACATTCGTGGGAGTGGCGAACACTTGGCAGATGTGGAGAGATGATAACAGCGGCGTAGCATATTGTTCTGCACTGGCTTCCTAATGTAGTTAGATCCCCATTATTGTCACGCGGTGGAGCTCAGTTTCTAACACCTAACGTGTACCTTCGCACGAAACGCCTTTTCACCCGGCAGTGACTGCTATGAATCTCCTCTCTCATCACCATGACTTCGGCTGAAGCCACTATCCCGGTGGAGGATTTTGCAGCAGATTCGGATTTAGACTCAGCATACGGAGCCAGCGATCTCGAATCACAAACGTATTCTCTTCGTTCTGCCATTACCGACTACGTTTATGAAAATGGTAGGAGGTATCACGCTTGTCGTCCCGGATACTATTGGTAAACGCCTCCCACTTTAAACTTGATATCGTCAGCACTCATCGAGATCAAAGGGACCCCAATGGCGGGAAAACGAGCTTCAACCTCGACATAATCCACCATATCTTCACGCTCACGCTTGATGGAGAGTTGTTCCTCGCGCCGATTGGAGCCAACCCGCAAAGAGTCCTTGACCTGGGCACCGGAACAGGTATATGGGCTCTTGACTTCGCAGACCGATACCCTTCAGCGTCCGTAATCGGTACCAGCATCTCACACAATCCGCCACGGCAACTTCCACCCAACTTACAATTCGAATTCGGCGACATTTGCGGCGAACCGACCTTTACAAATGAGAGCTTTGATTATATCCACGCGCGATCTATCTACCGCCCTGTTGCCGACTACTCCGCCCTGTATACTGCGGCCCTAAACCATCTGGAGCCTGGCGCCTGGTTTGAACAGACTGAGATGGCTGTTGTACCGAAATCAGAGGACGACTCGATAAAAGGCACAGCATTTGAGACATGGGGATCCGTCTTTCTTGCGGCGGGTGACAAGTTTCGCAAGTCTCTCCGGATAGTCGATGAGACCAAAGACCGCATGGAAGCTGCCGGATTTGAAAGAGTCACATATAAGAAGTTCAAGTGGCCAATCGGATCGTGGAGTAAAGACAAGAAATTGAAAGAAATCGGTCGGTACAATAGTTTGATGTGGGATACGGGTATGGAAGGCTGGTCGATGTTTCTTCTTACTGGATTCCTTGGGGTGAGTGCCCCGAAGTCGCTGACATCTTGAGGCTCATGCTAACGTCACGCACGTAGTGGCAAGCCGAAGAGGTCCAGGTTCTGTGTGCTCATACGAGGAAAGCTCTCCGAGATAAGTCGATACATGCATACCAGGACGTGTGAGTCTTCGTGAATGACCTGTGGAGTGCTAGGCAGATGCTGATCCAGCGAAGCTCTGTTTGCTACGGTCGAAAGCCCATGACATCAGAACCGACATGACCCATTAATACAGTAACTTATTATGACTTACAGATGTACAGGAATCAAGGGCTCAAAGTTCACAGGTTCAACATGAGTCCTTTGCAGAGTCTAGCGCAGAATGATATGTTGATTTGACTTTATTTACTCGACTGTTTGACATAGTTCTGCCGCCTTTGACCGTGGGGATAATTTCATAATTGTTTACCAGTGGACCGGTAAAAAGGACGTATCCTTAGTTTTATCTGGCGATGCTCCATTCCCTGTTCTGCATCAAGCGCTGACTGGGTTCATCATGACCGTCAAATGGGGATCATAGAAGTATGGCCCAAACACGTCGCGCCATGGGAGATGTTCTACTTCGGGGCTGTTGTGAATCTCCGTCAGTAAGGTGATAGAGCAATGCTTCAGAGCGCCATGCAGATTTCTCCCATACCTTGATGCATCAAGCTCCATCTCAAACTTTCTGAAAACATGAGCAAAGGTCATTCGAAGCTCACACCATGCAAGGCTTGAACACACGTTAGCAAACTCTGAGCAAGTCACAGCCAGATGCTGACTGACTTCATTCCCAGACAACGCCGGGATCCCTTAGAGAAGGCGACAAGCCATTTTTCAAGATCGTTCGAGTCAGATTTCAGCCAACGCTCAGGCCCGAACTGTTCTGGCTCCTCATAGACAGACTCATTGTGGTGTATGAACCAGCTGCTCATTGAAACAATTGTCTTCAAGTTGATCATCAGCATAGTTCTATCCGGTGTAGATGTATACTTACACCGCCGGGCACAGGATGGCCGTCGATTTTTGCGCCGGCAGCCGGCACAATCCGTGGCAGCCCTGACGGAATGCCAGGGCCAATTCGTAAAGATTCTTTGATAACGGCGTTCTACACTTCCTCAGTCAAAGACTCATGCCGTGGCGATGCCAACATACCAGATAAGGCAACCTCTCAAGGTCTTTGAGGTCTGGTTCTTTCTCTAATCTCGGCCACGCCTCGCGCAGCTCCTTCTTCAGACGGGCAAGCGTTGCAGGGTTTGACAAAAGGTAGAACGTCCCTACCATGATCACATTGGCCGTGGTATCGCCTCCGCCGAACATCAGCGCTTGAGATTCGTCATATAAGCTATCAACAGTCGGAGCCGTCTTGTTTCTGTACGCTGCAGGGTTGAGGAGTAGATGGTATATAGTTGTGGAATGTGGAAGATGCGCAAGACTTTCTGGATTGCTGACATGACTAGCAATCTGACGTCTAAGCAGCTATATTCTCCTCTGTGAGTCGGTCCCCTATTAGAATAAGGAAATGCTAACCTGCTGCATGCGAACGAGTCCGGCCGTCTCTGGACTGAAAGCTACAGAAATTTTCGGCGGACAGTTCACGATCATCTTTCTATAGAGGTTGAAGTGCTTGAAGAAAGGAAAGAGGAGGGTCGAGGTGTGCATAGCTTCGACTAGCGGTGCTTTGAAATCCGGTTCGTCGATGGCGTCTATAGACTGGCCAAAGCAGAGATAGGTAATTACGTCCATTGTGACGCAACGGTAAGCATAGAACAAGTCAGACGGTTTCCCTCGTCTCGTGAAGGCATCACATAGGGCATGGACCTAGGAAGTTTTAGCAAACACGCAGTAGGCTGAGGAAAACACCGCACCTTCTCTCGGACAATCCCTTGTGCTTCGTCGATGGCCTTTGGAGAGAAGAGGCGAGTGAGAACGTCTTTTCTTTCTTTCGCTTCCCGATGCGTGAGAAAGCCAAATGAGGACTCATCTTCTCCAAACTATGGTACAGAGCCTCTTCCTTGTCCCACCGATTCCGATTATTATAGATATCGAGAAAGGCTGGAGGTGCAGCAAAATGCAACTGCCGCTCCGTTAGCGTAGCCGGCAGAAGGTACATGTACTTTGGAAGCGTACTTCATTGGGACCAATACGAACAACGTCACCTATTCAAAAATTCGTCAGTAGCCACCTAGCCGTTGTTCGCAGGAAGATACACACCGTAAGATGCGTGAAGACGTCGGAGCTCGTGACAAGTCGACTTCTTCTGAAAACACTCAACGTAGGCCCTCCACAGCTTCGAGATTGCTGCCAGAGGAGGCCCAGGATATCTGGCCAAAGGGTGAAAGTAGAGATTGTAACCAATCTTTTGCACAGCAAAGACCAAGCATGCGAACAGAGCAGCAAGCGCAAATGCAGATGCAGATGGTAATCTATTAGCCACCCATTGAAAGAGTGTAGTCATGATCCGATCCTGTCGTGCGAAGATGTCAAAGATGTGATCGATTCGTTGAAAGTAAGCTGTAGCTCGATCAATGGCAATCTGCGATACACACAAAGACGAAGTCAAAGAAAGTCGAGTTGGAGAGAACAACGCATATGGGAAAGAGGGAGGGGTTGTGGCGAGTTTGAGCCTGGCATTTTGAATCCAGTATTTATAAGAAGATAACAGGCTACGGTCATTGCATCCATTCAAATCAGCATGCAGAAGGCCGGTCTATTTAAGTGGCTGCAGTAGCAGGGTACCTTTCTTGAACCCCTCAACCCTCTCAACACCAAGAAGTGGGACAGAATACATTAGTCAACCCTTTAACTCAGTCTTCAGACCCACTGATGACTGAGGCTTAGTCAGACAGTCACTATACTGTGTTAGATAGTCATCTCTCTAAAGTTTAAGTTGAATTTACATACATTAACCTGCGCGGCCAGACTATGGGGGTTTATATAACGTCTTGTAGAGAACTGATGAGGCAGTGACCCTACTTTCTGGATGCCGCACTTAGCATTGAAGGCATGGAATAAGGCGGCCACACAGTGACGAAAAGGCCTCACAACCCAGTGTCAAGACCACTGTTTCTGGCCTTGATATCGCCGTCAGGTTAACCTACGGAGTACAATGATCCAATCAGTATCGCCTAATTCAGACATCTTTCTAAGTTGAGTGGTTCACTCATATATTCAGACAACAGTTCGTATGGTACAAAAGATCACTCGGCCGTATGAGTGAATCTTGGTGAACATAAACAGCTTCACCCCGTATATCCACTCAAATCATGAAGTATCCTGAACAGGGCCCAACTCAACAAGGAGAACCCAAGCGCAGTAAATATGCAGCTAAGTAAGTGTATAATGATAGTGAAGCTGTAACAGCGACAGTGACAGTGAAGAAAAAGTCTCAAGAACAGCATTTGAAATGTGCATTGACGGTCATGAGTTTTATTGTGGCGAATGAAACAGATACTGTCTACCTGTATCGTACTCAATACTGTACGTCAGTGTACTGGCTCAAAGTGTAAAGTTGACATCCTCATGATTCACTTCATTTGGCTTAAAAATTCTTTTTATCTCACAAGCAACCACACACTGCGCACCCCTTTGTCAAATAATTTTAAAACATTCTTTCAGAGTCACTTTGACACTCTATCAGTCTCTCTGATCCCAAGTGGACTTTGACATCTCTCACAGCAAGCCCTACTCAGATTGCACTTATTTCTGTCCTGAGGTATGTTTTTCCAGAATAGTGAACGATAGGCTTCTCCATTCGTTGTGACTCTCTTTGCATCATCTCTCACTGTCATCATCGTGACCTCCTTCCTCTGTGGCATCAAAATACTTGACTTCTGCTAATGTCGACTTTAGTCTCGAATCGTATCAGTCTAATTGCAATCACGAGAACTCTTCCAGACCCTACAAGATGTTCCTGTCTCGTCCGGCTACCCTCTATGGACTGTTCGTCCTACAACTTCTCCTATTCTTGCATTTGCCGTTCTGCGCTGCCGCTCCTCAATGCAAAGACCTCGTTGTGACCGTAACGGCTTCCGCCAACAATGAGGTCTTCCCTATTTCGACCGACCTTACGTCTTCCAGCGCTATATCTGCCACGATCCAGACCATCCTCGGAACCACCGTCACGACTTTTCCGCTTGTACCCGTTTCAGGAACATTCAGTATGAGCGTCAGATTTTGCGAGCCGGAGGTGGTGGTTGGCAGCCGTAAAGATACCATCCAGCTGCTGGTACACGGCGTGACGGAGACGAAACTGTACTGGTCCGGGTTGGGATATCCCGTTGGATTTAACGGGGACAATTACTCTTGGATAGCCTATGCGTCACGTCAGGGGTACCCAACTCTCTCCATCGATCGAGTTGGGAATGGTAACTCCACTCATCCGGATCCAGTGTTGGTCACTCAGATGAACCTCGAAGAAGCAATCCTGCATCAACTCGTGCTCAAGCTGAAGTCAGGCGGGGCAGTCCCAGGCCGGTCGTTTACTCGTGTCGTGTTTGTCGGTCATTCTTACGGTTCCGTTCTGGGAAACGATATGGCAACTAATCATCCTGGTGACATCGCGGCTTACGTTTTGACCGGCTATGGAGTTAGCGTAGTGCCCGTAGCTGCCGGCCTCCCTCAAACGTTGCTCTTACCTGCTGCTCTTTTTTCAGCTCGGTTTGCTGGATTACCCACGGGCTATCTGGTCACGTCGTCTCCAACAGGACGGCGGAACTACCTGTGGGGTGCGGACGAATCATATGAACAGGATATCTTCCTCTTGGACTACAACCACGAGGATGTCACAGGCCTTGGGGAGCTCCTCTCTATAACTGCGGGACTGAAAGAGGCTCCAAGCTACACTGGGCCGGTCGCTGTGATTACCGGAGAGCGAGACGAGGTTTTCTGCCTTGGTGGACTCTGTGGGACCGGACCGGACTCGCCCCAAGCTCAGTCATGCGCGCTTTTCCCGAAGTCTTCCAACTGCACCTATTATATCCCCCTCGACACCGGACATATGATCAACTTGCACTACACTGCGCAAGGATCTTTCGAGAATGCGCACAACTTTCTGGCGCAGCACGGATTCTGAATGGAATGCCTGAAAAGAGGTACAGCAAAGTGAGCAAGTGGCTGCGGAAGTAGTGGATAGATAGGGTAGCATATCCTGATGTATCCTGACAAAGCATATCATAGCATATCAGAGCACATCAGATCATAGCAGAGCAAAGAGTAGCACAGCAGATTATCTCACATCGGAGCAAAGCCAGCAACAGCGAACGGATGGAAGCCATGGCGAAGGTGTGAATGGAAAGACCAGCTCCTTGCTGTGCGTGTGGCTTCAGACCAGTACCAGATAGAATGAAGCTTTCAACTCACATCCCTGATGACCGGTTCATAGTCATGATTGAAGGATCTCGTTCGAAATCTGATATGAAGTGTGCAGAGAGTAATCTTTAAAGGCAGGTTGACAAACAAGTAATTGGGCAATCCCTTCATCGCGCTTGCAGAACGCAGTCTCCTAGCATCACTCGAACCTTAACCTGATTAGGTAGACTTTTATGACCCGGTCACGATTCTTTGCTTGCACATTGCAACAAAGCTCTCAGTAGAGTATCGACCGAGAGGGTCAATGATCTTGATCCATCTATATCCACGCGTTTCTGCTGACGTGTCCTGCAGAGTTCAACAACCGCAGCACTACATGTACCGTACCTTAAGCCCCTAAATGTTGCATTCCTCAGATTGATGGCTCACGAAAAGTTGAGGTGGTCATGGTCCTTTAGACCCAGCGCCCTCTACACGCCAAAAGGGGCCTGTTACGAGCAGCCGTGAGCCATAGTACATCATGGAGACTGAAGCGCTTCCGACGCCGCCGTACATTCGCACCTCTTCACCATCACCATCTACATCACCTACACCGGCACTCTTGGCATGTCCGGCACTTGACCGCTCGTTGTCGACAGCATCCTCTGCTTCCACATTCTCTGGCCACTCCACCACATCACAATCATCATCTAGCTCGGCAGCATCACGAAGACGAGGCTATGTCAGACCACAAGGAGCAGCATTTGCAGAGTCCGCGAAGAATAGAGATAGCGTTATGAGCTTAGGCAGCATCGCACATTTACAATATTACTTTGCTCGAACAGGCTTGCTCGATGGCAAAGGTGGCCAGATAGCAAAGCCTCGTAAACATGGTGAGAATGGGCAACATTATACCGCCGGTAAGGCGTCGGCATATTCATCAACGTTGTCGTCGCCTGAAGTCTTACGTCCTCACGATCCGAGCAATTTCGGTGGTGAACTACTCGACAGTCCGATAGAAGTAGTCATGGAAGGGGAAGACTGGGAAGAGCAGGAACCAGTGATGCTACCGCCGACAGTGAGCACATATAGCCATAGGATGCAGCATGTGCCATCTCCGCCAGATGCGAAGGCGCTCAGAAAGGACCTCCGGCAAGCGCTCGAAGAGGCAAGGCGGGCCCTAAAGGAGACACAGGATCATGAAGTGGAGAGTACAGATCGGTGGAAGAGACGTGAAGATGAACACGTACAGACTGATAGCAAGGCGTGCGGCACCGCTCCCGAATCTCCACCAACACAGGGCTGGTATGAGCTGCAAGGGATACACTTATTGGACATTGTTACCCTCGCCATTCGGAGTGCAAAGATATATTACACCGCGCATGATTGTCCGGAACGCCTGACAGCCATTAAATCGGAGCGAAAGATCCGTGAAGAACTTCTTGCGGTTCTGGATGTGCTCAAGCGGATGGCGACACGTAACTTCGCTGGCGGTACAAAGGAAGAAGAACGGACAGCTATCGATAGTTGGGTCCTCCAAGTTGAAGAACTGTTGAATCAAGAGCAGGAAAAAGAGCGGCTCGAACTGCGAGAGTGTGAAAGCTGGCCATGGCTCGATGGCGACTGGACCGGTCGAGAGCGTGAGCGAGAGTGGATGTTCATGGATTCATTCAGCACCGATAGTGATCGCCTTCCGCCTTGGGAATCACCATTCCAAGCCGAAACACTTCCAACCCGGTTTCTCTTAACCTTCCAGAGTGGGCTGCGTCTAGTTCGTCTACACAACGACCTGGTGAAAAAGTCGAAGAGACATTTTGGGGAGATCAAAACCTTCCACACCGATACAGCAAAACCATATCGATGTGCTGAGAACCTGAGATACTGGATCAAAGCAGCGGAGATAAGATGGGAGATTAAGCTTAAGCTTGATGTCACGGGGATTGTCCACGGTCAAACTGACGAAGCGTGGAGAGATTTCGAGGATGGTATAATGACATGGTGTAAAGCGGTTCGGGAAGAACTAACAGGAGAGTGGGCTGATGCTATATCGGATGATACCGCACCGCAGGACATTACCTGGGTGCCGCCGCAGCTGAGGTTCGAGATGGATGGGCGCGATATCTCTTCATAATCGCATTTCCCCACCTATTTGACGCCTGATGATGGTTATACGACTTTCGTGGACAAACTCGGAGCAAGGCATTTGGCAATTTGGCTTGTTGCAGTTATCTCTTCATTGCTGCAAATTCCTATGATACCCATAGCTCGTTGCATTGGCTTTCTGTACGGATCCGTATGAGATAATAGTTCTGAATGCAACATTCTCTGGAGAAGATATTCCACTTCGATTCTGCCTTGTTGGATGTAGCTGCTGCCGGGGACATCAACGCAAGCGCACCTGACGAAGATATCTTGAAAGTTTCTCGCGCTCTCCCTATTTATCGGTATAACTGGTGGGCACCCGCTGAAGCCAGTCCTGAGCTCCACTCTCCCCGAACCCGAAGTCAATCAGTCCTCAAGAATGTAGAGCTTCCTTCGCTGGGTACACTGATGCCTTGGTGGGAATTGAACCTGGACCTTCCTGTATCCCACTGTGGACTTCATTCCAGAGCGGAAGGAATAGACCACATCTACAAAGAAGTCATCGCTTCAGCTCCCCAAAGCATCAAGATCAGTCACATCGACTCGTTTCAAGCGTATCTGTGACGCCTTGCCAACAGGGCTAAACAACTCTGAAGCAAAAATTCATTTAAAATTTTATAATTCCTTTCTGCGCCATAATGAAGGTCGTTTTGACTGGGGCATCGTGCAGCTCTTTGCTGATTCAAACCGTTAATTTTAAGGGTCCTTGACTTTCCTTGAGATGTAGGAGTCTCTTTCCATGTTCAAGTGCAATCCGTGCTTTCCTCTTGAGGTCATTTGGTATGACACCATGATACGATTGGCTCTTGCTCCTTCATGCTTTCTAATGGAGAAAGAGCAGCGCAGTATCCAAACACAAGTACTTATTCTCCATTTGTGTCCTCGTTTCTCTTTCTTTAAAGAATCCAGAATGTCGTCTGCTACGGACTGGATCGCGGCCTTAGTCACCCTGGCTTTGGCCGTAATGGCATTCATCACGCTCAACGCTACGTCCAAACTTCCTCTTCCCTGGATCAATGCCCCTCCCGCCAACCTTCCCAATGATATTCACACGGATCTCGCAACACTGAGGGACGTGGTTAACCAGCAAGCCATGATGATCAGGCGGATTCAGGAACGGGAAGCCGAGATCATTGACTCATGGGTCTGATGGAGGTCCTGGAGGATGATCTGGACTAACGTGAGGAGCAGGAAAGCCTTCCGGGTCGGGCGAATTTGAGACCCGGGGCCCTTCGGGGTCCCCCAGCAAGCTCGCACCTCATCGTGGTGCTGGGGTCTAGTAGCCTCTCGGGGTGAAGCTAACGCGAGCATTCGACTGCCGTCTTCCACTCGCACGTCCGCATTCCAAATTGTACCCATCAGTTTCCGGCTCCAATCGGCCCTGTACATTCCTGACCGCAATACCATCTGCTTCTCGCCGTCTTGTCTCAATCTCACATGGAATTCTGGGCAACGGGGTTCACATGGCTGGTAGCGGGGAATTGGGTACACACAACATTGCATTCGAACGTGGAGCATCAGGATGGAACAAGGGCGGGGACTGTGATTAAATTAATACATATAATGCTATTGATCATGCATTCACTATGCATCCGGAGATCTTCCAGTTTTAGCTCTGATCAACAATGCGGTTTTCTTTCGCTCAAGATCGAGTGCCGCTGCTATAATACATGTCTCGGACGCTTCCATGCTCATAGCAGAATTCGGTGCCACTAAACTGGTTGTTCTCCTTGTCATCGAGTATATGACTGCGCCAGTATGGATCTATAGGAGAGGTTCCAGACCCAAGGTCCTGCCAGATATAGAAAATCGCCCGTCTTCCCTGGATTTCGATAAGATAATCGGTTGGACACCGATCACATGAATGGACCTCCTGGTGTAAGCCACTCCGGCCGTCCACAACTTCGAATGCAAAGCGTATCGCTGCACGTAAAGGACTTCCTGGGTTGATAGGCTCACCGATAACTAGATGTGGGCAGAATCTGACAGACACACGTGAAAGCGTGGTGAACGAAAGCGGTGCAGCAGCCTCATGGAAGTCGAAGGTTGTCATCAAGATAAATCTGCCATGGACAACTACCGGCTCCGCGGTGAACTTTAGCCTCATCGAGTAAAACCTTGGAAAAGAGGCTGTGAATCTCTGCAGTATACTCGCTCGGTAGCGTTGATGGACATCTTCTAGACGGGTATATTTGATTGCCAGCTGTACATGGCGATGTGCTATGGCGTAGTAAGGATTTAAGGGAATCGATTAATCTGGCAACACTAACATCTGCACCTAGTAATTAGTTGTATCCAGTTTTAGTGTAGATTACATAGTAAATAAACACTGACGCGTCATAGAAATCGCGTGTCCATTACCTACCTACCTACC
>JAABUP010002376.1_pt1 | contig 36504 bp, 33 predicted proteins | sample 5559201 | NCBI WGS metagenome assembly JAABUP01 (sample SAMN10711887, study PRJNA513373) | rock metagenome | isolation source: Antarctica rocks | place: Antarctica
ATTCTGAAAGTGTATTCTCAGATTTGTGAAGTGATTTCTTTTCTTTTTGTGAGAAATGTCAGTCCTCATCAGTCATTTTCTTAAGTTCATGAATTAGATCATTGATTTTGCAAGATAGTGTTTGAATCTCATGAATCTTTAATTTCTCTTCTTCTTTGATTGACACCTGCAAAAAAGTGTTCTCTTCACTCTCAAGTTTATCTGCAGTTAATTCATGAGTATCTACAAGAGAATCACTCACAGAGACTTTAAGTTTCTTCAGACATTCTGAATCTCTCAACACTGCAGAATCTTTCTGAAATTTTGTCTTCTTTTCTCACATGACTCTATTTCATTCTTCATGAGGGGTTTTTCAATCTTGAAGTCATAGCTGGGTGACTGCTGTACAATGAATCAGAGCAACAATACTGTAAGACTGATCTTGACAGTTATGTGACAGTGATTCTGATAGGGCTGAGTAGATATGTAGAATTGTTGCTGATCTTTGTGAAAGAGAAAAGTGTGTGCTTTTATTTCTTTATGAAGACTAGCTTACTAAGTGTACTAGCTACACAAGATTACACAAGAGAGTTCTGACCCTTGCAATCTGAAGTGAGCTTACATGTGATCTGAGTAAAATTAAATGAGATTCTAACTTATATAATCATTAAAGAGTTAATCAATCAAATGTGAGATGTGTACAATGACTCAGAATCTTAAAAGAGAATTATCTGTAATTTAGAAGTTCTTAAGCAGAAAAAAACTGTTTGTTAGACATCTGACTACATTTAAGTGTATGCTGTTGAAGATTGAAGAATTAAAGTGAGATGATGCTGTCAAGAAGACTTTTCTTAGTAACAGTCTTAACTCAATTCTGATTAGAGTTTTGATCACAATTTAAATTTTCTCTTTATATGATGAATATATCATCTTATTACAATGAGTCAGCCACAATCTAAAGTTACTTATAAAGACTGCTATGCAGAATCACTGTATAATAACTATCACAATCACACAGCATTTTTACACAGACAGCATCAACTAAAAACTCACTGAACACACTTCTGTGACTTATAGAGAAGCAGAAGAGAAATACTGAGTATGATGAGTATCAGAGAAGAAAATAATGAAGTATTGTATAAAATGACTCTGTATATGACATAAAGAAAGTGATTACTTTATCAGAAAGTGTAAACTTCTACTCACTATATATCTTTATATTATCAATGTGACTGCTGTAAAAGCTGTAGAAAAGTAGATGAAGAAAGATGAAGACTTAAAAAAAGAATGGTTTCTAGCAGAAGTTGCAGCTGAGAGCATATAAAGTATAATAAGAGCTGAAAGAAATTTAAAATCAAATAAACAGTGCTCTCTTCACTATATCAATATTAATGTGAGACTGATCTTGACAGTTATGTGACAGTAAATCTAATAGGGTTGAGTATGTATGTAGAATTGTCACTAGTGTTTGTAAAAGAAAAAAGTGTGTGCTTTTGTTCATTCATGAAGACTAGCTTACTAAGTGTACTAGCTACACAAAATTACACAAGAGAGTTTTGCCCCTCACAATCTAAAGTGAGCTTACAATTAATCAATAAGAAATCATATACTCATATTCTGTTTGATACAGAGTGCTTATTTATAAAAAAATTGCTTCTTGTTTTGCTCAAAATCATAACTTACAGTGCTTGAAGATAAATTTATGTATGATTATGAGATTTGACAAATCATTAAATGCATTAGTTAAGAAAGTAGTTATTGTGTAAATTGATATTGATGAACATTAAAAATGAAGAACATTCTTTTACATTGTCTCTAAGTTAGCATTGTATGATCTTATATTGAGTTTATCATGAATGAAACAGATTACTGAATGAGATAGTTTTAAATGTGAACAATGCTTTTTTTATGATAGAATTCACAGAAATCTTTGTACAAAACAGAAAAGTGTCTGTCAAGAATGATTTTAGTCATCTCATGATATCAGTTATATCTTTTAGCAATCTTATACAGAAGAAAAAGAAAAGACAGAAGAAGATTAAGATGTTCTTAGTCAGCATAGTTGACATTAAGAAAGTTCTGATCTCACAAAAAAAACAGATTCACAGACATTGCTCTCAAGTCAGTATCACAACTTTTTAGATGTTTTTAATTTAATCTTATTGCTGTGCTGCTGCAAATCATTGTTGTCTTTAGACTTTGCTGTTACTGCTACAGTCTTTCAAATTTTAGGTGATCAACATGATGACAATGATGATGACAGTGACAGTGAGTTGGTGACTGCAACAGTGACAATACTGATTATGATGATTGTGAGAGTAACAGCAGAAATGATAATAAGAGCAAGAATGAAGGTGATAGTGCATTGACAGCAACAGTAATGATAAGAATGACAGCAAAATCAACAACAACAGCAAGATGATGACAGCAAGGTCATAGACTTATTGAGAGTCTTTAAATAGGAAACTTAATTTATTTACATTACAGGTCTTATATAGCACACAAAATTAGCATTATGATTATACAACTGTTAATATCTGATAATCTGAGTATATTGTACTCTTCTGCTTCAGCAGAAGTTTTTAAACCACTGATTGAACCTTAAGACAGTCTTGAAATGACAATGGTATTAGTAATGATACTGTAAGAATACTGATATGATATTTTTAAGATTACAGTAATTTACAGTAAAAATATGTAGTTTAAAAGTCTTTCATTTATATCTCACAACCATGTGATTCAGACAACATCAAATGAATTTAGACTCTAATGCTTTCTCTACTAGTCTTCTGTTCTGAAGTGTCTCACAGTGATGAACCGTGTAGGGCATCAAGAGTTCATTGCACCCATAGATTGTTTGTTGTATCACACTATCAACAGCAGATTGTATCCTGGCTTGAGCCTCCTTTTCCCATTCTTTCTTCTCAGCCTTGACAATACCTGCTATTTTAGCTTCAGACAACCATTTCTGACTAAAAAGCTCTTTCTTTAAGGCGTCATTCTGTTTCTGCAGCACTTGTCTGCATTCGTACCATTCAAGTAACTCATCAAAGTAGTAGTTTTTTTCTTCTATCAGCTGCTCCTCTAAGAGGGATTTCTTCTTCACTGATATCTCTAGCACCATTTCAAGGCTCTCTTTCTGTTCACAAACTCTGCAGTGGTGCGGCAATATATTCTTGATACTGACTAATTCTGGTCGTCTGACCTTTTGGCCTGTACAGGCGATGCTGCGCCGATCCGGTGTGAACTTCTTTCTTTCACGCATTTTACTGACTGCTTCGTTGCCTCAAATCTCCTTGTGGATGGGAGGTTATAAGTAAGTAAATCACAAGAGGCTGTGAGATCTTTTACCCCTAGTAGTGCTGTAAGTAAACTCAGAAACTGTGATTTGAGGGCTGATGTCTAGACGCAAATCCTGAAACTTTCTCAACACACAGATTATGGTGTCAGTGTCAGCCTGAATAGCGACGGCGATGGTAGGCTCATGGTAGGCTTGAAGCAGTACAATTTTAGGGCAACACCCAGATCAGCACACCTTTATAAGAGACGATGGTCCTACATTTAGAGAAGCACAAGATGAAGACATTGCCACCTGAGATTCAGTACAAGATAAACAGTTTTCTGGATCTACAGAGACTCTCATCATTGTCGCTGTGCAACCACTCACTGCATCAGAAGACAGTTCCGATACTTTACAGAACTCTCAACGTTGAGGTAGACATGAAAGGAGCAAAACACTCTGAATCCAAGATGATGAACACCTTGACGGAAAATGCAGCAAGATACGTGATGAAAATGCAGAAACTGCAGACAAGGCTCAGAAGACTACTGCTATGTAGATATGTCAGGATTGTCAGTGTCTGCGCAGCAGATTCAAGAATACTGTATTCACGTCATGTAGTGAAGCCAATATGTCAGCAGTTGACAATCATTCTTCTCAATGCTGCTTCACTACACACCTTTGTGTGGAAGGTGCGTACCAATGAGCAAGTAGAAGTACTGCAACATATTTATCATAGTATACCAAGATTGGTCATAGAAAGCTCCCTCATTATGGATAATAAGTTCAAGTCTAAGGCCTTGAAAGAGCTCCCGCCCTCGGAAGAGTTTTCGGCCTTTGAAGACTTTCAGTGTAGGCATATCACTACCCTGAACCATGTTACTTGGGTTCGGCATCACATTATACGCAATTCGGTCCGCAGACTTCACCTTGATTTGGCTCCGATTCAGGAACAACAATGGACTTTAGGAGAGCTGAACACACTTCAGAAGCTTATTGAAAGTGCACCTCTGAAGTGACTTACTTACCTTGGTTTGGAATCCTTTGACCTGGGCAGCTGGTCATTTAAAGAGTTGCTCAGACTTAAGCACCTGGTCATCAAGTGGTGTGCTAACACCGATCTCGCTCTCTGCCTTTTTATGCATGACCACCAGAATTCAGTCGTCCTACAAAAGCTTTCACTGACTGTGGCTTCTGAACAGCTGAACTTGACGAGATTTCTTATCTGGTTAAGCGATTTCACCCTGCTGGCGGAACTGTGCCTTCTGACAGGTGACTGCTCAAACCCCCTCCCCCTGAACGGTGTGCTCAAGCATGCGCCACGTCTGCACTGTCTGGTGCTTGAATCGCGGCAAACCGCAACAGACCCTTGGACGGTCAACTCTTACAGTGTCATAGATCTCAAGAGACTCACGGAGATATGTTCACTGTTGAAAAAGGTTTCACTTCCTATTTGTCTAGAAGGTGAATGTCGTGCCTCCTTGGTAAGCACGGCTCAAAGAACTGAATATAAGCCTGACTTCCTATATAGAAGGAATTTCAACCCAAATGCAACCTCAAGATTATACAGAAACGTTGTCATCGTCGGTGTGCACAAGCAGGAAGGTTGGCTGAGGCCAAAGTGAACACAAAGCACCTAGCAAGACCATTCTTGTTGAAGAACCCCACCTCACAAGCGGTATTGGTCATGGTGGGTAATGAGCGAGCTTGCTTTTGTTGAAAGGTGGCAAGAAAAGGTGTTGATGACAAGCGTGAATATGCAGACTTGACGCCAGCAACTAAAGGGGAGGGTAGCGCTGTAGATCAGCAATTCTGAACCTAGCATCGGCCTACTCTGACCAAGTACTGCGACATAAAAGGACTTCTGTGAAACGAGTCTGGTTCTATTGAGTGCGTGTGAGGATCATAAGCATTGTGTGATCAGCTAACATAAATCTGCTCAACAAGGTTCGCAGAAATTGCTGTCTGTGCACATAATTTGCAATGCCTCTCAAGTCGCCTTTGATGCCTGAAGATTTCCATCTGACAGTCCACAGACTTCAGAAGAGTGAATGTGATGCGACATCGAAAGCTCCTGTCAACACATCATTAGCGCTTCTGAGTGCAAGTGACATTTGCGGTTGGGCTCAACATGTGCTGCGAGTTTTGTCAGAACACCAACTAAATCTAGATTATGAAGCCGAAGCTGAAATACGCGATGAACTGATAGAACCCATCATAGTAAGAAGAGGGGTGAAGAAGGCCACTCTGCTTGAAGAGATGCGCGCAAGTGGGCGCAAGGTGAATAAGCTGTTAGAATGGTTCAAGCCATGTGTGAGTTGCCCTTGAGCTATCATCATCCTGTTGATTGTTTTTATAGGTGAAGTATGATCTTCTCACTGTTCACGCTCAATTTGATTGACTAGGCCAGACCGAGGAAAACACAAGGGAATCGACCTTCCCTCAGCATTGCAGGTACTAGTTGACAAGCCTCAAGATAGTAGCTGGGGTAATCGCAATGTGCTGTCAGTTCTTGAAACAGCGTTTAATGTCAAGGTTCAGCCCACCACACAAACCTTGCATGAAAAAGTCTGTCACATGAAGCAAGTCACTGATGCTGGGGTACAATGTTCTTTAAAGTGTAATTGAAGTCAGAGAAAAATCATGTGGCCACCTGGTGGTGACTCTGGTTTGTATTCATTTTTCTTGAGTAAATCTGGTACAAATGCTCTTCAGAGCCGTGCACCTTAATTCTAGATAATTACAACAGTACAGCTAGTGCTGCTATTTGTCTAGATATTTGTAATTACTCTCTGCTACACTGAAAACTTGATTTTCTTTGATAATTTATGTACAACTTAGTGCTATTTATATCTCATATGTTTAAGAAAATAATCAATATCATAGTTTGTGACAATGCACAAGTTTGAAGTCTTCATAGATTTTGATGTTTGTGTGATTACAGTCACTATATATATCATGTGTGTTAGGTGTATAGTCTAACCTTCACTTACCTCACTGTCAGCTACTAATCAAATAGCCTATGTATCAGAGCTTACTCAGCTGTGAGTCTTAGTGATTTGCTTATCTAGTATTTAAGTAGTCACTTTAGTTCTTACATTCACACATCATTCACTTATTATATAGATTTACACTATTAAATTTTTCATTTAAGTCATTGAGTCATATGAGGACCCTAACAATGTGTGCATTACATGTTGTAAGTTATTATCTATAATTAAGATGTATAGCTCTGTACTTTAATGACAACTGTTATAATGTGGTGAAAAAGGTTCATCACACTTGTGTGACATAATTTTCACATGACATTTATTGACATCACATGATCTGATTCACATGGGTTTAAACTATGAAGATATGCAGAGAAGATCTGAAAGAAGATCAGTGAGCATACATAGAATCAGAAACTCATGAACACACACATTGTCAGTCAGCTCAGATCTCAGAGATCTCTTGTTTCTTAGTTAGTTAAATACATAGAAGTTATCAGTGCTATTCAGTTCTGTTGTTATAGAGCATCTGATCAGATTCAGATTGTTTTACATGCTCAGAAATCTCACTGTTTTCAGAACAGTATGCATCATTTAAAGTTTCATTTACTTCACTGCTTTCTTATATCAGTGATGATATCATCACTTCTCTATTTATTCTGATGTGCTTTCTCTTCACTATTAAAAAGAATCACAAACAACATTGTTTTCTTTATAATTGAAGCTCATCACAAGAGAATAGTCATTAAGAAAAACAGTTAAGAGAAGTGAAAACTTAATTTGATTCTGAGAAGAGCACAGATTACACTGAGTAAAACATTGTGATGATTAAAAGTGAGTTTTATGAAGAACAGAAAGCTATCTTAAAGTTAGTAAGATCAGAGAATGAGTTTTACAGAGAGAATGAAAAGAAGTTCTGAATCTGAATGAAGATTGAATTAAATTAAATTCTGTATTGACTAAAAGTATGAGTAAATTGTAAGAGACAATTAAATGAGTAATAAGTAAGAATTTAGAGCTTGATAGAAGAAATTGTATTTTGTGAAAGACTGAGATGCATCTGAATTCTGTTGATAATGAATGAAGAAGTCTAGATTAAATAATGATTGTGTGAGAAAAAGATGAAGAAGAGATATAAATAGCAAGTGAATGAAGAATGAGAAGAACATGCTGCATGCATTTAAGCATTAAGCAGTGTTTTCAGATTTTAGTTAAAAAGTCTGAACAAAGCATTGAGTTTGTTGTTCTGTTTAAAATCAGTATCTTAAGCAGTTATTACTACAGTAACAGCTTCTTATCACTATCTTAATTCATTTTATTGCACACTTACAAGTCATTTCACACTACACAATGTCTGCTCAATATTAGTTAAGTGTTGATCATAACACAAATGAGAAGTATTGTAACTCTTCAGTGTTAAAGAGTTCTTTCTTATCTGAAGACACACTGAAAGTGAACACTTCATTAGTCACTCAGTGTCAGAAGCATGGCCGGCTAAGTGGTCACAACAGGGTAAGTTGAAAGAACTTGGTCAAATTGCTGGTAAAATTTTGTTTGTCACCTTGCACTTAATTTTACATACATGTTTAACGAGTGTTTTAGCGTCCTTTTGTCATTAGATAGTTATCTGTCAACTTAGTCATTCAAATTCAAGTTATCATTCACTCAAGCTTCACAATCTAAGGCTTATTCTTTTAACACTCAACTATCTTCATTCATCTTCATAAACCCTTTACCTTTGCCCTTGTTCTTGTTCTATCAAAGTCATCATGATTAAAAACAATTAATGACTTGAGAATATTCTGAAGAGAATTGAAGAGCAATGAGAGTGATGATAACAGAAGAAAGTTGCTCAGAAGTCAGCATCTCAGATCTGAAGTGATACTTGATATGAATCAGTAGCTAGTGACGCCACTAACATCACAGAAGACTCAGACACCAACTTAAGTGAGTTTTTAACTGCATCTACTGTCTGTGCTGTCTTAACTGCAGAATCACTTTCAACTGCAAGCATCAAGCCCTCTTAATCAAAACCTTGACTCACTGTAAAAGATGAATCATCAGTCTATCAGATCTCAAAGAATAACATTGATGATCTAATGCAGCAACTTAAGCTCAGACCACCATCACTTAAGAGCTAAAGGCAGCACTCATAGATAAATTCAATGATCATTCAGAAAAGATCAAGTTCTTTTTTGCAGACCTACAGACTTGATTCATGCTGCAGCCTCATACTCACACCATCAACACCATCAAGATTCTCACTGCTATTAGTCATCTAAAAGAAAGCACTCAGGCCTGAGCCACTTTTATTCTAGAAGACTATCAAGGTAAACTCTTTAAAGACTACACTCAGTTCACATAAGAGCTTCTAGAGCAATTTGAAAACTTTAATTTTCACAACATCTTAACTGAGAAGCTATAACATTTTCAGCAAATCATCTTCATTCTTGTCTACATCAACAACTTTGAGAGCCTCATCTATCAGATTCAATGATTAAAGATGATCTGAGAAGACATCTTTTATCACAGTCTGAAGAATTGAGTTAAGAACATGCTCATCTACTCTTCAGTCTTCTGAGCAGACTACAATGGGCTTAAGCATTAAGTCATTAGCATTAATTAATGAATTCAGAATTGAGAATGGGAATTCAAGATCATAGTCAAGAAAGTGAGTGTCATCACTATCACAATCATCATCTACATCACTGCAGTCATCAACTTCAGCTTCACTGATCTAGCAACTTCTCATCACACATCATCTGTCTCTTAAGAATCTAGAGAACCTTTGTCACAGACAAAGAAGAATCAACATTGAGCTGCTGAACTCTGTCTTTACTGTGAAGAAGCAGATTATATTGTGGCTCTCTGCATCAACAAGAAAGAATCAATCTTTGCAGTCACTGAACCTGAAAAAGTGAGAAAAGAGTCAGCTCAGACAGAGTAGAGATCTCTGCATTGAGCTTATCAGTGATTTTTAATCTTCTTGTCTTCTCAGAATTCTCACTATCTCAGTCTCACTTTGTCAAGAACATTTTCTTTCACAATCAGTTCTTCAGAACTCTTGTTGACTTCAGTGTCACTACAAATTTCATTGCTCTCTGTCTTGTCACATTTCTGTTCTCAACCCCTGTCTTTACTCTCATCTCTGAAGTTGAAAGCCTTGAAAATAAAAAGCTTGTCTCTAGCAGACCAAAGTCTATTTCTTGATCTTCATTCTTGACTTCAGTTCTTACACTGAACTCTTTATTAGTGTCTCTTGTGTCAACTATGACCTTGTTCTTGATCTTCTGTGACTATGAAGAAACAATTCAGACATCAATTGAAAAGAAGAAACTTTCACACCTTATCTTGTTTCTCAGCCTTTAATAGCAGACTCTAGTACAGGTGCTACAGTCTTGTCTTCTGTCATGATGCTCACTGAGATGAAGCTCACTGTCTTGTTTTCAGACTTCATGTCTCAGAAAGAGAATGAGAACTCAGAACTGTGATCACTAAATGTGAACAGTCAAGACTATGTCAATCTTTCTGATGATCACTATGTCTTTAAGATATACAAGCAATGTCTTGTCACAGAAAAAATCATCTTCATCAGTATCACTAAAGTTTTTCAGCCTTCAATCTTCATCTTTACCTACCTTCAGAACTTCACTGATGTCTTTTTAAAAAGACAAAGTCTTTAAACCTTTCACTTCATCAATCTGATGTAAATCATGTCATCATTCTTGAACTCAGAATCACCTCACTCAATCAATCTGTCTTTCAGCAGTCAGAAGCTGAGATCAAGACTTTAAAAGAGTATCTAGAAGAATTTCAGAAGTGTGATTTCATTCAAAAAAGCACCTCACTCTGTGTCTCATTCACGCTCTATGTCTTCAAGCCTGACACAAAGAACCTTCAGCTATGTGTTGACTATCATGATCTCAATGTCATCATTGTCAAAAATCAATACTCATTGTCACTAATTAACTTTCTTCTCAATGAGATTCATAAGATCAAGTTCTACATCAAGTTAAATCTTCACAACATCTATCACCTCATTCACATCAAGAAAGAAGATAAGTGAAAAATTACAGTATAATAATTTTGAAGTAAATTATGATCTCATATTTTATTAATTCTTTTAAGATTAACTTAAAAAAGAACTCAAATCATTGATTAAAGAGCATATCAGTGTCAAGATCTTGAAATATTAAAACAATAAGAAAATTAAAGAAATGATCTAATGTGTATATTGAACTACACTATATGAATATTGTAGAGAAATATAGACTCTCAAGTCAATGTAATATGCTAACTGAAGAAAACAAGCAACACTACTTTAAGAAGATTGTCTATAATACCACTCTGTTATTGAAATGAGATAGCTGTGATAGTGATGACATGACTTTCTCAATTCTCTTTTAACCTTCTCAATTCAGTTCTGACTTCATCACTTCATTTTTCACTTTTTACTTCAAATCTGACTTCTCTGCTTCTGTACTGACTTCTCAATGTCAGTAGTGACTCTGCTTCAAAAGTTCATCTTCTGTGCTAGTTTTAATGCTCTATACATAGCAATATACTGGTTAAAGAGATCATAATGCACATAGACTAAGAGGTTAACAGGTTTGTCAGATGAAGCTCAATTTAGATATTTAATATTCATTATTATTTTCTAGCTTTATATGCCTATGAAGTATTTCAAATGCAGAGCTGAATGTGTGAAGAGTAGTATGTAAAAGATGGCATATGTTATATCACTGAGCTTAGAACAATAAGGCTTTTATTGCTAAGCTTGTTGTGACAGTAGTATCTGGAGTATTAAGGAAGAAAAGCAAGTAAATGAGCGTAGAATCGGCTTATAAGCCTATTAAGCGAGTCCGCTGATGTAAGCAGCACCTTCCTGCCACAACAGCGTACAGGAAAAAGTTAGTACCGTATGCAGAACTTGACCTCAGAACGAGCCCAGCGCAAATATACACACTTCAAACCCCACCAGCACCATCTCATATTTCCCAATGCGCTCCGAAAGCCTTCACACTCGGACGGAGTCATTAATTGGGTTTCCAAATCTTTATCCAGCCACGAATTCCTTCACCGAGATTTGCGGTACCTGCAGCGCCTGATATCCTCACTACTCTTTCCGGGGAACTCTACCATCCAGTAGCCTTTCGAGATGTTGTTGATACTTGGAGATGGAGAGCCGTCATCTATGCTAAGCTCTAGCAACGTCTCCATCAAACGTAAACCCTTCACCTCTTTGCGAGCGCTCAGGTGAGGAAGTCTATTCTTGATCCTCTCTGCCACATGCTGATCCGTCAATCCGTCGAATGGCTCCAGAAAAGGTGGGTCTTTGTCAAGTGCAACGGCGAGAAGCTGCAACATATTCTCATATCCATGGCCGAGGGTGGTAAGGACCCGTAGGAACGAAAAACCCATCCTTTCAAAGACCGTTCGCTGGTTGCTCAAAGATTTGCCACTCAATAGAACATCTAGGTCCGCTAGGTAACAACCGTTGATGGGTTGAACAGTATCGTCCGAAGTGTAAGGAAGAAGTCTTCCATGGCATAGCAAGGCAGCTAGGATCAATGCGAGCTGCTCCGGTTCCTGGGAGTTCTGAAAATCTTCTATTAGTCGTTGACATAGGTTCAAAGTATCCCCTGAGTTTGCCCATTCTCTAAGGACTCGGAGAGGTCGATCGTGAGTTATTGAACTCCAAGTGAGGAGCAATAGTATATTGTTTTCTGGCTTTCGAAGGGATGGACATCGGTTGTAGGTGTGCTCGCTATTTCCTATCAGTGTTACCCTTCTGCATTCATAGTAGGGAGAATTACAAGTATATGCCAACGAGAGCCACCTCTCCGGAACCCAATCCGCTTAGCACCCGAGACGGAAGATCCTACTGATGTTAGCAATAGTTAGGTTCATCGTTCGCAATAAAGTACCAAGTATCCCTCTGGAAAGCCGATAGGTAGGGATTCCATCAGTTGCATGCTCCACACCACCGTATCCAGCGTGCCGATGTCTTCGTCTTTGACAAAAACATTGGACTTCAATAGTGCATCATACATTTCCTTCGGATCAAAATCCCCAAACCGATTTGCACCGGTAACGCCGACTAGAACCCTATACAGGCTGAGGTTGTCGCTGTAGATCGAGTGCATGTTGTCGACAGTCCACTATACCGCCGGAAAGTTCAAACAGGCCTCGGACCAAAGAAATCATTTGGAGTTCTGAGCCGCGTAAGGTCTTGATCGGTGCTTTGCCTTCTGATAAAACCTTGAGCGGATCTGTATGACACTTCTGGAAAGGTTGAAGCAAGCCGGCTTGGTCTTTCGCAAGGAGCTCAAGCGCCTCGCAGGAGTCGTAACTCCGCAGTGAATTCAGACCAAGGAACACAAGATATTGTGTAAAACGCTTGCGAACAGCTGGATCAGATTTCTACAGAATGTTAACAGAACTGTAAAGCTGAACAGCGAAGAGCTTACCAGAATGTCGTGGGTTAGCAGTGCTCTTTCAAGCAGTATCCTTAAGCCGTTTGATCGAGCAAGATTACGACAACATTCCTCGTATCCTGGACAGCATCCGGAGCGGATCCTATTCGCAGCGTTGCGGAGAAAGCGAGCATGACCCCTCTTGGTCGCATCCCGTGTGCCATAGTCCAAGATGTCTTCCTTTACTGGTGCTATCGGGTCGTAGTCGTACCCCGAAAAGACGAGCCACTGGACATAGATTGCATGGATCACAACTTCATAAGACTTGCCGTCTTCGCTCTTCCCAACAACATTGATTTCCGGCTCTATTGAGCCATCTGGAATGGCTCGAATCGATTTGATGCGCTGGGAAGCAAATGAGCTTCCATGACCGATTGCACAGGTCTGAATCAAGAGTCGGCCCTGGGAACTAGGAACACACGTGAGCTGTGATTGCTTGACCAAGGCCAGGGCGTCTTACCTCGACCTCGCGTTCTGGTGAAGTCCTTGAATCCTCTACCACGCGTGTGACTCGAATATGCCTGAATCCTGACCACGCGGCCCCAGGCTCAGGCGTGGAAGGAGGCGTCGAAGCCGGCTTTGCATGCATTTCGGGCTGTTAGACGAGGCAAACTCTTTGGACAAGAAGGCAAGAAATTCTTCTGGATTTATATAAGCAAACGCAGGTACCAATAGACCACTAACGGGGGATAGAGGAAATTCTTCTGGAACTATATAAGCAAACGCAGGTACCAATAGACCACTAACGGGGAGTAGAGGAGCTCTGCTCCACCGAGGGTGAGAGTGATCTACTAGTTGCAGAGCACATGGGACACCATGGCTTCACAACTCGAGCCGTGATAGACTCGCCCTATGGCTCCATTGCTGGAGAGACAGACACTACGCCTCCATCATCCCACCGTACCATTTTGAAAACAGACGAACCGCTAAGGGTGGCAGAGGCGCCGCATACTACAAGTCACGGAATCTGGCATCATTCAAGGAGCAGGTACATGCAGGTTCATGAGGCAATCACACGTATGGGCCAACCAGGACTCCGTCCGTAAAGTATGGTAACATGGAGTTGCCAACAAAACCTGAGAGGTAGTGCCAAGAGAAAGCGCAAACCGTTTGGCAGACCGAAAACGGCCCCTAGTTACAAGGTGATGGGCGTCTCTCATGCCTTTAGGAGGCCGAGCCGCTCCTACCGCTTCCTGATCCAACCAACCGATGCCTTCACCCCCCAATCGTCCATCAGCCCCTTCAGAAGCCCCATATCTGACTTCAATCTTGCATTGTGGTGGAGATTGTCATCGTGGTCCTTGTTCCAACCTCAAAGCTCCTCCGGTGCAGCTCTGAATTTGGCGCTGGCTTTCCTGTTCACCTTTCACTTGTCGTTGGCCTGTATCTTCTCATACATCAATTGATCCACAATTTTCTTTGGGCGTGGAGTTTAGAAGGTCTGGAATGGACGTCGTATTGCGGGGAGACGTTGGTGGGTGCGAGATGAGATTTTGGCTTATATATATTTATCTGGAGCGCGGCAGAACCTATTGATTCTCAGCTCTAACATTCGCCCTAGGTTCCCTCCGATTCCAACATCATACATTCTGGACACCGGCTATGCCCGCAAGCACACGTTCCATCACGTTTGACTCCTGGTTGTCCCCTACACGCACAACAACGGGGCCGTGGCCTCACCCGAGCTTTCTTCTCAACTCTCATCCCGTCATCTCTTGCCTTTTTCTCATCCTTGCGTCTCGCCTCTTTCATCCCTTCTATCACCACCTTCATATCGCTCATATCAATTTCTGTCTCCGACGCCTCTGCAGCCTCTATCTCGTTTCGCACATCTGCGATCTCTTTCTCCTTTGGCGCATTTTCAACCTTCTTTCGGTGTTGTCCACTTTCCCTTACGGCTTCAGTACTCGCCCGTTTGCGTGGTCCTTTCGTAGGGATCTGGAGGTGAGACATCTCTGCTAAGAACTTAATCCTTAGATGGATGATTGGACTAACAGGGTTAGCACCGTAGCATCTTCTGGGAGACTCACTGACCTACTTGCTCCCAGGGTAGGATCAAGACTTTTGGTGGTATGGAGACAGAGGTTAGGAAATAGAAGAAGGGAGAATCCGTATGCTGCAACGCCTATTATATATTACTTTGTACATCGACTAGTTTGGCAACGGGACTATGGTATCGTCTAGATACAAACCCCATTGAATTGAAGCTCTAGACATCGCTTTATCGACAATTCCAGAAAGTATTCGACCATCTTCGGGCTCAACGCCTCGTTCAGGCAAACTGTAAGACACCACGTCTTCATGACGTGCGTCTGGACGTGTGCCTGGACGTGTCTGCGGACGCGTATCTGGACGTTTCAAAGATCCATCCTCAGGGAGATTCCATGTGTCCGGGTGTGTCAGCTCGAGCTCTTCATCGTTCGGTCTTGCGAAGACACGGAAAGACCGGAGAACGGCAAAACGGGCAGCACAAATTTTCGTAGATCGGAGAAGGGCGAAACGTGCGGCACAAATGCTCATAGATGCAAGTAATACCTGCGCACAGAAGTCTAACTCAGCGTACGTTTCGAAGCGAAGGTGACGTATTGGACTCACCACGAGAATAATGGTAAAGCCTCCATCGTACAGATGTAGCCAGCTCAGTATCAGAAGGACACACGTAAGAACTAGTACCGCGAGCGGGCTCAAAGTCTCCACAAAAAGGAGAATTTTGAATAGCCTTTTTTCAGTGCACTTGAGGCAAATTGAAATCCCGCCAGCCAGCAAGATGATGTATTCGCCTAAGCAAGCGAGCATAAACACCTTGAGCACAGTGCTTCGATCGATGTGGCTGCTGATGAGACTGCCGTTCGGTTAGTGAGCCTTTCACCCAGCCAAAAGTAATAGAAAGTTACCTGAAAGCCAAGGCCATTTTCAGAATAAAAAACAAGCAAATCGGTGGCCAAGTAAGATAGTAGAAAAGTTTCCAATGGTACAATATCTGCCATAACGCAATCGACTGCGGCCAAGGTCAGCATTTGCGCATAGTGACCAGCAAAACCCTCACTTCAAATATCGGCGGTCCTGTCAGTGAAAGGCAAACCAAGATGTCAATCACAGTAGCAATGGCTCCACCTGCCAACGACAATCAGCGTTACTCATGCATTAGATCGGATCACCCTTACCAGACGTCCAATGTAGCTGCAATGAGCTCAAAATGACGAGAGCCGCTGAAAGAGGTAAAAAGGTACTGCAAAGGCATAATTGCAACAAATGCAGCCACTTGGTGTCCTGCAGTAAAGCGGTCCAGAACATGCAACCCGCAGATGCAAGGCTTGCCAATGAGAGACCCAAGTGAATGGCCTCTACACTTGCCATATTGGCGTTTGCAAGTTGTTGCGGACTTGCTGGTAAGGCAAATGAATTTGCATGGGCATGGAAGCGCAAGGCAACAGAGATTTCTTGTTTAGAGGCTTTGCAGCCTGCGGCCAGCTGTGTCTATATATGAGCATCTGTTTCTTGATCTCCTCTTTGCGAAGACTATGAAGTTTTGCTGCAATCATTTGTTAACAAACCAGTCGTTAGTATTGCGGAGACTGCTTTAGTGCTGTGTAGACCTACTAATCCCTGCAATGTTTTGCCGGGACAAAACATTGCAGGGATGCTGCTGCTGAAAAAGCTCTACCCCTGGGACGACAACAATTTCAGCTTTACACCTTCTCAACACCTAATCAGTGGAAATGGGCGTCGCAACCAGTCGAGAGTTTGCTACCGATATTGCCAATTGTGCTGACAGAGGTGTCGGCCTTGAGAGTGTCCTTGAGAATCCCAAGGTTAACAAACTGCAACATCTCCCTGTAACGAGGTGGCTTGACTAACAAATCCTGTCGCAGTGGAAGCTCACCTATACACAACTCACACCTAAACTACGTCGGAGCATCCGAAAGATCACGTCGACGACGCGGAGGGGGGATTGTTTATCGACATTACGAAAAGTTCAGAAGTCCGACATTGGCATCCCTGAAAAGCTCGAACCACACTTTGAATCATGGAAGCGTCCAAGGAGTTTCTTCGATCGCAGTTTCTCAATTGCAAAGGCGGAAGACACGGTCTCCCAGGTCTATCTTAAGCTACGATGCATAGTGGACCGAAGCGTTGATGACCCTATTCGTGCCCGAATCTATGCTGTTGCGTTCTACGACTTGCGGCTTTTGTTGGACAAGAAGGAATGCCTGAATCTCAGATCAGAAGTGAAGGCCAAGATTGAACAAGTTCTTTTTAACTCGTCATTTGTTAGTGACTCATTGGAAGATATTTCGAGATGGACCAAATTGTTTTTGAAGTTCGGTGAAAGAATGAAGAGGATTGCAGCGAGCAACGGAGGGCTTGGGGCTTTGATTGTTATTCCATCATCACTCTTGTCAATGTGGCAGTGAGTCGTCCAACGCCAGAGCTCAATCCACAAAGCTAATCGCTGTTCAAGGTGGGCGAAAAGACTTAATGAAGACGACTTTCAACTTGCGATACAACATTTACAAAGTATTGAGGTCGGAGAAATAGCTAAGGAAGCTAAAGCTCATACGGTCGCAAATCGGATCCATGGCCATATCTTGAGGAGCTTCACGGGAGTTTTCGAAGGCCCAGGTGCCGACTATGATGAACAGATGGTTGATGTTGAGGAGGAGGAGGTGGAGGAGGAGGTGGAGGAGGAGGAGGAGAAGGAGGAGGAGGAGGAAGATGTCGAGGATGAGGAGATGTTCGTTGAGGCTTCAAACAACAACCGATCGACGTACAGCAATGCTACTTCAGTGAGCACAAGCCTGAACATGTCAGATGAAGGGTTCTATCAACGTCAAAAGTGCCCAATCTATCCACCTCCAGTGGAAGGTGGAATGGGGCAGCAGATGACCACCAACTGGCCAGTGCATCATCCTCACCTTGCACCGACAGTCGTCGATCCGCAGACGAATGGTATGTATCTATCTCCACGAACCTCTGACACGAAGCTTACGGAGAAGCAGATGATAACTTTTCGCTATTGGACTGCCTCTCTCAAGCAGCGGACCTAGCCTCTCAGCGTGGGTAGTCCCCTTTCGACTTCAAATAATTACTTACCCCAACAGAAAATGCGCAAACCCCTACCGAGGGGTTCAATCTCACGCCAACTCCGCACGACTTCCAGAGACCCGCAGCATCTCTTCCTGGTAGCCATATAGGAACACAACAGCAAGGCAATTTCAGAACAGGTGAGTCGAGAATCAGATTCAGGACATGTATATCAAAGCTAAAACAACAAAGAATCAAACCAAGCCCTTACAGATGCCGGCCAAGACCCCTTCAGACTTGCCACGTTTCCTAGCGCTGCATCGATCAACCCAAGAGGACATGATTCTTGGAATCGCTCCATCGGCCCCGACGGATCACCAGTTCACCCGACAGCAGAAAACCTTTGGAGCCTTTACGTTGCCCCCGATGGTACAATTGTCGACCCGACTGTAGACAACCTTTGGAACCTTTACGTTGCCCCCGAGGATACAGTCGTCGACCCAACCGTGGGAAACCTTTGGAACCTCTATATTGCCCCCAATGGTATGCTCGTCGACCCGACAATGGACAACTTTTGAAACCTTTAAATTGCTCTGATGGAACATCGATCAACCCATCGGTGCATATTGCGGGTCTTGCTGACCAGCTATAGCGGCTGAGAAGTAACAAACAGAATATCCACCGCCGGCGTAACTTTCACCTCTTCCGTGATATATGTTGTCCAGCCAACAGCTATTGGCAGAACCTTTTGCCCCTGCTCTGCATCCTGTCCTGACACCGTTGGACTTCCTTCTATGACTCGCATTGCTGTCATAGAGTGGGGCGCTTTTGCGTTTGGAGGGCCTTTTGGATTGAAAGGTTTCGGCGAACCAGAGGCTGGTACTCGTCTAATTTGATAAACAGGACGAGTGAACTAGACGCTCATCAGCTAGAACTTCGTCATTGGAACAATACTCTGACCTTCTTGATCAAGTCCATCTCGCACAACAAGGCCCATTTCTCGACAAGTCTCTTGTCTGTACATGTGTTGGTCCTCGGGTCAAAATCTGCAGAGGATAGCCATTCCTCTAATCCCTCTAGGATTTTTTTGTCCTTCGGGCTCAGTTCTTTCTGCGTGAGATGGGAAATGTCCAGCTCTGCCGAGGACATCGTAGTTGGTCGGCGTCACGTAGTTGAGAGGTATGCGGGCGCAAAATAGGGGAAGATGAAAGCCCCTGGCGCGCCAATGTTGTGTGGCTGTTGCTGGCACAAGTGGTGGTATAGGGGGGTCTAGAGAATATGCAGTCAGCTCTAGAAAGCCGGGCACGGGAGATTCCCTTACTATATGACGGCGCCGGTAGAGGAAAAACGCAATGAAACTAACACACCGTTCTGCAGCTTCGCAAGGCGTTTGTAGGCAGATAGTCCCTTGGTGGGGCAAACAATGAGTTGCTCTGCGGGGCCAAGCGCAGAAGCGACATTTTTCCGTCTTTAATTACAAGACGTCATGTGATTTGGCAGCCTTACCGATGTGATATTGGGCGCGCTTATATATGCCTTTAGTAGATGAATTGGTCAGCAATTCATCTAATGACCTTTTGGAGGTTAGTTGGTTCAAGCGACTAAAGGCGCTCGAGATCACACCGATCTCGTCAGAGCTCCCAAATTTTTCGGTCTGTTCAACTCTCAGGGTTTCTCCATCTCCCGAACAGATCTCAGACTCGCAAACAATTTGACTGATGGGACTCGTATGATGGATTCCAACGGGGGAGAGAGGATGCTTTGCTATTGCTGCCTTGCAAGCTGATGCAATGGCGGCTTGGTATGGCGGATGCACTCGAGTCAGTCCAATCTTATCGTTGACGAACACATATATAATGGGCAGCAATCATTTTCTTTGCTTTGTTTGCGAAGGTCAGCGAGTCCTGCTGCTTGCTTCAGGTTTCCTACCGACTTGACTGGACTTGAATAGGTCAGAGCTTGGCTACCCTTCTATTGAGGGAAAACGAAACCAACTAACACGCATATAGATCTTGAGCTCTCCGAAGCACAGTCAATCATTTCCCCATACAAGCCTCTAATATCATCTCTGCCTTTACGCCTTCCGTGGAGTCAGCCACCTCTTCGAACGAGCCCAGTCTCCCGCCCACATGGGGAGGTTCCATTCAGTCAGTCCAAGACTTCAACCTAGTCGTCAAAGCTTGCCGGTCCGGAGAATTGAGTTATATACCACGATTCCCTCAAGAAGACAAATTACCGCATCTCCTTCAAAGTAGAAACATATTCATTTGCACAGACCCTTCTACTGGCCCTGGACATTGGGGTGACGGCAAAAGGAGAATATTGGTTGGATATGACAACGAGTTCAGTGTTGAATGTGAGCACTCTGGACTGGATGCTCTTTGGGAAAAGTCGGGGGGTTAAAATTTGAAGAGACTTTTATTCAAAGCCACCCGTCGCCATATCTTGGTCACTAACTCCTTCACTTATTTCAATTTTTTCGTGTACATAGTTGTATCTATCACCTAATATTGTATACAAAACACACCGAGTAGATATAGGCATACTAGGATAAGTGAGTTTAATATACACACAAGACATTAAGAAATCTTGGAGATCCTCTACACTGTCTGGCATCTGACGTTTCGGTATTGCAGACGTCTTGACATCCATAATTGTTACTATCATTCTTCTTGATATAGCTGTACTTGTTCATGATTTCTGTGCTGACGGATCAGGTAAGTCGTTGCATTCAGCTACTATACTACATCTTGTTGCTACCTTAATAGGTGGTACAGAAATGGTATCATGACCTGTCATTACTTTGACATTATGAAGGTTAAGTTTATTAGACTCAAGATTGATCTCACCTGCAGTTAACATCCTGTTAGATGCGATAGCTTTAGCAGTATCTAAATTTATATCATCTCTAGAGTCTGTAAGTGTCCCTGGCTTAATGGTGCTGCAGCATTCTATCAGTAGTCTTTCTATTGCTTTAATGACAGTGCTTTTGCCAGTGCCTCCTGGACCATATAGGAGTAAGAATTTGCTAGTAGCTTCTGAATCTATTACAGAGTTTGCTATTATTCACATTATAGTATACAGTTCTGTAGTATTGAGAAAGAGTACTGATAAGTATCTAAATAGTCTCTCAGGCCCTTCAGCAGTTCATATTTCTGGCAACTTGTCAAAAGCACATGGCATAACACAAAAGCTTTTTACTCTACTATCAATAGATTTGTGTACAGATGCTACGTTTGCTACTTTATGTAAGACTATCTGATGTTCTTTTTCACTCAAGAATATGAACATGCGCCAAGTACCTATACATATAGAAGTAGGTATAGAACCAGTACGTATCGCATGTTTTTCAAGATATTCAATATATGGAATACAAGCTGCTAAATAGTTCACGCTAGCACTTTCACTGTCTACAATTGAACATATTTGAACCTGAGCTTCTGCAGATACTAGTACTGATCAAGAGTTTGATGCACTAAGATACAAATATGTACTACCGTGAAAATATGCTACTAGTCTGTGATCAAGTAGTTGAGACTTAATATTTCTAAATTCTCTGAGAGAACCTTCAGGTGCTATCTGACTGTCTCAGCCTTCATCTGAAATTAGTTCTATCATACTGGTTGTACTATATGACAATGTTAGATTGCCAGATATTATTCCTTTTAAAATGTTTAAGTGTATTTGTTTTACTTAATTATTAGATGTATGGTAGATCTCAAGTGTTGTAAGGTATACAAACTGATCAGGTTAGTAAGTTAAATAGGTTAATAGTACATACTATGTTAATTACATTAAAAGATATTATAGACAAATATATTTGTTGTGTAAGCTATTGTATAAGCATTAGTTTGTATTAGTAGATACATGTATTACAGGTGACAATGAAGCTACAGCGGCAGTACGCTCACGTAGTCAGCAGTATGTTCACTGCAACGATGTTGCACATGTTACTATTATAATGTCACTTAACGCTATACCTAGGGAGTTGTTTCTCCAGATTGCAGCTAATACTAATATTGATGACCTAGATAAGGTTACAGATAAGATAGCTGGAATATCTCTCAGCAAACTTAGCGAAGAGCGGCGTGATCCTAACAGATATTTCTGAGATCTAGTTTCAGACACACAGAAACTGTTGAGATCTATGTATACTACTAACACTTTCTTGTCGGGTTCGCGTGCTGCTGAACACTTTTACCCGTCTGCGTGTGTAGCTGATTCCAACTGGACTTCTACTGTCAAGGGCACCCACTTCATGTAGTACAGTTTGCATCGGACCTCAGCGAAATAAGAGTTGTATGAAAATCTGGCTTTGATAATCTGAAGAACTACATTAACAAGTATGGTACTGAACTCAGTGTACTAAATGGGTATATTCGAGACGTGAGGATCCAACTGGTATGGTATGTAGATATGTCGTCGATAGAACATATCACGAACTTTCACTACATGAGGCCATGAATTGTGACATGATCAAGGGTGAGGGACAATGGCATCCTTGAGATTCATTTCTCTTCTAGCTCAGCGAGGGCCTGCCGGCCAGATTTACAGACTATCTTACGGTTAGATGCACTAATAGACCTTGCTTTGACTTTGTTTTTGAAGTCTCTACCCTCGATTGTGACAAAATGAATCATTTGTATAATAATAATAATATCTCCTTCCCTTCCCCTTTTGAATCACCCTTCAGTGTGCCCACTCTCATTGATTCAGTTCTTCTTTACACCCCTGAGCTGCTGACCTATGTGTTCACCTGTCTCTTGAACAGTTCATTCCACTAAGACTCTCTGTTGTTCAGTCCTTTCAACCAAAGCCCTCCATCATCTATCCCTCTGTCAAGCAGTCCGTTCTCACTCAAAGGTCAATAAAGGGCACAGGGTGCGCAATTGACAGAAGAACAAGAGCCCTTCTTCATCAATGCTCAAATAGTTTTTCACAGCTTCTCCGAAGAAAAAAGACTTGATTGAACAATTTGCTGAGCTTCTCACTGTCACTCACATTATTGCTGTCACACACATATCACTTATGACCTATGTTGTCGCTGTCTACCTTGATGTCTGCCCTCATCAAGCTTCCTATGTTTCTCATCAAGGGCAGCAACAAGGGCAGCGACAAGAGCAGCAACAAGAGCAGCAATGAGAACAGTAACAAGGGCAGTGACGAGGGCAGCAATGAGGACAGTGAGGACAGCAAGGACAATGAGGACAGTTTGGGCAGTGAGGACAGTGGAGACCGTGAGGTAGATGCCAGCTACTATGTATATACAGATGACTATGGCAGTCTGTTCTTTTCAGCGTTAACTACTTCGCATCTGAGTATTTTGTGCAGTTGCATGGACCAGTGAAGTCTTTTACCGAAAAAGTCATGGCCCACTTGCTTGTGACCCAATACACTTATAGAAGTTTATCAGAGGGGTAAGCGACCAAAAGCAATAGCTGTGTTGTTGAGGCATCTGGCGCACAAACCCCTCTTTAAAGTGAAGAATTTCATGTATGAAGTTATGAAAGGAGAAGGGCTCCAGTCCGCAAGGTATGACAAGGAAATGGCTAGATCTGCCTGCTCCAACAATTTGCCAGAAGTTATCAGCAATGCATGTCGCTTTCACATAGCAGAGGAGGTTCGGCAGATCCACGTTTGTGGTGCCATTTTTGAGCATGGACTCGGTCCAGGGTTTGCACTCGCTTCAGCACATGCTCTTTCACTTGTTCACCATCTTGTGCACATTGTCAACCATGGCCAAGCACATGAACCTGAAGCACCTCACAAGCCAGTCCTTGATCCCAATTTCAAAGCTGAAGCAAATCTGAGACAAGATCACCTTCATCATCTTGATCATCTTGCTGACCATGATCCTGATCAAGACTTCAGTGCAGAGTGTCCTCACCCTCCCCGTGAACTTTGACTGCAGAGTGAAGCACACATTCAGAAACTCACACATGAACAGACTTGGGCTCCTGACCTCAATGTTGGCCAAGTTGTCATCCTCAGCTTTGAACCCAATCAAGAGCACTGTGTTGTCGTACAGCAGACTGTACAAGCTTCTTCAGAAGGCACTGTCTGTGTTAGGCATATGGCCTAACCTCCGCTTACCTCGCCGTCGCCTATTAGGTGAATAGCCCATTTAGCCTCATGGCCACACTTAGCTTACCCGGCGTTCGCTTAGCTAGTATTTAAGTAGTCACTTTAGTCCCCACATTCACGCATCATTCACTTATTATATACATTTACACATAGATCACAGCATATTGAGCACATAGTCAGTATGACCGTGACAGTCTGAAAAGTGGTTCACAGACTTGAGCACAGTCAGATTTGTGTACACTGATAGAAATGATCTCATTAAGTAGTAGCTTGTGCACCTCTGCATCTTTCTACTCATGAGCACAAACAGATTCAAGTTCTCAGCCTTGAGTTCAATCATTCACTTGAGTGGGGTCAAGTATGTCTGCTTCATCAACTGTGACATCTGCATTGAGGATATGTGCATGATGAGATAGTCAAAGATGCACATCTTTCTGTTAACAACTGAGTCATGGCTCAGAATCAAAACCTGACAGCACATTATGAACATGTTTAAATCCTCACTGTTGTACGTTCTCATCTCTGAGCTCTCACTCAAGATCAGAATCATGCCCCTGTTCTTTTTATACCTCATGAAGGTGTGTCTGAGCGGCAACAGAACTCAATTGTATTTGAAAACCTTCTTGAGACACAATTCTGTTGTTGTGCAAGGCCTTGTTCATCATCTCATCTCTCTCACATCAGGTTCATGCAGATGGATTGATCTCTATACTTGAGCGTGCAAGTTCTTGTCTGAGTACATGTATCATTCAGAAACATGAACTTGACCATGATCAAGGACAGAATCATGACCAGCAACATGAACATGAACAGGTTCTGTGACAGGGTGATGATTGTGTACTGGTGCATGCATGTGAACAAGTACTTGTACAGTGTCTGCGGCGCTCACAAGGACAAGGCCTCAATCAACCTCAACTGCTACAACAAGTGCCTGACTCAGTATAGAGAGGAGGAGCCGAACCTGGTGATGGGGTGAAAGGGGTGCAGCAACCAGTGTGAAGCCATGAACTTGGGGTGGTTCTGCTGCATGTGTGGAAGCAAGTACGTCACCGAGTTCATGCATGAGACTACCAGTGCATGTGATCAAGGACTTGGACGATGCACATTTTCTGTAATGATTGCAAGGTGTTCAGGTCCAGAGCCACGGCCGTCAACATGAACGTGCAGACCGATATGGGCTTGAATGGGGGTAGGGGCCTGGGACTCGGCCCAGGAACAGGATTGAGTAGGGATGGAGGCGCCTGATCCTGGACATCAACGTCATCATTGATCTGTTCATCAATGTGAGCATGTGCGCGAGCAAGCCAAGGCTCAAAGACTGGGTCGGGATCTGACCAAGTGGTAGTTTGTGTACAAGTTCGCTTTCAGGCCCTAGCGTTGGACGCGACCGTGATCATGGTCGTCTACTGCTTTCTGTCTGTCTACGCGACCATGCCGTGCCCCACCTGACTTCGCGTGCATGCCCACCCTGGTGTTGTACAAGAACATGAACTCCAAGAAGCTGTTCATGCCCACGCAGCCAAGGATGACGTCGGCTGCGACCTTGATCCTGGTGATAACCCACCTTCTGTCCACGTCCTTGATCCCGGAGCTGTTGTCGACCAAAACCGTGCGCAAGTTCCCAGACAGATCATTGTACATGTGGTGGGGCTGGTTGTTGACCCTCTTCTCGATCACCACAGGCAACGTTCCCCTCAAGAGCGCGATCACAGTCCTGGACAAGAGCTTGAGGAGGAGCATCTTGGTCATGTCTCTCTTTGACTTCCCGCTGTTGAGCGTGTCCAAAATCTGGCTCACAACGTACTTCACAACCAGCAACAAGTCCACCTTCACGGGCGCAAGTCCTTTCGTCTCCACCTCCCCAGACCAGCTCACGACCTCGTACTTCTTCTTTCGCAAGATGATGATCGACCTGTAGTGCCCCTTGATGTCTGCACCCACGCCCTCAAACACAGTCCCCTTCGTTCTCTCAATGATGGTCTGCTTGATCCCCCACCCTTGAGCATGCACTCGTTCTCATCCTTACCCTTGACCCAGCCAAAGATCGAGTCCATGGCTCTGTAGATCACTCCGACCCACACCACTTCACACGTCTGACCATGAGCTTGAGGTAGTACCTGGCGGCGTACATGGTGACAACGTAATGGCCACCTCACTTGCGTGAGGCCCATAGCGTAGTGTAAAAGTAACATCCGTCATGTCAGTAATTCTAACTTCTACAATCATCTGCATCACAACCATGACTCCATTTACGAACAACAAACCTGCCCAACACACATCAAAACGACCTCAGCAATCCCCTAATACATCTACTCATAGACATACCATCTCTGCAAACAACACAGTCTCACTGGACTCCCGCCCCTAACCACACTCAGTAAGTTCATCTTCACCTCAGTTTCACAAAACAGCATGCTGATCAAGGACCTTGATATAGCTCATGCAGAGACTGCTATCAGCAACTGAACTGCATGAGTAAGTTCTTTTCTTAAGCTCACTGTCATCCTCACCTCCATATCAGTACAAAGCTCACCTTACTGACTGTATACAGATCTCTCACCTCAGTCACAGCCTCTCTTCAACACCCTCTTCAGTCACTCTTTCACCTTTCTGCACACACCCTTTAATATTGAATACAGGTCAACAGTTGACTCATTGAATGTGAAGTCTTCTTTTGCTTTCTCATGAGGGAAAAATAGATCATCTTCATCATATGAACCCTCTCTGACCCCCTACACTGACTCACAGCTCAGTTCAACTCTTACAGACTCTCTAATCAGTCTGTTGATATCATCACAACCCTTCAAGACCCTCTAACTCTGACCCTTCACTTGATCACTCTGGCTCTTCACTAGACTGCAATTCTTCTAACTCTGGTTCTTCACCTGGTCACTCTGACCCTTCACTAGGCCACAACTCTCAGCAATTCCCTACTGACTCTCTGCTAGGCTGCAACCCTCAGCAACCCCCTACTGACTCTTCACAAGGTCAATCTTCTTTACTAACCCCTCTACAGCTCACTGTCACAGCAGAGACACTTCTCTCTAAGTCAACTGAAACAATGTCTGTGCTCACAGCTCTGTCATGCTGCTGTCAGGTTGAGCTTGTGAATGAATGAACAGTCAACTGAAACAGATCAGTCAATCAAGACATCATTCTGATCTTCACACAGAGAGAGCAGGCTGCACCAGTCTGTAACAGCTGCACAAACAGAGCTGAAGTCTGTGACCACTGCATGGTTGTGCTGAGTCATCTCAAAGACAGTTGTACAAACTGTCACTATGGTAGTGAGGGAGCATACTGCTCTCTCTGACTCTGTAAGTATATATTCTATTTCACAATCAGGTTCATAAAAGCCTGCTGACAGTACTCAGTCTCAACAACCTTCAATTCAGCAACATCATTGCATCATGCACAGCACCATGCTGTCATCAGCATTTTCTTCTCATCTTGTCTCTCTATCACTATGTTTGCTGCAAATCACTTACATGCTATGACACATCATCATTGAGCTCTTGTGAACCTTTATGAAGTGAAAGTGAAGAAGAAGAAGAAGTATGAAGACTCTGAGTAGATAGTGTTTTTTTAGTTATAGAATGAAAACCAAGTTCTCTGACAGATTGAATGTGAACATGCCATAAACATGTCATAAACATGCTGTAAACATGCTGTAAACATGCTGTAACCTGTCATTAATGTATCATAACCTGCTCTTTATGCACTGTAACATGCTGCAACTGTTCAAGAACCTGTCATAACTGTTTAAGAACCTGCTGTAACTGTTTAAGAACCTGTGGTAACTGTTTAAGAACCTGTCACAACTGTTTCAGAACCTGTTATACATCAAATCAATGTTTATCACAGCAGTAAATCACATCAGCAAAGTTATAGAAAAGTTGTTATTGAGTCAGTAATATCTCTGAATATACTACATTTTCTGTTTTTTCATCTTCATTTTCAGGCAGTAAAACAGAAACCTTAGATACATCAACTGCTTGAGACAGTGTCACATACAACTGATCATGTGAAAAAGCAGAAGATTATAAATTCACACTCACTGACTGTAAAGACCGACCCTGTGCCTTGTTTACAGTCATTGCAAAGCACAAATGAACTGAAAACTGCTTTCACATCAGAATAAATGACAGTTCACTTGCTGTTGTTGTTAACAAAATCTGAAAAAGCAACCATAACTGCCCATCAAAATCACCACTCAGCATTCATATCTGAATACATCTTCATTCAAGATGTGTAACAGTTATGTGAGTGCTGTTGTAGAGTCTCTGAGTGAAACTGAGATTTCATAACAGATTAATAGATGCTTTCACTTTCAGACACAGTCTGACTGATGACAGATCAGCTGAACTCAAGCTTCATAAATACATCATAGTCAGCTCATCATAATTCACTTCTGCATCATTCACATCTGCAGTGTTCACAGAATCAGAGATCATCAAATCTTTCTGCATCTGCTGTAAAATTTTCACATTATAATCATTCACAACATCATTGCAGAATGTCAATATGACCCTGTTACAGAAGAAGACTGAATTCTCATGAATCTGTTGAAGTTTCACTGAAGAAAAAAGACATTCTTGAAACTCTGTGATGTTTCACAACTGAGTGATGTATGCTGATAATTTGATTCAGCCCCATAAAGCATGGTTGTACAACAGCTGAAAAAGCCATCTCATAAATTTCTGATTGACAGGGTTGTTGTGCAACCACATATTTTGTTGAAGATGCAGCTTGCAGAGCTGTGACCACAGAAAAGATCATTGAATGCAGACATTGACAATTGCAGCCTGATTACCCTTTCATACAATGGGTGAGATCTGTGCAAAATCATCATTAAAGATCACAGGGATATCATCAAACAAATGATCATTCATAGACAACAGATTCTGAAGTGTACAGTGCACCACTTTAAAGCAGTACTTGTGCTGCATTAACATCTCATCTCAGATGATCAGATCAGTCTTCTGTATCAGGTTTACAAGCTGTGTGTTCTTTACAATACTGCAGATTGTGAACTCATGCAATTTTAAGACAATCTTAAAATGAAAGTGTGAAGTGCAGTCACTGAGCAGCAAAAGAGTTGCAATTTTGAACAATGCAACATACAGAACAATCTTGTCACTTCTGCAGTAGTGATTGCACAGAGTTTGATACAAAAAGGTCTTATCTGTGTCTGTGTGGCCCTGCAAAAAGAAGTGAGCATGATGTTAATTCTCTGCAATAGTCACAACATTGATGTCAAAGCAGAACTTCTGATTCATATTGAGCTGCAAACACTGTTGAGCAGTTGTTTCTACCTCATGTCACTGATTATAATTCAGTTCTGCTATCATTCACAGATTGCTGACAGTACAGCCTCAGTTATGAACTGAATTTGATAAGTTGAACTTCACAAGTGTTCATTCAAAGTCATCAAGAATCACACTTAACAGATAGAGATCATAATCAAAATGAGTTTCATTCAGTTGTGATGAAAGAATGTGCTGCTACTGTAGCTGATGCATAAGATCATCACAGAGATTCTCATGAAACTGCAGCCAGATCTGTAATGAATCAGTAAGATCAACATGAGTCAGGGCTGTTGCAAAAAGCATTCATAAAGCAGACTCAGAAGAGAACTGAACAGTCTTTGTAAAGCAGTCAACTCACTCATTATTGTTCTTCAGTAATCTCAATGTCAAACATGCAGCCTGAAAAGTGAGATGCAACACATCATTTACTGTGTGAATGTGTTCAAAAGACTGTGAACCTCACATCACTGTTAAAAGAAGTTACAAATAGTACTTCTCACTCATAAACAGGTTTAAGTGATATATGCAGTCAATTGCAAACCTCTGTTAATGAGACTTTCATTGTGAGTGAGGTTTATCATAGACATAGTGGGCTGAAAACTTCTGATACAGGTATTGTTGACCATTCAGATTGTGAGCATTGTAGTCAAAAAAGATCATTAAAGTGAATTGAGCTTTATTCATTTGCTTGTAAAAAGCTGCAATGAAGGTTGTATCATTGAAATAGATGAGTTGCTGATTCAGTAAATGAATTGCAAGATGCATCACAGATGAATTTTCACCGAACTTCAAACTCAAACTGCTGTCACACTGCTTCTATAAAGCCAATATATCAACTCTATAAATAACAGACAGTATTATCTTCACTGTTCTGCAACTGAACTGTTATGCAGTTCAAATCCTTGTACATATACTTGTGAATATACTTGATGATCTGTACAGATGCACACACCTCAACTTTGATGTTTGTCTTGTATCAATGACTCAAGTATGAGTTGTGCAGAATCATTCAGTGATTGTCAAACTGAAATTGCTGACTCACATTGCTCTGATCACTGACAGACTAGGTGAATGTCTGTTAATCATTTCATCAATGATAGAGTGAATATCTGTTGTGTTCAACTTAACTTTTCAAAAGAAAAGAATGAAAATAGCCTTTTGTACAGGTTTCATTCAACATGCATGAAGCAGTTGAATCTTGTACATCACATGAATCATGAGTCATAATGAATCACACAATACCTGTAAGCTTCTCAGTAGAATTTTGTTCTGAATCTGAAAACTTTGCAGAGATAACCTCATCAATATGAACAGTATTCAGAAAGTGATTCTCAGAATGAAGAAATAGCAGCAAATGCATGTGTGAAAGATCACACTTCTGATATTCAATGATTCACACATCACTCTGATGCTGATTAAAGACATGCTTCAATTTCAACTTTCATAACAGTTTCATAAGCTTCAGATGAAACACCTGCATCATTAAATCAGGTCAGTCTAGAGCTGTTTGATCTGCAAACAGCTTCTGTTGAATTTTCTCTCACTGTGAATTGGTTGTAAAAGTAATAAACAGAGTAGGGTGCTTAAAATGTCATATAATAGTCATGAAATTCTGAAAGCACTACATCATAAACCTGTCATCATCAGTATAACTAGATGGCAAAATCACACAGCAGTCAATTGTGAAGATGTTTCTCTCTAGTTTAAGAATGAAGTCTGCAAGATCATTGTAAACATCAGAACAAAGATTAAACTGATGTACAGATTCAGTCAAGCTTGTTCTGATCACATGCAGCTCACAGATTCATCACAAACTGCTGAAAAAGCTGTTCATCACAGAACACTGCTGAAAACTGATCATTACAGACATGCAAACAGTGTCAATAGAACACTCACTGAGACAGACACTTGTTTTTGCAAACATTGTCAGAGTTAAGCAGCTTAAGTGCTTAATGTCAACTCAGATCACTGTATGAAAACAGCAAAACATAATGAAGCAGCATATATGCAGCATGATTTGAGTTAATAGATGTAAAAGTGAACTGACCTTTTAAAGGGTCATGAAGAGTCAAGATGATGTCATGAAAGTCTGACTGTTCAAATTTATCTGATATGATGACCACAACTTCATCACTGATGAGCAGATTTTCACAACATCAATTCACATCAACCTCAATCATCAATCACATTTGCAGATTCAGTACATTCTGCACTGTCTGCTCAGCAGCCTTCACAACTCATAAACACTTCACAGTGGTTCAGTAAAGTGCAATGAATGAGTTGATTCTATGCAACATATCTGTGAGCTGCTGTAACAGCTGATTGCAAAGCTGAGAATTTTGCTGACTCTGTAACTAAGCTGCATAAACAGAATCATAGAAAAACAGTTAAGCATACTGAGAAACATTGCCTTTCATAATCTTCAGTGAACCCTGCAAATGGTACAACTCTTCATGAATGTTAAAACTGGTCATTTTCTGCTGATTGTTCAGCCATTTATCATGATTGCAATTTATAGATGTAAATGCAAATGTAGCATTATACTGATGGGTCAGCTGTCTGAATTTCTTGGCAGCGGTGTCAGTAGAGGTCAGTAGGTTTCACAACATATCAGAAGAGTCTCACAAACATGGCAAATTCACTGCATTCTGCTTAGAACATGACTTTCAAAGTGAATGCAATTTGAAACATGACATAACACATTCATTGAGCCACTGCAGAGCACCACAACTTCAGCAAGCACAGTTCATACAGTTGAAGTCAAGTGGCTGAAATGTATGGTCTGATGACCAAAAAGCAGCTGACCAATGAACTTCAGATTGCTGGTGCCGCAACTGTCACTGAACCCGTTGTCGCCGCCATTGTGGAGGCTGTTGGCCGCGTTGCAGAGATTGTTGATTGCATCATGAAGATTGTTGATCGCGTTGCAGAGACTGTTGATTGTGTTGCAGAGACTTTTGATTGCGTTGCGGAGACTGTTGTGAAGACTGTTTGTTGCATTGTGAAGATTGTTCATTGTGTGGCGAAGACTGTTGATCTGGTTGTGAAGACAGTTGATCATGTTGTGAAGACTGTGGGACACATTCAGAAGGCCGTTGAACGCATTGCAGAGGCGATATGGACCGTAGAGTGAACCTGGAAGATTGTGGTGAAGGAGTTTCAGGCTGTCTTGAAGATTGCAGGTAAAGATGGACCCATTTTGCTGGGAAAGGCTGTTGAATATTGACATCATGCTCTTTAAGAGGTGCCCATTGAGCCTGTTGCTCCTGCTGGCTAGCTGTTGATAGTCAGCAACAGTCTGATGGAATACTTTGAATCTGATAACTGAGCTGGCGTTAGTACAGTCGCAACTTCTACTCAATGATGAGAAGGGCTGACACGAAAAGGTTGTGAAGAGGTTTTGCAAAGGCCGCAACTACAAATAGATCACAACCTTATAGTCATAGACCACAGTTCTACTAATCATAGACCACACCTAATCAGGACTTACATACAAGTTTCTATAAAGCTTTTTACAACACATTTCTACACACTTTTTTAATGTTTTAGACTTAGAAACAATTTTGTTAGTACTAATGTATGAGTAGAAACTTAAGTAATGCTAGAAACCTAAGTGAAAAACATCAAAATGATCTTCAGAAATCTCTTCTGACTGTTTTGTGACTTGTGCCTGTTCTTTATGCTGTTCTTTCTCACATCAATATCTTTCTTCACATTCTTCACAATCTCACTATCATTTCTGTCTCAGTCTCTGTTTCTTCATTACTTCAAAGACTGAGGTGAGAGCACTCAGTGAAAATTCAAGAGAGACAGTAGTCACATGCACTATACTCTTGATTTTAATGCAATTTAACAGATTACCTAACTGAAGAGCAATGTCATGCACACAAAAAGATTTTGTGCACTGTCACTATATGATTCTTGAAGTCTTGCAGTTTCTGAGTATAAGTTCTTTGTGTTCTTGTTTGTCAGCGTTCTAGTGTTGAGAAAGACCATGCCACACGTGTTGCATAATGGTGAGAAGAGATTTTTCCCATTTGAGCAACATTTTCAGAGAATCAGATTCATGACAACAACAGTGGTGTGCTGACAGCAAACTGCTTTCATTATGAGTCACCAACACATATATATCTGAGTTTCCGGTCCTTTCACAGCAATAAATCCTTAGCGTCCTCAAGTTCAGGATGATAGTGTTTGCCTTGACAGCTCTGATTTGGCTCATAGGTTTGACAGATGTTAGTGTTATTGCTGTCTCAGCCACAGACCATCATAATCAGCTCTACAAGCGCTTCAGCCTATGTGGTGTTGCAGTGCCTTTATTAACCATCACATCAGCATCAGCATCAGCATCAGCATCATCATTATCAGGTGCTCAACCTCCATCACTGACACAATGCGTTGCCTTCATGTTACGGCCATAACCTAGAACGGTTATGTAGTAACAAAAGTACACAGTAAGAGCGTACATAAGAGTATAAGCTCGCCCAGGTCGACAAGGTCGCTGGCGAGCTCAGCGAGGCGATAGACTCAGAATAGGTCTATCAGCTCTACATGCTCTACAGCGAGCTCGGCGAGCTCGGCGATCCAGTAGTATATAGGAACGGACATTTCCCTTAAGGAAATGGTCGCGTTCAACTTCAATTAGTTACCTAGCCAATACTATCTACAGGTTACAGGATCACTGAACTACGAACACATTCAGTGAACCAGTGTACTGCGCTCCCTATATCACAAGCTCAAACCCCTAGACCCTATACCAGAGGAAGCTCTGGTCGGGACGTAACATGTTGAACGCCCTTACGATATAGGATGTCAGCCAGTACACAGAAGGCAGCTTCGACAAGTCAAGTCAACCTTCAAGGAGCCAGGATCATGGACACCGTACCAAAGGTGCCACCACCAGATGCGTTCACTGACAAGAGAGGGAAGTTGCGAGGCTTCTTGGCAAAGCTCGAACTGTACATCGGATTCAACCAAGCCAAGTTCACGACAGAAATGGACAAAGGGTTGTACACGGTAGCCTACCTCAAGAATGCAGCGTTCGATTGGGTAGATCCCAAACTGCATGAGTTCTTAGAGAAGTCGGTCAGAAAAAGAGAAGCAGACAAAGAGTCTGTCTTCGACAACTTCAAGAAGTTTAAAGAAGAACTCAGGAAAGCTTTCAGTGTGGTTGATGAGAAGCGAGCAGCAGAGCGATGACTCCATACCCTGAAGATGGATTGATCGGCAGCCAAGTATGCAGCGGAGTTTCAGCGTATCGCAGCCCTAACAGAATGGGATGATGACGCCTTAGTATCACAATACTATTGGGGACTCAATGAGACTATCAAAGATGAGATAGCAAGGAGAGAGCGCCCAGAGGAACTTCAAGAGATGATAGATACCTTCATCAACATCGACAGTCGACAATGGGAACGACGGATGAAGAAGACGGGCCCTTACAGTACTCCGAGAGTATGGGGAAAGAGGTTCACCTCAAGGAGCAGAGAAGACCCAATGAACCTTGACGTGATCGAGAAGCACCGTGAGCAGCAACCACGAGTGAAGCAAGGACAGTGCATGAGCAAGCCCTATAAGTCTCAACCCCGATGAGCAGAGACTCGCAAATGTTACAACTGTGATAAACTCAAACACCTTGCAAGGACCTGCAAGAAACCTCAACGGAAGAGGAAGGAAGTTGCAGCAATGGATAAAAGCATAGTGCACAATGCCCTGAGCTGGACGGCCTGTTACGACGACATGTGTTGAACACATATGAGTAGCAAAGATGGAGCCGGATGGTACCCACAGAAGCTCAAGAAGGGACGGAACGGTTATGACACAACAGGTCAATCGAAAGAATTAGCTATCCTAAAGAAAGTTGAGATCGAAGAAACCGATACTCACGATGCCCAGATAGAAGAAGACTACAATGATAGCACCTGAATGTACCTGGATTCAGATGCAGACCCAGAGGATGTTGACAGTTGGGAAATTGACATGGGACTCAAGAAAGGCCCCGAGTACCCAGAAGAACAGCGCCAAACCATGAATGAATGGCTACTGAAAAAACGTCAACACAAGCTTGAGAAGGAAGTTGATGTCCTCACAAAGCAAAGGGAAGAAACGAAAGAAGTTAAACAACTCATGTGAAATACCAAGAGCCACAAGATTGAAATCCGTTTACCTACAGGATATAAGACACTCAAGGGAGGATGTTGGACCTTTTCAGAAGGTTACATGCCACCCAAGTTCCTGAATAGAGTGAAAGCACTCCGGAATTTGGTGCAACAAGAGTACGACCAGTACGAACCACGCCTACACCCCGAGCGGTATGTTGAGAAAGGCAGTGAGGAATATATCCAACTAGTCTGTTCCGAAAGGGAACCGAAGTGGTTCAAGAAGCTGAACAGAAAGAACAGCAAACCACAAGACTTGGAAAAGACAAGAGACGCTGTGAATTCAAAAAATCACAGGCTCCCCTGCAGAGACTAGGGAAGAAGAAGCTCTTAATGTCTCAGAGAAATGACAACGACCATAAGATATGAGTTGACATCAAGATTCCGAAAAAGGAACATCTGCGAGTGATGGTAGACTCAGAAGCGACCAATAACTACATCTCACAACAGTCAGTAGCATGGTTGAAATTGACACCACGACGAGTGCCAAAACCGATGCAGGTATATATGGCCAACGGAGAATTCGAATGGGTCACAGAAGAAACCCATACCGAAGCCATAATACGAGGCGATTCACAGAAGTTGACATTTGATGTCCTCAAATCAATCAAGTATGACACTATACTAGGGATGCCCTGGTTACGCGAAAAGAACCCTAGAATTGATTGGATTAGCAAAGAACTATACGCCACAGAGGAAGCGTATGATATCCCAGAACAACCAGAAATGAGCTTACCAGAACATAAGTCATGGGATCATGAGATACTGCTATTGAAAGACAAGCAACCACAATGAATGCCACTGTACCCAATGAGCGAAGATCAGCTCAAGGAAGTCCGAAACTACCTTGATGAGAATCTTAGGAGAGGATTCATTAGACCATTAAAGTCACCAGCAGGATACCCAATCCTGTTTGTACCCAAGAAGAATGGCACCAAGCGACTATGTGTCAACTATAGACAGCTAAATGAGATAACTCACCAAGACAGTTATCCTCTACCGCTAATTGAAGAGCTGCAGGATCGGTTAGGTTGGGCTAAATGGTTTATCAGTTTAAACCTGAAGGAAGCCTATTACCGAGTCAGGATGAAAAAAGGTGAAGAATGGAAAACAGCGTTCCGAACAAGATACAGACACTACAAGTATACTGTTATGCCATTCGGGCTCAAGAATGCCCCAGCCACCTTTCAGAGACTCATCAAT
>JAABUP010002378.1_pt1 | contig 36481 bp, 38 predicted proteins | sample 5559201 | NCBI WGS metagenome assembly JAABUP01 (sample SAMN10711887, study PRJNA513373) | rock metagenome | isolation source: Antarctica rocks | place: Antarctica
TTCAGCGTTGATCGGGGTGTGCCACCGCTATCAGAGCAATATTGTGGGCGGGCAATCTTCGAATGCTCAAGAGACGTGGATGGAGGCTTGGAAGACAGAGTTATGTCCGAAGTCGGAGATGAGGACTGTGTAAGAAAGCCACGCGTCGTTGATGGCCCAGGCTTTGCATGCTCAGATGTTAGCTCTGTACTTGCGGTGGCCTTAGGAGCCACGGGTCCGATACCGCGAAGTCCGAAACTAATCTGCCGTGATAACCTGGCTGGCTCTAACATTAAGCTGCTGGTTGCAGTCAAAGTACTGCCCATGCTGTTCTTTCGTACTCGCTCTTTGCTTCGTCCCCTCCCCTTCATCTTACGGTCGAAGTAAGCCGCCCCTATTGGAGCATTCGATCCTCTTGGCGAAACATCAAGGTCACCTACGGATGTTCCTAGAACATCTAGACCCTCGAGTGGGTAATGTTGGGCTACCTTCCGCTCACCTATCCGTGTCTTGAGCTTCGCCTTTCTCTCTGCTTCCTTCCTCAAAGCCAGAGGACGGAAGACCGCGTCATCGTAATCTTCCATCCACTGGAAAGTATCTTTGGCAGATTGTGATAGCCGTTTGCCATCAATGGGATCATTCACTCCTGCACGTGTCTGGAGGAGCTTTGGGTTGGGGGCCTCCGGCGCCACATAAGGGTTTGCGATGTTCGTGGGATAGAAAGTATCCTCATGCAGGTATGGAATGGAGATATTGCTCATCTCGTTCTCCATGACCCCCATCATCTGAAGCTCGTACATGCGCACTCTTGGCTGAAAGGCTTCATTCGATCCCAGTCGAAGCTGAGAGAACGAATCGGCTCTTCTCATATCGTTACAGTGACCGACGGATTCCTCTGTTGAAGGCCAAAAGGAGACATCGAACCAATGAGGAACAGCATAGCTCCAGTGCTCCGAAACCGCAGTAGAATGCGAGGGTTTGTGAGAATGTGATGGACTGGACCCATAGACGGGCGTTCTAGAAGGTGAGATCGCTGATATGCTATTGGAGAAACTACGCCAAGGTACATCTTTTGAATATGATGTGGTATCGCAACTTGTAGCTAGCTTCGAGGAAGAAGTTTTAAGTTTGGAAAGAACCACTGGGGGTTTGTATTTGAAGAGCGGTACCGAGTGGAGAGGCATTCGCGACAAACAGACTAGATCAATGCCGATGCCGTTGCCGATCACTGTTTCCGTCGTAAGCGCGAGCATGTTGTAGTCAACCTCGAAAACACCGGTCCCTGGTGTGATGACAACAATCGAAACGCCTGTTCGCACCAGATCTCGATCGATGTGATCGTACGAGAACTGCGAGCATGCAAGATTGATGGCCTCGAGGATATTACCTCGAACTGCCACCGAAGGACCACCGGCAAGGACAGTTTCTGGGCCATCAAGAGCCGCCGATGGCTTATCTCTGACAGCTGAACCCAGACCTGCTTTCGGCGTCGTACGTACAATCGAAACATCTCGGAGGAACACTTTGAATTCCCTCTTGAGCTGCAACAAGATCGAAGTCCATTCTCCACTCGCCATGTCGCTCACTACTACCCGATAGAAGTCCTTGTATCGTTGACTGTTGTGAGTGTCTTGCGCGCTTGAGCTGTCGGTGATGGGTAGCGACTTGGCAGCCCCTGATGCTAGAGCGGTGTCGTAGTCCATCCGTGTGAACATGACTATACTTACAAGATGCCGCGCAGTCATGTCTTCCCAGCGGTGGAAAAGCTCCGGGAGAAAATCATTGATGACTTTATTAAACATGATCTCCCCAGTACCCTCTGCATCAAAATCCCACATCTCCTTGGACATCTGAATGAACAGAACGTAGCGCGCTGACTCGCTCCGGAAGATTGGTTTAGTAGAGCTCGAGAAGTAGGCTGATTGTACCTTTCGACCTTGGACGAATATGTCTTTAACAGAAGCCCTGATGGTCCCCATAAAGAGAATCCTTTGACCTTTGTAAACTGACTTATTGGCAAGCTCTGAAATTGCTAGCCTCCACATGTCGGCACGCGCCAAGTACTCATCTCGGAAAGACAGCTCAACATGAGAGGCTGTATGTTCGACTTCATCAACCTGTACAGCCAGAGGTATTAGTGCTCAGTTTCCCTGAACAAATGCGCCGTTTAGTGATCGCACACCTTTGATACTATAGCCTGCATACGGTTCTTGAAGCCAAACACGCTAGCTATGTGAGACGACAGGGAGATCTGTAATTTGTATAGATCAGCAAGTTTTGACGATCTTGGATATTCCTCGCTAGTCGGTATAGGTCGGCTAACCTGAAGGTTATGATGTTTGAGTTTAACCTCATGGCTCATCTCCTTGACAACAAATATGTAGCGTTTCTGCGGATCGAGATCTTTCCTATCATGTATATGCATACCGGACCCTTTAGATGTAAAGGTGCGTGGGCTCATATGTTCTCTGACAGCTGCCGTAGCGTGCACCAGCGGATCAGCAGGTCGATCTGTACCGGTCCTTCGACTTTTTGCACTGCCGGCCACCTTCGGCACTGCAACAGGACTTGAAGGATCTTTTAAAACGACGTTTGCCCTCAGAGCAGCAACCTCAACCAGATCGCCGGACTTCACGGTACCCATGGGAAAAAGACCCACATCCAGTAGTACGTCCTCCCTTGAGAAATTTTCATCATGGATCCCTAAGGAACACAGTCTTTCCACAAGGTGCTGTGCACGGTCTTCGGGAATTGAGGAGGACTTATCAGCCTTGTCGTCCTCAGCATTTCTTTCGTGGCTGGATAAAGTTGAGATAATTTTGTCGGAGTCACCAGTATCCACCTCCCGAAGATGAGAGGCCCGTGTAGGACCACCACGAATGGAACCTTGAGCTGTTTTCGCCAGCATCAGAAGACATGAATGGCGAAAATGATTCGAAGAGGCTATTATGTAGTCAACGTTAGTCTACCATACTGCGTTGCTGAAGCATGCTACTCCGCATGCCCTGGCGAGTGAGGGTCGTCCGAGCGGCAGAATGTTATTCCGTCTAACCGCCAGCCGAAGTCTCAGCCACAAGCAAACGCCTCACATAGGTTAAAGTACTTTGTTACTCTCACTAGCTGTGTATTTTCTTGAGGTACCATCTTCCACGATGACTCATCAGTGATGCCCTTTACCTACTTCGTATTACTGGCCAATGATTGATGTAGTTTATACTTACTCAGTCCTTACTAATCAGTTGAACTTTGTATACTTGCAACAGAAACTAGTTGTGCAGCACAGTAGCAATACAATACAGCATCTACATCATCTCGGAACGACGGTGAAACGTATGTTGTCCTCTGCCAAAGGGGCCTTACAACCAAGGTACAATTATGCACGATGATGACATGAAAACTTAACGACGCTTGATCTGCTTGGAGCACCGTCGATGATGCGGTGTGAGATATTCTGCCAAGCACGCCAGCAACGCCAACACAGCCATCGCTCGATGCTTAACCTCTAACAAGCTCAATACCAAGAGAATACCAAGAGAATAAGAGCGTACCAAGACAATTTAATCCTGTTTGCGACAAGAATTCCTTTCCACTTGGATGCCAACTGTCATTGCTTTCTCCACCATGTGTCGCCATTGAAATAAGCATTACCCCTTCAAAGCTTGTTACCGGTTATTCTCAGTGATCACTAATTCTATCATTAAAGGTGCTTATCAAATTATCGCCGCCGCCGGACGTGTGAGTGAATCCCGACGCACCGTCTAAACGGTCGGGGCTGTGCAAGGGGTGGCGATGTGGCTAACATACTTGTACCCTCTCAGACTCTCCCTCCTGAACACGAAAGAGCCTTACGACTGGAAGCCCTTGCAAAGCAATACAACCTGGAGAGCGGTGAGAGACGGATCTCCTCTTCAGCCACACCTCCTTGCTCGGCGCATCGTGCTCTCGGCACAAGGCTGAATTGGAAACGAGCTTCTGGCGAGATACAAAGGTTAAGTAGGTAAGCCTACTGCATCTCATTTTGGCCCCACACATCCCTTGACTCAAGAGCTATCACTTGTACGATACTCCCACTGATAGCACTATGACATAACTAACGGAATGGGTTGTAGACTTCAAGTTCAGGCACTGGTCGACGTTCATTGCTCGTTCTGTTCTTCCTGAAAAACGCGCTGCAGCATGCGTAAGTCTTGTTAAACATCGCTCAATCAACTGCATTCTTCCTTCATCATATCGCGACTTCCGCATCTATAGTGTAAAGCTTACGATTTCTATAATAGATCGCTATCGCTCAGCGGCCAGGCACGCAGCTTGGTATAATGGAGAGGGCGATCCTCCGAACTGGAATCCGTTTCGGAAGGTGCGGTCAAGGAGTAAGGGTTTTATCGGCATTGATGAGGAGGCTGGTTTGCAAAACCCTTGTCCAACGCACGCAAGCACCATGCCACCGAGATCAGCAGGCACGAACGGTCCAGCTACTATCCCAAGAACGGAAGAACAGAGCCATGACTCCACCATTGTAACAGATGACCCTGGTAACGATAATCACCCAAGAAAGCGAAAGAAGGGGTTTCTGGCCAGATTTGGCAAGAAAGGCAAGGACGATGGCGAAGTGCAGGGAACGACGACATCCGAATCCAAGAAGAGCAAGCAAAAGTTCACTTTTGCCGGGCAATTGAAGGCCACACTACTGAACTCTTGGATCAATGTCCTGCTTATTGCCGTTCCCGTCGGTATCATTCTGAACTACCTACACATCAAACCAGTGATCATCTTCGTTGTCAACTTCATTGCGATCATACCTTTGGCAGCAATGCTGAGTTACGCGACCGAAGAGATCGCACTGCGTACTGGAGAGACCATCGGCGGTCTTCTGAACGCTTCCTTCGGGTCAGTCCTAAGTCATTCCAACATGATTTTGGATTTTGCTGACAACATACGCCAGAAACGCCGTGGAGCTCATTGTCTCGATTCTTGCTCTAGTCAAGAATGAGGTTTTAATCGTCCAGACATCGCTGATTGGAAGCATCCTATCCAACTTGTTGCTAGTTATGGGAATGTGCTTTTTCTTTGGCGGTCTGAATCGGGTCGAACAACACTTCAATGTGACCGTCGCACAAACAGCTTCGAGCTTGTTGGCATTGGCTGTTGGCAGTTTGATCATCCCGACTGCGTTCCATTCATGGTCCAATGGTATGTCATTATTGCTGGATAATTTTGGAATTCTTACTGACCGTTCCATCCGTCTGTAGCTGGAAATAATGGGATTGTTGAACTGTCGCGTGGTACCGCGGTGCTTTTGCTAGTTGTCTACGGTAGCTATCTCTTCTTCCAACTCAAGACGCACAGTGCCATGTACAACGAACCTAGTCCCAAGGTTGAAAAGAGGCGAACGAAAGTCGAAGATGGCGATACCACGAAAGGCATTGCTCAGGTGGGCGCTGGTTTGTCAGCCAGTATGGGAGGGCCAAACGCACAGCGAACACCTCTGCAGGAACCAGACGATAATGAGCAGCCGCAGCTAAGTATTTGGGTTGCGGTCTTCACGCTTGCTGCTTCGACCGCCTTGGTCGCCATATGCGCGGAATTCATGGTCAGTAGCATCGATGCTTTGACTCAGCAAGGAGGAATTTCCAAAACCTTCGTTGGTCTGATCCTATTACCTATTGTCGGCAATGCAGCGGAACACGCGACGGCCGTCACTGTCGCTTGCAAAGATAAGATGGATCTGGCCATTGGCGTCGCGGTTGGGTCCAGCATGCAGATCGCGTTACTAGTCATTCCTTTCGTCGTCGTTCTTGGGTGGATTTTGGGTAATGACCACATGACCCTCTTCTTCGACGGCTTCCAAATTGCCATCCTATTTGTTGCAGTCTTACTAGGTATGTCAGAACCGTTCAAGGGACACTTTGAAGTGCAGTGTAATAACGCACTCTTAGTGAACTATTTGATCCAAGACGGAAAATCGCATTGGTCAGTCCTACTTCTCAGACACAGCATCGGCCGTTGCTCATTATTCTCTTAGGCTCGAAGGTGTATTGCTACAGACGCTGTACCTGATCATTGCTATTGCTGCATGGTATGATCCCTTCATCTGTCTAGTAGGCCACTGACTTAGATATTCTAGGTTCTACCCTGCCGCTAGCCAGATTGCATGATACACGCAAACACGTCGCGTCATGGTCACAATTCACATCTACCCTATGGGGCGGATGATGTCCTCAGGATTCTCGATTTCCACGCATGACACTCTCACCAACTCCTTGATCGGAACATTCATGATTACACCACGAGTCTCCTTAATTTCGATCTAAGATACCCGTTTTTGATAGAATGGTTACCTATCCAGCTGTCAGTTCCTACATAATCTCCCTGTTGGGATTCCTTGAAGTGACTATCCAAGGCGTTTAGTAACAAAATCAGCCCGGGGCGATGCCACGTACGTTGATTTTGGACTTCACTGTTGTAATATCATCTTTCTCCAATGTTCACATCACTCGATCGGCAACCACATGTAACACTAGAAAAACTTTTTTAATAGTCGTGCTAAATCTTGGTCGCCGTTTACGTTTGATGAGTGATGCTAATGTCCACGACTCTGAGGTAATCGGCTCTCCCTACCATGACCCAGGCTGATGCATACAGTGAGTGACCTATATCAAATCGCGCATTTTCGATCAAGGGAGATAGGACTTAAGTCGATGGGTCCACGGGTTACATTAGTCTGCTATCTGCTTTACACACGAGGCTGGTGCACTATAGATAGCACAAGGTTCAATGGTCTCCTTGCACAACCAACAGGGTACTGATACCGAAAGAAAACAAAACAGTGTATCTTGAAAGCCCGGCATACGGCACCTTCGTTCTACCCCTCGCGCTTTCCGGCTAAAGCTAAATTTGGGAGTGTAACACGCATGATACCCTTCGAACACAAAGCCTTCGCTCAGATTGTCGCATCACACCTTTGCCCGAGTGTGCCGGCTAGAAGCATCGCTCAGTCATCTGCTCACCAGCTCTTGATGGTTACAGATCTGGGCTGGCCGACTTCGACAGTGCTGCTCTCACAGAGAGGTTCGAGTTCATGTAATGGCTAACTTACTCCAAGGAATGAGAGGCATTGGCGAAACCTGCAGGGAGAATGGTCCCCTTATTCGAGTGAATTGCAGTACGTTGGCACGTGATCCAAGCTTATCTTGACGACAACACACAACACCACATCAGTCAGGGACTGATCGATGTTCCGAAGACGACGAAACTCCGCACCATAACATGTTGTTCACGCTCTATCTACTGTTCAGGCTTATCCACCACACTTGACAATGTCACGACCGGTATGCACTGTGCATGTACGTTGCGGAACCAACATCTTATTTGAACCTGAGTCCTCTGATTGTTGCTCGACAATGGGCAGCTCGGAAGCCGGAGCTTTCACCAATTACGGTACTCTATTCGCGCGAGGAAGGCAATTGCCAATGACGATGGACTGTACGCAAGATCTGACACCAGGCTGATGTCGATTTAGAGACTTGGACTCCATTCGAAGATGCCTGAGGAATGTTATGGGACCGCGAGCGACGAGCCCCAAATTCCAGAGAATCTTAGATTATGTAGGCAGCTAGAAAACTCTCTCCAAGTCGAACTTGACACTGACCCTATTTTAAGCTACATTCGATCAAACAGTACTAATGAACCACCGATTTGGGGCTCTCTGTTGGACCAACCAGAAGTTTGCAGCTGCTTTCGATACCTCAAAGAAGCACTTCGGTGCTAACGGCAAGCTCTGGAAATCATCCACGAATATCCATCGTGCAAGGAAATCGGAAGCCTTCGATGGACCTTTCCTCGACAGCCCGGGCCCAACGAATGGTCCGACTTACAACACATCTCGAAGGATCAAACGACATCCACCCGCCAGGCGGCGGCATACCGTCGATAGAAAATCACGGATCATCAGTAGCCTCTTCAACTTGACCTCGACTGCCGATATTTGCTATCCAACGATCAAGGAGGCCCAGATCCTCTCATGTCGACTTCTGCTACGCAGTTACATAAATGCGCCAGCAACCGCAGGGTTACATAAGTTACGTCCAATCATGTAACATGCTTTTCTCTCTATGAGATCTTACAACCCTCTGCTCCAAAGATCTTCTTCAACCTACATCCTCAACAATCACCCCATTTGCTGGCAATTGCAGAATCACAGACAGAACTTCAACAAGTGAAGTACATCTCCATCCTCCAATATCTTCTCCGCTTCCTTCCGAAGATCTACTTCCAAGGATGCCGTTTGCTTTCTGTCATATAGCCTCGATATCGGCTTTCTTCTGCACACGTCTCCACCACTTTTCCCACACTCCGATTTTGCCAGTAACGAACTTCTGCTGACAGCGTCAACGGAACAAGAATTAAGTTTCTTCGTTTAGATCCCTTATCTGACAACATCTTCCGCCCCATGTTTCTAAGGATATTACACTTAGCCAATCCCGGAACTTCGGTGGCTGCTACAGAGCTACATAGAGTAAGTTTCTCAAGTGAATCGTTCTCAGCCCTACAGCATATTTTACGCCTTCTAGCCGAGATCTTTCGCTTTCAGTACATATGCTCCACGTACCCGTGTCTTTTCATGAAGTTTTTGACTCCCTTCCAGATCTCGCATTAGCCTCAGCGACTGTACTGGTGACTGCCAAAGGTGCATGAACTAGGTTTCACCTGCACCTCTTCAATATCTGGCAGCATCTACCCCAGTTTTGCTAAGTCCCTTACATTGTACCTAGTCGCAATAATTGCAGACTGTCACGGACGCACGTAAGGTAAGCCCTGAAGACTACTTCCTTCTCAACCTTACAACAAACATTACCGCTAGCCTCCATGGGTTATCTTAATCTCCACTACATAGGCTTCATTCTCCGGTTTCCTCTCTACGTTTGTTGAATTCCTTCTGGACTGCTCCTTCGTCAACCACACACTACACCTGCAACCGCAAAGGTAAGAAACGTATCTTCTTTTGAGTGAATACCTTTTTCATCCCTTTAAGCCCTTTACTTCTTTCATCCAACAACCTTCTTCAGCGTACACAACCACATCTAACGTCACTTTCCTATCTTCCTCCACACCATCACCTGGACCGGTTCTCACATTTCCTTATCCTATCTCTCCCCTCCACCTTTACGATACTTCGTCTACTCATTGCCCTTCATGGCAACATGAGCTTATCATCTGTGACTGCAGGCTTTTGTTAGTAAAGGCTGACTTCTCCATCACTCAGGGGTTACTTCAGTCTCTCAAATCCTTTTCAAAGCAGTCACCCAGGCACTAGAGTTTCTCACTACTACTTCTATCTTCTACTGTAAGTTGAGTATCTGGACGCTACGCTATTCTCTCATCAAACCGAAGATCTAAGTCTTCGTTTGCTGAGACTGTTTTTGACCTCACATTATCGGTTTGCTATCTCTCGGGCCAACGTTCACTTTCCAAAAGTCACCTATCTCGTATCATCCTGAACCGCTCATTTAGTCTGGCTGTCTCCTGCACATCATCCGTCCTTTTTATTCAACCTCCGGTCTGGTTTTTGGCTCTTACTTCAGCAAAACTGGGCGACCCCTAGTCCGTCCTAGATTTCTCCACATTTTCATCGTCTACTTGGCTGACATAGCTCTCCAACGTAGCTCATTTCAGCCATTGCTGCCTTAGTCTCGATTATCCTCCCGTTGCAGAGATCCTGAGTGTAATCGGCATCATGTCTTCCGATGCAGGAGATTGGGCTGGGCAAGATTTTGACGAAACGACCAGTGCTGTTCAAGATGACGGACTTGAAGATTATCTTGGTACCCAACTCGAGGAAAGCCACCAAGAGCACGAGGATATGGAGCTCGACTACGATCCCAATGTCCCACTAGCAGAAGCGGCACCTGTCCCTCGAAGAGAGACGGAAAACAACATGCAGCAGTCAGCACCATACGTGGATGCAGATCCCGAGGAAACACTACCGGCGTCTCTTGCAAGCATGTATACTACTCTGACAGATGACCGGCTGTCCGATAAAGTTCTATCCTCATCTGTGGCGGAGGAGTTCCAGCGCACACAGACTTCTCAGGGACCTAGTCCAACCCAGCGTTCCCAAACAGCAACGCTCAGACGTGAAACAGCCATCCCTAGCCCAGCACTTGTCATTGATGTTGACGAGCTCGACGCAGGAATTGGAAGCCTCAACGTTGATCACCAGGATTCTCACCCGACCAGCAACGATGATACAGATGTCGTTGTGATTCAAGAAAATGATTCCTCTACAGTCAAGAGAGAAAAGCCGAACGACGATGTTATGTTTATGACAAGCAATACTCTAGAAGAACCCATTGTGATATCTGACGATGAAGATGTAGGTGGACCCAACCATCGAGATCTTGCCGTCGACGCTTTGCTGGGGCCATCGAGAGACCAAGCAGCAATACTCAATGGCACGGGAGGTATCAATATGGGCAATAGCATCTTCCGGACCCGGATGAGGAAGCCAAAGCCTACGAAAGAGCAAGTGCAATTGATGAAGAAGGCTCAACAATTGCTTGCGCAGCAAGCGAAACGCAAATCTGTGACGGGCGGGCCAGGCGTAATCTTCAAAGGGGCAGCGGGCGAGCAGGATGTTGCTACGGACTTGGGCAGTGCGGCCTACAATGAAGATGCACCGATCAACGGGCGTAATGCAATGCGGGCCGAAGTTGATGCTGTGACGCTGGACACTGACGATTATGCTTGGATGAACGAAGAATTGGACGATGATTCCGATGATTCCGTCATGTAAATGCACTCCCTACAGTCTTTTGATGCCTTGCTAAGACTCCTCACAGTATATCCAAGTTGAAAAAGAAAATCGTCGGGAAGATTAAGAAGAATCAGCATGTCTTAGAAGAGGAGGTGAAGTTGATCAATGCCGAAAAGAAGAAGGCAATCCGTGACAGGAGACGCCGCAATGACACAACGTTTGCACTCCGTTGAGGCGTGTCACTGAACAAGGCTAATGTACGATGCAGGCCCGCAGCCGAGGACGACGGCGACATGAACAGCCTTTTTGTCCCCGAGGGGGGTAACGAGCACAAGAAGAGAAAAATCGCTCGTGATGCCTCGCAACAGTACTACGACAATCACGACCCAGCAGAGTATGACCTCGATGCCGATGATACAGCAGCCATATATCTTAAGAGGCAAGACAAGAGCATTGCACAGAATAGTGCCGCATCTATTGACGAGGCCGGTTTCTCTGGTGAGCAGCCGCCAGCTGACCCAGAGCTGCAAAGAAGGCAGCAAAGCCCCCTAGACGAGGAGGAGCGCGCTGCAAGAAATCTACTTATGGCTATGGCCATCGACACACAAGAGGATCCAAAGAAGAAGTCTAGGAAGAAGCGCTCAACACTGCCTAAGACCGCAAAGGAGGCGCATGAGAAGAACCGGAACAAAGCTACAGCCGGCAAAGCTGTGAAGATTCCTAAAGCTAAACTTAAAGTACCAAAAGCACCGAAAGCTGCAAAGACTGGCAAGACTTCAAAGACTGCATCAGCTTCAAAGGCAACTAAAGGACCAAATAAGGACGTGGAAAAGAAAGCTGTACCAAAAAGCGCCGCTGGCGGATACGGAACGTCCGGGGATAGCTCGGAGCTGCTCATGAATCTTCTCCACAATGATGCGATTGCAGACAGAGTGGCACAGGGCGACCTGGGAGATACACCAGTCATCGCAGAAAAGAATAGCAAAGCGCGTATGCTAAAGGAGTTGATAGCCTCGGTACCAGCGGAGCATTCGCGTCATGTAACCAACGATAAGAAAGATCTACTTCAGGCTTCGAAAAACTTTGGATACGGAAAAGTTAAAGCGGAGAAAGGGATGTGGAGACTCAAGGTGATCTCAACATTGTGCGAGCTTCTATACGCAGCGCTAACACTTTCGGCAGGGAATGCGTAATCCGTTGTATCACCACCAATTGCTTGGAGCAGACTTCATGGTAAGCCTCATTGCTATTGGCAGGAACGTCTAGATTGATCTTGCGAAGGTCGGCAGAGAGTGCGGTACGATTAGACCATTCGGGGGTCTGATGGCAGATACTATGGGTTTGGGCAAAACTTTGCAAATGCTGTAAGTCTCTCCCTCATCGCCACAGGGTGTTCGTAACGCGATAAGCGCGACTATGGTCGGGAATCCCCCAACTCCAAAGGAAGCCCGCCTTTCGAAAATCACTCTGCTAGTGGTACCAAGTGGTATTATCCGGCAGTGGCAAGATGAAATCGCTTCCCATGTCGACAACCATGTGTTCAAAAAGATCATGCATTACAAGGCCAATAAGGAGATTTCGATAGACATTCTCAAGGATTGTGACATTCTAAGTGAGAGAAGAGTTGTCAACAGACCTGATCATTCTCTCGTACTGACACTGGAATAGTCACGAGCTATGGAGAGGTCATGAATAGCTGTAAGCGGATGGATGGGAGACGTCAAGCATTGTTGCTTATAGCGTTATAGATCCTTGGCCTGACCAGGAGGAACTCAAGACTCTAAGTAGCAGCAACGTTCGTCTTTTCGTTTCGTCCTGTTGTTCCACCACTGACTTCCCGAAAGATTGCACAGTGGACTGAAGAAAACTGGAAGAGTCGTGGTCAATTACACCACTTACAATTTTACAGAGTCGTGAGTCTGATACCTTCGTGAGATTAAAGTATGCCGAGGAAATTGACTCCGTCAAGGTCCTCGACGAAGCCCACATAATCAAGAACTATAAGAGTCGTACGAGCATAGCTTGTGTGACTCTTACGGCCGGGTAAGAACCATCTAATTCATGTTGGATGACCATTTGGCTGACCGGCAGGCTTCGATGGGCTCTGACCGGAACACCGATCCAGAAGTAAGGTATACCATAACCGGTCCGTATGTCTCGGCTGACTCAATGCTTTAGTCGTCTCGAGGAACTCTATCCAGTCAGTCAATCAAGTGATACAGGCCCTATCCTGCTAGCTTCAGCTGATCACCCTGCAGTACTTTCGCTTTCTTTCCGTGAATTATGCCGCGGACTTCTCAACATTCAAGCAAGAATTCTGCAACCCAAACTCAGCGGAGTGCAGCCGACGCGTTTTGTCACTTCTCTCTTATATGATGATCAGGAGAACCATCCAGGATAAAATCTTCGATAGACCCATCGTCGAGTTGCCAAAAGCGCACCCAGACGTCAGAAAGATTGACTTTAGCAAGGAAGAGCGCGCTCTATATCAAATCCTTGAGGAAAGGTTTCGCCGGGACTTCAATAGGTAAAGGGCACGTTGATCTCACTACATTGCGGTGCGTTGATCTGGTTTAGCTACTTCGAAGCTGGCACAGCTCAGAAGAACTACCGGAATTTGATGGTGAAGCTTCTCCGTCTTCGGCAGTGCACGGCGCACCCTTTCCTGCTTCGTGAGTCAGGCCATCTTGCCAATTCACCGCATGGTTGCTGAACAAGGACAAGATCAAACAATCAAGGACATATTTACCCTTGAGGATGTTCGAATCTTGGAAGCCAAGATCATGAAAGTTAATCCGGAAAAGCGGCCCATATACGATCAGATCGGTCTCTGGGTCAAAGATGCCTCCGCACAGAGGGAAGTCAACAAAGACAAAGTCCGGGATGTCAACACACCCACTGCAAACTCAGAGACTGATGGTGGTGTCAACTTCGGCAAATCGAGCTTTGGAAGCAACTTCGACTTTGCTAGATACCTGGCAACATTAGATGAGAATGAGATGTTGGATCGGTGTGTCTGTGGAGTCTGTGCTGATGTCGCGGTCGAGCCTACTATCACTGATTGCAAGCACGTGTTTTGCCGGGAGTGTATTCAGAGTGAATGCAACAAAGCCGCTGCCCAGAGCGATTACACGGAATGCCCTGTATGTCAATATGCCTTTCGAAGCACCAACCCCTTCAAGGAATTAGAGGCAAGACAAGATGTTGCAACACCTTCCTCAAATGATGATGAGAGTCAGACAGGTGGTGGGCGCACCCGCAAAGGAAAGAAGAAGCTGGACGGATCTTGGTTGAACTTGCCAGGAGAGATGTTACCATCAGCAAAAACGATTGCTTTAAAGCATCAAATCTTGAACTGGCAACAGGAAGCACCGGACAAGATTGTTGTCTTTACTCAGTTTCGTCTCATGTAAGGTTTCTCAAACTCTCACTACGAGTACCTTAGATGTCGGTAACTCATGCTTGATAGGGCTAGGATCATCGCTAAGATGTGTGAAGGCGAAGGTTGGCCTTATGTTTTGGTAAGTTCCTTTGCTCCCTACCATGCAGATATCATTAACCTCACGCTTCTCAAGTTTACCGGAGATATGAGTCAACAGGCTCGCTACAAAGCCGTTCAAAACTTTGGAGCGCAGGGTTCTGAACTGAAGATCATGATCGCTGGGCTCAAGTGCGGTGGCCAAGGTCTTAATCTGACTATGGCGAACAGAGTCATTTCTATTGATCTTTGGTGGAATCACAGTGTTGAACTCCAGGCTTTTGGACGAGTTTTCAGGTAAGCATCGCCTCCATGTACGAAGTCGAGGAGCAGAAGTCCCCGCGCCGAGCGAACCACCAACTCACCCAGCTGTTGTGCAGCCTTCTGCTGCTTGACTTCGTACCGTCATACAGAAAGGAGCATGCTGATGCAGCACAGAATCGGCCAGCACAAAGAAACCCACTTCACTAGGATAGTGGTCAGAAACTCTGTAGATGATCGTCTACTAAAAATGCAAGCCGATAAGATCCGGGTGTAAGACACCAACCTGTACTCTACATGCTATGCGTTGCTGATGATTCTAGGGTTGACGGTGCTATGATGGACGACGGCCGCAAGGTGAAGCCACTCACTATTGAGGAGCTAGCAAGTCTTTTCGGGTACTTGACCAAAGACGAGCAGGGTAATATGGTGCTTGAGCCGCATCAGGAAGACGCTGCGCCTATGGATGATCCATCTCATCCTCAGTGATGCTTTACATGCATCTTGTGCCCTTCTTTATTATTACCTAGTGCTCAGTTTCTATCATTAATGCGCAGTGTTCATCATCATACTTTGATGATTGTTTCTTTCCACATATTTCGGGGTGGCGCCCCATACATTATCATTCTCATCACTGTCAAGCAATGATGACATTATCTTGCCTCTCTGAGGGGCCCCAGCACACTACCCAACCCTATTTCCTACTTCTAATCTTCACAATAATCCATGAGATAAAATAGTGGAGGATCCCCCCGGAGCCACCAAATTGCACCCAGGCTCTCGTTCATAATTAAATTCAAATACCAGCTTGTCCTTATCTATGTACCGTTGCTGTGTGTGATGTGCTCCGCTTGTGTAGGATGTTGTAGGCAGGCAGTGTGACATGTACTGAGTAGAGGAGATGTTGGGCGGTCCTGGTAAGTAGATAGGATGGATATGTACGTGTGTGTGTGGTTGATGCTGCTAGTGACGAATAGGGGACAGGAAGCATACTCATAAAATATACGTGGTGAGGTGGGCATTGTAGCCGTGGCCAGGACACGGTGGTATGCGCTGCTCCAAAGCACAGTGCATGCTGTCATACTACCATGATATTCCTCATGCTTTCTTGGAAAGTACTCAAAAGATGTCTACGGTGTATGATGCATGACTCCCTGCGAATCTATGGGCAGGATAGATGTACATTGCACAGAGATAGCCACAGTATATGGTTTCTGGTATTTGTTGACTGCATGCTGAGTATACAGATGTGATAACGCTACATCAAGCTTGAGACGTTATTGCATAGCCACAGAGCCGTTGGATTCTCCTTCAAACCCTCGCAGCTCCGGTGAAGCATCTGATCTGCTTGCCGGAACTGCTGGGACCAGTCCTTCAGCCGCAGCTCCAGCACTTTTGCGGTTATTGGAATGGACAACCTGGCCGTAGCCGATATGAATGTGTCCAGAAAGCTGAGTAGGCGCTAGACATGCCCATCACAAGAGGACCAGGGATGTTTGGCCGCACTTGAACCCGTAGGATCATCAAAGGAAGGGAATATCCGGCGTGCGGTATGTAGGATGTTGACTATTAGTACTAGCCCTTTACTGTGTCGCCGGATACTGGATACTCGTCCTTCAGAGGGTGATAGTCGAGGTTATTGAAGCTGGTTTTTATATCGAAGGCATAGATACTGCGTTCTTTCGACTCGCTCCACATAGAGGGCTGGCTCCTAGTTAGCAGATCTTCTTGGCCCCGACCCAACAGCTAGACCGTGGACTGCTTGAGCCCAAGCACAGGCCTGTCGTAGCTCCCAGAGCATTTCATGGTGCCGTCTGCAATGCTCCTAGCCGTAGCGTTCGTTACATGCGTTGTCGGATAAGTTGGAAGCAGAGAAGCCCTTTTCTTTGAGACCTTCGCCACTTTAAGCTTGCGATGACGCCGTCCCTTCTTTCGTTCCTGGAGCACTCCGTTCGCAGCACTGTGCGACGATACGAAGGTTTCGTCCGAATTGCCTGGAAGCTCTGGGTATCTTGAGTATACAGCTATGGGTACTCTTCTAGCCGTCTGATATCCGGCAGTGTCAGGTCCTATTGCTAGTGAGCAAGCTGTCCTGTTCTAATCGTGACTGACCTCTCATAGGTGTAGATTGGCTTAGAAGCACTCATGGCATGGATGTGCCGCAGAGCTCTGTTTGCACCCTAAGACGAAATATACAGCGGTGAGATGGTGGGCGGAACGGAATGACCCCAGTGCTCCCAAATCACACTCCCAAACAAACAGAAAAGTGTTCACATGGGAGATCGCAATCTCAGCAGTGATAGGATGAGTTCGCAGCTAAATATTTGGCAATCACAACATCTCAGACCCATATATTCCGTCCGGCATCACAAACGCATCCACTAATCTTGCAGCGGATGTCCCTCTCAAAATTGACAACACGCCTTGCATCATTCGGACGAGCTCAGTGGTTACATACTGATATGCAGCAGATAGCACTACTTCACAGCTGACGGTGGTGTAACCTGAGTGTGACTCATTACCCCACCTTAACCACCTTAACCTTTCAAATCCTCACCCCCAGCTACTGCAACAACTGTCCGAAAGAGCACTATATCATTTTCCATTCGCACGCTTGGATTCTCACTGACCATTACTCTCCTGTGAGGTTGTTGTGGCTCTCTTACCCAATCTACGAATTTCGGAAGTCAACAGCAGCAGGGCTGGACTTAGAGTACCCACCCTTTTATAAACATGTCTGGACGTGGTCAAGATCGAGGACGGGAGCGAGGCAGGGGGCAGAGTAGAGGTGGTGGAAGAGGCACTAGTGGAGAGCGTGGCGGATATTCGGGAGGAGGCCGAGGTGACTTCCGTGGTCGTGGCGACCGTGGAGGCGGACGAGGCGGCTTTGGTGGAGGAGCCGGCGACAACATCTTCAGGTTGGTGATCCTCCTCGCTGCGGTCACTATCACTAAGAATCCGCATGTAGGCCTGAAGAAGGAACTCCTCTCCCATCTCCTGAGGTAACAAAGATCGAAAACGCCATAATCGAATCGAACAAAGGCGTGTCCTTACAGAATCTTTCGTTGTCTTCAGAGGTCACCCTTCCAAAGCGGCCAGGCTACGGTACTCTCGGTGACAAAGTTGTGCTTCGTGTCAATTATTTCCATCTTCTACCCAAGCCGAAGCAAGCTCTGTATCGATACAGCACTGAGTTAGACCCTGATGAGACCATTGTACGCAAGCGACGTCGGATCTTCGCTTTACTGCTGGAGGATCCTACATTTGCTCCTTACAAGGACAGCGTGGCCACTGATACTCGGTCAACACTCATTTCGGCAACAGAGCTCAACTTAGGACCGGAGGGACGAAAGGCTGTCAGAATTACCTATCGAGATCTGGACGAAGTAGAAGCTCGGCCCAACGCCAGGACGTATGTCATCAAAATCCAGAAGTCACGGACTATACCACTTTCAGAGCTTCTCACATATCTGTCTTCTACTGCCGCCGATGCTCGGTATGATCAGCATGATGAGACCATCCAGGCACTGAACATTGTTATGTCCCGGAAACCAACAATGACCCCTGACGTTGTGCCTGTGGGTCGGAATAAGTACTTTCCCATTGGATCTCAATCCAGGATGTACGATCTCAGAGGTGGCCTTGTTGCGCTCAGAGGTTATTATACTAGTGTCCGTACCGCGACCCTTCGGACACTGGTCAACGTCAATGTCTGCACCGCCGCATTCTACAAACCGGGTCCACTCCTTGACCTCATGAGGGATTTCAGAGCTGAAACAACTGGGCCAATGCCGCAGTCTCTGGAAGCCTTCCTCCGGAGGCTCCGTGTGGAGACTAAATACCTCAAAAAGAAAGGTGTCCCAGCAGCCAAAGTCAAGACTATCATTGGTCTCGCTCGCCCTCCCTCTGCAGCTTTTGGTGGCAATGCGCAACAGGCCATGTTTGACTGTGATGAACTTGGTGGACGGGTTACCGTAGAAGATTTCTTCTTACGTAGTAAGTCTATTCGACTCATGCTCTTTGATGCGACGCTGATTGATATTTAGGACATCAGATCACTCTGGTCACACCTGGAGCCCCTGTGATAAACGTCGGTACCATTGAAAAACCCGTGCTAATACCCCCGGAGCTGTGCACAGTACTTCCAGGACAAGTTTCACGTAGGTTGTTGACACCGAACCAGACTACTGAGATGATCCAAGTGGCCTGCCGGAGACCCGCAGAGAATGCCAGACTAATTGTAGGAGAGGGTGCCGGAATCATAGGCATGTCCCACGGCAACCAGAACCCCCTTGTAAGCTATTGATATATGTTCTTGCACTTGGGAAAATGGCTGACCTTGTGAGAAGGCTGCCTTTGGACTTAGAGTCGAAGCACAAATGCTGACCGTCGATGGCCGAATTCTCGCTGCACCTACATTGAGTTATGCAAATGGACCTGCTATTCCTGAAAGCGGATCATGGAACATGTTCAAGAAAAGATTCAGCGTTGGTGCTGCCGTTAAGGACTGGTCTTTCCTGCGATTGAAGGATTCAAATCAAGACCCATTAGATGACATACCCAAACTTATCCGTGCCTTTAAGGGTGCCATGGACGTCGTCGGCATGCGAGCCGACAACCCGACGCCTTCGAATGGATTTACCATTACTCTCCCCAGTGACGACAACGAAAAGAGCAAGCCAATCAAGGAGGTTTTGGAGAAGATCCAGAAAAACGGCGTGAAAATGCTGCTGGTCATCCTACCTAGCCAGAAGCCATTCACGTACGCTCGGGTCAAATACTTTGCCGACACCCGCTACGGTATACATACAGTGTGCGTGATTGACCAGAAACTTGCGAAGGAAAGGGGACAGCAGCAGTATATGGCCAACGTCGCCTTAAAGTTCAACCTCAAGAAAGGGGGTATCAATCAGAAACTTCCAACAGACAAGTTGGGATTTTTAAAGAATGGTAAGACCATGGTTATGGGTATCGATGTTACCCATCCCTCTCCTACAAGTGTTACCGGTGCACCCAGTATTGTTGGAGTGGTGGCCAGTACGGATGCTGTCTTCGGTCAGTGGCCTGCAAGTATCCGTGTTCAGGAAGGGCGCAAGGAAATGGTCACGGAACTCACTGAGATGGTGATGGAACGTCTTCGATTGTGGCGAAAGAAGAACAAGGACACCTTACCGGAACAAATCTTGGTCTACCGTGACGGCGTTTCGGAAGGTCAATACGATACCGTACTCCGAGAAGAGCTTCCCTGCTTCTATGCTGCTTTCGAGAAAATGTATCCTGCCAAGGGCAAAAAGCCTAAGATCGCCATCATCATTGTTGGCAAGAGACACCATACTAGATTCTACCCGGTCAAGCAAGAAGATGCAGATCACGGAGGAAATCCGAAGAATGGTACTGTTGTCGATAGAGGGGTGACGAAGGTTTGGGAGTTTTGGCTGCAAGCACATACGGGTTTACAGGGGACGGCCAGGCCAGCACATTACGTGGTGGTCCGAGATGAGATTGGTTTGGGCGCAGATGGATTGGAACAGTTGGTGAGTGGCTCTGGTTCGATGTCGGAGAACCTTTCTAACCTCCGTCTGTTGCTGTAGACCCACAACCTTTGTTATCTCTTCGGTCGTGCTACCAAATCCGTCTCCATCTGCCCGCCGGCCTACTACGCAGACCTCCTCTGCGAACGCGGCAGATGCTATCTCCACAGTACGATGAACACGGAAGGGGGAACAGGTGCTTCGTTCAATGTGAACCAAGCGGAGTGGGTGAGAGGCGTACATCCTACACTTGAGGAGACGATGTTCTACATTTGATGGATCTAGCGTGATGAGATGTCTGCGTGTGTTGGAAATCTCCTTCCTTCTAATGAGTAACGACGGAGATGATGATGAGAAAAGCAAACTGGCTGGGATTTCAGATGAGATAGGGTACAATAATGAACTATTGGCTTGTTGCAATGGCCCAAGACACCGGAAGGAGTTGCAGTGGGAGTTCATGAGAGCCAGAGCTACTCCACCCCCTACCGTAATCTAGACGTTACTTTTACTGAATGTCTGACGACTGTTGCAGTATCTGAAAGTATTCGGGCATGACTCTTCTTCCACAGAGACTCGGTAGCTGCCACGTTGCACTAGAATATAGCGGGCCGTGGCCCGTGATAAGGTTTATCCATTGTGGAGTAAACTACGAGGTCGGGTCAGAAAGTATTCATATCACCTCCTTCAGGCTACCAATCTTATGCTATGCGGGAGAAATACATCCAGGTCACGTCATGACTCGTCAACATCACATCATGCACTTCGATTCACAGTAATGCGGGGTAGCTTTGTACCTTCAGCCCTGTTGCCCGACCCAGGACGTGCAGATAAACCATCCTCACTCTTACTCACACTAACGGACATCCATCGAAATCCTTCTTCCCAAACAACAAACCTTTCGATCCTTCGTGCAGACCACCAATCTATAATTCAAGTCAGTCAAATCAATCAAGATGACGGATAACACGAACCCAGGCAACTTCGCCAACCGGCCCAAGGAAGAAGTCCAGGAAATCGCCAGCAAGGGCGGTCAGGCCTCTCACAGCGGTGGCTTCGCTAGTATGCCGAAAGAGCAAGTTGTATGTCTTCCCATCCTCTCTTTTACTTTCCTTCTTCTCCGCTTCTCCATATTTATCATCCCGACTTTTCTTCATCCTCACCGCCGTTGCCTTTCCCTCTTCCCCCTCAGATATGTACCTTGCTCAGCTCAACGTCCTCTTAAAGCAATGATGATGCTAACTTATGTCTGTACCTTGTAGCAAGAGATCGCTTCCAAAGGCGGCAAAGCCTCCGGCGGCAGTTCCGAAAAGGGCAGCGAGGCAGGCACGGACACTGGACGAGACTCCAGCGGCGCTTTCCAAAAGGGCAGCGAGGCAGCCAAGGAAGCGGGACGAAAGGGTGGATTGGCTAGTGGTGGGGGCAGCGAGGCAGCCACGGACACTGGACGAGACTCCAGCGGCGCTTTCCAAAAGGGCAGCGAGGCAGCCAAGGAAGCGGGACGAAAGGGTGGATTGGCTAGTGGTGGGGGCAGCGACTAGACTGTCCACCTTCCCTCAACCTCTTTCTCTCACTCGGTCTGGATGTAGGTCGTCGATGGGATATCGATGGATATGGCGGCATAGGTTGGCTCACGGTAGTGTACAACATGGTCTGATCTGATGGTAAGGGGAGGGTTGGAGGTGGCCTAGATATACTCAACAATCTATGGCTATCACTTCCGCATACGATAGAGCTGGCATGGCGGACTGAACCGCTATTGACGTGTGCACACCCTGATATCATCCAGTAGAGCTTCGATGTCGGAGTACATCTTCCTCTCTTACAATTCCGTATGGTATGGGGATCTATCCATCCATCACCACGTGCTTTCCTTCTTCTCACTGTACGAGTAAGAGTTTGTTTGTCCATGACTTTCCTTGCTGAGGAGAATATTGCATCTGCATTTGCATTTTCGTTTTCCGCCGTCAACGCCGAAAGAGAATGTAGAATCCAGTATGAGAAACACAAACCGTTAAACGTCAATGTTATCATTAAATACTACAGTATATGAACTCACTCAGAACACCACTACGACCAGCAACCCACAACAGCCCCAACCCCCAACCCCCAAATCCCAACACCCACCCTCGACCCCAAACACCCCCCACCCCCATCATCCAGCCCGCCCGAAGCTCCTCCGAACCCCATTTCCCACAGCTCCCCCACGCACTTCCGTACCCACGGCCAAAACCAATGCTTGCTTCACCGCCCCGTTCAACACTAACCTAAACGCACTTCCCTCCCCACAAGACCACCTACCTCACCTCACCTCACCTTACCTCACCTACATTACCTTACCTACCTCATCTCACCGCACCTCACGGCAGCCGTGGCGGACAATTAGACAGACAGACAGACAGACATCTCGCCCTCAATCCCCCCTGCACGGGCCCCACAGCCCCCGCGGTCAACATACCCACCTACATCCCTACCTACATCCCTACTCTAACGATATCCGGACCGTCATGTATGTGCTGTACCTCTAGTTATACCGCTCCAGCCGTCCAGCCGCGTGCTAGACGCCAGCTTTCTACGAGACGGACAAGACTGCACCTCTCTCTCTTAATCTATTAATTGATTAATTAGGGAATGGATGAATGGATGGGTGAATGGATGGGCTGTGTCAATGTGCTCTGATATATAATGTTTCTTTTTGTTATGTTGAGTTTGTTGTTTTGTGGTTGTTGATTGGTTGATTGATAGATGAATTGGTTGATTGATTGGTTGGTTGATAGATACATAGATGGGTAGATAGATAAATGGCTAAATGCCACTGACCGCCAGCCTTATTCTAGACTCAGCGGGAGGTATGTACGTGGGCTTCTATACCGTAGGATTTGTGAAGTTGTGTCGTGTGATAACTGAATTATTTCCTCCAACTGACGAAGAGAAAGAGGACAAGACTCCGTAGCCATCTGTGTGTATGCACGAGATACGTAGGCACATCGAACGAACTCTCGCTCCACGTTATTCTTTTCTGTAGAACTAGGGTGGGTGGCAGGCTTCCGACTGACCTGACCGACTGACGGACTTGGAATATGTAGCCTACATACTACATACTAAGTAAGGAACAGACGAATAACAAAGATGTAAAGGATCACTATCCGCGCTCGTGGCCTGTCAAGACTTGAATCGCTTGCCTTCGAGAGTGTGGGAGCTGGGAAGACTACTACTAGTACTACTACTAGTGAGTCGAACACTATCATCTGTTCTGTAATGCTGCATCGACCTTTGAAGCTCGTCGAAAAGGGACAGACAGACAGACAGACGCCTGGACTCGTTGATGAGGAGTTACAATACAAACGCCCCGTAGCGCCAAGGACGAGTACTCGCACAGCCGGCCATCTATTCGTTTCATGTGCGCTGCTTCTTGGCCGTACGAAAAGGCTGCATCCGTTACATGGAAGAGGAGGGGAGGAGGATTACATATTACACGTCTTCGACCGCACAGTTCGGATGTAAGACGTAAACGACCTTCTCGGCTTCTTTCGAACTTCCACCTTCTCCTTCGCCTACTCCATCGTCGCCAACAAGGCCCTCTCCTCGGATTTGCATGAGGATGTTATCCTACCATCACGGCACCATCAGCCTCTCGTTCTTCTTTCCACTACTCTAAAGCCAGAAACTGATAGAGGCAATACATACCTTGACCATCCTTTTAAGGACCTTCTTCACGAGCTCTCTCTCCGCCTCCAACTCCTCCTGACTGTTCAGCTCGTCTTCCTTCTGCTCCAAATACCAAATCACAAGTTCTTCATGCTCCACGCCCTCACCGGTCGTCATTTCGTCTTCGTTGACTCGACGGACGAGCAGGTTCAGAATAGCCATGTATTTGTCGTACGTGATTTTCGTCCTTCGTCCTGGGCCGGGCGTTTGTGATGTTCGTCCTGCTGCTGCTATGCCACCAGTGTCTCCGTCGTCGTCGTGGCTGTCCCCGTCGCCCATGGGAGAATCACCATCCCCATCTCTACGCCCAGCACTCCCATCCCTCACCGGCCCGTCCACCAACTGTTCTTCTTCCTCATCGTCAACCTCAACATCATCCTTCTCCACACTGATGATGCTCATCCTCAACAGATTAAACGCCTCCTTCACAAAGTTCGGCGTGACATCATCCACACAATTCGCCTTGGCAATCGCCTCGCTCAACCTTATCATACTCTCCAATTGCCGTACCGTGATCCGGTAGCTATTTCTCCCTATCCCACCCTGGGCATCGTCGGCTCTTAGCTCTTTATACTTCTCCACCAGCAACGCTTTCGCTTCGGGTGTAAATTCAGGCTTGAACGTCCTCGCGAATCGGATGTAGCGTTGGAGCTGCTCCGTCGTGAATTCAGGCGTAACGGCGTCATCTCTCAAGCGGTGGATGTTGACAATGTGCTCTGCTAGATGTCTATCCACACTCTCGTTACACTCGTCCAGAATGACGAAAAACAAGTCGAACCGCGACATGATCGGCGCGCTCATGTTGATGTTCGCCCGTAACGTCGTTTTGCGATTGTATCGTCCCCCTACTGGATTCGCCGCAGCGAGGATACTCGTTCGTGCGTTGAGCGTTGCTTGTATACCTGCTTTGGCGATGGAAATGGTCTGCTGTTCCATAGCTTCGTGGATAGCGACTTGATCGCCGATATCCATCTTATCGAACTCGTCAATCGCGCAAATGCCATTATCAGCAAGCATAAGGGCACCGGCTTCGATGGTGAATTCACCCGTTTCTTCATCTTTCACCACTGCTGCTGTTAGACCGGCTGCTGAAGAGGCTTTGCCGGACGTGTAGACCGCCCGGGGAAGGAAAGAACAGATGTATCTAACATATATAAGTATGCTGTAGGAATGAAGTGGGCGGTAGTCTTACTTTAGAAATTGGGATTTGCTGGTACTTGGATCACCAACGATACAAATATTAAGATCCCCTCTCAGTTGCATGCCCTCCGGTGTTACTTTGCTCACACCACCCAACAACTGCAACAATAACCCCTTTTTGACGATCTCATGCCCGTAGACCATTGGCGCCAGAGAGTTGACCAATCTTGAGTAGATGTGATCACTATGTACCATCCTCTTCAGATCTTCGATTTCCGAAGGCGTCAACGAATTCAGAAGCGCTTCTTGAACATAATCGCTAGGATCTTGCGGGTCAATCGGGGCAGTTTGGTTCAAAGATGCCAAGATGTTCTGAGCTTGTCCGTTAAGCTGTTGATTCGTAGCCTGCCCTGGCGTTGAAGTATCCGGTGTGACCATGCATGCTAGGAATGCCAGACGGTAGGTCAAATCTCTTACACCAAGTGCCTTCAGACCCGTAACACCACTTCCACCTACATCACCACCTCGAGGAGCATTACGGTTGTCTCTCGTTGCTTCTGGCCGCACACCTGGAAGACCAAGTTGACTGACATCCGGCACCACGATCAAAGCTCCGGTGAACACACACTTCTCTCCAGCTTTTGCTCGATCTACAATCTCTCCTCGTAAGATCACATCCATTGTCCGAGGCATACTTCCAGTGGGTATCTCGGAGCTGTTCTCCTGTATCCGTACCTTCTGCCAGTCGACAAACGTGCTCTGCCGGATATCCAAGCGCCATCCTTGTCTGTTACCGCAGGTTAAGTTGGGGCATTGTGTCGGTTCTGTGTATCGAAAGGTCTGCTCCACGTTCGAGACGACTGTGCGACAAGCCTCGCAGATGAAGGTTGCCAAGGACAATTCAGGTCGGACTTCGGATGTTCGAGTCGCTGTTCCCGAAATCGATAATAACTTGCCAATAGAACTTGTCCGTAGCTGTCGTATGCGAGAAACAAGCGGTAGGTTGTAGAATGCGAGGGTAAACAATTTGTCCGTTTGTTGGTTTGTGGTCTTCTCGCCCATGGAATCTGCCTGGCTGGTTCCATTGCCCGCAATGGATGACTCGGTTTGTGAAGAGGAGCTAGCTGGCTGTCGATGTTCTCTAAAATATCGAGGCTCATGCTTGGCGATAAGATTGTGCAGCGCACGAGTCATGAAGGGGAGGAAACGATAGTATTCGCTGGCAATTGCGTTGGCTAGAGTGCCATCTTGTAAGGACATGAGATGCTGAAAGTCGACATAGAGTGTGGAAAGGTTGTAGATTCGTAAGCCATGAATTTGCGCAATGTAGTATTTGTCGCTGGTAACGGCACTCGAAGGAGGCGCACCGGAAGATATCGGATCTTCAATGTATCTAGAATTGTTATAAGTCAGGCTCCATGCTCAGAGGTTTTGTGCTTACGATTCCAAGAATTCCCCAAAGCGCAATTGCACAACTTCACCGATCTGATCGACCACCCTTGGCACTGCGCGGTCTAATGGATTACGAGGTCGATTTCGATCTGTACCCCTAAGCCCAACGACTTCATCATCTGGGAAACCTTCAACATCGCTGAGATGTCCGTTGCTCTCAGAAGGAGGTCCTCGTGGGCGCGAAGAGGATCGATGTGTAGGTCGGGGGCGGGGTGCTGGAGTTTGTCCGTCGCTGCCAGCTGCTGCGGCGAGGTCAAGATCGAGATTGTCAGAGTTGAGCACTGCATCTACGAGCGACGACATGACGGTTCGACTTTGATTATGTTCCGGGTGGATGAGTGTGGTTCAAATCAACGGGTCCAAACTTGGGTGGACGTGATTATTTACGCGTCGACGTGTAAAGTGGCTTACTGATCCGGCTAGCTCATATTAGCGTGATTCCAGTGCTCCAAAATCCCATAGAATGACAAAGTCACAGGCTTTGGACAAAGTCCGACGGAAAGATATTCCCTCAACCACTGTTAGAGGCATGGTAAACACCATTGTTCCTTACATAGTCGTTATTACTTGGTCATTCATTGCAGGGCTGATGCTGTGACATGTGAGACGTACACATCAGTAGTGGAAGTTCTCAGGATTCTACGAGGGTCCATGATGGTATTGTTTCGAGTCCACTCGAGGGTTGATTACAATTATCCGTTTCAAAGCAATACACACGCTGTGGTATCTTGGTGGTTAAGCATCCTGCACCGCGACAAAACAAGTCCTTTCTTTGGACAGACTTATAGAAGCACGCAACATACGAAAATCCAAGCCCCAGTGATTGAATGAAAATAAAAGGATGAAGTAAACGAATGAATGGCCCTCAGCTTGGAAGGCGGAATATGAGGTTGTGTCCGTTCAGTAGTAGACCTTTTCCTCATAAATAGGCGGTCTTCCACTTTCCTGATCCCACACAATCTTGTTCTTCTCATCAAAGTGAGCTCCCTCATCTGTGATTGGTATCACTCTGCTTGTGTGTTTGACTTCTTGTCTGGACACACCGGCTGCATCTCTTGGGATCCAGAGCAGAGGAGTCGGGCTTGCAATGGCAGGGTGATAGTAAGCGTCACGCTCGGTCTCAGGAGAGTATGAGATGTCGGCAAATCCACGAGGGACAAGGCGACGAAGTGTGTGGTAATCGGTAAACTTGCCTGGACGGAGCCATTTGGAGATGAAATTGGGCTTCTTCTGTGGTGGTGCGGGGAGATCTTTATCAGCAGACGACTGACCTCCGCGCGAGGCCGTACCGTTACGTCCGATGTTGTTGGAGGCGGCAACGTGGGTCCCTTTCTCATTGGCCATGCCGTCGCCGGAGACTTGACCATCTTCAAGGGCTAACAACGATTCTTCTTCAGCCTCGAGTGACTTGGGTAGAAATTTCAGAAGAGGGTCCATGGCGGAATTCAGCGAGACGTGGTATAAGACCGCGAAGATGAGGTATGCAATCATGAGGATCAACGGTCCAATGGCGACTTTGATGGCGAACAGACCAATCATGCAGAGAATCGCAAGATAGACACCGGTTGTCGTCTGCTGTAACGCACGAGGGTATACCAGCCCTTTTGTATCAATATCGGCGTTGTAAACAAAGAGTAGGTTGTATCTGTATGCAAAATAGATCAAGTAAAGACCGATGGTGGCGAACCCAAGGACAAGAGGAGCGATGCATGAATAGGTAATGGCTTAAAAGGAGGTTAGCCTGCTTGGTACAAATTGAAAGGGTATGCATACCAATCACACAAAGATTGGTGTAGACAGGGAAGACAGTTCCCCATCCAAGTCCAGAGAGCCTTGACCACCTGTTGTACATCTTTCGTGGTGTCGAGTCAAGGAACTTGCCAAGGACGCGGGCGAGGATCAGTCCTACTATCTGTAATAATGCACCGGAACTGATGATCAACCCTTGGAGGATAAAGTACGAAATGTAGAAGTTTGATGCCTTGGGTAAGTTGGTCGCGAGAAGGTCAAGTGCTGAAGCGGGTTTCATGATGATCTGCGTGACCGCTGCGGAGGCTGCAGATGTCAAAGTAGTGACGAGGAAAACCTGTACAACTTGAAAGCCAAAGTAGAAGTTTTGAGTCCTTAACTCGACCCTCGACAAGGATGGCAGGCCTCCAAGCTTGGCCATTACTAGAGGACACGTTAATTGAGACGATCGTTACACTACGGCGGCTGAAACGTACGTCTGAGGATGATGGGAAGCAGAGCCATAAGCACAGCAAGTAGGATGACCGGTAGGAGACCAGTAACAAGCCCCAGGATGACGGGCGGGATTGAATTGATAAACTTCAGGAAAGGAACCTTATTCGTAATGTATTGGATGTTCGAGATGATCCCCACGACAGCGACTGGAATCGACCAGAAGATGATGAGTAGGATGACGAAAGAGATGGTAGCGATATTCCTGATGATGCGCTCCCACCATTTTATGCGAAGGTTTTTCCAAATCACCTCTGACGGGTTGACGCCGATAAAACGAGGTGCCATGTGGAGAGCTTGATGGTGCGCAAGCATTTGGTAAGCCGCTTGAGCTTCAGTCTGAGTGTAGAACTCGACGAACACAGAGCCGACGAACTTGCCCTCGCCAGCGCGGTGGGTGGACTGCATTCCATCGACCTCTGGAATGAGACGTTCCAGCTCAGCGCGTGACCAATTGATGGTATCAACTTTCTTGCCAATGATGGGCTTTGTCCGATGGGTCGGGCGTTGCGTCGCTTTGATCCATCGAGCAGCCACCGAGCCCGATTCGCCGCTGCCATCTCCGTCTACCGTGTTTCCAAGGTGTGACTCCTCGTCATGGTGGACTCCGCCCTTCTTCATTGACTTCAACCGAGCGGCGTTCGCCAGTTTGATGAGTTTCGTCTCGGCGCCTTCGAGTTTCATAGCGACCTTGTCCCGCTCTTGTACCAATTCCTCGAGCTTCGCGTTGTCGGTAGCAATCCAGATATTCTTCATCTTGCTACCAAACATGCGTCGTATCTTTCCCTCGTTAAGATACTCTTCTGGGACCGATGTGAAAAGCACGGTCCTAGACGACAGGCGACTAGCATACAAAGGAGAAAACAGGTACGCTTGTCGCAGGTTGACGTAGTAAATGCTCTCACGAGTGACCATGTAGAAAACGAAGCCTGAGGGTCGGGGTCAGACTCGAGGCTGTTTTAGAAGTGGGAACGAGGGACAAGAGGGATTGTAACCCACTGAAGAAGACCCATCCGACACCAGTGTGAGCATAGTAACGGTTCTTATTGACGACATTGCCAAAGGCCAGGAGATCGAGCTGCTTTTGCCCGTTACCTCCAGTAGCATTGACGGGGAAAAGGACGGGCCAGGTAATGCAGCATCCGACGAAGCAGACAGCGACGGAGATCTTGAGATAGCGAAGGAGGAGGAAGCCATCGAGAGAATGGTGATTGAGGACGTAGCTATCTGGAATTTGAAAGAAAGTCCCCAGCCAGTTGAGAAAGCCCTTGGGAAGATCAGGAGAGCGTTCTCTGTGATTGCTTGTTAGAATTGGGATCGAACAAACTTCTGATTCGGGCACTTCGGTGTTTGACTTACTGTTTGCGCAAAGAACCAAGATATGTTCTTGGGGAATATTGTCGATTATGACTTCGGCGGAGGATTAGAAACATGAGAGTCATGATTCCCGCAACAAGCAAGACGGGGATGAGGGTGGAGAGGAGATCCGACAGAGAACTAGGTGTCCCCTGAGAGGAGCCAACATTTTGGTCTTTGCTCTGGATCTGCATTGCGCGAATTGCGTCAGTGACTGCAACATGCAAACAAAAACAAGATAATAGTTACACTCTGTCGGCGCAGAAGCGCGTTGTTGAAAGCGTGGAGTGTAGTGTCCATGATAAATGACTCTCTAACTCCTCGCTCCGACGAGCTCAGCTTGATGAGAAATAAAAGTTGCAATGTGCGATGGTGATGTTGTTACCTTATTGCGAAAAAGGTTGGATGGTTTACAAGTAGATGGATATGAGATGCGCTACCGAAGCTTGGCGCCTGTCGATCAAGATTTAAGAAATGAGATGACGAAAGCTCATTATCATTCTACCTGAGCGAGCTAGACAATATTACCTTAATCAAACAACTGAGCTGAAGCGTCATCATCAAGGTTCGATGGCATGAAACAAGCCTCTCTTCCTCGTAAGCACTCAAATCTGATCAGATCTTAAAGCTGCGTCTTCCTTGCCGCACAGCCGCCTCTCGTCAAGCCCCACGAGGCAGTGCAGCCGACCTTACCACCGACGTCAACTCAGCTTCGACTTCAACTTCAGTCATGTTCCATCAGAAGCATGTGAACAACGGTCTGGGCCTTTCTAGGTGTATGTAATTGATATGGGCACTGAGCGGTGTGACCGATGACCATTCTCACCACATCGCGGAGAACTTCGTCGCACCGCATCAACGTCAATCATATGACGTGCATTGAACATTATTACTATCGCCTTTGCCAATCGATGTTTGACGCAACTCTGACTTTTGGATAACCACGTCGCAGCATAACCCCAGACTACCCTTCCTTCCTCATTATTATTATTCAAATCAGTCAGAAACAGCCAAAACACCTTTCCTAACCCCATCCCTATTCTATTCCCCACCAAGAACCAACACATCAAAATCATCACTCATCAAACATCCTACACCTGCACCCTCATACCGCTGCGAGAAAATCCCTCTCTGATTAAAATCTAGGACGATAATGCCCAAGTCGCCGCGCGCTCATATCTAGAGGGAGTACGAAGATGATGCGAATTTCTCCATGCCGAGTCAATACCGCTACGGTCAAAAGCTGAGGCGGAGTTTGCCCTGATCTTGTGTTGCGGGCTTGGGACATCAGTCACCGCGACAGTGAAGTTGAGAAACTCGTCCTGCGCATAGGTGGGTGTTTCCAACTCTACGTTATTCTTACATAGCTTGTCTATACTTTTGTTTGTGCTGGCATGTGATGGTCAATCCCACCGGGCGTATCTGTTCACCTCCGAGTTCACAGGCCATGGAATGATTGTCACAAGAGGTTTCCGAGTCGTTCATTGCGCATTCACCATCTGCTAACGGTGAATATATCTCCTCCACGCACTGAATAGCCAAGATCAGCACCCTCAACCTCCACAAACCCCTTCCTCTTTCTCTCCACCCATCGTCACCTACAACTTAACCCGCAACCCTCCAATCCTCCAAACCCTCAAGATTCCCAATACAAACTCCTCAAACCTCAAACATCCACACAACACCCAACGATGCCGCACTTCCACTTCCACCCCCACCCCCCGGACAAACCCATCTCCGCCGCAGCCGGAACCCCCTACCCAACCCCGCAATCCGAGATCGACATCCTCCAAGACCGCACGCGCGCACCCGCTACCAACCCCTACCTATCCATCGGCCGTGCCACCGGCAGCCTTGAGAAATTCCACCGCCGGCCCAGGAACCCGAGGGAAGAGGAAGCTCTCGAACGCCTGGAGGATCTGCAGCACGCGACGGACCATTTCGGGAAAGATGTTGTGTTCAAGGTGTTTGATGATATCGACACCGTGTTCTTCGCCGGGAAGTTGTCCCAGAACGTCCACCTCTCCTGGGCTGATTGCCCAGGGGGCCGCAGGGCGCCACACGCGGCGGGCGTCACGTGCGCAACCGGCCTCGAAGCGCGCAGAGTTGCCATTCAGCTTGACAACAAGATCCTGCAGCTGCCGACGACGCGGTTGAGGGACGTGTGGGCGGTGCTGATACATGAGATGGTGCATGCCTTTCTGAGGGTTGTCGCTATCGATCCGAGCGATTGGGATGACCCGGATCCAGGACACGGGAGGCATTTCAGGCGTTGTATGGCGGCTGTGCAGAAGGGATTGGGCGGTAAGGAATTTATAGAATTGGATGTATGCCATGATCTCTTGGACAGGGACCGGCATGATTCACGATGGGAATCGGGGTATAGGCCTGTTGGGAAGACACGTGGGAGATCTCACGGGAGACCTCACGGCAGAAATCGTGAACGTTGATACGACGGGCCTTATCGGTAGCTTGCACACAGGTTGCGAGTCGTGAGCCTAACTCCCGGGATTGCACGTGAGATGTTACCTCAAGACCTCATCAGAGCTTGCACCAAGGCTGTGGAGTGCTAGGGTTATTAGCTTATGTATATGTCAGTTGGTATGCGTGCGATTTCTTTGGTCAGTTTCGGGATTCCCGAAGATGTCAAGCATTTATTAGCAAATCAAGGGTATATGCAAGATACAACCGCTATGACTAGATGATCACCATGTTCTGGGACAATTCAGTACTTTCCCTCTTCCTCTTCCGCCCTTCATCCTTCTCTTTCTGCATCTTTCCATCTTCATCATCTGCTGATTCGACCTCATGCCACTCAGGCACGCCATCACCGTCCATTTCCCCTTCATCGCCATCATTCCAGAATAGATCATCAGGAAATGGGTAGAGCACGTTCTCTTCATCAAACATAGAATGTCGGCCGCCATCGTCATTGTAATTCCTGTTGACGAGTGAGGGATTGTGGAATGCCCATCGCCTAAATAAGACAGCCTCTCTCGGGCTAAGCTTGTCTCGCCTGGAAACTCGTAGGTGAGCAGGACCCGTCGATGTTGATGAATCCAACTGAGTATCTTGCGGATCCACAGATTTCTTACTAGGGCTCGCATCCAGTTGTGCAGGTAGTCGCCGGCGAAAGGCTTGGGCGAGGTGATGGACTGCTTCATACCGGTCGATCCGCACGTCAAACCCGTTAGACGCCGCCTGATTTTGCCAGTGAAACAGCGACCAGAGAACTTCAAAGACCTCGTCGATACGACGATCGATACCAGCCCACATAAGTTCGTTCCCAATGACCCAAAACCTAACGTTACCCGAAGGCGCTGCAGTATCCTGTAGATCCGGGAGGATAGCCGTGCCCTTTCCTTGCTCGTGCACAGGAATCAATACTTGCTCCATCTCGCCATTCAATATTCCAGCATCGTTCAGAGCATCAGAGACGAGTTGATGAACAAATTGCTCTAGATCATAAGGAATAATAAGAGGCATTGTGACCTGCTTCTCGAGAACCGTATCGATGTCGGGACCGTAGACTTGGCGTCTGATTCTGCGCGTGAGGTAGTCCCTCCCTGTCAAGATCAGTCTTGTCTTTGCCTACCGTATTCCGCAAAATAAATTTCAACGACAAAGGTTAGTCTGCTTAGAATGGGTAAAACCAGCTTCGAAAGAAGTATAACCTGTAATATTGATAGACTTACATCCAGTCCTCTGCAATGGCAACTGCAGCTGCTCACAGACGCCTTGCTTCAAATTCTCAAAAAGGGTGTTGTTATGCTGCTCGATCTCTCTTGCGAAAGCCAACGCGTCGAATGTGTTGTCCCACTTATATTCGGGCACGTCGTTGTATTCATCTTCATCATATACGGTACTGGAAAAGCTAGACATGTCCAGGCTGTAAATCCTGTGTCAGCTACATGGAAAGAGGACATCTAAATATTGAATGAAAGCAGCAACCCACGTTGCAGCACCGCGAGCATGTAATCTCCACGCTTCGCAGTGTCTCATAAAGCGCTCAAACCCGCCGAGGCCACGGCGTCCACCTGGCAAACCATCATGAATATCCCTTGTGTCCATGCTGTTCAATGACATGAGTGGCCCCTCCAAGGCTTCACCAGCAGCACGCCGAAGGTCATTATCTGCCTTGAGTCTATCGTTCTCGGCTTTCGCCTCATCGACTTCTCGTTGCCAATGTTCTGGGTTTTCGTGCTCCGGACATTGACTGAGGGGCGTTGGGCCGAAGTAATAAGAATGAACAAAGTCTTGACCCAAATAGACAATTCTTTTAAGCGTCTTCAGACCCGGTTCTGGCCCGCTGGGCTTGCGATCTCTAGACTTCACTCTCCAGGACATTAGCAAGGGTGCCCTCGCAGATCCTTCTGACCTGTTGTCAACCTCGTCGTTCCCGTCTGCGTCACTGCTTTCAGGACCGGATAACCGAGTCATGCCCTTCCTTTGCCTGTACTCGCTTTCCTCCAGCGACCGAGCGTAGGAGGGAAGTATTCTCAGCCCAAACCCTCGATCCGCGTACTTGAACACCCTGATTTCCTGAGTTGCTCGGCGATCACCCAAATGATGCCCCCAGATGAGGTCCATTGTGAAGGTTGAATATCCAGTTTCTATGGCACGCGCACATCGCGGTAACATAAGCACCTCTTTGCCATTGAAGCCGAGAGCGCATGCATCAAGATCAAAATTAAGGAGAACATTTGTAGGTGATTGGACAAGTTTCAAGACTATCTGTATGCGACGATTCGGATAGTCGGCCAGAAGGTTGATTGTTTTGGAGTTCTTCACTACTATTCGCTGCTTGTTGTCTGCCGGAAGGTTGCTACTCCATACCTCGTAGATGTGCTTGACTTTATTATTGGCTTCTTTTGGTCCGAGTCCGTAAATGTAGACATCAATGTCGCTCTCCTTGACTTCCTTCCTATCATCATCGAACTGATCTGTGTGTAAGAGTGTAGTGAGCGCGATACCACCTGCAATGAAGATATTGCTCCAATCTAGGCCATGGAGAATGCTTCGCGTGATGCGGTCAAACGCTTTCGCAAAGACCTTAGAATTAGGTTGTATCTGCAGACTTCTCGGCCGGTTTTCGTCCAAAAATTCGAGTCCTCCTTTGGGTGGCTCTTTTCGTCTGATGGTGAGCGGATGGTCAATATCAGCAGAGGGTGCAGTCCCGAATAGCATCGAGGCGTGATCTAGGCTGACAAGGCCTTTGCCACCTTTATTTTCCTCCGTATCACGGGATCTAATATAGCGTTCGTTGGCAATGATAGCTTCATCAATGTCCACTAACGTTCTCGCCGTTTCCGCAGCATTGGCAGGCCCATAACTAGGGGGGAGCGATAGGAAAGTACGCAGAACCGTGTAGGAAGTGCGAGGGTCTTCCAAAACCTGGCGAAGAGTAGTAGAAGTGAGGCTTTTTGCGATAGTCCGAACGTCTGCGGTGAGATTATCAGTTCCCTCCAAAACCTCAATGATCTTGCCGGCTGATAGCGTAGTGAGGGAGGGGGCTTTGATGTAGTTTCTATTGAGCAATTGCTGCTCCTCCATCATTGTCTCATAGTTTCTGAGCTGAGCTTTGAGGTGAGCTTCGGCGAGCGATGAGACGGTCCAATTGTCAAGCTGATCCTCGTTCGCGGTCAGGCAGAAATCATTCTGATCGAACCGCCAGGCATTCGTCAGGAATGGAGGCAGAGTAATGGCATTCGATGAGAGCGCCATGATGATTCAACCCGAGGTCGTGGTGAAAATCAAGTCCAATGCTAAAGAAATGGAATAGCAAGAGGTTGAGGTTGGGAAAACCTAACGCAACGCAAGAGAGTTTGTCGCGTGATGTGGGCGATCTCTGAACGGTGGAGAAGGTCCCAATGATGGTACGAAAGGACCGAAAGTGTGTTGGAAAACAGATGATTTGAGCAGAAGGAGAGAGATCAAGGATTCACAGCATGTGTGATTGAGATACAGAGTAATACAGTCGAGATCACATTTAGGTTTTCAGAAATCAAAGTGGGTGTCAAAGATGGTTGCTGGAAGTTATATAGAATATGGATTACAGCACATCTCGGTGTCATCTTTGGCTACTGTCGCCTGATCACTGATCTGAGTCTGTATCTTTGTAACTCTGTCGAGATGTTGATGTTGCCTGTTGTCTTGTCACGGATTGATACTTATGTAAGCGAGCGAGCTCATGTCCAGGCAACAATGCCAATACTTATCTTAGAGTTAAATCTCAAGAGATCGGAAGATCTAGAATGGACCATCGCAAATTACTACTGAGCAATCTGGCTCTCTTTACGAACGTATGCATAGCTATCTTCACCCTACCCACATCTCAATTGACTAGGCCGGCAAGAGCACATATTCAATTAGACCTCTGACATTACCAGTCGTAAAGCGGAAATGGCAGACCATGAAACACACTGGAGAAAGGTTTCCCAACCCAAGTATTCTCGTCGACAAACCGAGCCAACCCTAGGGCAGTATCAGGCTCGTGGGCTCGTGGGCTCGAGGCTGCGCGACGATATGCAACAGCCTTTGCCCATTGAGGATCTTCTCTTGAACTATAATCCTCAAAATCTTATG
>JAABUP010002379.1_pt1 | contig 36478 bp, 33 predicted proteins | sample 5559201 | NCBI WGS metagenome assembly JAABUP01 (sample SAMN10711887, study PRJNA513373) | rock metagenome | isolation source: Antarctica rocks | place: Antarctica
CACCTTCAAAAGCACTCTTTGTGTACAGGAATTGCATCGCTGTACGTGACGGAGTCGTTTGATAGGCGGAGATAATTGCGGGCTCGCGTGGCTGGTGAAATGCTTGGCAAGACTTACCGCGATGCAAAAGAACCCCCCTCAGACTCAGACAGGCCAAGACCAACATCTTACTCTCACACAGCGCCTACTCACCTCTACACCCTCATCCCTTAAGTGAACTGGACAGAAAGGTCACGAACTTGAGACCTCTGCCCTAGACTGTGAAGCTTGCAGGTTCTATAAGGCAGCCAGCCCCTGGCTTCTGCAAGCTGCTGTCCTGACTCCTGACCCGCTTGCCGCCCTCCATATCCACACTTCTACAACACGCTCGGCACACATCTGCGTCTCAGGCACACCATTTTTCTAGGCTGCAAGCATGACTTCGTCCTACCGTCAGACCACCTCCGATGATGTCGTGGGGAAAGTCCTACGGCGGGCAGAAGTCGCCAAGGTATACAGCGACCCATTTCTCCCCCCACATACACGAGGATAGTAGACTAACAGACGTTCTCCAGATGGCTAGGAAGTTACAAGATCGGCTGGCCTTAGCCAACTATAAAACAAAGCATGGCCAAGAAAGCCTCAGCTTCAATGATGTGGAAGCCCGGCTTGAAAGGACTACGAAACGGACGAGGCCAAGCTCAAGCATTGGCGCATCTTCGACCTCTTCATCGAGCTCCTCTGAATATCCATTTCTCTCGGGCGGTCTTGCCTCTTCGCCATTGACGGCTCCCTTCTCCTCCGATGACATTCGTAGTTCGGGTGTGAAAGGCTCGTTTAAGAGGAACATTTACCAATCTACGGCTATCGGAGTGCCGCAAAATTCGAGCAAACGCATGCGCTCACAGTCAATGGCGCCGCCATTATTCGAGAGCTCTCAAGCATCTTGGAAGAGCTCGCACAATCTACCCGAGTCATCCCCAGGCTATCGCCACCAACAAGATGCCCACTTTTCGAGCTCTCATGGCCCAAACTTGTCTTTCGCATCCGAAATCTCCACAATTCCTGCTTCTCCTCCGTTTGGTCACGTTTCCAATGATGAAGAAGATGATCTGCCAACGCACTCCTCTTCGATGAAATCAGCTTTCCGTGCTTCAGCTCCTTGCACTCCGCCTCCTACACGAAACCGTGCTGCGCGCCAATGCAAACCGGGCGGTGAAGAGGGTGCGGATTTACTTTTGTATCTTGCCACGTCTCCGTCTCCTGCCAACCCCGGTATGAGATCCTCTCGGATATTTGCCCCTTCGACCCCACCTTCCAAGACGCAGGCATTGCCGTCGTCAATGATGAACACGCCAGGCATGACAGGCTTCAGCACCCCGGGTCAGAATTTCAATTTTGCCGATTTCATTAATGTGACCCCCAGCCCTGCCCAGGGTGCATTTGGGAACCGCACGAACCGCACTCCCGGTCTGGCAAAAACACCGCTTGCGGCGAGGGAGGCTCGACGAAGATTAAACTATGATACCCTGGTCCCTCCTACTGGAAGTCCCAACCTTAGTAACGTTGGACGAGGGTCAGCGAACAAAGATTTGGGACTCGGGATGGAATTAGGTGGAGAGCTAGTCTCTTGATGGTGAGCGTCTCATTATTGATGTATAGCCACAGGATGGCACTCGTCACGGGTACGCCCCCAGCGACGCATATCCAGCAGAGAGGTTGCTCCTTTGTATGGAGTTTGGGTCGTCGAGAGTCTCCATGGAAGGTCGCATTGTTGCTTGAAGCCACTATTCTTGTCATTGTGATTTACAGTTATGATGATGCACAAGTTCATCTCACGCAGTCCCTGAGCATAATTTTTGCGCGTAACGCGTCAGCTACGCGTGATCATGAGCTAGACCGATCTGAGACTAGTGTTTACTTCCATCGCGTGTTCCATCATTGCCTTTACCAGGGCAGTCCTTTCACGACGAAAAGCTACGATTCTTGCCGTTTTCGACCGAGATATCTCTGTGCGCATCTTTGAGACAGCCCAATTGACAGGAAGGCCCATGTCTCCAGGCTCGAGAGGGAGAGTGTAGAGTTAGTGTGTACTGAAAATGAGTGCATTGTCATCGTCTCGACTTGGGCAGTATTCTTGCCCTCAACATCGACTTCGAGGGCGACCTTGTGCTCGCAAGTAGGGATCCGCTAGTTGAAACGAGCCACCAGCCTCGGTAGGAAACATGAGGCTCCTCGGAGGGGATGCACTCCTCAAGACCAATCTCCCGAAGCCTCGAAGCTGGAGCGAAGTCGCTGCGAGAACGTCTCGCATTACAGAAAGATTGACATGGAGACCACGCTCAGGATCATGGATTCATGGAAAAGGCGGGGGTGGAGGAAAGTGGGTGACAGATTGTCAGCACTGTCAGTGAGTGAGCATCCCATCATGAGCCAAGCCTATCACACCCGGGCACCTCGTCACCAGGGTTGATCTATGATTGACCCACCGATACAAACAACGCATGATGAGGAGCAAGGATTGCGACGGTAGCGTTTCCTGTACTATGTCTGCCATTTTGGGGAGTGAAGATTGGGCGCCGCTACAGCGGCGAGTGCTACTTGTTTGCCTCATCATCCCAGCGGTTGAACTGTGGATCATAAAGTAAGTAGAAGACTGATCCGATGAAAATCGCCCCTCGCATTTGCGCATCCTCTGCGCTTGGGCCTCTCCCCATGGCGTCATTCCAAGGCAGAACTCAGCCACAGCAGCATTGCGTGCATTGCGTTCATTGCGTGGCTGTTCCCGATGCCGATCGCTTATTTTTGGCATGTGGAGGACCCGCGGAGAAGGGATCGACGCCACACTCACCCGCGGGACAGGGTCCTCGCCACAAGGGGTCCAGACGCAGGGCCGAGATGCACGGTGCGGTCAATGTGCATGTCCCCCGATCCTTTCAAATCATGCAATTCGTTGTGCTCCCTCAATGTTAGTCTAACTCTGATTGTTGTCGTCGGTCATGTCCGTTTCGGCTCTGGAATCGTGCGACCTCAGCGCCGTTGACTTTCTGGGGACGGTCTGCACGGATGTGGAGCAGACCCGTTGATCGGCGTGCAGACATGCGTGACGCAGCCACATGGACAGCTCAATCGACGATGACAGAAAGGCTTGCAATCCCCAAGGGCCCTGGGGGAGCGGGGCTTGGTGACAACGCCGTCAGCACAATCTCAAAATTCACGGAAGTGGAGGTCAACACGGGGCAGGTTGGGTGGTAGTGGTATGAATGGTGCAATTCGCTATTAAGGTGCCACGTTGACAGCCGAACGCTGGCCCCCGGCTGGGTATCCTCCGCTTCCATGGGTATCTCGTAAAAACAAAAACAATGCCAAAAGGCGCTAGGTAGCTAGGTACAAAGTGTGCGGCCCAAGTATGACTCCACTCGGAATGGCTTGAGAAGGTAGAAGAAATGGGGGGATGCTCATGTACGTCGTAAATTCAAGGACTCGTTTATCATCCTTCCGAGGGCATGCTGGGGTATATCGTAAATTGCAAATGTGCGGTCTTCATTCTGAGGCAAATTGGCAACGGCTGGTGGCATGCCGTTCCATGATCGTTTGGGTCGTGCGATTGTTGCACTTCGCGGTGCTATCTTTGTACAGGATGCACCGACGTCTCCGGTAAGAGGTAGGGACTGTAGGCTTGCGCGCTGAGGCTTCTTTCATAAGGGTCGTGAATTCGGGCAGGGGTATCGAGGCAGAATCATGACCGAGGGTCGAAACCCCCTTAGTAGAAAAGCCTCATCTCCAATGCCTTTGCATTGGCAGTTTTGGTCGGTGTCTCCCGGGCCTTGGGAGTGCTCGCACCGGAATCAGGTTCGTGTTTGAAGTCAGCGGTGGCATCGACTTCAGTAAATTCAACAACCATGTCCTGGCCTTCAGGAAGTTCTCGCACGACTTCATCATCAACTATGATCTTGAGACCTTTCGAGTTGATCCGGAGCGTGCGCTTGACCTGATTGGGTTCCACTCCACATTTCATGGCGATATTGGCGATGAGATCTTTGACGGTGCGCTCCATTAGATAGACAGCTTTGTAGTAGTCACTATCCGGCGTATGGCTTGGAACTTTGATGAGCACGTAAAAGCAAGCGATGGGCTTGATGGATCTCTCGGGAGGCGCCTTATAAGAGGGATTGACTTCAAAAGCCTCGATCCAGTCCGGCAGAGAATTGTCAATGTTTTCTTTGGGCACTTTGATAGAGGTGCCCTGGAGATCTGGACAATCCCCACTCGGAAAGTGAGTGAGATTTTCCCAGTCACTTGTAGGTATCTGCTGATTTGGATTGAAGGTTGTCGGCTTCTGGAAATTGGACTGCTCGCTAGGTCGCGAATCCGAGGGCACGGACAGGGAACTCGGAGTTGGCGAAACGGCGCAGGAATTCGTAGGCGTTGAGTCGCTTAGATTTTTGTGATCCCAGGAGCTTTTGCGATCCAGTTCTCCGACCTTCGTTGCATCGGATGGTTCACCGGGTAGAGCTACAGGATATGCGTCTGGGTCATCTTGCTCATAACCCTTCAGAAAGAGTACGCTGACCGGGCGAGTGGAAGTGAACATGTCTGTCATGGTTTGCAATTTGAAATGCAAGTCTTCCTCAGCCGCGGGCCGGCCATTGGAGCCCTGAGACGATACAGACCAAGCTCTCTTGTGCCTTTGGACTTTACCGGGTCTGTGACCGCCGCCTTTGTCGCCGCCGCTCCTCTTCCGTTTGCCAACTTCCTTAACGCCGTTCTCGACCTGGGTGATTTGTTGCTTTAACTTTTCAATGGTCTTTTTGATATGTGCCACATCATTCGAAAGTTTTCGTTCAGCGCCGTGGTCCCGAAAGAGTTTGACTTTGCAAAAGCAAACTTCCAAGGTTGGCCCTGGCGGGGAGTCGGGGGTACCGGAGGAGATGATCTCTGTTTTGGCACACAGTCGAACCGGAATGCCTTTCACACCCTTCGAGTGGCTGAAATCTGTCGATAAAAAGTTGAAGCGGACCGCTACCGAGCAATCGGCGGCAGCTGAGCCGGGAGACGGGCTCCAAATCACTGAGAAAGAATCGAACGAGGCTTGTTCCAACTCAACACGCGGCCGCTTCGTTTCTTCGTCACTGCCTTGATTCGCGTCCACGTACTCGACTGCTTGAAGTTTTCCACCTCTTTGGTGCGCTTCAGCTAACCCTCGGCCTTCTTTCCAAAGCTGCCAACAGGCTGATGGACGTTGTCTTTGCTGCTCGTCTTCAAACGAAATGCGAATTACCGTGCGATATTTGATAGGACCCTGTGCAGGTCCAAGACCCATGCTGTCGTTGATCGATACCGCGTAAGCCTGACCTTTATTGAGATAAGTGACGGGAATCTCGTCTACATGCTTGATCATCGCTGTCGGCGCGTTCAACGTAACTTGATAACGGAACCTGAGGGAAATGAGTACCCATCGCGGGATTTCGAAGGGAAAGCAGGGAACGTACTTCTCGATAGATTGCATAGACTGCGCAGACGTATTCTTGAACGAGCTGGTTGAAAAGCCCGCAAAATTCGACGGGTCTTGCATGTCTGCCATATTCTGGCTAGGCAACATGTCGTGAGTCCCACGCATGGTTTCGTAACCAGAATCCGGATGCACAAACGAGCTCGGAGCATACGACTGTTGCTGTGCAAATGGAGTTGAGTTCTGGAACGGATGTGAGTGCAACAGGTGCGGATGGAATCCGTGCATTTCAATGGCCGATGCCGAGTTGGATTGGCTTTCCGAAATCGAGGTGGAGAGAGGAGTTCCCAAGCCGAAACCCATGCCTGGAGTGTGCAAATCTCCCGCTTGATTGTGAACAACACCACTCATGTTCCCACCGAGCGCAGGGGTAAAACCCTCGGACTGTTGATTGGCGAACGATGCGAAGGCAAATGAATTGGTGTCCAGCATTGACGGGGTGAATCGCCAGTGGTCGGATTCTCCCGGTCCGCCATCGTGGTCGTTGTTTCGTTCCAGATCGCCAAGATGTCTGTAGTCGAGGCACTGGTGGTCAGTTGAGCGTTCCATGCGACATTCAACGAGACTAGTCCTGGAAGAAAAAAACGAGCAAAGAAGAACGCGCGGGCAGAGATCGCACGAGACGACTGCGATTGAGAAAAATCCATCCAACGAAAGTCTTCATCGCACCTCTGATTCATGACTTGTGGTGTTGCCGTGCTGGTGAGAGAGACTGTGGTGTCGGTGGACGTTGCCGAAGAGGTCGCGCTCGTTGTTCCGGGCCCTACGTGAGGGAAGGACTGTTGGAAAGCGGCATACAGTTCGTTGGCGGGCTTCTGCGAATTCTTCCTGTCGGAAAGGTCAGTCGAGTGAAGTGACCGCGGTGCAGTGGTGCAACGTGATCAATGCCCAGGCGCACGAGCAACGTACCGATTCCGGAACATGGCAGTCGATCGACCAGGAAGGCAGGCAAAGTGTTATATGGAAGCCATGCAGAAGGGAAGAGTGGCTGTGTCGACGTGTTTTTAGATTGTTGCAGGTCGTGCCCAATTCCGGCAAGTGAAGATACGGAGGGGAGTTTCGGAATCTGCGTGCAGGGGCAGCGCCGGTTGCGTGGCAGGGTGACAGGGGAGTGGGACGAAGGGCAGGTGGGCGCCAGAGGGAGTGATAGGCCGAACCACATTAATATTAATTAATATGAATGGCAGAAACAATACTATTAATGTCGGGGAGAGAGGGAAGTTGGGTCGCTGGGCTCGCTTTCGTTCATCTCTGTCGATGATTGCGCTAGTCGCGGCATTGAGATGCGACAGGGACCGTCCTTGAGGCTTGAGGCTTGACCTTTGACCTGTGACTCTGCGACCGGGAGAGCAGCAGTCAGGGTGAGAGGTCGAGAGGTCGAGAGGTCGCCCCCTGTTCTCACTGACCGAAGGGGTGGCGCCACACTTGCCAAGGGCGTCGTGGCCCCGCTAGCCCCGCTAGCCCCACTAGCCTGGTCCCGACTGCTGCATTGTGCTGGTGCTGCTGCACTGCAGGAGCGCCCTAGATCGGCCGATCGCACTCCTTTCCTTCTCCGCAAGCTCGGCCGTACCATCGCGCAGCTCCTTACCGTATGGGGATGGTTGAGCCACCGCATCTCTGCTCTCTTCTCTCTTCGCCCCCATCGCCCGATCGTCTCCCCCCTTCCATCACATCCGACCGGCTGGTGTGGCTCGACGCTTCCAGATCCTCCCGTCTATTCGCATCGGCCGTCAGCCACACTCGCATGCCCGTCGAAGCGGACGATTCCCACTGCTCGTGTGGCACCCTGCGCGGACTCGCACTGACTGGCCCTCACTCTTCAGGGGCTGGAGTCCGCCAGAAGACATCCCATTGCCGGCACCACTCCAACCGAGATGAGATGCTCCGGATGGGGATTACCTCCATCGTCCGACCGTGCCCCCAATCTCGTCCCTCCCTCGGCGGGCACAGTACTGCAGGATCCCTTGGGCAGAGATGTGGCATCAAGTGCCTCGTCGGCGCATGTGGAGTCCACTCAATGGGCCACTGACCCCCACCGAAGAAACGACTGCCGCCCGGTGCTGGCCAGCGATGGTAGTTCGAATTCCCGCCCAGCCACACGTCCCGGCCGGCGATCCCACGCTTGCTTGACTTGGCGAACGTTTCGACGATCTACGTGGCTGACGTGGCGTCGCAATCACCAGCATATGTAAGCAGCAGCACATGACGTGGCGACTACGGCAGAATGTAGGTAGCTGGACGGTAGCGATCAACTTCAACTTGCGTGGTAACACAAAACGGATGAGATCGTCGTGAGCTGATCCATGGACGCGTAATGGAGGAAGAGGAATTCAGTCCACACGAACTAAACGATGCGCAAAGAACCCATCTACTTCGAAAGCCGTCGATTTGCGCAAGACGCTGCAGATACGATCTAGCGAGCCCTCGACTGACGGTCAGCCGTAACACGGGAATGCCCGTAGTAGTTCAGCTATTGGCGTCTATTTTGAGGTATCTTGACTCCACCTACACTGAAGCACAGTCTACAAGGCCCCGTTCCCTAGATCAGTCAGCGGAAAGATATGCCGGCTGGACGAATGCTTCAACATGACAGTCTCAAGTCGTTCAGCTGGACTCAAAGGCGTCAGACACACAGCGAGGTTCTGCATCAGGCAACTAGGCAATCCTAGTAGAATGATCCAGTGTCTAGTGTACCAGGCTTGGAAATGTATGGTCATCTGAATTCCGATGCACGTATTTGATGTAGATGATCCATGGGCACTCGAATTTAGAGGGCGTCCATCAAAGGCGAACGATGGGTGGACCATGGCGAGGAACGTTCGCCAATACTGTTTCGGTAGAGGGGGGTGGTGCATGCTTGGTGTGACGACGAAGTTGCACTCGATTAATACAAGTAGGAATGGGAGGTCATTCTGGGATATGGGTGTTCCCGTGAAAGACCTGCCGTGCGGTACTCGAGCAGCATTTGGAGAGTAGCTGATGCTGCCAAGGGTTTCGGTAGTGATCGAGATGCAACGTGAAGGGCCAGCCGTTCAACATGTTAGACATGCCAAAAACGGTCTTCCCACTTCGAACTAGCGTCGTCGCAAAACAGAGTTCCACCCTAACTTTCGTCATCGCTCTCCGCGCTAGGTGTGCTCGGAGCTTCAGATGGCCTCTCACCTGATGCAGCGCTCCTGGTCCTGCAGCTATAGCGACAATAGCTACATCGCGTTGGCACGGGGACGGTGACGACGTTCGCTTTGTATTCGCTATCATGACTACACCTTCATCTCGAGATTCATCCACGACCAGAGCCAAGGCGTCACCTGCTCCATCCACTGCTCCTTCGACCACTTCCACCACCGAAGCTACCACAACTTCGAGGCCGGACTCGTACGTGTCCGACAAGGCCGACGATAGCTCCAAACTGAAGGCTCTACTGAGCATATTGCGGAAGTAGGTCGAGCGCGGCGGATCTGATGGCAGACACGCCTTGATATCCGCTTCGAAGTGGGGCACTGAATCCTGAGAAAGCTGCTGATCGGTGGGTTCAGATTCATCGGCGTATCGGACATCGCAGCTGTCAGATTCTCTTTACCCACTCAGTTGCTCGAACCTACTCCCAATCTAGGTATGAAATCGGTCCTTCGTCTTCCTGTCTCTAGCGCAGGGCCGACCCGCCTCGTGAACTGATATGGTATCTAGAGTACTGGAACTATCTGGATCGGCCAGAAACATTCATAGGGTTTGTATATCGCCGTTGCTTTCCTTCCCGACTTGGGCCTGACACACTTGCGTAGGATCGGCGACTCGGACGATGGCCTCGGGCGCTTGCTCGCTGTGCTACGGTTTTGGTTTACAAAGGATCTGGTGAGCTTAGGTCGAATGGGAGATGATCGCTCCACAAGAAGATGCTCACGAGTCGTGTAGAAATACGTGAAAGGAAAGCCATGCAAACCATACAATTCTACCCTTGGGGAGTTTTTCAGGGTATTTCGAACACCCAATGCCCGCGATATGCCTCAGTTGACCAATGCTTCAGTGCAATTGGGAAGTGGAAGACACAACGCAGCCAGTATTTGGAGAGGCGCATAAAGAGTCCGCTACGAAACATGTGGATACCAAGAACAAACCAGTCCGGGTCTCATACATCACAGAGCAAACCTCGCATCACCCTCCCATATCCGCGTTCTTCATCGATTGCCCCGTCAAAGGGATCTCCGCCCGCGGCTTTGATCAGCTGAGTGCCAAGTTTACTGGAACCAGCATACGGGTGACTCCAGGGGCTCACAATCTTGGTATTTTCATCAACATAGAGAGTCGCGACAATGAAGAGTATCAGCTCACCCATCCAATGGCGCACCTTGGTGGACTGCTACGAGGATCACTTTCCGTCACAGTTGCAGATACATGCTTCATCACCTGCCCCAAAACAAAGATAAAGGTTATTTTGCATTATCTCGAAGAGAATTGGTTGGGAAAGACACAGAACAAAGTCATCGGTGTGATATACAACTATGATCCAGAGACCGACAATAGAACCCGGATAAAAGACGTGCCCGAAAAGGACGTCCTTGGAAGACTGGAAGGCTGCTGGCATGACCAAGTCTATTTCACCTTATCCGGTTCCAAGGTAAAATCACCTTCTTCCCTGTCATGAAAAAGACTGTCTCTTACGGCGTATCAGGACTCTCATCTCCTCATCGATCTCAAACCGCTCTTTCCTCTCCCAAAAATCATTCCCCCGGTCGAAAAGCAGCTCCCGAACGAGTCTCAACGGTTCTGGGAAGCGGTCACAAAGGCAATCAAAAGCAAACAGTACAACGAAGCCACGAAGCTGAAGACAGAGCTTGAAGAACGGCAGCGAGAGAAAGCCACGAGACGCAAAGAGAATGATGAAGAATGGAAGCCGCGGTTTTTCACGGACGCCGTAACAGCCAATGGAAGGCCCGACCTTAGCGAGGATGGGAGACTGGCCTTGCAAGGACTGCAGGCGGAGGATTATGCATTGGCGGAAAGTGGTGTCACCGGTGCGTAAGGCACTACGTATTGGGGTTTGTGCATAAGTGGCCATGATTTGATGTACTCGACCTGCATGGTTGGCGCACTGGGACCCGAGTCGAGGACACGAGGGTTGTGCCTTTGTAGGTAGGAATAGGGGGCCGCTATGATTGCTCGCGTCCGAGGGTTGAGACCTCGACGACCAAATTATTACCAGCGATCATGATGCGTGCAATCCTTAGTTCAGAGGTCTTCATGGACATTGGGGGATCATCGTGGGACTCGAGACTCCCGTGGTGATTTGTTTGCTCTGTGGGAGCAACATGGGACAGAGAACGCTCCCGGAGTGCCTCCGCCATCCCGTGCTGGAGCATATATAAGGAACCCACCCGCACGTCCAACGGGCATATTGATGACGGGCGAGATCTACTCCTAGACCAAGTCCACAGGTACACACGTCAGGTCTGTGCGAAAAGTTCATGATGTAGGTAATGAGGAATCTCGAGTACCCTGGTCGGGGCCGTCGACACTTTTTCCTCAGCGTGCCTGATCAAAGCACCGCCTTATCAGCAATCCGCCATTTCTTCTCGTTCCGCGCCACGCTCCCTTCCCCTTCCAACTTCCGCAACACCTGGACCACGCCGCCCGCCGCTGGAACATGTAAATTTTCCGGCACACCTTTGTACACCACCTTTACCACTTCCATCGCCGTAGCTTCTCCATCGACCGCTCTCAACGCTTGCAATATCTCCTCCTCCCGTTGCTGTCGATGCGCAATATATTCACCGATTTTACCCGGTCCGTCTGCGATTACAGCGCCATGCCCCGGGTAGGCCCTACCCTTGAATTGCTCGCGCATACGCCCGAGACTGTCAAGGTAGACGGCTAGATCTTCGAAGACGGCGGTACCATGCCCGAGCACGTTATCGCCTGTGAACATGGCATCTTCCTCCTGGAGTATGAAACTCATGTGGTCCGTAGTGTGGCCTGGGCAATGCAATGCCTGCAACGTAGCTCCCTCGACCTTGAAGATCTGGCGGTCAATTATTGCTTTTTGGACCGCTGGATTGGGCCGTTGAGGCGAGGGATGCTTGAAGATAAGGGCTTCTGGGCAGAGACTACGAAGATCTTCAAGGCCGCCGACGTGGTCAGGGTGCCAGTGTGTGATAAGAGCATGTGATATCGAGGCCTCCTCAGAAGCGAGGATGGAGGACAGGTTCTGTGACCACGAAGGCTTGCCTTCGCCTGTATCAATCAGAAGCCGAGAGGGACCCTTGCCGAGGAGGTAGGTATTTGTACCTTGAAAGAGTCAATATTCTCTACCGGATCATCGAAGGGATGACAATGCCTTGAAGCGTGAATTTGCCTGGATTGCCGCCTAGGATCCTGATCACTAAAGGACTCAACCTTTGTACCTCTGGCAGCAAAGGCAACTGGGTCGCCATCTTGGCTAGACGCCAGAAGCATTGGCGATGAAGGGGAAAATCGCCCGGATGGGAGACACGTCCTTTTGATTGCGTCAGTTGCATGAGATTCACATTGCCTCGGCCTGGGGAAAGTCTTGGCATGTTCGCTAGTGCTGGTGGCGAGGAAATGTCGACTAGGGAAAGATGACCTCCATCTTCAAATGGAGGCATTGAACCAACACAAGCAATCCTGCACCAGATTTGACGGAGCCAGATTCGCTGACTTCGCATCAATTTATCCTTTGTCAGTGCCTAGCGCTCGAGTCATGTGTTGTCTCCTCTGGAGTGCGCTGTGGGTTTTGCTGATGGATGCCATCACTCATGCATACCTCTGGTTCTGGGAGCATCTTCCGATAAGTTTCTTCCGTCGGATCCGTGATTCCATAACCTCGCGGGTCTCTTGACTTCAAAAAGTTGTGCAATCTTTCATCCTTATTCCCGAATTCAGTCGAGTCGGCTTTCCTTCGTCGGAGGCCCTTGCTAGCATCATCATGAACCATCTCCACCTGCCTTTGGAAAATACTCGAGTAGTCTCCTACCCGTATTGATTGCCCAAATCCGCCAAGGAAAACGGCAGTGGCAACAAGCATCAGGAAGCTGCCATTGGAGAAATACACGGGCTCCTGCTTTGCTTTGTCCCTCTGGTACCACTTCTCCCAGTCTTCCCACGTCGCATTTTGGAAAGGTGAGTCGTTGGTGTCGAAGCCCGACCACCTAGTTTCACTGTTTTGGCCCCAATCATACTTGGGGGCTCCATGTTCTGGGCGCCCATTCCATCCCGCGCCAGAAACATCGTAAGCATTGCGTTTGGCAGGATCCGACAGGATCTCATGGGCTGCAACCACCATGCGGTAACGCTCCATCTTGACAGCACCAGATAGCGATCTCGTGTTCGCGTGATTATTCTCATGACCATTCCTGTCCGGATGATAGATCTTCGCCAGCTCGTAGAAGCGACGTTTCGAGTAAGGATCCCCTCTCTTTATATAGAGAATCTGATACGGTGTCGGCACAGCAGTCGCGAAAGGCAACTCGGGCCAAGGAAAGTCGTCTTCGTGGCCGCGAGGAGATGATTTTGAGCGGGCAGTGGCATGATATCGCCTTCGAGGTTGTTCTTGCTTGGGTGGAATCTTTGAATGAGGAGGATTGCGAGGATTGGATGCAGTGTTGATCGAAATCGATTGAGGGCAGTAAAGACTGTGCCAACTGCTGTAAGATGAGACGACGACAGTTGACTTCTTGAACATACTATTGAGAGAGATGAACAAGTCTCCAAGGCTGCCAAACACGAGTTGGCTGAGGGTGCATTGTGGACTGTTGTATGCTTGGGAGAGGGAGTTCATGACGTCTTGGTGGCCGACCAAATCGATACTTTAGAATTAGGGCTCGATCTTAGCGGACGATCGGATCCGTAGCGTCCGGTCGGCTCTCGCTGTGGCTTGCTTCAACGCGGTTGACATCGATGTTTACAAGTACCCTACTTAGATTCCGATCGTACTGTGGAACATTGAGGCTGCACAGTAATGAGCTGGATGACTCCACAACAGCCATGAGAAGAGATTACCGTGCTTCGAGGCTTCTCCATCCGCCAAGATCTTACAATGAGCCACAGGAAACAGTCACCAAACATGACGATTCAGGCCAAGTCTACACAGAAGTATTGTCTTCTGGAGGACCGATGACAGCAGATTGGACAGTAAGTGCGCATCTCGCGTCATTGTCCAACTTCTTCAGCGAACAAATATGTCACGAAGAAAAGCTACAGTCTGGAAACCGTCATTCTTTTCAGTTGAAATGGAAGCATACTCTATGCGTGACAATGAAGGAATGCTAAATTCTAATTTGACCAGTGGACAACGAGGGGAAGCTTGAGGCAGGCAAAGGGGGTCAGGTCGCTAGGCCCTGGCTGTTCATCGCTTACCGACATGGCCATACGGAGTGTGGTTTGTCTCTCGTCCATCCTTACGGCTGAAAGCCTCGACGGGGTGCCATGGGAGATTGCAAGCCAAATCTGGCAGAGACTGATCGACTTGTACGTGCAACGGACTCATGTCCCAATTGCGAAGGTGCTAGACTAATCGTCCCTTTCATAGACAGCTAGACAGTGTACAAACGTGGAAAGCATTCGCCTTGACCTATCCACTCGAGCCACTTGAGCTCCATGCATCCTTGAAACGTAGACATCAAATGATAGCAAGACCAAACATGAGGCTTGGTGACTACCTGAAGCCGATTTCGTCGCCCTCTTTGGATTGGATCACATTTCTGACCCTGTCGTCCATCACCTGTTCTCGGAGTGATCTTGTCCACATTTCGCAGCTCCCGAATATTGGGGTCTTGACCATTGGACCTGAGGTCCTAGCCGACGAGATTGGACTTGATGACGGTGTGATCAGAGGCTGGGCACGTACAGCAGCGACTTCAAACGCATTCAGTATGTTGCGAGTTCTCAGCTGTCGCTCACAAAAAGATATAACCCATAGAGTCTTCAGCCATCTCAACCAATTGCCTGCATTAGCGATCCTTAATGTCGAGGAATGCAATTTGGGTCCCCATCACAAATCAGATGCGCTTTCCTACGGATGGCAGTACAGGACTGGGAACGTCCTTGGCGAGTGCCTTGTCAGAGAGGGCACAGCTGGAGCGGGATGGGACTCATTAATGCACGCCAGCTTTCAATTGGGAGGGTCATATAACACCAGGAAGCTGACTGCAGAAGGTGTTGAGGCCATCGATGGGCTTCCCAGATTGCATCTCTCTCTTGGAGGCGCTCCACAACCAGCTGCGGTCGATGTTACCGGGAGCCGCAGTCTGAGATCATTCTTTCGGGAATCACTCGCGGTGCCCCTGGACTGTGGCATATCCGAAGCTTCCTTGAACAAGAGACCTCTCAGTGAGGAGGAGTCATCAGGCTACCACACGGCCCGCAAAAGGCCAGCCATGCGAGTGTCTAAACGGCAGGATATGGAGGCTGTGCTAATGGGACTTGGTGGCTAGCAACACGTTTCTGTCACAACTTGGAGACTCAATAATCGGAAATTTGGAATTCTTATTAGCGCTTTGAAACCAGACAGCATTTCAGAGAATCTCTCAACGGGGAAGCAGACGTCAAGACGTTCGAGACAGCGATTTGATTCCAAGCCGTTTTCAGGCATTTGGGTCGTGGGTCCATCATGGCATCCCTGGCGCCTCAGAATATTGCCATCCGAGAATCAAGGAGTACGACTCCAATAGCGCAACGCATGTGCACATGGAGGCGTATACATTGGATAGAAATAACAGAGGATCCATGGGCCAGAAGTCGAAGCCAATGGAGTCATAGCGGAGCCCCTAAAAGTGAAAGCAATGGAGACGGCTTATCAAGCGAATTGCTATCAAGATTGGCTGTGACGAGTAGCTGCAATTGAATCGGGACTGGTGGAGGAGGTCCGTAGCCACAGAGAGCGACTACCATTCTGCTCTAAGATCGTGCTTGTAAGCAATCGAACTCGCCACCATGCTAAACATTATTTCAATTGAACTTCGTCTGCTGCGGGCTGCAGCGAGGTTCGGCCCCTCAAGAAGGTCTCTACGGGTATCACTGAAGAGTCACGAGATTGATGCTGTGGCACACAACTCGAACATCAAGATCATTGTCCGTGACCTTCACAGCCAATTGGTTTATTGACGGACTGTGGTGGAATATTCATAGGTAAAGTTTACTGGGTAATCATACGAATACAGGAACTTGTTCTCTTGACATCAAGGACGCCCTCTTGTGGCTCAAGCCGTGTTCAATGAGTGTTCTTCTCGCGTCACAACGGATCAGCCAGCGATTTCCCTCTCGGAAACTCGCCTGGGAGATGCAAATCACTGATCGTATCCACTCGACTGCCAAGTGGCGGTCTCTCTGTTGCCTCTGCTAGCTCTTTGATGGGTTCCGCTGGATCGCTCGTATGCGAGATCGGGCCTTTTGCTATTGCTGGAGCACTTTGACCAGCACTGACTGCGGAGTCTTCAGTAAGGCTTGCTGTGGAAGGAATTTCCGCAAAAATGGCACCCTGAACGGGATGTCCAGATGCGTTTTGGGCTGTTCCGGCGGCCCCTGATGCTGGCGCGGAAGTTGGTGGCTCCACAGCTTGCGGTCCTGGCTGATCACTGTGAGTAGCTGCCTGCTTCTGGGTTTGCTGATGTCGATAAGCCTCTATACCAACAGCACCAATCGCTCCTCCGCCTGCTCCCGCGGCAGCTGTCCCCATCCAATCACCATATTTGCTATCATGTCTTTCTGCGGGATGCGCCAGCGAACGGTGGATAGGCTGATCTCTACTGTGAGCGACAGTGCCTGACCCTCCGGAGCCAATTCCATGTGCCTGTACAGGTGAGTTGCTGTACTCTGCCCCTTTGCCTGTGTCTTGATGGGTAGATAGAGAATTGTACGCTTGCTGGTGGTGAGTGTAAGCGTTCCCTTGCAGCGGCGTCCCCGCCGCCGCTACTAGCTTCCCTCTCGCGGCGTTTGTCTCGTCCTCCCCAGCCTGCACCTGATGCCCCGAATTGCCAAAGGGGACGCCAGAGCCTGGGAGAGCGCCAGCTGCTGCTACGATCTCTTGGTCGCCGGAACTTGCGTTACTATTGCTAGATGGTGAAAGGGGCACTTGTGAGTCTCGATTGACATTAAGAGCTGACGGAAAGCGCCCACCTGGATTTGGGCGCTCCGGGAGCTTCTCCTGCTGGGCAGTTTTGTCCGCCTGAGATGGGGTGGCAGAATAGGGTACTTGGTCAGCTTCATCTTCCTCCATGCCGTCGCTACTGACAGAGCCGGCTTTGTGACTTCCGGCGCTTACACTCCGTGCATGAGACCGTTGAATGAAGGCATTCCGCTCAGCACCGGTTTTCTCTGTCAGGTTTCTGATGTCTGAAAACCAAGCAAGCATTGTGTCGTATGACTCGGCCCTAAAGACCCAAGCATGACCTCGATGCATGCCACCAGTTTGGCGTCCTTTGAGCATGAATTTGTGTGAAGTAGAATCGACGGTCGAACGCGAGCCCAGCTTTTGGTCTGCGAGTGCTAAAGACATGACGGGAGCCTGACTGGCAATCCGATCGGGTGATTTGAACTCATGAAGGTGAGTTGTCGAAAGAACGTACCTAAGTAGTGTCAACAAAACAGGTTCCTACTAGAATCAAGGTGGTGCTCACCACCCCGGCGTGTAGCTTTTCAAGTATTTGCTCTTGCGCTCCAACATCCCTGCCTTAACCTCCGATGCAGCCGCTTCATCTTTGCCAGGATAGGTGATGTTCTCCACTCTTCTTACGGAGAGTCGAGGGTCAACGAAATGCTCATTGTTGTCGACAAAGGCGTTCCACTCGAAGTCCTTTGAGATAGCCAAGGGGCCACTTCGTAGCTTCTCCACCGCCTCATACGCTTCGTCTGCCTCTCTCTTGATGATCCCGGCATATGCATTATATGCTTTCTGAATTTCCCCCATGACGATTGACTCGAGCTCTCTACCAGAGCTTTCCAAGTTGAGGAACGCCTAGATTGTAAGTATACGTGGAAAGACAGACCTGATTTTGCAGACATACCCGGTGTAGGTAATTCTCTTCTTCAATCTGTTTCCCCAATTGCCGATCAACTCCAAGCCTGACCAGGTAGGGGTCACTTTTAGGGTCCGCACTGGAGGATGCCAGAGCATTTTGCAATTCACGGACCGCTCTCCTCGTACCCTCTGTTTCCTTGTCCACACTATTTTTGAAGTCCCCTGACAGACCTTTGATCTCTTTAATCTTCTGGCCTAGATCACTTCGGAGACCTGTGAGCTGCACAATCACGTCTTCTTCTATCGACTTGGCTTTGTTTCCTTCGGCAATCGATTGCTTGTGGTAATCTCGCAGGACGTGAACAGCATCACTGATGCCTCCGTGAGTTACGAATTGAGCGGGTGCCGTAATGTTGGAGATGACGTTCGAAAGAGTGTAGAGAGATTTAGAGCGAGCTTCGTAGGACTTTTGAATATCTCGAAAATAAGTGATAAGGTCCTTGAGTACCTTTCGCCATACTAAATGGTGTTAGCAGCACCCTCGGCCGATTTACACGAGACTCAAGCGTTGCAGCAGCACACCTTGAAATCTATTTGCCAGGATCTCGGTAGGGCTGCCACTCGTCGGCACAGGTGTAAAGAAGGCACTGTGCATCTCCGACCCCTGACCATCGACATCATCCGCAAAGGTAAGGCTTCTCACACTCCCAGGGCGACTTCCTTTCTTACTCCCACTTCGCTTGAGGCTGGTCTTCCGGCTTAGAGACTGTCTTTTCTTCAACGTCCCTCCCCGTGACGGCGTCAGGGTATGCGACTGAGACATGGACGAGTCAGCACGCTGCATGTCGTTTCCTCCAACGGTCGAGGAGCCTGGCTGAACATCTTCACCGTGGAGTCCTGAACGTCTCTGTAAGCTGGACGGTTTACGACATGAGGTTGGCCCTACACACCTTGGGCGAAATCTGCGGGCCCAACGCGCGGTTGAGCCATGCTTGTTTGTACGGTATTTGTGGCGCAAATGAAAGTATCCACTTGGAGGGAATGAAGTGACTTTTAGGATCGTATTATATTCAAGCTAGTGATACGAGTTGCTCTTGTTCGGAGTGGAGCGGAAAAGGTGCAAGGTCTTGTGTAGACAAGGCAACGAGGGGCGGAGTGGCCAGCCCAGGAGGTTGACCTGATAGCCAGGGTGGGGCGAGTACCAAGAAGACCGGAAAGTACTTAAAGCAGCGCCACGGTTTCACCGCATCGGGACAGCATCATGCTGTAAGTTCATGAAAAAGGTGATCGATCCCAGCCGTGAGGGTGAGGGCAAGCTCATTATCATAAGGTAAGGAGCTGGCGAAGCGGTAATTAAGCACAACTACGGGTCGCATTGGGACGTCATCGTCATCATGCCTTTTGCGGCAGCTCTCAAATTCGGATCAGCAATCACCCGTCTCCTTTACGGAACTTAGAGCGCCTTGGGGCGCCACAACATGTTGCTTCTATAATCTATTGAATCGATGCACAGATGGTACCGGGGACGAGGACACATCCATCCCCTACACGTCGTGTGTCATCTTCGGGGAGCAAGTGACTACGACGACAATGTTCCTCTCCTGCCATGCCAATATGTTCTCCAGTCCCCCGTGCGGACAAGTATGCCTGAATGAAACGTTATCTTCATATTGCATTTACGAGTCGCCGTTCCTTCTTCAAGTCCTTCAACTTCTGAATTGCCTCGTCCAGTGGTATCTTCTCCCCTTTGGATTGGGTGTTTTGGTCATCGCGATTGCGTATGTTCACCGACCGCGATTCCTTTTCTTCCGCACCCACAACTACAATGCATTAGCGGGTGGATCGTGAGTGACGTTGAAGCAGCTCACCAAAGATAAAGTTGTACTGCTGCAGTTGTCCGGTCCGGATTTTCTTCTGCATCGTATTGCCACTGACATCAATATCCACATTCATCTTCTGCGCCCTCAAAAGTCTCTGCACCTCTCCTACATAATCATTCACCGTCGCTGTAACGGGAATGACGAGGACCTGTCTAGGGCTCAACCAGAAAGGCCATTTTCCTCCGAAATGCTCAATGAGAATAGCCATGAAGCGCTCGAAGCTTCCCACAATAGCTCGATGAACCATGACTGGGCGAGCACGTCCGGGACCGGGGCCTTTGGTTTTGCTAGACGAGCTTTCTGGCTTCCCGTCTCCTGGCTCACTGGCTTTCGCTTTAGAAGCGGTCTCTGCAGTCATGTACTCCAAGTGAAATCTGTGTGGTAGCTGGAAGTCTAGCTGGATGGTGGCACACTGGACATTCCGCTTCAAAGCGTCAGACAATATAACGTCTATCTTTGGCCCATAAAAGGCTCCATCCCCCTCATTGAGCTCCCATTGTCCACCGCCTGAGGCTGAAAACCTTTCCAAGGCATCTTTGAGCTTGGATTCGGCAATATTCCACGTCTCGATTTCCCCCAGGAACTTCTCGGGACGTGTTGAAAGCTTGAGCCTGAAGGGAAACCCAAATAGCCCGTATATTGATTTGAGGAAGTCAAAGAGATCCTCAACTTCTCGCGTGATCTTGAGAGGTTAGCGCGTGCAATCGATGGTCGAAGATTTCTTGACATACCTGATCCTGAGTACAGAAAATATGAGCATCGTCCTGCTGGAATTTTCGAACGCGGGTCATGCCATTAAGAGCGCCAGACGCTTCGTTCCTATGCAAGACACCGAAATCTGCCATTCGTAGTGGTAATTCTCGATAGCTTCGCTCTCTATGACGGAACATGACGCAATGACCCGGGCAATTCATAGGCTTCAAAGCCCATTTCTGTTTTTCTATCTCCAAACCAAACATGTCATCTTGGTAATGCTCCCAGTGGCCAGACGTCTTCCACAAATCGACGTTGTACATATTGGGAGATTGAACCTCTTGGTATCCTCGTTTTTGGTATTCGGACCGTAAAAGCTTTTGAAGAGCATTAAATATGAGTGCTCCATGTGGGAGCAGAAACACGTTGCCCGGAGATAATTCATCAAAAAAGAAAAGCTCCTGTTCAGTACCAAGCTTTCGATGGTCTCGCTTAGCCGCTTCTTCGAGGAACTTCTTGTGGTCTGTCATTTGCTTCTTGTCGGGGAAAGCAACACCATACACTCGCTGGAGAGAATCGTCTTCTTTGTCTCCTCGGAAATAGCACGAAGAATTCTTGGGAAGGATTCAATCAGCACGCCATGTGCGGTCGGATCAAGTACTTACTTTCATTATTTGAAAAGCTTTTATCTTGCCTGTGTTTTGGATATGAGGACCTAGACACAGGTCGACAAGCGTTCCACATTTGTAAACGGTGCTTCCTTCTGGAGGTAATAGATTTTCGATATAGTACATTTTATATTTGCTGTAGCCAAACATTTTCTTCAGATCTGCAATAGAAACATGGAGCCTCTCGAACGGCTGTTTCTCTTTGAAGTATTTCGAAGCTTTGCTCTCCAATGGTGGCCAATCGGTCTCCTTGACGACTTGTCTAACAGTAGTCAGCTTGCGGCTTGACTGTTCGCAAGAAACGTACCCATCAGCGATCGCCATGTCATAAAAGAATCCTTGTTCAACAGGCGGACCATGTGATAACAGACAATTAAATTGACACTCTGCTGCTTCACCCAAGACATGCGCACTAGAATGCCAGAATACGTTGCGACCCTCCGCGGAAGAGAATGGTACATAGCTGACGCGACATGCATATTCTAGAGGCCGATCAAGGTCCCACAGCTGATTCCCGTCCACTTTGGCAATGACAACATCGCTGCTGACGTCTTTGTCTACATGTCGGAGTAAAGACCCAGGCGTAGACTCCCATGCTTTTGCCGCTACAGGCAATCCTGTTCTAGGTTTGCCCTCCTTGTCGAACCCAAGATCTAATACGACATTGATCTCCGGCTTCTCTTTAGCCAGAATCTCTGCATGCTGTTCCTTCTTGAGTCTGTCGAAAAGCTCATTACGCTGTAATATGAAATCGGGCAGTGTGCCAATTGTGCTTCGAATAGCTTGTGCACTCCGTGGGTTCGTCTCATTTTCTCTAGGTCGACTTGGTTTCAGGGAACCCTTTGCCTGAAGCTGCTCACCGTTTGTACCGCTCACCGAAGCGTTCTTTGAGTGAGGGTTCTTTGTCAGCTGAGAGTTACCTGATTGCTCTGGTTCCGATTGCGTAGCTCCATGTCTGCTTATAGAGGGTTTCTTAACATGTTGGGGACTCTGAGCTTGGGGGTTCGGACGTGATTCTACTGTTGGGTCACCAGCCGCTGAGCGAAGAGCTAGGTCATCGCGTTGCTCATAGGAGTCAGCTGGCTGGCTATTGGCCTTGTTCTCCATCCTGGTCGCTCCGGTAAATCATGTGTTGGCCCTGTCTAATGCTACAGCATTTTTGCATACGTATGATTCATAATTCCATTTTCCCATTCGATACCTTATTCTAGTAGAATAAATTACGCTAGCCGGTCTTGGCAACACCAAGAACATTCGGCAACCCACGAACTTTTCCCCATCACAATTTCAAGATCACAATGTCGTTCCGCGGCGCACCCCGAGGACGAGGTGGCAGCTTCAGTGGTGGTCGCGGAGGAGGCGGGTCGCGAGGGGGTATGTTAAACATGCTCATATTCTGTCATGGTGCAAGAATTCTAAAGTATTTTGCAAACAGGCCGCGGCGGTTTCCAACCCTCCTACGGTCCACCAGCTGCTGTACTAGGTTCGCAATTCCTGTTTCGTGTTACTATGTCAGGCGTTGACTGTTCTCAGAGATGGGGTCCTTCGTTCATGCATGTGAGGGGGAGATGGTCTGCGAATCCGTCAATCCCAAACTACCATATTTCAATGCACCAATATACCTCGAGAACAAAGTACGCGCTATTATATGCCATTCTTGTTACTATTTCTGACTTTCTTAGACTTCGATTGGCAAGGTGGACGAGGTTTTAGGGCCCATCAATCAAGTCTTCTTTACTATAAAACCCCAGGAGGGCATTGTCGCTACCTCGTTCAAGGCGGGCGACAAATTCTACATTGGAGGCGACAAGCTGCTTCCTTTAGAGAAGTACGAGGCCCGACATCCTGCTGGAGACCATCGAGCTGAGAACGAGACAGATTCTTACCCAAGCCCAAACCACCACCGGGCGCTCCAAAACCGAAACGTGCAGGGGGTGGATCACGAGGTGGACCTGTGCGCGGAGGCAGAGGTGGAGCTCGTGGAGCCAGCAGAGGAGCTCCGAGAGGTCGGGGAGGCTTTGGCGACAGAGGAAGAGGAGGATTTAGAGGAGGGTCTCGAGGAGGTGGCTTTGGTGCTGGTAGAGGGGCCGGAAGAGGTTCAAATCCAAATTTTACAAGGCCTAGTGGCTCTCGTGGGCGAGGGTCATAGTCGGGCAAGACTGGCGTTGCGGCGAATATGTCTGTCTTTCAGGGAAGGATACCCAAATATTTTTTGCTAGCTCAGTGCTTGCGACACGCATGGTAGACTTGTGTATTTTCTTCATTGGACGTGATTAACGATGTCATGTCTGAAGGAAAGTTGACATTCGCGTAAACTTCCCCGCTACGTGCTAAACTCCAAGCCTGTTGTCAACACGAACTACGACCTGTTATCTTGGTTCAATGTGCGCTCCACATTCCTAGTATCCCCTACCTAGATTCCTACACTACTTACCATCATGGCCGCGGACCTGAAGACCGATCCAAAGTACGACGATTACGATTACCCCACCACAAGCCCCAATGTCCAGAGCGGGCACCCGGGCCACACCATGCCTGAGCAAGATGCTCAAATCTTTCAATTACGAACACAATTAGAGCAAGCGGGCTATACAGAACGACTGGATACACTGTGCATGGTAAGCCGCCTAGTCATAGCATCCCGCGGCTACCAGCATTTCTGACCCTTGGCAGTTACGATTCCTCAGAGCACGCAAATTTAATGTCGAGCATGCGAAGCAGATGTGGGCCACCATGGATCTATGATCTGGGCGCAGCTGACGGTATGGCAGGTTCATAGATTGTGAGAAATGGCGAAAAGAATTCGGGGCGGATGAGCTGGTCCGCAGCTTCGACTACAAGGAGAAACCCAAAGTCTTCGAGTACTATCCTCAATACTACCACAAAACCGACAAGGCAGATCCACCTTTCCCAGCACCCGAATTTGAAACCAGGCTAATGCTGTCTGTCATAGGATGGACGGCCGGTATATATTGAGCAACTGGGCAAGATCGATCTCAGTGCCATGTACAAGATCACAACTGGCGAGAGAATGCTACAAAACCTTGTCGTCGAGTATGAAAAGTTGGCCGATCCTCGCCTACCTGCATGTTCACGGAAATCTGGACAATTACTTGAAACTTGCTGTACCATCATGGACCTGAAAGGCGTCGGCATTTCGAAGGTCAGCTCAGTCTACGGCTACGTGAAACAGGCATCGGCAATTTCGCAAAACTACTATCCGGAACGTCTAGGCAAGTTATACTTAATCAATGCTCCATGGGGGTTCTCCTCAGTCTTCAGTGTGGTGAAAGGTTTTCTCGATCCAGTGACTGTTCAAAAGATTCATGTTCTGGGAAGCGGATACCAGAGCGAGCTGCTTGGCCAGGTACCTAAAGAGAATCTGCCCAAGATATTTGGCGGAACTTGCGACTGCAAAGGAGGATGTGCATTGAGTGATGAAGGTCCCTGGTAAGTCGGAGGCAGAGAAAACATAATGTCATCAGTCCTAATTTCACGTCGTACAAAAGGCAAGATGCACAATGGAACAAGACACCAAAGTACGCACAGAAGGACGGAGCGCCCCAGCCGACAAGCACCAGCACAGCTGAGAAGCCTCAAGCGGCATCCACGACTCAATCGCAAGCAGCAGATCTCAAGGGTGCACAACAAGCGCCTATGGGCTCGTAATCGTTGTGTGTCGGACCATCAAGAATCAGCGTCGCAAGAAGAGATCGTCACACGGCGAAATCGCTGTCATCAATACCCACAGTAGATATCCAAATTGCCTGTCACACCTAGTATCCCTCAAGCCCGCCTCTACGAGTATCCCAGTGATCTCCCTGGCCCCCTCAATCACCCTGTGTAGTGACCGTGACCACTCTCACAACGCCAAACACCATAGTCGTCCCTCCATTCGGCATTTCACATGCCCTCCACAACCTGTACTGCCTTCCCTGCTCTTTCCAGTTTCGCCAATACTCCAGTGACCTTCCCCAACTCCACCAACCCTTGAGTTCCTCTTCCCCACATTCTTTCCACATCCTCTCTCCGCTCCAAACGCCCCACATTCAATGGGTCTACGTCCGCTTCCTGCCCTCTCGATTCCCTTTCCGTCTCCAAAGCTTTTTCTGCCGCCAATTCCTCTTCCAGTCGCTCTACGTACCGCCTCGCAGCTGCACCGGGCGCTTCTCGCCTGAGCTCCGCAACACGTGTAGATTGGACTTCGAACTCCGCGTAGAGAGTGCGTAACTTCTCGGCGAGTCGAGGATCGTAGGATTCGTAGTTGCCATTGTCATCCCGGGGATCGGTCTTTGGCGCTGGGTCAGGACGAAGGAGCGTCGAAGAGGGGTCGAGGCCGTTGAGAGTGAGGTTTGGCAGGGCGAGGGTGAGGGTCTGAAGTATGTACTGTTTTGATACCTGTTAGCGGAAAGACTCGGAAGACACTAGTGCCGCCGGACTTCTTGTACGAGCTCCTCCACTTTCGACCTATACGCGTCTTCACCCTCTGGTGCAGCAGATGGAGGGATCGCGAGGTCCAGCTTCTCTTGAGCGGCTGCTTTGATATTGTTCAGAAGGTACGTGAGGTCTGAAGACGATTGCAGATCGATTTTGCGATGAAGGGCGTCCATGATAAATTGGGGGCCTTCTGGGTCTACCAAAGCACAGTGGTAGCTACAACTCAGGTTTACCCATTAGTATTTCTCATGTCGCATAGCATGCGGATTACCATGGAAGGAGACTACCCTCAAGTCAACGTTCGTGTTTATCTAATGACGAATCGGGCTAGCCCGGGCTTCGCGTTTACCTCAAAGGAGACAGAACGTTCGTCCTACCTAACCCCATGCACTCTACCATCCTTTCCAATTCTTATAGACTACAAAACTTATAATCCTTGCATTTCGACCACAGTGATCTCCTCGACTACATACAGTTTGCTGATATGAATACTGTAACGGATCTTAGATACCCTATCCCGGTCTTTGCGATTTCCATCCGAAGTCCTCGATGATGTTGCGCATTTAACTCGATAGCACCGACTGCAGAATGATACGTCGGTCCATGCTGGTTTGCTTGCTCGCTTGTTCAGTATCGATCGCTTCTCAATCTTTCAATCCCTAGCTTCTATCGTTAGATTCCGTTTCTACAATTAGTCTCTATTGATCGCTTCGTTCGTGATGGACCCTTCCAAGACCATCGTCCTCATCAATGGTGCAAATCAAGGGATCGGCTATGAAACAATCAAAAAGCTCGCCACAGAGAATCCTTCTTATCACATTATCACAGGCTGCCGATCACTGTAGGAAGGTAATGCGGCAGCTGCTACCCTTCCCAATCTCTCGGTGGAACCCATTGTGCTGCACATTAAATCAGACGCGTCCATATCAGACACCTTCACCACTGTGCAAGAGAGATACAGCCGCGTGGACATCCTCATTAACAATGCTGGAATTTCACAGCGTGCGCTACCTGAAGGCCTCTCCCTTCGAGGGCAATACACCAGAACAATCGACACCAACGCCATTAGTGCCGCCTACATGACGGACGCATGCATCCCTCTCCTCCATTGGTCCTCACATGCACGTAGCATCTTCACGACATCGGAGTTGGGCAGCATTGCTGATACGCTCAAACCCCTAATTTCCTGTATGACGGGCTCGACGCCCCACCGTACAAAGCGTCCAAGGCGGCTACGAGAATGGTAATGGCGACGAATGCGGCTCGATACAAGGACCAGGGTTTCCAACTCAATGTTTGCTGTCCGGGTTTGAACGCTACGGGTTTGAGTGAAGGCCAGGGAACTCATCCTAGCGTCGGCGCCCTGAATGCCTGTCGGTTAACATTTACAAACAAGGATGGAACCCTGCCGTGGTAGACAGTTGAAGGCTACAGATATTTAGCATAACTGTAGCATCGTCATAACCTAGGAAACACAAACATCATGTCCTGGCACAAATGACCTGATCTTGCACTACAGCGATTATGAATATTCTCAATCATACCGTTTATTCATCTCGGTTCTCTGGCTTCGTAAACCCCATATTGAGAGTCCACCAATTCAGGACCTCGCATTCCCTCAAATCAGGGACCAGTGATGTCGCTGACTCGAATTCTCTGACATTACCAGGTTCGACCATCAATCTACCCTCTTCCACCGCCTCCGAGCGTAACAGCTTGTAGTCTTTGTACCTCAGTCTCTGATTCCATGAATATCAAAGTCAGCAGATGACTCTCGGAAAGCGTAGAAGCGAATAAAACTCCGAGTCTTCGGAGGAGAAGAGCCTAGATGGTATTGAAATCGCCCTGATGAATATCAATGAACGTTCATGATCCCGCTCAAAGTTCTTTATGCCCAAGCGGCTTTGCAGCAAAGACCGATGGAACGTTTTCACAGAAGGCCATACAAGAACAGCGGGAGACCAAGTGAACACAGTCTACCTTGATACACGCAGTCCAATTTCTCACGCCCTCTTCCCCGTCCGATTCCGCAATCATTACGCCTGGCGGGTGTTGCCCAGTCTTGAGATACACAGCGCAATTGAACTTCTTGGCTGCTTTGGTGATTGCTTTTATCTTTTTACGCGAAGTCATGTGATGCGTTTTAATGAGGGCCCGGTAGAGCATCGGTGAGTCTACAATGGAGGTAACAAGAAGTGGAGGGTTGATGATGTCGGGTTGGTATGATCCTCGGTTGCGGGCAGAATCTTCCGTCACTGGCCAGAACAGAGTGGTTTTTAGCCCCACAGATCAGCATAATTAAGCAAAGGAAACATTAGTTCTGAATTATCTAGGATACTGATCGATAAGAGGTATTAGAGACAGACAAGAACCTCCCAGACTTCGTTAGCAGCGTCAATGTGGTATCATAAAATCAACGCTAGACGCCTAGGATCCGTTTCCAAGCGAGAGGCTTGCATGCTGTCGTTACGCTTTAAAGCTGCAAGAAACGGGTATCAAGAATTCGAGACTTTCTTCGCACAATGACTTCCGCCGTAAACCTCAGGCTTCCCCAGATGTCGATGGCGACCCTTGCTGCCTTCTCACCGCCCAACCTTTCACCGCGAGCACCATCATAGCCCAAGCCATGAGGAATGCTGTGAGCCCCATTGTAATTGTGAAGGGAAACATTGCATGCAAATCGTAATGCTCCATAGCGGCCACGGTGTCCTTGTTGCTCGCTATGAAGATGAGACCGCCAGAGATGAGGCAGAACGAGCTTACAAGCTCGGACGGCGGCCGCGACGGCAGGTAAGACGATGGCGGAGAAATATAGGTCAGGATATACGTTACTGCTCTGGCCAGGGCAAAGCCCACGAAAAGCGTGCCCCATTGTTTGTGGACCATCGTAGAAACCGCGGATGATTGGTGATGAGAACTCATCATGAGGCCTAATAAGAGAATCATGAGACTTGGAACTGGGTTCATGGAGAATCGGTAAGTCCTTGGGGGCATTAGCAGTTCTCTAGTATTCGGCGGTCCATACGCGGCAGGAGACGTGAGGATGGTGCTATTCAGACAATCGCGGACCCTCTTTGACTCAATGAGCATACCACAGAGCCCCCCACCGAAGAACATGATCGAAATTGACACGTGCTCAAAATCCCGGGCGCTCCAGGCGGAGCCCCATGCAGCCAGATGCTCAAGCCAGACATTACTTGCTCCGTAGACGAAGATCACAAGGGATTCGACGAACTCAGCCGAGGGCATACGGGCTTTGCGGGGACTGACGACTCCGACAGGAGGCCTTACGTTCCAAGCCCAGCCCATTTCTGCGAAACATCCCATCCAGCGTCCGAGTGTGAGCAAGCCATACCAGAAAAAGATTCCGCCCTTGATGCTGTGGGCAAGACCGTTGAAAACGTTATCGCCGCGGAACACACCCCCGTACACGACAGCGCCGCTCACGATGGCAAAGAAACCAAGCGGCAAGCTCGTATAGTCGATAGCGTTAATCACAACATCTAGTAACCTCATTGTTTGCTGTGACAATCTCGCCGAAACTCGAGATGCGAATCGCCGGACTTTAGCATTACCGAGCAAACCCTGCTTCTCTGTACAATCTGCTTCACCATCTACGTGAGCATCCTGATATTCACGAAGCTTCCTTTGCTGTTCTTCCTCATTTCGACCCGATATCGAGGAAATTGAGTGGCTCCGAGAAGAATCTGAGGCAGTGAAGTGACCGCTGTCATCGGAATATCTGTATGCCTGTGTTTCTCCATGTTGCGTCAAGGCCTCAGCCGACATTGGAAGGAAATCAGTAGTATGTTCTTCTTGCTTTATTTCTGGCATCCCGATGGTGGCTGCGAGCTTGACAAGCCCAACAACGCATTGTATCAGAATGATCCATGTCACGCTCCAGCCAATTTTGTTATGGGCGTTGTTTCTGTATAGGTCCGGGGTCCTACTCGAATAGATTGTGCCCAACCATAACCCAATGCTTTGCAATCCTAGGAAAGCGAGTTGGACGAGAAGAGCAAGTTGAGACCGCGCAACACTCAGCATCACACCTGTAAGACTTGTCTTTAGCGACGAAACCCCACGTACATCTGCACATGGACCCACCGATCGGTAAGACAAAGAACCATGCAATGATCATCAGCCCGATATGGGCTAGCACAAGGCCCCTATATTCCGAGTGGGCAAAGTAGCTCTGCTCAGACGTGCTGGTGAAAGTTGTGCTCGAATTCCAAAGCGACGTCTGCGCCACTGCCGTGGCTGCCGTCCCACTGCCATGGTCGTCACCGTGGCTCAGGGCCAGCGGCAACACCGCCAGCAGCAGAAGCGCTGCAGAGTATGTTAGATTTCTTGTATATACCATGAGTCTCGGTGCCTAGGAGGGTGTCTTGGAAGGGTTGTGGTGAAGGGCAGAACGCGAAGGGTTGATCGGGGAGGTGACGACGTTTGCGGAAGGCACAGCTGAAGTGAAGTGATGGGTTGGGCCAGTAGGTGAATAGTCAGTCAGGTGCACGTGAAATGTTTGGTGAGGATGGATTGAGACTATGGAGGTAGTATATCTAGCAATCTAACGAAGCGCGAGCTCTCGACAGTGCAGGTGGCAGTATTATGTGAGAACATAGGCAGCTGCTGACCACGATATGTCAGCGGAAGTCGGAGGGTGAGGGCCATGGTCTGGTGAGCGAAGTCAGTCCAGGTGCTGAGTGGGCGCAGGGAGGCAAGGGAGAGGAAGGGCCGGATGTCGGGGTCGAAAGAGGTGGCATCACTTTCCAATCAGAGGGGAAAGCAGTCGAACATGTCGTCGCGGCACTATCACCCCGGGATCGGCATGATCGGCACGGCTGATTACACACCCGTTGCCGCTATCCCACAAATCGACTAGAGGCCTCCTCTTGGCGCAGGATTCGGGGCGCGAAGTTGCGGAGCTTGCTCCTGCGCTTTCAACCTATGCATACATGTACCTCCATTTGTTCATCTTGAAGCCGGACTCTCAATCACGCTCTGCTTTCTCCAAGGCCACATGGCCGGCTGTGATGACAGTATCAGAGTCTTAATCCGTACATCAGAGTCACTTCTTCCATCGCACAACGTCGGCTCGTCGGTCCTGCAACTCCCTGCCACCCAAATGCAAACGTCTACCACGGCGCACAACCACGATTTCTTGGCGAAAGCTTGGTGGCCAGTCTCAGGCAAGCCGGGGGCATCCTCTCAGTGCTGTTCTCATGACCCGACATCACTAGCCCCTTCCACGCTCATCCCGAAAGACTCCTATCGGCCTTTTCTGACTCACACTTATCTCCGATGCCCCGCGTACAGCAGCACTCTGTGACTGCAGCCTTGGTCTAGACAGCGGAATTTGCGCCTTTTTCTGGAACGAACGACCGTCCACCAGATGCTGGGTTCAGAAGTGAGTTGCAACCTGAACAAACCTCCCTCCGCGGCCTATCGCCAAGCTGAAATGCTTCTATCAAATTCGAAACGATCGTTCACTAGGGGAACTGCGGACCGTTGCCTAAGCAGACCACTGATGCTCAGCGCCATGACCAGCTGCTGCATTCGAAATTAGCGTAACATCTGAAGTCGTTGCTGAGCCTGTTTTGAGCGTGCTGAGGGTCAAAGGTAGTCGTTCGCGTCCCTGGACTATTGAATTTCGGGGTCAGAATGTTTCTCTGAAGGTTCGCTCTGTGTTTGAAGATTTGAATTTTAGGACACTCGACCCCGTCGGAGATGAATCCTCATTCCAATAGCTTTGACAGCTCTCTTAGCCTTCCAGTGTCAAGAGCACAGCGGGCTAAAGAGTTGTAGAACAGCCCAATCGCTCTAAGATCCTCCGTAAATGTTTCTTCAGAATGGATCTCGCGCCTTGATGCATGACTGAAAGGAGGCACGCTTTACTCAGACAGGTCAAGTGTCCCAATATTAAAAACCAACCTGAGTAAATTGGAGGGAAATGTTCGTACTGCATAATCCATAAATCGGAAACGATGAGACCACTTACTACAGCTTGTGGACGAGATCCTCCATCCTCTCACCCGTACAAACAATGAGGCGCGTCTTTAATTGTGCTGCCGCTGGTAAAGCCGATTTGGAGAGCCAACGGACCGTCATGGCAGCTATTATATGGCTATTGTTTAGCGTTCATTCCTGGACAGTCACTAGAGAATAAAGCGTCCAAACCTTTTGTTTGACAGTGAGGACTCAGAAATGGAGGATCACACACAATGCGATCGTATTTGCCCTGGAAATCATCTTCTCGCAATGTAAGTTGTCATGTGCAGCTGGCAAGGCGCCTTGGACATACGTGGCAATGCCAATGGATGCTCGAAATCATAGTGGACGAACTCTTGGAATATAGCGAAGCGATTATCGAACTCAAGCAGGGAAATTTGAGGAGTTTCACACATTCCTGAGGCCTGGAGACACTTGGTCAAGACGATCCCAGCGTCAAATTTGTGCGGCTTACTGACAAGTAAGTTCCTCAATTGAATGAAAATACTTGGCGCCGACACAACACAGATATGTGTGGAGGCAGTGGCTCCATCGAGTAGCTGCTTGGCCAGCGCGATGGCCGTTTCATCACTATACTGAGGGCATCAATTGGTGAAGACGTTCGGCAACCATGATTATATACCCAGAATTGGCTAGCATTCCAATCTTCCGAAAACATGTCCATAGACAGCTGCGCGTGAGATCCCTCATCCTCGATCTCTAACTTCAGGTCCTGAAAACTTTTCTCCCTAGATTCTCTATCGGAATAGAAGTCTTGTAACACAGCAAGAGTATCACTCGGCAGTTCACTAAAGCACTGTCAGTGTGTCATGGGCGATATGATAATCACGATCTATTAAGCTATGAGGTGTCTCTTACAGCTTTTCATCGTCACCTAAATCATGTTCGCTCATTCTCGCGATAAAATTGCACTTCAGGATTACTGTAGTAAAAGTGTAGAGACTCAGTGGCCCACGGGCTTAGTGGGTGCGCCCCGTCCCCTAAGATCCGCGCCTATTTAAGGTTGCGGGTAGGGATCTCGGGCGTCAGTCTTTGCAACCTCCCAAGTCGATCAGGGTTCAGAGAAAAAAGAGCTTCACGTACGTATCAAGATGATGCGCAGCAGCCAAGATCGAAACACACATCTCCTGTTGAATCCTTCGCATGCAGAGAGATAGCCTCAAATGGCACCGACATTACCAAGCTTCAATCCTGGTAGACTTCGAACCTACGTCTTCCGCTTACCACTGTTCACGCGCATTATACTGCTATCCATCGTTTTGTTTTGGATATTGGAACTTCAGAGTGCATGGAACGTCACGCAATGGGGGGCCTTGGTCCCGAAGGAGGTCAATCTCGGAACGAGTATGTTTCCTCGACCGGAATTGACATCCTCAATGTCGGAAAGGGCGTTACAAGGAACGTGGTTCCTCCTATACATCTCGCTGACCTAAGGCAATACTGCAGTGTACCGACTCAACACATACCCTTTGATACACCTAGGCTTCCTTCACGCACTCCTGAACATGGTCGCGATTACTCCGTTGTTGGAACGATTTGAGGCAGACCATGGGACGCTGCTGTCAGCGGCAATGTTTGTTGGACGTACGGCTTTCGCACCCGTACAGAGAGATACACTATGACTAATAGATCATTTCTTACTAGCGCTGTCCACTCTCCCTGCGGCTGCTTACCTCCTGATTGAACGTGGCATATTGAGAGGAAATACTGCAATCATGGGCGCCAGGTGGGAACAGCTCTACCCGTGTCAAAAACAGAGGGCCGGTCGCTGATTTACGCTCAAGTGTATGGGTTTTCGTACTGCTCGGCGCAGAAGCGATCAAGGCATTCAAAGCAAACCCTTACTTTGCGTGAGTTTGGTTTTTCAGATCATGCCAATCCCGTTTACTGATAGCTTGGGGTAGGGTTGGCACAAGTCGAATACCAACGTGGACTACTCCACTCTTCGCTCTCGTCTTCGTCACCGCACTTGTCCCTAACACGTCTTTCCTTGGCCATCTCTGCAGTCTTGCCATTGGCTATATCTGTCAGTCGTCACCTTTGTTCTCTCCACTCTGTTATTGAGCCCGAATAAATTCTTGGCGTGAACTGAGAACATCCACTGACCATGAGAATCCGCCGTAGATGGCCTCGGGTACCTCAAGATACTCGCACCCCCAGAGAAAATCCTTCGATGGATTGAAGGCAAATTGAACCTGCTAGGTAGACTCCCACATTACGTGTCGATGGACCAGAAAACATACGGCAGGTACGGGGTTCTCCCAACAACCAGTGCCCCTTCGATGCCGGGTGCAGGCGAGGGTTCGGTGCCTATGACATACATGGGATCCACGGAAAGGTTAGGGCCTTGAATCGGTGTAGCTACAGAGAAAAGCAATGTCGCTAGTGATGAGTACGTGAATCAATTCACGTATTTGCGGGACCAGACTATTGTCGCCGATGGAAAAACCTTGCGAGTATTGCGATGAGATGGAGGAGGATGTACAGTGTTCAGACTATATGGATGGTATTGAGTCAATTATTGGTAGTGTGGGGAGGCTTTGGGGATGTTTAGTCAAAATCTACGCAACCCGATGGTTTGACCAAGTCTTGAGAAGCAGGTGGGGAGTGGGTCAGAGCACCTTGTATGTGAAGAATACCGGCTGAATGCCAATGGAGTGAACCCGTGAGTGATGAAGCTAAATATTATAGTACATACCTTGGGGGCCCTGCTCATCAACCCTATTGACTTACTTTACTCCTTGTCATTGAATTCCGTTCCGGCGAAGCTTAGCATCTTCGATAGCAATACTTCTCAAGCAACGTTTGACAATGCGATCATCGGGTTCAAGCTGCGTGTCCAAGAAGACCACTGATATCGTCTGGTGTATTTGCTCCTGTTGGTGCTACAAATGTCCCGCAGTCCACACCAGATTCCGCAGTTAAAGTGGCATGGCAAATTTATGTGGTGTACCACAAAGGGCACTCGAAATCGAGGAGGATTGGCATACTCAACATGAGGATAGGCTAACAGGAAGTGACAGAGAGTCGTCACGCTTGATGAAGACCTGATAATTTGAACTAGGGTCTCGTTTGGAAGCGTTTTGAGACTGTTCGCTGTTGATGCTCGGTAACACATAGTTCTTCATTGTGATATTAATCATCCATAGAGAGTTTGGTAATGTACATGAGTAATAAAGGATGTACTGCAAAAGATTTGGCTGAATCTGTCAAGTGACCTTGCAGGAGTAAAGCATGAAGCTGGAAATGTCTCGATCGCAAATGCGCAGTCCTGCACTCCAATTCGTCAAGCATCGTCGCGCAATCGGAGAGGTTGAATTGGAAGAAAGCGACAACTCACTTTGGGGCAAGTGCTAAGTGCGAGATGATGTAAATGGAAGTTATGAGGCTATCTGAACCATGTTTTATGACGATCAATTGTAATTGATTAATAACAACGGCCATGCTGGTAATTCAGGTCAACAGTCAACCTCTCACCACCATCTCACCAGTACATGTTGACCGACGGGTGAGGTAAAATTCCTTTTCGATAAAGTGCAAGGCGTCATTGCCAGTGGCCATCTCTTTCTCGTCCCCTGCACTACGTCACATCAATGTGAGAACGTGGCGTAGTACTGAAGCCTTCGTGCCTTGACCCCCTCAATATGATGGGAAAAAGAGGTGTAGGTAATGATCTAGACGACAAAAGAAAGACCTTAGGGGAGCGAGGGGAGTGGACTTAGGTCAGCTAAGAATTAAACTATCTCCCCCCTAGACCGACGGTCCTCGCTTCGCTAGTCTAGCCCTAGTTTAGCCTTACCCCCGATAGGTAACGCGCCCTATATAAATACCGAACCTCCGTATACCCTCGATACCCTCGCTTATTATAGTCGAGTAAAGACGTAGGCTACGTAGTATAATCGTAACTCTTTATCTAAAGGGAGAAGATTAAGAAGGGCGAGCGAGAACCGAGCGAGTAAACGAAATTTTCGAGTTAGAATTATAGAATCTAATCTCTTCTATACTAAATACTAAGTACTTCGTAAAATCTTCGTTTTAAACGTTAATTAAGGAGTAAATAATAAAAAACGTTAAAGTTAAGGGACTATAACGGTCTTAGAGGGACTATCGGTCTAACCGCGTAAATATAACTTCTTTTTTATAGGAGATCCCGCTAATATAATATAGTCTAAACCTTCTTACGGCTAGACTAATAGTCTTAAGATATAAAGGGAAAAAAAGGGAAGAAGCGCCGTAGGTAAGGAAAATCTCGATATCTACGTAGATTTATATAGAATCTTTATAATTTACGTAGGTAAGGAAAATCTCGATATCTACGTAGATTTATATAGAATCTTTATAATTTATATATTTATTATAGAAACTATAATTAATTTATTTCTTACTACTATCTAGATAGACTCTTCGAGCTCCTTAAGTAATTTAAAATTATCCTAAATTAAAGGAATATATCGAAGCCTCCGATATACTTAAGTAATAATATTATCCTTTCGTAATATATATCTCCTTCTAGTTTTTATATATATAAAATACTTTTCCTACTCCTATAGCCGTAAGTATTAAAACTCTTTTCTCGCTTTCTCTACGTAATCTTAATTAATTCTCTTTCGTTTCTCTTAAATAAACTTTAATAACTCCGAGTAAGTTCGTAGTCGAGGAACTAGATTTATAATACCCTTCTTCTTTTATAAATCGATAATAATATAATACGTCTAAAATAAAGATTCGTTATAGAATTCCTAATATTCGTTAACGATTTTCTATATAATATAGATATAATTATTAAATATTTAATTAAATAGAAGAAATCGAGGAAATCTATATACTTTCTACTTATTATAGGGCTTCTTAAGGATCCCCTAGTACTTAGGACGGTATAGTTAATAAACGTCGCTCTAATATCGTATTAGAACTAGAATACCCTTAATCCGGATAAGGTCTAATACCCTCTACTCTCGAAATAATTAAGATAGATTCTTTATATACGTTCGTATCGGAGGTTCCGGAATATCTTCTCTTTTATAGAATATCCTAAGATTACTAATTTTTAGGATATATATCTAATTCGAAGCTAGATACTACAAAGAAAGGTTTTATAGATCGCGACTTTACTCCATATTAATAGGTATTCCCCTTACTCCTTAATATACTTTTTAAACGGCTTCTCTCGCCGTATCTTCGATATTAATACTACTTTACCCTATAAAAGAGAAGATATAATATTAGATTAAATAATATATATATTAAATCTTCGATAGAGGCTTCGAAGGAGTTAAAGGAATAGAGGAGGGAATCGTCTTATAAGTATAAAAGCGATAAAAAGATAGCGTAA